>WNFU01008774.1_pt1 | contig 14757 bp, 11 predicted proteins | sample 5400121 | NCBI WGS metagenome assembly WNFU01 (sample SAMN13153360, study PRJNA577476) | soil metagenome | isolation source: 100 cm soil or saprolite under grassland replicate 1 | place: USA:California | collected 2016-06-15
AAGAAGCGATGATTTTGCCCAATAAACTGGAACAAGCTAAGTGTGGGGGAAAATTCAGGGGAAAGATTCATGATGTCAGCGTTACCAAAATTTTTCTTTGCATCCAAGAATTGTTTTTCATGTTGCACAAAAAGTTCATTGAGACGATCAAGAATGCTGTGTAACAACTGATCTTTATCCTGGAAGTGAGCATAAAACGTAGATCGTCCTACATTGGCTCTATCCAGAATCTCTCGAATCGAGACCGATTCGTAACCCTTTTCTGCTACCAACTCGATCAACGCGTCTTGCAGTAGCTTGCGGGTCTTCTGCACTCGTCGGTCTAGATCATATTCGGGCATTGCTTTCACCTCTTTCCGTACAATTTTGGCATTTTAGTTCATAACCGAACTTTTTCTGTTGAGTTGGTTGTTGACTTAACCGAACCGGTTGCATTATAACATTTCGAGACAAAAAGTTCAATAATGGAATGAAAGTTCCGATAGCTGGAATGAAAGTTCCGATAGCTGCGAAAGGAAAAATGATGCACTCTTCCACTTTACAACAAAATCAGACCAAGTCGCGGGAGCTAGAGCCGCGCGACGATTACATCATTGAGCTGCACCAGGTTGTAAAAGCCTATAAGACCCCTTCTGGTCCCTTCACCGCTCTTCAAGACATCAACCTGCATATCCAGAGGGGAGAGTTTGTCGCCGTAATTGGCAAATCCGGTAGTGGCAAGACAACGCTGTTGAACCTCCTGACGGGCATCGACCGGCCAACTCGTGGAGCGATCTTGGTTGATAAAACGCCACTGGAATCACTTTCAGAGTCGCAACTTGCGGAATGGCGTGGCCGTACGATTGGCCTTGTATTTCAGTTCTTCCAGTTGCTGCCAACCTTGACGGTTGTTGAGAACGTGATGCTGCCAATGGATTTTGCGGAGATCATACCGGCGACTGAACGGCGAACCAAGGCTCTAGAACTTCTGGATCGCGTTGGGATACAAGATCAGGCTGACAAATTGCCCGTCACACTTTCAGGTGGACAGCAACAGCGCGCAGCCATTGCCCGGGCGCTGGCCAACGATCCACCTATTCTGATGGCTGATGAGCCTACTGGTAATCTGGACGAGGCCACCAGAACCTCTGTCCTGGAACTGTTCGCCAAACTGAACGCTGAAGGACGCACAATTATCATCGTAACTCACGAGCGAGATATCAGTGGTTACACAGACCAACAGGTGACGCTGGTAGACGGCCGCGTCGACCCGCCAGCGTACAGCGGGATCTCCGACGCCGACGATACTCAAAGGTGAGGCTGCCATGACACCACGACTATTTATCAAACTACTCCGCGATATTCAAACAACCTGGGAGCGGATGGTGATGATGGTTTTAGCAATCAGTGTGAGCTTGATCGTCTTTAGCGGCATGTGGTACGCCCGTACCCTCGTAACATCCAATACAACCAGTGGGTACCTCAGCACAAATCCTGCCTCTGCTCGGATTACGTTGGAGCCGGGGGTCATGCCCGATAAGACCAATGAGTTCATCGCCGTGGCCAAAGCCGAACCTGGGGTGATCGACGCCACCATGCGTCAGGTAACGAAGCTCAAACTTCAAAAAGAGAGTGGCAGTTTGAAATCGCTTCAACTCTTCGTGGCTGCGGCAGACGATCCAATGCGAATCGCCACGTTCAAAATTGAAGAAGGCGCTGGTTGGCCGCCTCCGCCAGACGGTATTTTGCTTGAGCGCTCGACACTTGAATCACTGAGGCTGAAGGTGGGCGATAAAGTGGATGTTATCGGTTTTGACGGCAAGCCAATGCAGCTAACTGTCATGGGTTCCGTGCATGACCAGAGCCTGGCGTTGGCCGGTCAAACAACGGGAGTTGGTTACATTCAGGCGAACACATTGCCATTATTGGGCAAACCGCCCGCGCTAGATCAGTTGGTCATCACCGTTGCCGACCAGCCTGGGCTGGACGTACCGAGCCGTGATCGAGATACGATTGTGAACGCTGCGCTCAGTCTGGTTGACCGGCTCAAAGCCACTCCCGGCATAGCCATTCAGCAGGTGGCTGTCCCCACACCATACGAGCATCCCCATCAGGGGATATCTTACACGGTACTCAGCGCTTTATCGGTATTCGGCCTTTTGTCGCTTATCTTGAGTTCCATTCTGATCGCTACCATGTTTAATGGCCTGTTGGCGCAGCAGATCCCCCAGATCGGTATGATGAAAGCCATTGGTGCCCGTTCCAGGCGGATCTTGCAGCTGTATCTCATCATGGTGTTGCTCGTTTCGGCCTTAGCAACTGTACTGGCCTTTGTTCCAGGACTGATCTTGGGGCGTACCCTGGCTCAGATGGTGCTGAGTAGCGCCCTAAACATTGACGTTGCAAGCATGAGTATTCCATGGTGGGTGTTGGGAACAGTGATATTAGCCGGCGTATTCATGCCGCTGTTCATCGCGCTTCCGACGCTGCTGCAAGCCAGCCGCCGAACGGTACGCGAGGCACTGGACGAACATGGGGTTACAGAACAGCAGGGTCGCATCACAACGGGATTGTTCACTTGGTTAGGGCAGTTACGCCTGGTAGATCGAAAACTTATGGTGGCATTTCGCAATCTATTTCGCCGCCAGGCGCGACTATTCCTGTCAGTGGGATTATTGGCGACTGCCGGAGCGATGTTCATCAGCGGGTTGAACGTTATGGCAGGCTTCCAAGCCCTACCATATATGATTTACAAGGAGCAACGCTGGGGCGTTGAAATAGGGCTTGATGAACCAAAGTCTTCCAGTGAACTTACAGCCATAGTCGAAAAGGTTCCTGGTGTCAGCCGCGTCGAAACCTGGAATATTATTCCGACGAGTATCCAGAACGTGCGGGAAATTGACGTGACGCGCACTTATCCGGATCAGGGGCACGGCTCAATGAGTCTCAGCGCCATCCCTCCGTCAACTTCTATGCTGATTCCTCCGGAGATCGCGGAAGGCCGCTGGCTTAATCTTGATGACACAGACACCGTTGTGCTGCCTCCATCTATTCGCAAAACAATGCCAGATGTGAAAGTCGGCGATAGCGTTCAACTGTCGGTAGAAGATCGCCCAACGACTTGGCGTGTCATTGGGATCGCAAGTGGGTTCGGTGGAAGTTGCCCATGTGTGACCCAGAAGGGCTTTGAACGCGCGAGTCGCCAACAGAATCAGGCGAATGTGGTCCGGATCATTACCGATGGACTTGATAAAGACACCCGCGTTGCCATCGGGCAAGCAGTTGCCCAGGCGCTCAGCGAAGCTGGCATAAAACCTCAAGAGCCGCGCTCGATCGATGCGGTCGTCTCGACGACGGAGGGACACTCCGTGATACTGGTAGGCGTGATTTTGCTCATTGCCTCTACGATGGGTATTGTTGGCTTGATCGGTCTGGGCTCGACGATGAGCACCAACGTTATTGAACGGACTCGTGAATTCGGCGTGATGAAAGCCATTGGGGCAAAGGGCTCTACGATCAGGCGCTTGGTAGTCTTAGAAGGTATTTTTATCGCCGCAGTAAGATCAGGAGACAAATAGAATGAACAAGAAAGTCATAACAATCATCATCGTGATCAGTGTCGTGGCGTTGTGCGCGTTGGCAGTGATCTACGCTCCCAACATTATGGAGACCGTCTTGCGCTTCCACAAGATACCGCAGCACTAACGAGACCATCGATCAAGCCAATGAACAAACACTCGATAAAGAAGAGATCAGAATGCACACACATACACATAAACCTAAATCCTCAGTCCAAACAGAAGGCCGCCTGATCCGCTGGGCATTCTATTATGACCTAACGGTAAACCTGATGACCTTTGGTCGTGTGCGCCGTTTACGCAATTTGACTGTAGACCACGCCCTTCTCAAGTCTGGCGAAAGTGTTCTGGACGTCGGCTGTGGCACAGGCGGCGTGACCATTCCAGCTAAACTTCGGGTTGGAAAAAATGGAAGAGCGGCAGGCATTGATCCCGCGCCAGAGATGATCGCTATCGCCAGAAAGAAAGCCAGCCGAACCGGGTTAGAGATCGATTTCCGCGTGGACATGATCGAATCCCTGCCCTTTCCCGATGGGGCTTTCGATGCTGTTACCTCCAGCCTGATGATGCACCACCTGCCTGCGCCTGTGCAGACCAAGGGACTGGCTGAAATCAGGCGCGTGCTCAAACCGGGCGGGCGGTTGTTAATTGCTGATATGATGCGCCCGAGCCCATCCTTTCTGAAGCGATTCTTTACCTCGCTTGTACTGCATCACGGTCACAGTACTCAATTTGGCATTGAGGATTTGCCAGAATTGCTGAAAGAGGCTGGCTTTGATGAAATCCAACAATTGGATGATCATTTCCTGACCATTGGGTTTGTGCGCGCAACGAAACCTGCTGCGTGATTCACTGCCACCCTGACGAATATGATCCGCGAAGGCATCTTCCAAGATCGCTGCTTATGGATGCCGAGCTATGACAACCCGACAGATTTCAAACAACGGATCTTCAGACATTGGCTGTAATGAAAATATGCGCGTAGGAGAGATCAGGCAGTTTTGTAAGCTTCAGGCGGAAGACGGCGATGATGCAGCTCAATTTATCGGCGCGTGCTTATCATCGGATTTTGAAACTCGCACGCACGATTGCAGATCTGGCGGGGAGTGAGGAGATCCAGTCTGTGCATCTGGTGGAAGCGCTGTACCTTCGGTCGTCCGAAGTTGATGAGAGTTTAGAGTTCTGTATATAAACCAGTAGGTCTCCCATTTCTGGCGGAATGATTGAGAAGCCGGAAGTTCTTCGCCACTGACACTGGCGCCAGGTGCAAGTGTCAGTGGCTAGGGTTTTGGGGCTTCCCGTTAAAAACCGCAGAGCCAAATCAGTTTCGATGAAACCCTGAATTCCCTCTTGACTTTCCCTCCAAATGAAATATAATTTTATGTAGCAAAACATAATTTTATGTTTCCAACTGGCGCACACCTTATGACGGCCAGCTCCCCACATATCCCCAACGCACGCGTGCTGGAACTCCTTGCTGATGACCATAACCTCCAAAAATTGGAGGCGGTGACCAAAGCACTGGGTTCTGAAACGCGTCTGGAGATTTTGCGTTTCCTGAGCACTCATACATGTAGCTTGCTGGAAATTGCGGAGGCGCTCAACTTGCCTCCCTCAACCGCAACACTGCATATTAACGTCCTTGAAAAAGCGGGGTTGATTGAAACCGATCTACGTCCGGCAACACGCGGGTTACAGAAAGTTTGTGCCCGCGTGTTTGATCGCGTGGTCATCCAATTACCGGCCCAGTATGAGCCGGAAGATACTACGGTCGAAGTTTCCATGCCAATCGGCGCGTACACAGATACAAGCATTATTCCCACCTGCGGTCTGGCTGGTGAACTTGGGATCATCGGACACCTGGATGACCCATCCACGTTCTATGAACCAGACCGAATCTATGCTCAACTGTTATGGTTCCGGCGTGGTTACGTGGAATATCGTTTTCCAAATCGCCTGCCGCCGAATGTAGTGCTGGACGACATCGAGGTCAGTTTTGAGGTTTGCTCTGAAGCACCCTTGCATCATGCAGATTGGCCTTCTGATATTACGGTATGGATTGGAAATATTGAGATCGGCACCTGGACAAGCCCAGCCGATTTCGGTGGAGAAAGAGGCGCATTGACCCCTGCCTGGTGGGACAGTCAAAATTCACAATACGGCTTATTGAAGGTTTGGAAAGTTGCGCGTAGTGGGAGCTTTGTAGATGGCATCCAAGTCTCTAACGTCAAACTTAATAGTCTGATATTGAAACCGGGCGAACCTATCCCTGTGCGAATTGGGATCAAGGATGGCGCCTCAAACGTTGGCGGCATCAATTTGTTTGGCAGTAAATTTGGCAATTATCCTCAGGACATTATCCTACGACAGCATTACAAACGTGTCCCCAAGTAATTAACAAGAAGGCGCTGCGCATTTGTGCTCTGGAAAACATTGATGTGCAGCGCCCGTGAGAGGAGGTAGGTCCGTCTCAAAATAAAGTTTATCACAATCTTCCCCCACCCATACAGTGTGCATTTTGGTTGGTCCCTTATGCGTCGTATGAGGGTCCGTTTAGAGGTCGTCAAATTCAACCTATTCAAGAGGAGAACAGATGAAAACTTTCACCCGTTACGTGTTTCCAATGTTACTGGTGTTCAGTATGTTACTTACTGCTTGTGGCGGTGGAGCTGCCACTCAACCACCCGCAACTGAAGCGCCTGCGGCTACACAGCCACCAGAAGCAACTCAACCACCTGAAGGGACTCAACCCCCGGAAGCCACTTCAGCTTCCGGCGAAGTTGTCAATCTTACCTTTGTGGGCTGGGGCGGACCAGAGGAGCAGGATGTCTTTCAAAAATTGGTAGACACATTCAACAAGAACAACCCGGATATTGTCATCAAATATACGCCGATGCCAGATGACTATGTGACCAAGTTAAAGACGATGATTGCCGGTGGCACTCCGCCCGATATCGCTTATGTTCCTGATGGTGATTTCTCAGCTTTTGCTCCTAAGGGCACATTGGTCAGCATTCAGAAGTTTGTGGATGCCAGCACAGTGATCGATCCCGATAACATTTGGCCCTCCGCGCTAAATCGTTATCGTTATGATCCTGCTACGAAGTCCATCGGTACTGGCGATCTCTATGCTTTACCGAAGGACATTGGTCCTACGGCGATCTACATTAATAAAGACTTGTTTAATGAAGCCGGTGTTCCTCTGCCTGATCCCCAAACTCCATTAACCTGGGATCAAGTCATTGATATCGGTACTAAAATCACCAGAGATGCTAATGGCAAACATCCTGGCGATGCAGGCTTCGATCCCAACAGCGTGGAAGTCTGGGGTGTAGGCGACATTTGGTTCGAAAATGCAGTGTACGGGAATGGTGGTCAGATCGTCTCCGACGATAGCCATACCTTTGTCGCGGATTCACCTGAGACTATCGCCGCTGTCCAATTCCTCGCCGACCTCACTCATAAGTATCAGATCCATCCCACCTCTCAGCAAACGGCTTCACAAGATATTGGCCAGATGTTCGAGTCTGGCAAGCTGGCGATGACAACAAATGGTCGTTGGGCCACGACAGGCTATCGGAATACTCTTACATTCGATTGGGACGTCATTCCGAATATAGTGGGACCCAGTGGTAAAGTCTACGCTGCGGAATCAGATTGCAAATTCGGTGGCTGGTCTGGCTCAGTTGGCGTTGCCATCATTTCTGGCTCAAACGGCGAGAAATATCCCGAACAGGCTTATCGCTTTATCGAGTTCATTGCCGGGCCTGAGGGGCAAACGGAACAGGCTGCGTTAGGTTTCCAGATTCCAAATCAACGTGATCTGGCGAACAGCGAAACATTTCTACAATCTGATCAAAAGCCAGAGAATGCCGAAGTGTTACTTGACGCCGCTCGTTGTGAGTTCCCAGGTCCCTGGACCAAGACCCCACTCTACGGCCAGTGGTTTGATGACAACTGGTGGAATGGCGTATGGCCTGAGGTTGTCGTGGATGGTACAAAGACTGCTGAGGAAGCAATCAAGGAGCGCAAGGATGCTTTCCAGTCTGGCTTGGATGAAGCTTGGGCCAGTCTTAATGAGTAACTCTTGTCTTGCCTAGATGGATGGGCGAGTCACAGACTTGCCCATCCTCTCAGGAGGTTGTTATGACCACTATCACTGCTGGTACTGCCGCTCGCGCAAAACCAAGTCGCCTAAAGCAGATTGATTCACTCTGGGGTTATTTGTTCATTGCCGCGCCCTTGCTCGGGTTTCTGATCTTCGCCGCCGGACCGCTCATTGCCTCCATCATTCTAAGTTTTTTTAAGTGGGATCTACTTACTGATCCAAAATGGGTGGGACTAGATAATTGGACGAAGGTAGTTGGTTTCCAACTTCAACCTGAAGCCTACGCCGCGGCCCTGGCCCAAGATAAGCCCTGGCTCAACGCGCTGAGCGTTTACTTCAAGCCCAATGACCCGATTGTATGGAAAGCAATGGGTAACACTGCTTTCTTGCTGTTGGGTATTCCTATATCTCTAGGCCTGGCGGTCTTCTTGGCATCGCTGATGAACCAACCCATGCCTGGGAAACAAGCCTTTCGCGTGATCTACTATCTGCCCACTGTCCTGCCTCTCGCGGCGCTAGCATTGTTGTGGTTGTGGGTACTCAACCCTGACTATGGCTTATTTAATAATACCCTGCGATCGTTTGGTGTACCCGCTGAACTCACGCGTCTCAATTGGTGGCAGAACCGCGCTTTGGTCAAACCAGCCTTTATCATCATGGGAATCTGGCGGGGTGTAGGTTACCAAGCCTTAGTCTATCTAGCCGCCTTACAAGGCGTGCCGCGTCAGCTATATGAGGCTGCAGAGATTGACGGCGCGAATGCCTGGCACAAATTCCGGAGTGTGACTTGGCCGCTACTTTCGCCGACAACATTCTTCCTGTTGATCACAGCCCTCATCGGTGGTTTTCAGATTTTCGTCGAGCCGGCCATCATGACTAACGGAGGTCCGGCAAACGAGTCTATTACCATGGTTATGCTGATCTGGAAAAAGGCGTTCCGCGATTTTGCAATGGGTTATGCCTCGGCGCAGGCCTGGTTGCTTGGTGTTATCATCATGAGCATTACGATCATTAACTTCTTACTTGCCCGCCGCTGGGTCTTCACCGAGACCGATTAGGAGGCAGTCATGACAACGACCTCTGATCAACACAATACTCTGCCCGGGCTTGGTGCGCGCAGACTACGTCAGATGGGTGTAATCCTCGCTCTTCTCATTTTGATGGTTGGTGCGATCACTCAACTAGCACCTTTGCTTTACATGGTCTCTACATCGCTCAAAGATCAAAAAGGTATCTTCGAACTGCCCATTCGCTGGATTCCCAATCCCATCAAATGGGAAAACTATCAGCAGGTGTGGACGAAGATCGAGCTCTGGCGCGGCTTTGTCAACTCACTGTTCATCGCGATTACAACCACCGTTGGAGAAGTTCTCGTCAGTGCTGCTGCAGGATATGCCTTTGCGCGTATGAAGTTTCCGGGGCGCAACTTCTTTTTCGGATTACTCCTGACCACATTGATGATCCCTGGCGTAGTGACGATGATTCCATCTTTTATCCTGTTCCGCACGTTGAAATGGATTGACACATATTATCCACTTATTGTGCCGCTGCTCTTCGGTACGGCATTCGCTACATTTCTCTGCCGCCAATACTTTGTTAGTCTACCTGTCGAACTGGAAGATGCCGCGAAGGTGGATGGCGCGAATCCCTTACAAACCTTTTGGTATATCTTCCTACCGCTTGCCGGGCCGGTCCTTGCCACACTCGGTGGATTAGGCTTTATTGCCCGCTGGAACGATTACCTTGGGCCTCTCATCTATATCAGCAGTCAGAAAAAATATACTGTCCCGCTCATGTTGGCGCAGCTCAATGGCCTGTATGAACGTCGCTGGGATTTACTGATGGCCGGATCCGTGATTGCCATCATTCCCATCGTCATTATTCTGCTGGTCATGCAAAAGTATTTTGTGGAGAGCGTGGCAACTACCGGTTTGAAAGGCTAGCACCACACTGTGATGAGACGTGTTTCCATCCTAATAATTTTTGTGCTCACCGCGTGCACTGGCCCTATCCCTTCCGTTCCCACACAGACTCCTGTGCCTATACTGAGTCCAACTTCAATCCTCACTTACACCAATCCGGTTTTCTTCGGTAATTTTCCTGACCCATTTGTTTTGCGCGTGGACGATACTTACTACGCTTACGCTACCAACGCCGATGACACGAATGTGCAAATGATCCGCTCCACCAACCTGAGAGATTGGGAATGGGTAGGCGACGCCTTACCACGTTTGCCAGATTGGGCAGCATGGCATCAGAGTCTTACGTGGGCGCCCTCGGTGTTGCAACGCGGTGGCCAGTTCGTGTTGTATTACACCGCGCGTTTCCGTGAAGCTGGAAAGCAGTGTATTTCGCGTGCGGTGAGTGATGCGCCCGAAGGTCCATTCATGGATGATTCCATTGCACCGTTTATTTGCCAGCTTGAGATCGGCGGTTCAATTGATCCCAGTCCATTTGTGAATGAGGATGGCAAAGCATATTTGCTTTGGAAGAATGATGGCAATTGTTGCAATAAGCCGACAGGCCTATGGATTCAACAACTGAGCGAAGACGGCTTGTCACTCATTGGTGATGCGACTGAATTAATCCGCAAAGACCAAATGTGGGAGTATCCCCTGATTGAAGGTCCTTCGATGGTCAAACAAAATAACAAGTATTATCTGTTCTATTCCGGTAATTGGTGGGAGAGTCATGAATATGCAGTAGGCTATGCTGTCTGTAACTCGATCGCTGGTCCCTGTATTAAACCTCTCAAAAAACCGCTTTTTGGTTATAAGGGCAGCGTAATGGGTCCAGGTGGGCAGGAGTTTTTCACAGATACCCAAAGCAATCTTTGGATGGCTTATCACGCCTGGACTTCGCCCAATGTAGGCTACCCTGGCGGCTCGCGCAGCCTGCGCATCGACCGCGTAACATTCGTAGACGGCAAACCGGTCATCAACGGCCCGACAGATGATCCACAACCGTTACCCTGATCACAAGTTATTGCCATTTATGACTGACATCTCCTTCTTATGGGCAACCGGGATTGAAGACACTTTCATTCCCCATGCCCGGCCTGGCCTGCGTGCGCTCGATGAGTATGAATTAACTCAGCATTACAAACTGTGGAAACGCGATTTCGATTTAGTTGCCGAGACTGGCGTAAAAGCTGTGCGCTGGGGAATTCCCTGGTATCGTGTCCAGCCTGCGCCCGCTCAATGGGATTGGGAATGGACGGATAAGGCACTGGATTACCTTGTCAACGTCAAAGGCGTCACACCGATCCTAGACCTAATGCACTATGGCACACCGCTGTGGCTGGAGAATAGTTTCATCAATGCCAGTTATCCTAAGCGTGTGGCAGAGTATGCTCACGCTGTTGCGACACGCTATAAATCCCTTGTCCGTTACTATACTCCACTCAATGAGCCGATGGTCAATGCAGACCTTTGTGGTAATAAGGCCGAATGGCCACCTTATCTTTCTGGAGATGATGGCTATATCAAATTGACATTGGCTCTTGCGAAAGGCATTATTCTCACAACGCAGGCAATTAAGGCCGAACAGCCCAACTCCACCACTGTACAAGTAGAAGCATTATGGCATACTTTTACGAAAGATAGTTTGCTGAAAGAATATGCTGCCCACAATAACGCCCGACAATATCTATGCTTTGATCTAACTACTGGGCGTGTGAAGGATGATTATATTCTTACAAACTACCTCTACTCTCATGGCATGACTGAGGTAGACCTCAACTGGTTTCGTGAAAATGCAGTGACCTTCGATTTTTTCGGTGTGAACTTTTATCCGTGGTCTTTTGGCGAATTGCAACAAAGATCAAACGGCTCGATCAAATACGTCACTGGCCATACCTTCGGTGCGGAAATTGCTGTTGTTATTCACGAAGTGCATAAGCGCTATCACATACCTATCATGATCACTGAAACATCGGCGAATAGGAATATTGCGGGCCGCGCCCAGTGGATGGATGAAACCCTCGATACAGTACGCACTCTTCGCAAAGAGGGTATTCCTGTCCTTGGATATACCTGGTTTCCATTGTTCACCATGATCGATTGGGAGTATCGGAAAGGCCGGCGTCCGCTCGAAGATTACCTGATCCATTTAGGCTTATATGATTCTGCTTTTGACTCAAAGGGTGTTTTGCGTCGTCACAAGACCCCGCTTGTCAAACGTTACCAGCAGCATATTGCCAATCCTATGCCTGCGATCGGAAACTGATATGCCTCCTCGCTCTCGTTTCTCTCTTGATGGTCAGTGGAATTTTTGGATTGATCCTAACAATTCCCAATCGTCATCAGCGCTTGATAAACACTCTGCCTCAAGCATTACTGTTCCTGCTCCGTGGCAAGCCGAAGCGCGTTTTCGTGATTACACCGGTGCAGCCTGGTATCAGCGCGAATTTGAGATTCCTGCTGAGTGGTTTTCTCCTGATCGTGTGATTTTCCTTGGCTTTGGTGCCGTGGATTACTTTGCCGAGGTCTGGCTGAATGACATTAAAGTGGGAGAGCACGAAGGTGGCTACTTGCCCTTCGAGTTAGATATGACAGAAGCGGCGCGCCCTGGTGCAAATAGGCTCACTGTCCGCGTGAATGATCCCTTGGAAATCTTTCCAGAGATCCCGCATGGCAAGCAATCGTGGTATGGAATGCTCTCCGGTATATGGCAATCAGTTTGGGTCGAGGCGCGCGCCGCGCATCACATTCAGCGAGTCAAAATTTCCACAAACGGAGAACAAGTCTCGGTGGATGTGACCGTGCACGGCGATCTAAACGGAGAACTCACCGCGGAAGTCATCGCGCCCAATGGGGAGGTTGCGGCTCGGGTTGAATCTCACTCGCCGCGCTTTTCCGTTCGAATCGAACAACCCGCAGCTTGGTCGCCGGATGAACCGAATTTATACACCCTAAAAGTAAACCTGTCAGGTTTGGAACTCGTGGACGAAGTGATCGAGACCTTCGGCTTCCGTACCATTGAAACGTATGATGGGAAAATCCTGTTGAACAGTCGTCCGTTTTACCTGCGCGCCGCACTCGATCAGGATTACTATCCGGACCTGATCTATACCCCGCCCTCGCAGGAATACATCGAGGACGAATTCCGCAAAGCCAAAGAGATGGGACTCAACTGCCTGCGGGTGCACATCAAAGTTGCTGACCCGCGCTACTATAGTGCCGCTGATAAAGTCGGTCTGCTGATTTGGACCGAGCTACCCAACCATATTTTATTAAGTGACGAAGCCAAACGTCGCGCCCGCGAGACCCTGGCTGGCATGCTGGAGCGTGATGGGAACCATCCTTCCATTGGCATTTGGACGATCATCAACGAATCCTGGGGTATTGACCTGACCGACCCATCTCAACGCCTCTGGCTGGTAGAAACGTATGACTGGCTCAAAGAGCTTGATCCAACCCGTTTGGTCATTGGCAATTCGGCATGCTGGGGCAATTTTCATGTGGCGACCGATATCGCCGATTTTCATATCTACTATGCCATGCCCGATCATTACGCACAATGGCGTGACTGGACGGAAAATTATGCGCGCCGCCCGGAGTGGCTGTTCGCGCACGAATACAGAGACTATGCTGCCTGGCAAGAGTTTGGGCGCGATCCCTGGAGCGCGGTCGAGCGTTCCATTGCAATGGAAGTACGTGAGCGCGGCGATGAACCGTTGCTGGTATCAGAGTTTGGCAACTGGGGCTTGCCAGATATGACAAAGCTTTATGAAGGAAACAACGGCACAGCACCCTGGTGGTTCGAAACCGGCTTGGAATGGGGAAATGGCGTGGTATATCCGCGCGGCGTGGAACAGCGTTTCAAAGATTATCATCTTGACCAAGTATTTCCTTCTTTGTCCGCACTCTCAGAAGCCAGTCAGCGTTTGCAGTACGAGGCGCTCAAATTTGAAATCGAGAATATCCGCTCACACGAAAGCATTCAAGGCTATGTCATCACCGAATTTACCGACCTGCACTGGGAGTGTAACGGTCTGCTCGATATGTACCGCAATCCCAAGGTCTATCATTCACGCCTCAAGGAAGTCAACTCCGATGATCTGTTGATCCCGCTCTGGGAACGGCCGGCGTTTTCTGCAGATGAGACTTGCGAGATGGAGATCATCTTCTCCCATTATTCGCCAGTTGAGATAAAAGAGGCTGTTTTGATCTGGGAAGTAAGTGGTCCTGAGTTGCCAGTAATCAGCGATCAGTTGTTCGTCGATCAGACTGTGGCTTATCAGGTAAATGAGTTAGGTATTGTACGTTTTGATATTCCTCATGTTCACAGTCCAACAAGGGCGCGGCTGAAACTGCGTTTGGTCAGTGGTGAAAAGGTGATTGCTGCAGCCGAACAGGAATTGTATGTTTTTCCATCTGACATCGTGCTCCTGCAAGAACATTGGGGCCCTGTGAGCGGAGTAGCGCAAGTTGCTACGAAGACGACACCTGCCCTGGTACGGCTTAAGCCGCACGGCGCCAGGGAGCGCGGAAAACTAGCGTACGCACCGGAATTTCAACCCACGCTCGAGCACTTGGATTATGAAGTTGTAGATGATCTCTCCCATACGGATGTGGCCGTCGTAACAACGCTCGACGACGCCTGCCGCGAATTCCTCCTGCAGGGTGGACGTGTGCTGCTGCTCGCAGAGGCGGACGATGCGCTTCAGACCTACATTCCGGGAATTGGCGTTGGGCCGCGCAATGGAACGTCTTGGCAAGGAGACTGGGCAAGCAGTTTTGGCTGGCATCGTTTTGAGAGTCTGCCCACTGATCACGTTGTCAACTTTGCTTTTGCCGACATAACACCCGACCACGTTATTCACGGCTTCACTTCGCGCGATTTTGCATTGGATGTTTTCGCAGGTCTATTTGTTGGCTGGTTGCATAAACCGATTCCCACCATCGCCCGCAAACGAGTAGGTCGCGGCACTTTGTTAATCTCCACATTTCGACTGTCCAAAAATCTGGAAACAAATCCGCTTGCGAAGTATCTTTTGTGTAAATTGCTGGAATTACTGGGATAGATCAACTGATGGGGTTTCATCAAACGATTGATTTGGAGAAATATGGATTCCACCTACCAAAACCC
>WNFU01006070.1_pt2 | contig 14753 bp, 17 predicted proteins | sample 5400121 | NCBI WGS metagenome assembly WNFU01 (sample SAMN13153360, study PRJNA577476) | soil metagenome | isolation source: 100 cm soil or saprolite under grassland replicate 1 | place: USA:California | collected 2016-06-15
ATTCCGTTTTATATGGATGACCACTTAAAAAGACACCACGCTCTCGCACCAAGTTACGGGTCTTTTTCACGGAAATTCCTGGACCTAATTCAATCTTGATGAGCGCTGTAATACCCAATTCAGTTTCGAAGCGGGTTTCTGCCCCATCATCCACGGTTACTTCATAATCAACGCGACTCAGCGGTGCCAACAAATTATTGAGTTCCTTCACCATAGCTGAGGAACCGATCTGTAAAGGATTTGTTCCCGTATTTTGAGCCACTTGTAGCAGACGAAGTACATTAAACAGCCGACTAAGTACTTGAGGCGTCAACTCATTCGCAGCAATTATTGCCTTAACCGTCACTTCCTCCTTGAGCACATCAGTGAATGCATCTGGATTGCCCTCGCCAGTGAGAGAGAGTTCCAATCGCTTCAACTGCTGTGTGTTTGAGTCCAGAATTATTTCCAAACGGACTTTCTTGGCGCGTTGGCCTATCAGGCCAGCAAACTTATTCTTAAAATCTCCTATTTGGAGAGAAAGTGCTGAAAAGTCCAAGTCAATCCCCATCTCACTTGCTAAACCTAGCTCATTACGATCTCTATAATCTGTTAAGGTTTCTAAGGTTACAGTTGATACATTGAGGTCAACTACATCGAAACCTAGTGCTCGCTGCTTCCAAAGTACGCCGCTCCGTAATAGACCCAGAGAAGCTTCAGTTCCTACATTGAGCTTTAGTGGAGTGATTTTTGTACCAAATCCAGCCTGCTGCTCAGTAATATAATTGTGGTACGGGACATTACTGTCTAGGGCGCTCCTTAGGAAAGCCACGCCAAATGGCTTACCTGGAAATGCATTTTGAATGCTGTCAATTGCTGAAGCAAGCAGAAAGATAGCCTGTCCTTTTTTATCATCAGACGTATACGGATTCCGGAATCGAGCAGTTGTATGTCCCATGGTGCGGATATTGAACTCACTAGTCGCCGATGCACCTGCTCTAATCTTCAGAATAGCTACTTTCAATTCTTTTTCGAGCCCTATACCGCCTCCTGCACCACTTTCATCACTATAGTCTTCCTTCATCAGAACATTATCGTCTGACATAACAGCCGGGTTGGTTTCGGCCAATTGTAGTTCCAAGCCACCTGATGTCGTACGCTGGAGATAGGCAATGAGACCAGCTGAGACACCGCCTTTTGCTCGAGTAGATGCACCATAACTCCAAGCATGGCTATAACGGCGTTCTTTAACTTCAACAGGGAATGTCGGTTGGCCATTCGTCGGATATGCCTGATTACCAATAGTTATACTCTGCACACTAACGTAATAGCGTCCGATCCCACCCAAGGTATCAGCGGCAATAGTAATCGTGAAATAGCCTTGGGTATCAGAAGTAGTTGAACTACCCTTGGACAAATTGATTTTGGCATTAGGAATAGGTGCCCCGTTAGCGTCTAACAACCGATAGTAGCGGTAAAGCTCGCCGCCCTGCATTACTACACTTGGCGTGATGTAGTCGGGCGGATAAATAGGCAAAACTGTGCCGGCAAAATTCCCTGGAGAGGGAGACGAAACAGTAATATAATTGTTGAGTGTTTTGACATTTGTACCCCCAAGGCCAGTAACAGTCAATTTGACAGTATAATTACCGGCAGCGTTGTAGGTATAGGTTGGATTCTGCTCCGTGGAGTCGATTGTGCCATTATTGTCAAAGTCCCAAGCCCAACTGACTGGATTTCCTTGCGAGGTGTTGGTGAAATGAACGGTCAACGGCGCACTGCCGTTTCGGGGAGAGGCAGTAAAGTTTGCATCTGGGGTTGTCGTTGTACAGGCCCAATTAGTCGAGGCAGAGGAGCCAGAGTTGTTATAAGCGTATACAGCGTAACAATGATACGAATTTGGTGCCAGCCCCCCAATCGTAGCGGAGGTGACGTTGGCTCCCACAGTAGCCACAACGCCGGTTCCATCATCAATCTTAAAACCTGTCTCGTTATTGGAATTATCTTGCCACGTTACGCGGATCTGCGCGGCGTCTATAGTCGTGGCCTGTGGGTTGCTTGGAGCAGCTGGTGGTTGGCCAGCGCTTGACGTTGTACCGATAAAATTCACGCTTGTCTGATTTGGTGGTACAGTCGCTTGGTTTGATGATGGCGAGAAGGTATAGCCATTTTTGGACGCAGTGAGAGTATAGGTACCAACAGGCAGGTTTGTCAGTGTATAACTCCCATTGCTCCCGCTTGTCGTAGATGTATTAATCGTACCAGCAGCACTGACAGTGACGCCTGAAATGCCAGTCCCGGCGCTGTTTGTGACCTTGCCAGAGATAGAATACGATATAAGCGTTGTACTTACCGTTGCTGTATTATTTGCCGTATTGGGATCGGACTCATTGGCTGAAACGGTAGCACTATTGATGATCGTCCCTGATCCATTCGCTGCCGATACGTAAATCGTAACCGTGGCACTGGAACCACTTGGTAGAGATGCTACAGTGCATTGAATAGCGCCCCCTGGCGTGGAGCCAGACGGCGTAACTGGGCAATTACCTTGGCCAAAGATAAGTGATGAATAGAATACTTTATCCGATAACGTATCAGCGATGGTTACATTTGTTGCAGTACCAGGGCCATTATTGGTAACGGTGACTTGATAGGTTAACGAATCTCCCCATTTTACACTGCTAGCAGAGGCTGTTTTTCTAATTGACAGATCAGCGGTAGCTGACCCTGATGTAACGGTGAAGTCATAAAAGTTAACAGCATAGTGAGCAGGGGAGATGGTGCTGTCCAAAGCGAATGTTTGCTGTCCTGGTGTAGCAGTAGCGGGCACGGTGAAGTTGGCACTGAAGGACCCGTTGTTATCAACGAGGATTGTCTCTCCACATAACCAGATACACGCATCAATTGCGTCACCAGGATATGGCCATCCGGTCCCCGTTATTGTTACCACAGTTCCAGGAGGTCCGGAAAAGGGGCTCGGGGTAACCTTCACGCCACAAGCAGCAGCGCCGGTCAGGTTAGTTTCGATGTTCTCATAAGCCGACCAACCGACAATCTGATTTTGAATCAGGCCATATTCTTGCGAATCAAAAGCAGGGTTGAGGGCGGTCGTTTGTGGATCGAATATCCGGTAGGTTGAATAGACATCTCGGTAGAGCGGAACTGCGACAACTGGCGAATTGTCTGAAGGAACCAGCACGGAGATAGTAGACCCACCAGTCTGCGCCGTTGCTTGTTTCGTTTGTCCACAGATTGATGTTGTAGAAGTCGTAGAGTTCGATGTAGCGGAAGCACTTGCAATGACGGAGGCACTAGCTGGCAACAGCCCCGCAAGCAGCACAAGCAAGAACAGCAGTCCAACGACAACCAACCGCTGTCTCAGTACAAATTGTGCCATACAGGGGCCTCCTCTCGACCATGGGTTATAGGCACCGAGTGCGGAGCATACAGCAAAAAAGCGCTATATACGCATCTATCGAGTGGAAAGTTCTGGCGCTAATCCTACAAGATGGCGCTATCGTACCTCAGGGTATGGGTTGGTAGCGTTGCAATTCAGGTATCCTTTAGAGAAGAAACTATAACCGAAGTTTAGTCTCACCTGCATTATTCACAACAGGCTGTCCTCAGCCATGCCTAACGAAGGCTGGCACACATCAAGGTTGCCAGCAACTGGTCAGGATACTATACTTGGAGAACAAATGGATAATCTATTGCCAGTATATGCCACTTGATTCTTGGGCGCAAGGTATCGCGATACCATGAAACAGTATGATGGAGGCATTTCATGCCGTTAGGAAGCCGTAAAACCAAACCCCAAAATCCCAAAACGGTGGGCGGTACAAAGCTGCGCGAACTGCGACGAGCAGCGGGGCTGTCGTTGGTGGATTTGGCGGCAAAACTGGAAGCCGAATTGGAGAAATCCGTTGATCCTAAGCATATCAACAGAATCGAATCTGGAGATATCAAGCAGCCAACAGCAGAAACGCTGGAAGCGATTCTTGCAGGGCTTAATGCGAGTTATCGTGATCGGCGAGCTATCCTTGAAGCATTTGGGTACAACGTGCCAATAAATCTACCAAGTGAGCAGGAAATTGCCGTAGTCGTACAATTGACTGCGGGCGACCTTCACGACGCGACGTATCCGGTCTGTCTTATAGATTTTGGGCAACGATTGTGGGCCTGGAACCGTTTTGCACCACGGCTCATTGGGCTGCATCCTGATGATCCCGCCACTGCCAATTTCCTCGGTATTAGTACGGTTGATCTCATCTTCAACCCAACAGTTGAAACACGCCTGCTGATAGCCAACCCGGAAGTATTTGCTCCTGGCATAGTTCACAATATCAAGGTCGGCATCGAGCCGTTGCGCGACCAACCAGGCTATCGGGAGCTTCTTGGCCAATGGAGTAGCTTCCCTGGACTTATTGAGCTTTGGGATATTGTGCCTGCGGATATGGTTCGGAGTGTCGTGCCGTTAAAAGTAACTGTTCCTGGTCGGGGGATGCTGCAATTTAGGACATACAATGCGATCTATGAAGCTGATCCACGCTTTGAATTGCTCCATTTTGCACCACACGGTGCCCAGACATTGCGCGTTTGCGCTGAATGGGCCGAGGAAGAAGGAGTGCTGTAACTGCTGATACGTGAACGGTGAAACCACGTCGTTCAAGGTATTTCGTTGCGAGGGATGTAGTGGCAGTGCTGCAATTTCGCATCACGTCCACGCCTATCCAGCTTTGAGGCGATGCGCCTATCTTGAGATTGGCCAGTCTGCTACTGTACATGTTCTTGGGCAACATTGCGCTGAGCGGGCTGGATGTAGCGATACAAGGTTGAGCGGGATATGCGTAGCGTCCGGCAGATATCAGCTATTGAGTTCGTCTTATCGCTATACAGCGCCTGCGCCATCGCAACCTTTCTGGGGTCGTTGAGCGCCGCTACTTTTGGCCGACCACCGGTTCTTCCACGAGCGCGGGCAGCATCTAATCCTGCGCGGGTTCGTTCTCTGATGATGTCTCGCTCAAATTCTGCCAGTGCGCCAAAAATATGAAAGATAAGCTTGCCGCCGCTGGTCGTCGTATCAATGTTCTCAGTGAGGCTTCTAAAGCCGATGCCTTGTTGGTTAAGTGTGGTGATGGTGTCGATGAGGTGTTTGAGGGAGCGGCCAAGTCTATCCAGCCGCCAGACAACCAGCACATCACCCTCACGCGCAAAGTTCATGGCTTCAGTCAGACCAGGTCGGGACGTGGTGGCGCCACTGGCGGTATCGGTAAAGATGCGGGAACAACCAACTTTGGTCAGCGCGTCGCTCTGCAAGGCAAGCGTTTGTTCGGTGGTTGAAACTCGGGCGTAGCCAATGAGCATAGGTGGATTTACTTCCTCAGAAGATGGCCAACTGGCCGGTCTCCCTCTGGACCTTTCGCTCGTAGTGGAGCCCGAGGATAGTTTTGTACAGCACCCGAGCCGCAAGGCTAAAGCGCTCAACCTCCTCTTTTGTCGGCTGCCTGCCAAGCTCTGTCAAAAGAGCAACTGAGATTTTCGCCTTCAACAGGCGTTTTTCCTGGATGGTCATACATCAATTGTCTCAAAACGCATTGAGAAATGCAAGGGGTGAAACCTTGATTTTGGTATGAGTTTTGAAACAACTGTGTAAGAGGAAGAGTGGGGGGAGATGCCGTGTCATCTGTTGTGTCTCAAAAACGACCGTTTATGAGACAAGAAGCACCGAAGCTAATCAATAGTTGAGTCAGATTGTAGGGATAGAATAAAGCTTCGCTCCAACGAGTGCGCATCAGCCGCGCCGCACCGATAGATCGGTAAGCCCTTCGAATCGAAACTGCGTGCCAAAATGGCCATGATCTCGGGGCTGCGAAGCGGCGTCGGGCTGCATGCGCATGTTGGGTGGCGTGTCGGTTTTGAGAACATACGGCTATAACGAATAGTACTCAATTGACCACTACAGGCATCAAGTAGAACCACCGTCCTGAGGTTTTTGGTTGAACTGTGTCTGAAGGAGCTGTTGGAAGCCGGTACCTCGTCTCCAGATCACCTGATTGGTGATCTCAGTCACTCGCCACCCGCTTGTTCCCAAGGTCACGTGCCCGGTTATCACCCCACCTGCTAGAAAATAATTATCGTTTGGATTAGCATTTGGATCACCATGACCCTCAGCCCAAAGGTGCATCGCAACCAAGTTGGCCCGGAACGCGGCGGAAGTGTCATTTTTCAGAGTAATAATGAAACCGCTGGTGAGATGTTGTGTGGCTCGGAAACGGCTTAAGCTATGGCTATGACTATCACCAATTTCTTGTGGCCCTGTCGTGACTGCTCCATTGGGCCGCACGATTTTTGCATCATCTGCAAAAATCTGCCTCATGATTGTGACATCAAATTGCTTCTGATCTAAAGCAGCAAAGTAGCGGTGAATAACCTCAGTAGAGTTTATACCGATTTATGGTATACTGCTGTCTCACTCAAGATAGGAGACCTGGTATGCCAATTCGTTATGCCGCAGAACGCGACAAAGCTGGTGTCATTCGGCAGTTAACCACGCTAACCGTGGAAGAGCTTGAAGCGCTTGTGTCATCGGTGCAGAGCGCCTTTCTCGACCATATGAACAAATGGACGTTGGAAGGCAAGCCACGCACATCCCGACGCTACAGTCAATATGTCACTTGCCCGCTGCCGACCCCCGAAGATCGGCTGCTGTTTGTGCTGATGTATCTCAAAGCTGCACCGCTGCAACAACTCCATGCCACTGCGTTTGGTCTGACCCAGCCCAAAGCCAATCTCTGGCTGCACGTGCTGCTGAGCGCCCTGCGTAACGCGCTTGCGAGCAGTGGCGATCTGCCCGCACGCTCCATCCAAGCTCTGAGGGAGCGGCTCGCTGCACTCACCAGCGCTACTTCAGCCGAACCACCCCTAGACACGGCAGATGCGCCGCCTACCGCCCCTTTTTTCAGGACGGCACTGAACGCGCCATCCCACGACCGGCGGATGCGGCTGAACAGAAAGACTACTACAGCGGCAAGAAGAAACGCCATATGATCAAGAACCTGCTCTTGGCCAGCGACACACGCCAAGCCTTGTTTCTGAGCGATACGTACGAAGGCAGCGTCCACGACAAGGCGATTGCCGATACCACGCCCTATCCGTTGCCACAGGGCAGCGAACTACTCGACGATCTGGGCTTTATCGGCTACACACTCGCTGGTGTGATCCACACGCGACCATTCAAGAAGCCCAAAGGTGGCCAACTGACCGACGAGCAGAAGGCAACCAACAAGGAGATCGCCAAACGGCGCATTCTGATCGAGTACGTCATCAGTGGCATCAAGCGTTGTCGGATCGTCAAGGATACGATACGGATCTGGAAAGACGGCGTGCGCGACCTGGTGATGGAGATTTGCTGTGGCTTGCATAACTTGCGTACCCGTTCTCGACCTCAACCGCTCATTGCACGAAATAAATCGGTATAAACTCTATTTATCTCAACCGTGTGCATGAGTTTTTCTTGGCTATTCATTGTACTCGTCCTTCCCTATATCAGTATTACTGTGCGATGCAAAGCCAAGCAAGGAAGTAGTGATGCGCCACCCAACGGTTGGCGTTACCGGCGGCTGGGGAGAAACAGGCTCGGAAACAGAAACCTGCCAAAGTTCAGAATAACCCCAAAAAACGCGCTGAGTCCCAGCCGTCCGGTGCACGCTTTGTTGGGCGGCGTTGCGGCCAAGCTTTCCACCGGGCAAGGAGACCTATGCTCTCAATGGCCGTCTCAAAGCCCCTTCCTGTGCCAATATATTTCAAGCCCAATTGCGCGCATTTGACTTTCGCTTTGAAACTGCTTTTCATACCGTTCTCCAGAAAGCTACGTATTGGGCCTGCCTAACGACTCGGTCTACTTACGTTTCGCCAGAACAATATGTGTTGCCCTTGCAGTCGGAACATGTTCTGTGACCACGTAACCGAGCTTGAGCATGTCAATGCCGGAGAACAGCGATTCACCCGTGCCAAGTATAATCGGCGAGATAGGAATGTGCAGTTGGTCAATCAGCCCTGCCTGAAGGTATTGGCGGATTGTCGCCACGCCACCGGCCAGTCGAATATCTTTGCCGTTCGCCGCTTCGGTGGCCAGCTTGAGCGCAGCATGAATGCCATCGGTCACGAAATGGTATGTGGTGCCGCCCTCCATCGTGACTGACGCACGCGGATAGTGGGTGAGTACGAACACAGGCCCGTGATAGGGCGGGTTATCACCCCACCAACCCTTCCACGTGTCATCGACCCAGTCCCCGCCTTGCGGCGGCCCAAACATGTTGCGTCCCATAATGAATGCGCCGAGGTTCTTTGTGCCGCGCTCCGCGAAATCATTGTCAATACCGGTCTCGCCTTCATTTTGGCCAGCCATTTGGTGAAAGGAGCGCGTTACAACGAACCAATCGTGCAAGGATTCCCCGCCGACGCCGAGCGGGTTATCGAAACTCTGATTCGGACCGGCACCATAACCGTCCAGCGAAATTGAAAAGGAGTCCACGCGTAGTTTTGTCATGTTTGGCTCACCTTTCGAATAAAGATATCCGCGGCTATCACTAGGGTGTCATGATACCACTGACAGCAGCCCAACATCCCTTTTCCAACCACCAATGTGGCAGAACAACAGTTCTGTATTCTGGTTCCGCTTGCGCACAAGGCTCCCGCGCTGCCTCCCTGCTATTGTACCGCGTTTGCGGGGCGAACGGTAACGAACGGCTTTTCGACCACACCGTCCTCCTGCTCGATGCCTGTCGTACGATCGACGCTTCGCGGCATGGTCACGGTTTCGTCCGGGCCTCACGCTATGCCGATACCTGACCTACGTAGAACCGTACCATGCCCACAGCCTCAATCTCGCCATCTCAAAAACGTTCCTTTTTGAGACAACATCACGCATGGTCGCATCGGAGCGTCGTAAAAGATAAGACGTACGAACTAGGGGCAGTTATTTGTGGAGTTCTTCTTTCTTGTCGTGTTTCCACGACCACGTCAGGAGCAGGGAGCCAATAATAAGCAGTGTAATGAGTATTCCCGTGCTAGTTATCACTGTAGTTTTGCAAATTTGCGCTGACGCGCCAACGCGTGTACGATCGCCCTCAGCCAGCGCCGACTATGAGTGCGAGGGAGGACGGTATGCCAGCCGTTGTCGCAATCCCACAGGTCGTGGAAGAACTGCTCGTCCAGTTTGGCGACTTCTTCCCGAATGAACCGGCCCGGCGCCATTTTGCCGAGTATCTGACTGGCTTGTTCATCGCCGAGCACAAGACGGTCAGTGGGATCAATCGCGAATTCGCCGCGACAACCGACCAATCCTGCCTCAATCGCTGGCTGACCGAGGCCCACTGGGACGTGGAGCGGATCAATACACATCGCCTGGAGTGGCTGCAAGCCGACCCGACCACCCGTTATCGCCTCGATGGCGTCATCGCGATTGACAACACGCTGATCGACCACGACGGCAAGCTGATTGAGGATGCCGGCTGGTTCTGGGATCATGCCGATGAACGCTACCTGATTGCGCATGATTATCTGTTTGCCAACTATGTCCATCCGAGTGGCAAGCACTATCCGCTGCACTTCCGCCGCTTTCGCAAGCGTGAAGATTGCCAGGCTCAGCAGACGCCGTTCAAGTCGCACACCGACCTCTGCATCGAGCTGATCGATTGGGTCGTCAGCGAGGCTATTCCGGGTGACTTCACCTTCGATAGCTACTTCACGAATGCCGAGATCATCAACCACATCCACGCCAAGGACCGCGCCTATGTGGGCGACTTGAAAGCCAATCGCACCATCATCATCGAGGCGCGCGAGTGGAAGGCCAGCGACTGGATTGCGCGCCACCTCCTGCCTGCCTGCCGGAAAAAGATCACGGTTGGCGGACGCACCCAGTGGTACTTTACCAAGAGCCTCCGCCTGCCCAACGTCACCCATCCGGTGCGGATCGTGGTGCTGTGGGATGCGGAACGGGCCGACAAGCCGCGCAAGATCCTGATCACCAATCGGACCTATTGGGAAGTCCATCGCATTCTCAAGACCTATCGCAAACGCTGGACAGGAACCGAGACCTTCCATCGGGACGGGAAGCAACATCTGGGCATGGGCGACTGTCAGCTCAGGAACGGCGTGGGCCAGACCCGGCACATGCAGCTCGTCGTCCTGGCGTACACTGCTCTAATGCGCCAGTTGCGGCATGACCGTGCGCAGGACTGGGCTCATATGCGCCTGACGACCATCGGCGAGTCCTGTCGGCTGATCTTGCGTGAAACCTTGGCCAAGACGCTCGAATGGGTTGTGGAGCGCACGCATGAAGGGCTCAGTGTGGCCGAAATTAAGCATCAGCTTGCGCTTCCCTGAGATTGGGCCGTTTTATGCAAAACTACAGTTATCAAATCATTTGCTACCGTACAGAAAACATGAGCTAATTGTATCGTGAGTGCATCGGCGTGCGCCAATCGGAAGCCAATGTGCATGGTATCCTACTCGTCAGAGTAACCAAACCAGACGAAAGGAGCACCCCATGCACATCAACTTCCAAACCTATCGTACCATCAAACGAACCTTGGCGCATACGTTGCACACCCGCCGGAACAGCCATCAGGAACAGCACCTCAACACGCTGGCGCTCTTGATCTGTGGCATCGTCGGCGCACAGCACGTCCAGTTCGCGCCGATCGCCGATCACGCCCCGATTCGCGGGCAGAAAAACGAAAGCTTGATCACCCGCTTTCGGCGCTTCGTCAAGCATGACGACATCACGCTGGAAGCGGTCTGGCTGCCGTTTGCCCGCGCGGTGCTGGCGGGGCTGGCCGCCTCTCCGCTGACCATCCTGCTGGACGGCACCACCGCCGGACGTGGATGTATGGTGTTGATGGCCAGCGTGGTCTATCAGGGTCGCGCCATCCCGCTGCTGTGGACAGTCGTGAAGGGCAAGAAAGGTCATTTGCCGCAGCATGTCCATTGCGCGCTCATCCGCCAGCTGCGCGAGGTCATCCCGGCCCAAGCCACGGTTCTGGTGCTTGGCGATGGCGAATTTGACGGCGCCGAGTTGCAGGCGGCGATACGGGCGGCCAAATGGGACTATGCCTGTCGCACCGCCAGTAACATCACGATCTACGCCGCTGATCGGGTCTTCACGGTTGGGGATCTGCCCTTGCAGCGGGGTGAGGCCGTAGCGATCGCCGACGTTGAGATGACGGCAGCGCGCTATGGCCCGATCCTGCTGATCGGGGTCTGGGAGGAGGCGCATGACGAACCGATCTATTTGATTACATCCTTGACCGATGCGCAGTGCGCCATCGAAAGCTACCGCCTGCGCTTTCGGATTGAATGCATGTTTGCCGAGCATAAAAGTCGCGGGTTTCACATCCATAAAAGCCATCTCAACAAGCCGGAGCGCGTGGCGCGTCTGCTGATTGCGACCAGCCTGGCCTATCTGTGGGTACATGCGGTGGCCATGTTTGCCCAGGCGCAAGGTTGGATCGAGCGATTTCATCGCAAAGATCGCTGTGATTTGAGCTTGTTTCAAATTGGTGTCCGGGCGATCAGGTATGCGGTGCGGGAAGGCTGGCGCATTCCGGTGAGCTTTCTCTTACCAGCGAACCCGCTCCCAGGGCCACAAGAGACGAACACATTTTCTGTACGGTAGCAAATCAAATCATGGAGGTTTATCATAGTTGTCGTCTATAATAGATTGTAGCAAAACCAGTAAAAATCGCAAGTAGTAAACTGATAATTGCCGTAGGCCAATCGCTTAGCGAGAGCATTGTTGCAAACCCAGCCAAAAATCCTCCTGTGGAAGCGGTTAATAGGTCTGCGAGTAAGGTAAGTATTGCCTTTCGCGTCTTACTGGCCATATAGGGATATGATAGCACATGTATATGCTATTCCGATACCACTGCTTCGCAAACACCCTAATGTGCGACACGGAAATCAAGAAACCATTCTTTCATATATAGAGGCTGTCCATTGCGCCCGTTGTTCGGGCGTGCTAGGATGCGCTCGAACCATCGGTTCCTCCCTGGTGGTTGGTTGTGGTTGGCGCTTCAACCATACCACCAGAGGTGTTTGTTGTCTGCAAGCCGATCACAACTGTAAAGTCAGATCGGCTTGCAGGAAACCTTGTCTTAATCCAGTGTATCTCAGAGAGGGTTTCGTGACGACGGAACCCTGGGACCCCGATGGCGTCCTCGCTACTGGCGTCTCAGGCTTTGCGATGCCGTAGCGCCAGGCCGCCGCCGAGCGCCAGCAGCCCCAGCAGCCCCAGTGCGAGCGGCCACCAGCCGCCCATCCCGCCGGTCTTCGGTATCTGGCTCGGTGCTGGGGCCGCCGCGCCGACCGTTGCCGTGAACGCCGTCTTCATGCCCGCTTCGTAGTGCCCCTCAATGTGGCAGGCGAGCTGGTAGCGCCCGGCCTCCGGGATGGTCCACTCGGCTTTCACCGTCGCGCCCGGCGCGATGTTCTCGGCCTCCTGCTCCTTACCGCCGAACTCGAGCGGTTCGTCGTCGGCGCCTTCTTTCTCCAGCACCACCTCGTGAGTCAGCTTGCCGTTGTTGGTGATCACGTAGGTGACCGCGGTGCCGGCGGGCACGTTCGCGGTTGACAGCTCAACCTTCATCTCGCTGAGGGTCACTTTGACCTCGACCGGCGCCTGCGCACTCGCCAGACTCACAAAGAGCAAGCCGCCGACCAGGGCCAGGATCGTGCCCATGAGCAATTGCTTCATGATGACCTCCCTCCTTATCGAGTATGTTCATACCATCACCCACCCCGCGTTCTTCTTGGACAGATGGACGTACATCTGGGTCGTATTCAGGTTAGCGTGTCCAAGCCATTCTTGGAGCTGGTACGGGCTGACCCCCTTCTCTGCTTTCTGGGTTGCATACGTATGGCGAAACCCATGCGGGCTCACTAGTTATCATCGTGCTGATACTCTACGTTGCACTTCGTTTGTTGTGCGACGTTTTCTTCAATGAAACACGCTGGTCGGAATGCTGTTCTGGCGGAAGTCGAAAATGAATGGCATGTGGGGTTGGTGTCCGAAAACCAACGAGCGCAGCTCCCCTTGTCTAGTGCAGAATCGAGCCTGCTTTTGGCGGAAGAGTTGGCAGGCCATCCCATCAGAATGCGCTATTTGGCAAGCTCATTCCCTAACACCTTGCTTGGAAATGCACTAGGCAGGGCTGCGCTCTCCGGCAACTGACGGGCAGGCTGGTCAGTTGCAGCGCATCAGTGCTTGGTCTTCGCCAACCAAGTGCTCCAGCGCCACGAGTTCGCGGCGTAGGCTGACTACATGGTGCTGGACGCGCCGGCGGAGGCTCGGGGCATCGCTCTCCATGCAGTGGGTGCAGACCGGCCCGAGTTCGACCTCGGTTTGCGTATAGGCGATGGCAATCTCAACGTTTGGCTCAAGCTGTTCACCACAGATAATGCACGCCATGGCAGCCTGGAAGGCGAGTGGCGTCATGCGGATGTCCATGGAAGATCCTCTTCGCTCTTCGCTGGTCGCGGCCGGGGCACGGAGCGGATAGCCACCGCAGCAGCCTCCTCACTCGGCATGTTGTACCGGTGTGCTTGGGAGCTCCTCAACGAACTGCACCCAGCCGGGCCAGCCACCAAATGCCAGCAGCTCCCGATTTGCGTCCGTGAGCTTCACCACTTGCTCATAGGCTCCGTATTGCAGGACCAGCGTGGTTGCTTCCTGACCATCGTCGACCACATTTGTGATGCAGGCCCGATCGGGGACGCATCCATGCATGAGGAAGGAGGCGAAACAGCTCTGGCAGAAGGTTCCGCCAGTACTCTGCTGCTCGTTCGAACACAACCCCGGTGTCATCATGATTTGCATAGCCCAGCTCCTCTTCTTGATGATTCATTACTGATTTCTGGGGTGGGGGGTCGTGGCCAACGGTGCCTATGACAGGCACCAGTCCGGTGCGTGGTGTCTGTCGCAACCGACGGTCAACGAAATACCCTCCCGCGATGCCGCTGGCCGCTAAGTCGCTCGCTCAACTGCGAACGCCGGCTGGCAGCCTACGGCTCCCATCGCAAGCTCACGATGCTGAGGACAAATAGACTCACGGCCTGCATAACCAGCACGATTAGCAACCCCACGCTCAGCCACTCGGTGGGACTCAGGGTGGTAAACTGCTCCATTACGTGCTCCTTACCGCTCTGTTCGATTGCGCCCCCTGGTTCGTGGTCGAGAGCACCATGCGTGGGGAGGAAGAAACGGTAGGGGAAGTGTAGCAGCAGTGGAGAGATAGTATAGGAAAGAAATCATATCCTAAGGTGAAGAAGTTACAACGGACCGGGGCCAAAGCGGCCCGAAAAGTGATAGCCATGGCTCTCTAGCCACAGGTAGACCGCGCGAATGTCGGCACAGTAGTACCGCCCCGGTGCGACGAGGATGCAGGGTAGCCATGATAGCAGCAGCCTTGTCCCTCCCAGTTTAGGCTCCCGGCCGGAGCGGTAGCGTGTATTACCTCACCTACCCCGCACGATTGTGGACTGTTTGCGTTTCGTCGTCCTCAAGGTCTTCCTCCCACACCACATGCGTCGTGCGGAGCTGGTCGAAGTGGACTTCATACAGTCCCCAGAGTGCGGCATAGCGGCGACTGATGGTGCCAAGGACACCTGCGGGGACATTGAAGATGGTGTCGCGCGCCTTGACCCGTTCCCCTTCCCGAAAGCGGTCGTGGTACATGGCCGAGCCTCCATTCAAGGAGCGTGTCGGCTGAGGAGTG
>WNFU01008018.1_pt1 | contig 14753 bp, 14 predicted proteins | sample 5400121 | NCBI WGS metagenome assembly WNFU01 (sample SAMN13153360, study PRJNA577476) | soil metagenome | isolation source: 100 cm soil or saprolite under grassland replicate 1 | place: USA:California | collected 2016-06-15
AGGACGGGGCTGTAGGCGGGAAATGTGGATTGAGGTATACGCCGACGAACGGTGGAGGTCCTTATCCTGACGGTCAAACCTTCTGCAACGCTTACGGGGTCTTCCAGGACACGACAGAGTACACGGGCAACTGTGAGACTCTACAGGATCCTAATCCGAAGATATGCATAAGGCTCGAGATCGATAGAGACTGGATGGCCGCAGGCTACTGTGGCGCAGGAACCGCCTGTGACAACTCAACATTCGACAAGCTCAGCTCAAGCCAAAAGATCGATGTTCAAGGATTCGTAACATGGCACCCTCCCTCAAGCTCGGGACACGGATACTCATCATGGGAACTGCACCCGCTTACAGCATGGAGAATTTCGACCGGCGCACCCCCAGATTTCAGCATGTCCGCCAGCCCAACGACTATGACAGTCCCAGTCGGATCTTCAGGAACAGCAACAATAGCTCTCAGCAGCCTCAATGACTTCGTTGGAACTGTTGACCTCTCGGCCTCAATCGCCCCATCGGATACAACCGCATCACTTTCCCCCGTAAAGCCAACGGTGTCCTTCAGCCCAGCCAGTGTGGTTCTCGCCGCAAACGGAACGGGCGCGTCAACAATGACCGTCTCATCCTCTCTACTGACAACACTTGGAACCTACACGATCACTGTCACCGCGAACAGTGGAACAATATCGCACTCGGCAACAGTTACAGTTACGGTCAGCCTGCTGTGACCAAAGTCGACCATCAAACCACCCGCTCTCTTTGATCTTTCAGATCGCTCTCTAACGTAAAGAAAGGACTATTCTCAGGACCAAAAGTCCCGGTGCATCTTTTTCAATACAAAGTAACTTCCTGCAAAGAACCTTGGTTGTAACCCAATGTGGTAGCTTGTGTTCTTTCATAGACGCGCCCATTATATCGAAAGAACATCAATTACCTGTCAGACATGATGCCAGTGAATATGTCCGTGATCGGCGCGGGCTATTGGGGGAAGAAGGTAATACGGGAGATCATGGACGTATCTCGTACTACTGGCCGGGTTAATCTCTGCTCCATTGTGGACAACTCACCCTCGATGCTCGAACAATGCAGAAAGGAATTTGGTCCCTTGGACTATCGCTTGAGCTATCAGGGATTACTGTCCGATTCTGCAACCTCCGCGGTTCATATCTGCTCACCAAATGGCACACACTTCGAAGTCGCATCACGTTTTCTCAGATCGAAAAAACACGTCCTCGTTGAAAAGCCCCTGGCCTTACGGTCAAGGGAAGCGGACGAGCTGGTAAGACTCGCAGAGACAAACCGCAAAGTTCTCGCCGTGGGACACGTTCATAGATTCAATAATGGAGTCAAAGAGCTGAAACGCGTAGTAGACAGCGGACTTCTAGGGGACACCTACTACCTTCGCCTCCAATGGACTGGGTTCCTACCACCCCAAAGAGATCGAGACGTGATAACAGATCTGGGCCCGCATCCCTTTGACATTTGTAACAATATTCTCGGCACATGGCCGACCAAGATATCATGCAGAGGTAGAGGTTACAGAGGTGGAGCGGGCGACGAAGTCGCTTTCCTCACGGCTGAACACATTGACGGTGTTAACGCAAGCATTGAGCTAAGCTGGTTGGATTCTGAGAAGCATAGAGATGTGACAGTGGTAGGAAGCGATGCGGTGGCCCGGCTAGACTGCCTAGATCAGAAACTGGTTCTTCAACGATCTGACAAGACGGAGACAATATTGACTGTTCCAAGCAATACGCTCCATGAGGAGATCATTCACTTCGCCGAATGTGTCGAAAACAACTCGACATCTGAACCCTACTCAAATCTATCCGACGGAGCCATCGGAGCCGGTGTAGTGAGACTCCTTGAAGCATCGAAAAGGTCCGTGAGCGAAGAGCGCACCATACAGGTTTCAATACCGGAATCCGAAGAACTAATCGCAAGCGAACCGGCTCAAACAGGGTTCCGAAAACTTTCAGCCTACCACTGACAACTGGTCAACTCAGGTTTGTGGTTGATTCGCAAGCGCTTGGACTCAGGATCTAGCGAGAGTATGTGACGCAGAAACAAGCGTCCGAAACTCACAAACACTCTCATAAGCTATCCCGCGCAAATCTTCAGGTCTGCAGTACCTGCGGAAAGTTCATAGCGACAACGTATAGAGAGACGGCGAAGGGAGAACTAGCGATCGAAGAGCTGGAGCTGGACGTGAAGATTCTGTCCTCACGAATCGGCCGACTACGAACAGCCAAGTCTCAGAACTCCGGCCATCGAGAGCAATCTTCCGACTCGGTTATGAGAGTTGAGGACACCTGCTGGTAAACGATGAATATCGGCTAAAGGACGTGTTTGCATTCTAGATGAAAGTTTTTTCAATTCGGAGTGTTGTTTCATTCCTATCAGATTCTGGTTCTTCCTGAGGCCTTGAGAATTCGTAGAGCGTTTAGCGTAATCATATTGTTGGGGCCTTTTCGTCCCCAGTCAACGACCTCAACATTCGACACCAACAGTTTCGTCTTAGCCAATGGTTTCCGTCTCATTATCCAGTAGTAGTCGTCGGCGTGCCATAGTCCGTCGGGACCCCTCTTGAATGATCTCTCCCGTATGGTCGGAACGAAACAAATGGTGTTGGAGAAAGAACTCCGATGCTCTCTCAATCGGCTTCAAATATTCTCGATCACCTGTCGCCCTTTGGTATTCGACAAGGCCCCAGAGAGTCGACAGAGATTCGTTGACCGATGAATGATCTGCCTCCGGTCTCCTGTCACAGTTCCATCCTCCATCAGGCCACTGCCATTCGACCAGCGACTCGGCAAGCTTCACAACCCGCGGATCCTCTGCGAGCCCCAGCCGACTACACACTGCCAACGCGTTACCCTCTTGAGACGCACATCTCCGATATCGTCCATTGATCTTAGGAACATTGCGAAGATGAGCCTCACCAAACAGCCATTTCAAAACAAGATCCGTTGCCTTAACCCCTGGCTGAAATCCTGGGGGTATTCCGAGTTCGACAAGAGAGACGAGACGCCAGTGTGCGCCTGTCCATTTCTGGTAGGGATGGACTCCGAAACCACCATCAGCCCGCTGCCCCAAGAGAAGAGTCTTGACAATGGGCCCGCTAGGAATCTGTTTCTTCGCCGCCAGAACTTCATTCGAGTCCGACGGTCTGTCCAGAATCTCTGTGAGAGTAAGATAGCGGACCGAGGGATCCCCTGATTCCAAAAGCCAATTGACTGCAGGATCTTCAGTAACCATGGGTCAGCACCGTCCGATCCTAGAATTTTTGTTGGTCTAAAATAATGGTTTCATCCATCTTTAATACGCATCAGATTGAGCCGAACTTATGCAGCCATTCACCTATTCGGTATCCAAAGGGCTGAGAGCTGGTGCAGTCGGTGGTTTCCTCGGATCAGTCGTCTTGGGCATTCTAGGAGAGATTGGTGCAATGGCGATGAATCAGGAGCTCTTCTACACGACCATCGCGAAGAGAATGGGTTTTGGTGATTCTTCCGTTCTCGGAGGATGGACTCTTCACTTCCTAGTGGGGATAATCGCGGGCTCACTCTTCGTTGGAGCGACGGCGGCAATCCGAAGGTTCGCCTTGACCACGACTAAGAAGGCTATCTGGGTCGGTATACTGGGAGGCATCGTAATTTGGATGGTCGTCTACGCTCCCGTTACAGGTATCCTTGTCCCTGAGGACCTAACCAACACAACGTTCGCAGGGGGATCGTTCGTACTCCACTTGCTCTACGGGGTTGTCACTTCGGTTGTATCTTTGTCGTTGCTCCGGCGCAAGGTCCCAACAAAGATCGCGGCCTAACAGCTCGGCAGGTTTGTGCCGCCGGACGCGAGGAATCCGTTTCCAGACTGGGTTGAGCTGTCGTAGTTTGACTGTTGAGTGAGAAGGTAGGTTGCGTAGGACCCTGTGACCACCTATGTTCCATTCAGGCTTACGGTGAAAGTGGTAAGGTTCGGGTTTGGAGGTAGATTGTTCAACTGCGATCCGGAGACCCTGTAGCTAAAGATCGGATGAGCAGTTCCATTCGCTGAAAGATGAAATGATTCTGTATCAGCCAAAACCCAGCCTACCGAGGGATAGTTCAGGGTCAGAGCCCATGTTGCATCCATCGCAAACCGTGTGGGATTGCTGATGCCGAGGGTTTCGTAGACTGTTCGATAGCCTGAGTAGCTTCCAGGTGATCCGTAAAGCGTTGAAGAATCCGTGCGAACCGAGAGGCAAGTTGGTTGAAGCTGATTGATGGAGTGGTTCGCCGCGTTTCGGTCAGAAGTCTTGGCAGCCTGCAAGATTTGCTGCTGAGCATTGTTATACAACACGAATCCGCCGACCCCGACAAGGAGAAGGGCAATGAGAACTACTCCGACGATTAGTTTCAGAGGTCGCTTCGAGGGCGGCGCGGCGGCAGGAATCGGGGCCCACGTTGGCGGAGGAATCGCGCTTCCACACTGCGGACAAAACTGAGTCCCCAAGGGAACGGTTGTGAAACATGTTGGACAGGTCACCTGCTGAGCTTGCGGTTGAACCCCGTAAGTGGATGGAGGAGCAGCAGGTGGCGGCGGAGATGTTGCCTGATTCTGGCTATCCGCCTTGATATTACTCTCCTCTGTCACAAACAGAGACTCCGTCCAACAATTCCTGTTGGCCTGTCTGGCTTATTAGTGCGTCGGATTCTTGGACGCAGTTTGCCCTAGTTTCTGTCGGAACAGAAAGCGGTCTGCTGGTTTGAAGCCTATCGACCTCCAGAAAGAGGCAGCAGGTTTTGTTGCCGTGGAGCACTTCGAGCCCGATCTCACCTATCTTCATCCGTTTGCACTCTCCCATCAAACGTTTCGCCAGTTCTCTTCTCACTCCTTTCCGCCAGGTAATCGGATCTAACGAAGAAATTGTTTAGTCATAACCCCTCCAAGTTCTGCGGAGGGGGTGTAAACCACCAGGGCCACACCGACTATCGCACCTTTCTCCCGAGCAATCAAGAGTAGGCCTGGGGATTGGCGGCGTTGCTGTTGTTCGACAGTCTAGGCTATTCTCTCCTTGATGGGTGTCAAACCTTCAGACGAGTGGTATTCGGCGATGAGCCTCTTGATCTCCTCTCGGTCTGCCAGACTACCGTGACTTATGGTTACCATGTTTGACCCTTGGCTTCTAGCGTTAAGGAAATAAGCCGAGAGGAGCGATTAGATGCAAGTCCTTCCTTTGACCCTTGGAACATATTCGTCTTCCGCATGTCAGACCTGTGGTTGCTCCGAAACATCCTGCGAGACTTGCCAGACGGTCGCGGATTGTTCCAACTGTGCTTCATGCTGCTGCACTACCGCTCATCAGTCATGGAGGCATCGGAGAATTGGAAACGGGATCAGCATCGAATACCTCAGCTCAGGCTGGATGGCAGTAGAGGTCTTTGGGTCGATCGGGGTCGGATTGATCGCGGGAAGTTTTGCTCTTCTTGCTTTTGGCGGTGACAGTTTGATAGAATTGATCTCTGGACTAGTCGTCTTGAGGGGTCTGCGCGGGGATCGCTCGAGAGGCGGCAACGATGGAATTCACACTAGAAGAACGGAGCAATTGACTAGCGCCTTGCTTTTCGCTCTCATTCCCGTCATCGGGCTAGGCGCACTCTATTCCTATCTCACAGGGTTGAAACCTGAGGGATCGCCCCTGGGAATCGGCATTGCGGTTGGAGCAGTGATAGTGATGCCCTATCTCTACATCCAGAAGAAACGGATAGGCCGTGAGACCCGCTCACTCTCTCTCTCGATGGATGCGATAGAGTCCGTCACCTGTCTCTTCATGGCCACAGCCCTTCTCGGCGGACTTCTCGCAGAATATTTTCTGGGATTGTGGTGGGCTGATTATCTTGCGACCGGAATTATCCTCGCCTTCGTCGCGCGAGAGGCTGTGGAATCATACCGCGAGCTCCATGAGGAAGAATCGGTCGCTCACACGTAGTCCAGATCCCTTGGTAGCATTCGGCTTGCACCGGTCAGACGTGATTGAAAGAACGCGTTAGTTGCCGGGAAGAGCGAGGCTCGCCCCTGCAAGGGGCTCTGGCTGTGGCACTGGCGCTGGTATTCTACTGCGTCTTCGAAGCAGCCATGTAAGGGTCACCGCCGCGCCCGCTCCTATTATTCCTATGGCAGTGTAGACCCAGACAGATATTGTTGGAGTCAGTGTCGGGGATGATAATGGCCGGCCTCCGGTTGGTCCTTGAGGCGCTCTCCTGGACAAGTCCAGGCTGGTCGATGTGAGCTTTAGCGTAACCGGGATGCTTGCGGTCATGTGATGGGTCACGATTACTTTGTCGGATACGGGGAAGCAGCCTGAGGGCCCGCAGAGATAATCGCCTGGATTGTAATTTTGGGTCTGGGAGGATCTTACTGAGACCACGGCGCTCGAACGGAGGAGCAGATCACTCGCCTGGTCGTAGTCAAACCTCAAGTCTAGCTTGAAACTTGAGTCGCTTGATCCACCGGAAGTGATCACAGGAGGGGAGGTGGTTGAAAGGGACTGTGAAAACTCGGATTCGACAATCCAGGCGCTACGATCATTACTGGGTCCCAGGTTAACAGTCTCGCTTCCCGTGACACTAGCATACCCTGTTAGGATCTCAACCGGTTGACCGTTTGTCAGGGGCCCGTTTACCCACCAGAATGTATAGACCTCCTTCTGCGAAGATAGCAATTGGCCTATCCCGGGAGAATAACCATAACCGTAGTACCCATAATATCCCGGATAGTAGGCGAGCATCTTCTGGATTATGCCCAGGATCACCGACGTGGCCGTCCCGGAGGATTGCACGCGAGTTGAGAGATCAATTGACTGCGAGAAACTCCCGGTCTCGGTCACAGGGGTAAAGCTGAGAGGCCCGACAGATGCAACGATACTTACTTGGTGGCTGACGTTGAGGACGGCCACACTGTTGTCAAGTCCGTTAACAGTCCAGCCTATGGAACCGTCGAGACTGATCGTGGGATTGAAGGAAGGCGAGGGAGGTGTCGGTGGAGAGCCCGACACGACCAGGTTCCCGCGTAGCGACGGATGAAGCGAATCATAATAGCTGTAATTGCCCGGAGTCGTGAATGTTAGGGAGAATGAACCGTAGTGGGCTAAGGGACCTGAGTCGAAGGTTTGAAGGCCCGCTGTGTTTGTCGAGGAAGAGGTTACCGTGTGCGTTAGGCTGCCATAGTTGAACCACATGACCGTTGTCCCGATTTGTAGAGGGTAGTAGTAGAAGGAGGGACTGTAGGAGCACGAGTATCCTGTTGGAACGCAGCTTCCGTTGTCGTATATGTTGACGAGTGCCCGTGGTTGATAGGGGCCGCACGCAGTCTGATTGTAGCCAGCCGGAGTTGCATTGCAACTCTGAGTCGATTGCATCGACGCGTTCAACTGATAATTCGCATTGCTACCTACGCTGAGAATCGGGATCGCGCCAGCGGAACTCACCATCAACACGACTAGAAAGAGAGAGAGGATGCTACCCGCGGAAACTTGTAGAATCTTCAAGATAGTAGCGGCCTAGGAGTAAACCGATAAAAGCATTGCTGAGAGTCTCACCGCTGATGCGTTTCGCCAGTATATTCAGCCATCGGAAAACAATTGGCCTAGTTCTTCTCGCCATCTCCGTCGTAGCCGCCGTGACCTATGGCGTTGTTACCTATCAGACCCCCTACGGTTGTGGCCCTGACGGCGTTGCTACCGGACCCGGAATCGACTGGCAAGTCCTAGCCAAACCATGCATCTACGTTTACTTCACTGGGATCGTTGGAGGAAGTGTCCTGCTGATTCTTCTTATACCCGTGCCGGGGAAAAAATCGAGTCTCTCTTCTTTACCAAGAGAGTTCGAGCATATTCATCGATGACAGTGTCTGTCTGCTGCGAGATTTCTCCGGCATGACGTGTTAACTCTGCATCAAAAGGGAATCTTCCCAGGAAAACCTATAAGGTCACGGTTATCGAAAGCAACTAGGAAAATAGTATGAAACGAGCAATCACGACGATCACAATCGTGTTGATCCTGACCCTCACAATACCTTTAGCAGTTCACGGCACAAAGAATACGGGTCTGAGCTTCACGAATATTCCATTGCTCCGCCCTGATGGTAACAGCGAACCCGAACTCTCCATCGGACCGGATGGGACCACCGTATACGTTGCGCTGTCTTGGACTCAGTTCTTCACCAACACGTGGAAAGGAGGCTTCGGACAAGTCCCATCATTCCAAGGAGCGATAGACGCGAACCTAGCTAACAATGTGGGCGGGGGCGGCGATGCGGACGTAGACATCGGCTCAACCGGTACGCTCCACGTCTCCACGCTCATCTTCTTCTTCAACCCTCAAACCCATATCACCCAGCTCGGCGTCTCGGCGATCACTTGCCCGAACGCTGACACATCAAACAATTTCTCACACTGCACCGGCCAGATCATCGACACCACACAATCCGATCGTCAGTGGATAACGTCGGACGGACCGCACGTTTACATTTCCTACCATGACTCGGGATCGAGCACTCTGATTCACGTGCAGCGTTCTGACGATGACGGCTTCACGTTCCATCGCGTAACAGATCCGATCACGGGACAAGATGGTGTTACTGGAAACTCTACTTTCAACAACGACCAGGGCAAGCTCATCGCGGACTCGTTCAGCCACAATGTCTACACAGTATGGGCGAGCGGCGTCTCGGGACTGCAGAAGGGAACGACTGCGAACTTCAACAACATCTACGTGACCGTCAGTCCTGACATGGGCAAAACCTGGACTCCACACCTAGTCTTCTCAGGAACGGTTAACGTGGCTTTGAACAACGTGTTCCCTGCTCTAGCAGTAGACCCGCTCAGCGGGATCCTCTATGCCGGCTGGTCGAACGCGCACCAAGTGTTCATCTCGAAATCAACAGACCAGGGCCGGACATGGACCAGTCCACTAGCGGTAAGCGCATCCCCCGCGAACACAGCAGTCTTCCCATGGATCGCAGCCCGCGGCAATACAGTTGACTACGTCTACTATGGCACGAATGCTTCAAGCAAAGATGACCCGACAGCCGTCTGGAACGTGTACATGGCACAGAGCACCGACGGTGGCTCCCACTTCACGCAGAGCACAGTCACAACCCATCCAAACCACGTAGGGGTCATATGCACCAACGGCACAGGTTGCGCACGCGGGACACGGAACCTGCTCGACCTCTTCCAGGACGCGATCAACCCGCTCAACGGACTCGCCGCGATAATCTACACGGACGATACTTTGACAACCCAGGCGGACGGTTCCGCACTACCCCAGGTCTCAGTTGCATTCCAGACAGCCTAGACTCGAACAAAGCCTCTGACATCAAACTTCCCCCGTTTTTTCTGCCTCTAGATTTCTAGCCCTCGGCTTAGCCAGAGTCCAAGAGTCGATCTGTCTACTTTTTCTAGTCACAATCAGTTGACAAAAATCACTCGTAGCCACTCTACTGTTCAAATCGTTGAGTGAAATACAGGACCGGTGGCCAAAGATGCGAGGAAATACGGCCATGAAGGAAAACAGTCCGTTGAGAGTCCTGGTCGGAGAAGACTATGCAAGTCTCGCTAGGAGGCGTGCAACAGTCTACGAATCCTTCACGACCGTACGCTTCCAGGACAGGAAGCGATCAGCACAGAGCAACGGAACCTTCTGGTACTTGATGTCCAGAAGATTCTGCTAAAGAGAGCCCTGTTCAAGCAAGGCTCTCGTTTAAGCACCGCAACAAAACAAGACGAGCAGGACTAACCCCCGTTTTTTCCAGTAACCTCCACTCTCTCCGAGTCCATATGAGACGCGAGTGGATGGACGAGTGTTACTAGGTCTCACAAGATCTTCCATATGCACACGCTATGCCCAAATATCCGTAGAGCACTTCTCATATCGAGAAGTGACAAGCCGAGCGCTTTCTGGGGAAGAAAATTATCGCTAGATAATTTGGCTACGTGACACTTGGCCTACTGCTTGTGATAATTCTGATCGGGGCCTACTACCTGGGCAGGTAACTCAACGGATCTTCATTTTGCTTTCCGAAGAATTTCGTCCGCGAAAACTGTCCACTTACCGTTCTCATCTTTCTGCCTGATTATGATGGACCATGTCCTATCCTTCGGGTTCGATGTGAATGTGTTATGAAGGGGGCCCGTAGGGTACTCGAACACAAACCTGATCGAATCTTGACCTTGCAAGTTTCCGTAGCCTAGTGTCTCGGAGAAGCGGCCGCCGAAAATGTCGATCCAGTGAACCACATATCGCTCACTCATGTTATCATAGCCGATGAATACTATCGCCTCATACTCGGCATTACTAGGCGATCCTGTACTCCCCCGATTTCTGGCAGCTGAGTCAATGAAATGGACTCGAAGGAATTGATGGTTAAGAACCCAGTCCGCGTCGCAATATTGCTCGAATTGCTGCCCCGCAATTCGCCCGGTCACCTTCCAATTTCCAACGAGTTCCTCCAACAATTTATCCTGGAAGATGTGATGCTCGCCATCAACCTCCAATTTGGGATGGTCAGTCGACATGTTCCATTAGTTATTGCCCGTCGACTACATTTGTATTGGCTTTCCCTATCCACTCTACCTAAGTTGACCCGACTTTCTAGTAGGGCTCATTCGGAAGAAGTTAGGCAGATTTTGTGCGAGCACTACGTCCGCGAATTATTGCCAATGAGGATCTCCCTCTTCGGCTTTATCGGCCCGCGCTGGAGTCTCGGAAGACGCTTGTCGCGGGAGTTCAGTAGCGTTGATTAGGTGGGGTGTTGAAGCGCCACACGTGCCCAAATGGGTCTTGTAGCTTGCAGATTCTCCCGTATGGTTCATCTTTGATGGGTTGAAGCACCGTCACCCCGGCCGCAACCGCCCGATTAAAGAACGAATCAACATCCTTCACATCGACGTGGATGATGACAGGCGTTCCGCCGAGAGTCCTAGGACTCTTGTTGAAGGCTGGGAACTCGTCGGCTAGCATCACTTGCGCGCCTTCGATCTCGATCTCCGCGTGACCGATCTTTCCTTCCCACGGTGTCCGCTGAGAAACCTCCTTTGCACCGAACGCCTTTGCATAGAAAGCCAGTGCACGCTCTGCATCATGCACAGCTAGGGCAGGCACCGCCCGATTCTTGACCTTGTCGGATACCACCTTGCTAGACATAGAAGATGAAATTCGCCGGACAGCTCATAAGCATTCCTTGAATCGACCAAGGAAGAGACTATGGCATCTAGGTCATTGTTCGTCGCTTCATGCTGGGTGCACATCAGAGAGAACGAAGATGGTGGTGGGGCTGGCAGGATTTGAACCTGCGATTTCGTGGGTTCCTGGCGCTGTGATTTGCTCCCAAGCCACGCGGATTGTCCGGACGCATCGAGGATATCTTGGTCCACTAGACCTGGCTATCCGACAGCCCCTTGCTTGCCTCCAAAGTGCGATGTTGCTTTAGCTCTTACCTTTCCCGACCCATGCCTTCGACTCTTTTATTCCTAACAAAAAGGTGAACCTGAACGATCTATCCGGCCTGGTTTTTTGCGTAATACAAGGCAGGGTCAATCGATCATCCGTGCTGGTCATGGCTCGTGGGAGGCATGCCAGTTTTATACCGGGACCTCTCTACCATATATTCAACAAACGAAGTGGTACGGGAAAGACACACGGTTAGAATAACATGGCCGTCGACAAGAAAGTCCTCAAGACATGCGTCGTCTGCAAGCGCAAGTTCCTAGGCTGGTTCTCCGAGAAATACTGTAGCGACGACTGCCGAATAGAAGGAACCCGACTAAAGAATAGAAACCGCCAACGTAAAGGCCGGAAAGTCCTCGATCTCCGCGAAGGAGCCATCAGCCAGCAACTAGGAGAACTAGGCCTCGGCGACACACAGTATCCAATGTACAACCACGAACTAGTCACGACGATGTATGCGAACGTAAGTCTCTACCATGGCCGCGATGGAAAGCGACATGTCAGATCCTACTATGATCTTCTGCGAGAGATCGCCAAGCTCAACGGTGGGGACACGAGCAAGATTCTCGCAAGGCTCGCACCCCGCGAACAAAACTAGCGGTCGAGATTTTTACTGCGCGAGACGTCGCAAATCCTGAACCTTGCCGAGAAAAGTTCCGTCAAACAAGTACGCCTCGCCATTTTCAAAATCTACTGCGCCTGAACGCAGGACCGGTCCCATGTATTCCTTGTACAACTCCGTCCATCCCTCTTGATAATTCCGGTTGATCGGCTGTCCACCGAGATAATCGTTGAATGATGGCATGATGATACAGTCAGCGTCAGCAACCGAGACCCCGAATTTCTTCTTCACCTCCACTGCCGCGTCCCCCTCGAACTTGGCATCCTCACGTCTCAAGACTCCCGCCGCGAGCTTCTCCCCATCACTCTTCGCTCTTACCCAAGCCTGGCGGGTGATTCTGAACCCCAATGGATCTTTGAAAACAACGACAGGATGCAGGTGACCCATGACAAGAAATTTACAACCAAGGAGCGGCGGCGCAGGCCAGGCATGACCATGGAATAATCCAACAGAGTCCCAGAGAACCATTCCGTTCGACTTGTTGATCTTAACCGACGATGGTGTCAACGGCTCGAGGTTACCATCATGGTTTCCCGGAACAACCTCGACATCAGGTATGATCTCGATGAGACTGTCGAAGAATTCCGGGACGTATTTCCACTCTTCGAGCTCGACCTTCGAAACAGCATGCTTCACATCCCCCAGTAATACCAGGAGCTTAGGATTGGTCTCCGCCAAGATTTTTCGGAGCTTGTCCAGTAGCCTCGGTACCTGAGAGGGTACATGTATTCCCTGGTGTGCCAAGGTCACTTCCCAGCCGAGGTGCAGGTCAGCGATTACAAGGACCCGTTCTCCCTTGTGTTCTAACAGAAGAGCTGGTTGGTCTGCCACTGGTTTTACGGTAACATCGTCAGCCACAAGTATGCCCGCTGATTCGAAATCGGCTATCTCTAATGAAAAGGTATTCTTAGCACGTGACAACTATCCAAGCAGGGAACTAGTTCGCCACCGACCGTAAACGAAAACAGGATACTCAAAGGGGCATGTCAGGAAATAGGCCGGACTAGAAACTTCTCTGAAGAACAGAAGCAGAGCTTGACAACTGTATTCCAGAAAAGGTTCCAGCAAGCACTCGGGCTAGTGGAAGCTGGAAAAGTTCGGAAGTACCAGTTCACGCCCAGTGGTAGAACGATCTGGGTGGTAACCGGTCGCGGTCGAGACTATCAGGTTCTCCCGGACAGCTTGTTCTGTACATGCGACGATTACTATTTCCGAGTAATGGAACACAAGAAACAACTGTGCTACCACATCATCGCTCAACAGCTCTCCGAGGCCATGAGCAAGCATGACGCGATTGATATGACAGATTCACGCTACCCAGAGATTACTTCCAAACTTACCATGTTCGCTACTCGCGAGTAATGTCAAGGTTTTAGTAGCCGTTTCCGGGATTCTGCGAGAACGAACCCGTGTGAGCCGACATGTCTTACAGCCTTCCACCAGACCAGGAGTTTGCGCTGCTCCAGCTCCTGCTCTACATCTTCAGCTTCGTCACACTAATCCTGATCTTCCTCTACATCGCAGCTGAACGTCCAGGCGAAGCGAAGAAGAAGGTCGAAGAGGAAGAAGAATAAATCGTCCTAGCGGACGATTAGTAGAGTAGATGCGGAATTCGGCATTCTCAACCCTCAAACCCCCAGTCCTACAAAGGCTTGAGAAAGAAGGCTTCCTAGAAGCCAGCCCGATCCAAGAACTCGCCATCCCCGCAATTCTCAGCGGCGAAAACGTTCTACTAATCGCTCCAACCGGGACCGGCAAGACCCTCGCCGCCATACTCCCAGTTCTCGACCGGCTAATCGAAGCTAGAGCAGAAGGAAAATCACGGGGAATCTCCGTCCTCTACGTGACACCACTCCGAGCTCTCAACAGAGACCTTCTCCGCAGACTCGAGGAGATGGGAAAGGATCTCGACATCAAGATCCAGGTCCGACACGGTGACACTCCGATCAGCGCGAGATCTCGACAGGCAAAGAGCCCTCCAGACGTCATGATCACAACCCCTGAGACATTACAAGCCATCCTGATCGGTAAGAGAATGAAGGAACACCTCCGCTCAGTCAGGTGGGTAGTAGTAGACGAGGTCCACGAGCTCGCGACCGATGAGAGAGGCGTTCAACTCTCCTTTGCACTAGAACGACTCACAGAACTAACCGGCGTCGAGTTCCAGAGAATCGGACTCTCCGCAACCATCGGAGAACCAGAGCGCATCGGCCAATTCCTAGTCGGAGCTGGACGAAGAGTAACAGTTCTACGTTCCGACGAAACCCGGGGGCTTCAGATCAGCGTCCGATCCGTCCATCCCAGCTCAGGAGATCAGAAAGAGTCCGTCAACCTGGGCCTACCCGCGTCAACGGTTTCTCGGGCTCGAATGATACTGGGCATCATTCAATCCCACAAGTCAACCCTGGTGTTCACCAACACACGGGAACATGCAGAGGCGTTAGCTGCCCAGATTCACGCATTAGGCGCCGGGGTCCCTGTCCGGGTACACCACGGATCCTTGTCGAGAGAGTTGCGGGAAGAAGCAGAGAAAGAATTCCAAGAAGGCAAACTCAAAGCACTCATCTGCACAAGCTCTCTCGAGCTGGGAATCGACATCGGCAGCGTCGACTTCATCATCCAATACACATCGCCACGAGAGACGA
>WNFU01006073.1_pt1 | contig 14749 bp, 15 predicted proteins | sample 5400121 | NCBI WGS metagenome assembly WNFU01 (sample SAMN13153360, study PRJNA577476) | soil metagenome | isolation source: 100 cm soil or saprolite under grassland replicate 1 | place: USA:California | collected 2016-06-15
AGCGCCTTGGGATTCTGCGAGGCGTGCTTGCTGTGGGCCACCCGCACCGCCGCCACCTGCTCGGAGGTGGTCCCGTACTCGTACATGTGGCGCATGAAGGTGGGGGCAAAGTTCTGGCCGGCGCTGCGCATGCCGAAGGGCACCTGGGCGAGGTCGAGGCCGCGCACGGGCTGGGCGGCGCGCGCGCCCGTGCCGCCGATGCGGAAGTCGGAGTAGCCGTTCATGGAGCGGAAGAGCGCCACTGTCTTGCACATGCCGGCCTCGATCGCGCCCATGGCGAGACCGACCAGGGCCTCCGTCGAGGAGCCGCCGCCGAACACGTCCATGTAGAAGTTGAGGCGCAGCCCGAGGTCGGCGGAGACCCAGTTGCCCGGTGTGGAGTCGCCGCCCTGATAGGACATCATGCCGTCCACGTCGGCCGCCTCGAGCCCCGCGTCGGCCATGGCCTTCTTGATCGCCTCGACCGCCATGGCCCGCGTGCTCCGGTTCGACCGCTTGCTGTACTCTGTTTCTCCCACGCCCACGATGCAGTACTTGTCCTTGAGCCCGGCCATCGTGCCTCCTAGCGAGAGGGTTCGAGACGTCGCGGCGGCCGCACCCATCGGAGCAGTCCCAGCGCCACCACGTTGAGGGCGGCGCTGCCCATCCAGGCCGGCCCGTAACTGCCGGTGCGATCATAAATGAAGCCGGCGCCGAGCGGGCCCCATGCTGACATGGAGCCCGCGGTGGCGAAGAGGAGGCCGACCAGCCCGCCCGCATGGCGGCGGCCGAAGAAATCGGCAATCACGGCGGGCATGAGGGCGGAGATGGCGCCATACGAGAACCCGAAGGCGATAGACGCGGCGTACAGGCCGGGCAGCGACCCCGCCCCCGCGAAGCCGAGGAAGGCCGCGACCTGCAGTCCCAGACCGATGGCGAGCGCGGGACGGCGCCCCACACGGCCTGCGCCCCATACGCCATGAAGAGGACGGAGAACGCCCCTCCCACGACCACCCAGCCGTAGAACGGAGCGGGCCTCACTCAGGGGCGACCGGCGCCGCCCTTTCCGTTGGGCCGTGGCAGCAGATCGCGGAGGAACTTGCCCGTGTAGGAGCCGTCGGTCTGGGCGACCTGCTCCGGTGTGCCTTCGGCCACCACCTCGCCGCCCGCCGCGCCGCCTTCGGGCCCGAGATCGATGACCCAGTCCGCTGTCTTGACGACGTCGAGGTGATGCTCGACCACGAGCACCGTGTTGCCCGCGTCGACAAGCCGGTTCAGCACTCCGAGGAGGCGCTTCACGTCGTCGAGGTGCAGACCCGTCGTGGGCTCGTCCAGGATATACAGCATGTCCGAGGCGGGGCGGGTGGACAGCTCCGCGGCGATCTTGAGGCGTTGCGCCTCGCCGCCCGACAGGGTCGTCGCGGGCTGGCCCAGGCGGAGATAGCCGAGCCCCACGTCCTGGAGGACCTTGAGCCGCCGGGCCAGCACGGGCAGCGCGGAGAAGAATTCGACGGCCTCGTCCACCGTCTGCTTCAGCACCTTGCTGATGTTGCGGCTCTTGTAGGTCACCTGCAGCACGTCCGGGCGATAGCGGCGCCCCTCGCATTCCTGGCACATGACGTACACGTCCTCGAAGAAATACATCTCGAGCTTTTGCAGGCCGTCGCCCTGGCAGGCCTCACAGCGCCCGCCCGGCACATTGAAGGAGAAGGCGCCCGCGCTCAGCCCCAGCGCCTTGGCCCGCGGGAGCCCGGCGAAGAGCTTGCGGATCTCGTCGAAGGCCTTGACGTAGGTGACGGGATTCGAGCGTGGGGTGCGACCGATCGGCTCCTGATCGATCAGGTGGATGCCCTTGAGGAACTCCATGCCGCGGATCTCGTCGTGGACACCGGGCCGGGCGAGCTCGACCTTGAAGTGCCGCGCGAGGGCGCGGTAGAGGGTGTCGTGGATCAGGGTGGACTTGCCCGAGCCGGACACGCCGGTGACGCAGGTGAGGGTATGGAGCGGAATGCGCACGGTGAGGTTCTTGAGATTGTGCTCGCGCGCTCCGCGGATCACGAGGGCGCGGCGTCCCTCGCGGCGGGACAGAGGCAGCGGAATGTCCTCGCGGCCATGGACGTAGGCGGCGGTGAGGGAGCGCATGTCCTTGGCGAAGTCTGCCTGGGTGCCCGCAAAGACCACCGCTCCTCCGCGCTCGCCCGAGCCCGGTCCCATCTCGATGAGATAGTCGGCGGACTCGATGAACGAGCGGTCGTGTTCGACGATGATCACGGTATTGCCCACCCGCGCCAGCTCGCGGCAGAGCTCGGCCAGGCGCTCGGTGTCTCGCGCGTGCAGTCCGATCGACGGCTCGTCGAGCACGTAGAGCGTCCCCACCAGCTGTGCGCCCAGCTGATTGGCGAGATTGATGCGCTGGGCCTCGCCGCCCGAGAGCGTCCGCGTCTGGCGACCGAGGGTGAGATAGCCGAGTCCCACCCGCTGCAGAAAGGAGAGCTTGGCGCGCAGGAGCTTGAGGGCCTCCCGCCCCACCGACTCTTCCCACGGCGAGAACGATATCGCGCCGAGAAAAGCATGGAGATCCTCCACCGTCTTGCCGTTCCAATCGGCGATGGTGGCGCCGCCCACCGTGACGGTGAGCGCCTCGGGCTTGAGGCGCGCCCCCCCGCAGCGTGGGCACGGCCACTGGCTGCGGTAACGCGAGAGGAAGACGCGGACATGGAGCTTGTAGCGGTAGGACTCGACCTCCTCGAAAAAGCCCTGGATACCCGTGAGGCCGTCGCCCCCCTCGTAGATCCAGGCGCGATCCTTCTCGTCGAGCTCGGCGTAGGGGCGCGTCACGTCCACGCCCCGCTTCTTCGCCGCCTTGATGAGCTGCTTCTGATACCAGCGCCCCGAGGGGTGGGACCACGGCTCGACGGCCCCCTCGCCCAGGCTGCGGGAGCGATCGGGGACTACGAGCGTCTCGTCGTAGCGGAGGATATTGCCGAAGCCCTTGCACTCGGGGCAGGCCCCGAGCGGATGATTGAAGGAAAAGAGCACGGGCTGCGGCCGCGCGAGAGCGACATCGCAGCGCGGGCAGCGAAAGTCGCGGCTCACGCTCACCGCGGCGTGCCCGACCACATCCACGGTGGCTCGGCCGTTGCCTTCGACGAGCGCTGTCTCGATCGACTCGGTGACGCGCCGCCGCCCGTCCGGAGAGAGGGTCACGCGATCGAGCACGACCTGGAGGGGTTGGCCGTCGAGCGGAGGCAGGGAGAACCCGGGAGCTTGCGCCTCGGCCAGGTCCAGCACGATCTCGCCCACCTTGATGCGGGCGAAGCCCCGCTGCACGAGGGTCGCCATGAACGCCCGGGGGTCGGGACGGGGGGCGGCGGGGAGGGGAAAGCAGACGAGGGCGCGCCCGGCGAGGTGATCGCGGATCAGCTCGTCCGCCACGCGCTCGGCCGAGTCGCTGCGCGCCTCGCTGCCGCAGGTCGGGCAGTGGACCCGGCCGACCTTGGCGAAGAGCAGGCGCAGGTAGTCGTGAAGCTCGGTGGCGGTGCCCACGGTGGAGCGCGCCGTGCGCACCGGATTCTTCTGCTCGAGGGCGATGGCGGGCCGAATGTGCTCGATGCGGTCCACGTCGGGGCGGTCGAGCCGCTCGAGGAACATGCGCGCGTAGGCGGACAGGGATTCGATGTAGCGCCACTGCCCTTCGGCGAAGATGGTGTCGAAGGCGAGGGAAGACTTGCCGGAACCCGACACGCCCGTCACCACCGTGACGCGGTCGTGGGGAATGTCGATCGACACGTTCTTCAGATTGTTCTGCCGGGCTCCCTCGATCCGGAGCCAGAGGGGCTGAGCCATTCGACACGTCCTCCTGAAATGGAAAGTCTACCCGAGGCAGCAAGGGCGGATCAACCATGAGGTTCCGGCCGGCAAGGGTCTTGACAGCCTCGGGGGCGACGTGTAGGCTGACTTTTGTAAATGAGAATCATTCCTAAGAACGCCGACGCGGTGCTGCGGGCCCGCGGTCTCCGCCTCACCGGCCCCCGCCGGGTCGTCCTCGAGGTGTTGCGCAGCACGGAGTCGCATCCCACGGCGGAGTGGGTGCACCGGGTGGTGCGCCGCCGGTTGCCCCGCGTGAGCCTGGGCACCGTCTACCGCAATCTGCGTCTCCTCGTCGGCGAGGGACTGGTGGCGGAGATCCAGGGGCCCCACGCACGCTTCGACGCCAATCTGGAGGCGCACCACCACTTCACGTGCGTGCGCTGCGGCCGCATCCTGGACGTCGACGGCCCCTTGGCCGAGCCGCACGCCGAGGCCCTTCGCGGACGGATTGCCGCCCGCACTGGGCTCGCCATCACCCATCAGCGCATCGAGTTCTTCGGCCGCTGTCCGCAGTGCCAGTCCGCCAAGGCTCGGCCCCGCCGGCCGCGCCGGGCGCCCTGAGTTCCCCGCCCACCCCAAGGAGGAGACACCATGGCAAGCAAGAGCCTCAAAGGCAGCAAGAGTCACGACAACCTGAAGGAGGCGTTCGCCGGGGAGTCCCAGGCGAATCGCCGCTACCTCTACTTCGCCCGCGTGGCGGATATCGAGGGCTTCCCGGACATGGCAGGCCTCTTCAAGGACACGGCCGACGCCGAGACGGGCCACGCCTTCGGGCACATGGACTTTCTGAAGGAAGTCGGCGATCCCGCCACCGGCGAGCCCTTCGGGAAGACCGAGACCAACCTGAAGTCGGCGGTGGCCGGCGAGACGTACGAATACACCCAGATGTATCCCGGCATGGCCAAGACCGCGCGCGACGAGGGCTTCGCCGAGGTGGCGGAATGGTTCGAGACGCTGGCCAAGGCCGAGAAGTCGCATGCGGGCCGCTTCGCCAAGGGTCTGAAGCAGATCGCGGGCAAGGACCCGGCCGAGGCGATCTAGCCGTCGTTCTCCGCGGGCGGAGCGGCGCGGTCACGCCGCTTCGCCTCGCGTGACGAGGACCGAATGACTCTGGACATCCGGCAGCCTGATTTCTGGAAGCGAGACGCCGTCGACAGCGAGCTTCGCCGCGTCTACGACATCTGCAGCGGCTGCCGGCGCTGTCTCCCTCTCTGCCCTTCTTTCAAGGTGCTGTTCGACCGGCTCGACGCGGACGCGGTGGACGGTGAGGTGGAGAAGCTTCCCGCCAAGGACGTGAAGGAGGTCGTGGATCTCTGCTACCAGTGCAAGCTCTGCTACAACCACTGCCCCTACACCCCGCCGCATCGCTGGCAGGTGGATTTCCCCCGGCTGATGCTGCGCTCGCGATCCGCGGACGCCCGCGCCAAGGGGGTGACCCTCCAGGACCGCTTCCTCGGCAATACGGAGCTGGTGGGGAGGCTCGGCAGCATGACCGCGCCCGTCTCCAACTGGGCGTCCTCGTTCCCGCCTCAGCGCGCGCTCATGCAGGCCGTGGTGGGCATACACAAGGATCGTCAGCTCCCCGCCTTCCACCGCGAAACCTTCTCCGCGTGGTTCGACCGACGGAAGCCCGCGACCTTCGAGCCACAGGCCCGCGTGGCCCTTTTCGCGACCTGCAGCGTCGACTTCAACGACCCCGCCACCGGCAAGGCCACGGTGGCCGTGCTCGAGCGGAACCGCGTGGATGTCTCGCTGCCCGCCCAACGCTGCTGCGGGATGCCGTACCTCGACGGGGGAGCGGTGAAGGAAGCCAAGGGCCTCATCAGGGACAACGTGAAGTCGCTGGCCGAGGTGGTGCGGCAGGGACGCGACATCGTGGTGCCGGGACCGACCTGCTCCTACATGCTCAAGCAGGAGTACCCGTGGCTCGATGGCTCGGAGGACGCCAACCTCGTGGCCAGCCACACTCGCGACCTCTTCGAATACCTCGCCGGGCTCCACGCGGCGGGCCGGCTCGACACGCGCTTCCCGAATGCGCCGGCCAAGGTCGCCTATCAGCTGCCCTGCCATCTCAAGGCGCAGAACATAGGCACCAAGTCCGCCGATCTGCTGCGGCTGACCGGGGCCGCCGTCGAGACCATCGAGAGGTGCTCGGCCGTGGACGGCACGTGGGGCATGAAGAAGGAATACTTCGAGCTGTCCATGAAGCTGGCCGAGCCGCTCTTCAAGGATGTGCGGGAGGCGGGGGCGACCCGCGTGGCCACGGACTGCCCGCTCGCCGCCCTCCAGATCAGGCAGGGCACGGGCATGGAGGCCCGCCACCCGATCCGGATCCTCGCCGAGGCCTACGGGCTCGGAGACGAGCCATCTCCATGACCCACGAAAAGATCGAGCTGAAGGATGTTTTGAACTTCTTCGAATACGAAAAGGTGCGGGCGGCCATGCGCGAGCGCGTGATCGAGCTGAAGCGCCGGCGGCGGGTCACGGTGGGCCCGCATCTCTCGTTCGTGTTCGAGAATCGCGACACCGTGCTCTTCCAGATCCAGGAGATGTGCCGCGTCGAGCGCATCACCGACGACGCCAAGATCCAGGACGAGCTCGACGTCTACAATGCTCTCCTTCCGAGCCTGCATGAGCTCAGCGCCACCCTCTTCATTGAGATCACCGACAAGGAGCAGATCCAGCCCGTGCTCGACCGCTTCATGGGCATCGACATCGGACCGACGGTCTGGATGCAGGTGGGCAAGGAGTTCGCCATTCCCGGCGAATTCGAAGCGGGCCACTCCGACGAGGAGAAGGGAAAGCTCGCCGCCGTCCACTTCGTGCGCTTCGTGTTCCCGCCCGAAGCGATCCTGGCCTTTGCGGGCTCGCCGGTCGCCGTCGTGGTCGACCACCCGGCGGAACGCGGACGCGTCGAGCTCTCGGACGAGACGAAAGCCCAGCTCCTCCTCGATCTTCGCGGCTGACAGACAAAGGCCGGACGGGCACTGATGGCCCGACCGGCCTTTCGTCTTGCCGCGGCCGCTGTGTTCTACCCGCCCCGCTTCATCACCTCGAAGAGCAGATAGAAGATCACGGTCAGGATGAAACCAAACCACAGCGTACCCTTGACGGTGCCGAGCGGTTTGGTGGTGGGCTTGCCCGGGGCGACGACGAGGCAGTTCACCTCGACGAGCACGATGATGAGGAGGGCCACGAGCCAGAATGCCGCCCCGGAGCCGGGCATGGGCAGGGGCAGATGGCTGGCCGCGCCCATCATGAAGAGCATGGGCATGGAGAAGGCTGTGTTGGTGCGCGAGGCCAGGCCCCCGCGAGCGCCCGCGGCCGCCGCGGCCGGGTTGGCGGGCTTGCCCGCGGCGGTATCGAGCGCGTTCTGGATGACCACTTTCTGCTTGGGCCAGATCACGAACCAGACATTGGCCCACATCACGCTGCCGATGATGCCCCCGAGCAGGATGACCCAGGTCTGAGGATCAGCGAGGCCCCGCTTGCCGAGCCACCAGTGGAGGAGGTAGAGCCAGCCCGAGAGGAACGTGATCATGGCGCCCCAGCGGAACCACCAGAGGGCGCGCGGGAGGAGCTTCTGCTGGGCGCCGCTGCGGACGGGGGCTTCCGTTTCGGCGAAGAACGGAGTCTGGACGAAATTGAAGTAGTAGAGCAGACCGATCCAGGTCACGCCGGAGAGGAAGTGGATCCACCGCAGTACGAACAGGTAGCCTGATTCGCTCAGCAATGCCATCGATCCCTCCTTGGAGAGGACTGCGGGTCAGGCGCTTCTCTCACTCGTCGTCTTCGTCGTCGAGATCCTCATCCTCCTCTTCGTCGTCCTCGATATCGGCCTCGGCCTCGAGCTCGTCTTCGTCGAGGTCATCATCATCATCATCATCATCGTCGTCATCGTCATCGTCGTCGAGATCATCGAGGTCCTCATCGTCCTCGTCGTCTTCGTCGTCGTCCGTCTCGTTCTCGTTCACCTCGTCATCATCCAGCTTGGACAGAACGGTCTTTCCGTCGTCTCTCCACGGCCGATTGCCGAGCCACGCCATCAGAAGCTCCTCCGGACAGTTCCCGCCCCGAATTTCACGACGGGAGTTGGTGCTGTTGGACAACGTTCGGCGGGATTATAGCAAAGCGTTTTTCGTGTCAACGCGAATTTCCGCGGCGGAGCAGGGCAGCCTGGGCACGGCCGCGCCCGCGCGGTCCTGCTAGAGGCATCGAGACGCCGGTCGGGGCGGGGCCCGGTCGTATTGACCGGGTCGAACCGCAACAGCCCCGGAGGCAAATTCGATACTCGCCCGCCAAGCGTCGTACACCGAGAAGCTGGACGAGATGCGTTCCTGGACGCAGTCTCGCCGAACGGACGCGGGGGAAGCTGTCTGCGACGCTCGGGTTCTCATGTGGTCCCAGATGACACGGACCCGGCACGGCCGAGTGAGCCGGATCCGAAGAGAAAGACCTCGACCGGCTCGAAAATCGGGCGGTCCGGAGCACTACGACAGTGACGCTCGAATGCCGCCAGCCCGCGTCCGAACGCCTCGTCGGATATCGCCTGGAGCGAGGAGATGGCCCGGGCCGAGATCTTGGTGAAGTACTCGGCGTAGGAGGCCGCGAAAGGATGTCTCACCACGCGGTGGAGCCTCGCCTCCAGCCCGTGCGCGGCAAACCTCGCCACGAGAGCATCCCGAGGCGGCATCCGCGCCAGGTCGAGGGCCGATGCTTCGGGGAAGAATCGCATGTACTCGAACTCCACGACCGTCTCGCGGGTGGGGTTGCGCACGAAGACGTGGCCTTTCGGCGCCAGGATACGGGCGATCTCGGGAACGGCGCGGTCGGGCTGCAGGTGATGATAGACCATCGAGAGAAAAACCAGGTCGATGCTTCCCGCTTCGAGCGGCAAGCTTTCCGCGTGTGCCGCGATGAACTGTGCCGTGCCGTCCGTCGACGGCGCGCGCTGGGCGAGCATGCGGAGCGATGGATCGACACCGACCACCGGGGCGCGGTAGATGTCGTTGAGCATGTCGGTAAATCGTGCCGTCCCACACCCGAGGTCCAGCACTCGGCGGATCGATGGCGCCGGCGGCAACACGTCCTGAACGACGCGCCGCCAGACGTCCATCGCTTCGGCAGGCAGGCGCCGAGCCTGGACGTACAGATCGGGGATCGGCGTGCTGTCGTAGTCCACGGAAGCTACTCCCGCTCGCTGTTTCCTGCTCGGGCCCCTGGATTGGCGGCGTCGCTCGGGTGCCAGAGCAGGAGTCTCATAGACTCGGAACGCACACAGATCCCCCCGGTAGGCGCCAGCTTGCCGAGGGATTTTCGTTTGCCCTATCGGCTGGCACGGGATAATTCTAGCTCCCTTGTGGACGGTCGCGGGCATATCGCGGGCCCGCGATGTGTGGCTCATCCGGAGCGAACTCATGGCCTCGCGTCGACATCTCCGAATAGTGCTGTCGACGGCCCGTCCCGTCGTCGATCCTGCCAGGCTGCGAGGAGGCAGGTCAGAAACAAAAAGCCCGTTCTCGGATCAGGGTGCGATCGCCAGGCTTGTCACATTGCACCGAATCCGATAGTTGGGACGACAATGCCCAGGAGAATGAGGACGGCGACAGTACCTAGGACGAGAAGAGCAGCGGCGAGGATCTTGATGATGCCTCCGAGGGAAACGACAATTTGACCCGTGCAAGCTACCCGCTCTAGACAGCAAGAGGAAAGGCCAGGACCGCAAGTCCGTGATTTAGAGAGGGGATCCATCGCTCTCGGTTCGTCGTGGTGCCGAGAATCGTCAATCGACTGGCAAGTGAGAGAAGCATGCAGGTCCCAGCGCGCCGTCATTGTCTGTCTCTTGTGGGTTCACGTACGCGTGTCGGTTGGCATTTCGGCACAAAGACGGACTCGACGCCCGCTACAACGAGTCGCGCAAGCGAGAGATGCCTATCGTGTTCGCCAAGAGCACCGGCCGCCGACTCGAAACGGCAACGTGGGTATTTCGCACCGGCAACAGGTCGAAGCGGTCAAGCGGTGGCTCGATTGATGAAAGCTTTGCAAGGAAACGGGTGTGCCCGGGTTCCTCGTTCACGACCTGCGTCGATCCGGTTATCTTGTCGAAGGATCTTCAGGGGGCAGCGCGGCGTTTGACGGGCACAATTCCGGGCACGACAGGGTAGGTCGTGCTAAGATCGCGCCCTGCAACAGTCTGACTTTCCTGCCGCGGCGGCGTAGCTCAGGTGGCAGAGCAGGGGTCTCATAAGCCCCGTGTCGGAGGTTCGAGTCCTCCCGCCGCCACCACTCCCTCGAATCTTCCCAAGCCCCTACCGACCCGCATAGCGTGACGAATGCGCCGCGTGCGTGCGCCAGTTCTCGACGTAGCGGGCGGCCAGCGTGCGGTCGCGGACCACGAGGAGATTCTCGGCGTTCTGTCTCTCCGCCGCCGTGGTGAAGTTGAAGGAGCCGGTGATGACGGTTTCGCCGTCGATGATCATCACCTTGTTGTGGGCGATGGCGTGGGCCCCATCGATGAGGGTGGAAATTCCGGCATGGGCGACGAAATCCGCCGACGAATACTTCGTGCCCGTCTCCCTCCGGTCGAGGATGACCTGCACGTCGACGCCGCGAGTGTGAGCCTCGGCCAGTGCCTTGGCAATGGGGGCCGAGGTGAAGGAATACGCCTGGACGAGGATGGTGGTCCGGGCGGCGTCGAGGGCATTCACCACCGCCTGGGTGGCGCCGTGATTCGGGGAGAAGTACACATGCCAGGTTGGCGAATCCGGCTCGGCCGGCGCCCCCACGGTGAGGATGAGGGCCCCCACGAGGAGGACGACGGGAACGCGGAGGCGCCGTCGCAGCGTTGCTGAGTCGGCAATCATCGTCGCGATGAGTATCCCAGAAGATACAGGAGGACACCAAGGGCTTTTGGAGCAAGGCGGCGTGGAGACGAGGGGCGCTCCGTCTCGAAGTTTGGGTGCGGGTTCGTGAGATCGGTTACGATACGGTCACCGTCGATCCTGGCGTGCGCTCGGGTACGGCCGGATCGAGCACCATCGGAAGGACATGAGGAGGGGGAGGAATGAGCGACGAGATCCTGGTGGAGCGGGACGGCGGCATTGCCACCGTCGTCTTCAACCGGCCCAGGGTGCGCAACGCGGTCAGCCTCGCCATGTGGGGTGAGATCGCGAACGTCACCGAGGCTCTTTCGAGGGATGACGCGGTCCGGGCCATCGTCTATCGTGGCGCGGGGCGCGATGCCTTTGCATCGGGGGCCGATATCTCCGAGTTCAAGGAGAACCGCAAGGATACGGAGACGGCGCTTGCCTACAACAAGAAGACCGAGGCTGCCTACACGGCGATCAGGGTCTGTCCCAAGCCCACCGTGGCCATGGTCTTCGGATTCTGCATGGGCGGCGCGATGGCCCTGGCCATGGCGTGCGATCTTCGCTTTGCCGCCGGCGGGTCGAAGTTCGGCATCCCGGCGGCCAAGCTCAGCATCATCTACGGGCTCGATCCCGTGCACCAGCTCGTGGACCTGGTGGGGCCCGCCTATGCCAAGGACATCCTGTACTCGGCGCGCACGGTGGAGGCGGCGGAAGCTCTCCGCATCGGCTTCATCCAGCGCCTGATGCCCGCCTCCGAGCTCGAGGCCTACACCTACGGCTATCTCCGCACCGTCGCCGAGAATGCGCCGCTGTCTATCCGGGGCACCAAGGCGCAGGTGCAGGCGATCTTCGAGGGTATCAACGACGGGCACCGCAAGAAGCTCTTCGACATGGGCATCGAGACGTTCAACAGCCAGGACTACGCGGAAGGCACGCGCGCGTTCACGGAGAAACGGAAACCCATTTTCAAAGGAAAGTAGTCCCTGCGCATCGCTGTCCTCTCCTCCACGCCGCCGAATCCGCTGGAGGGGAGCGGCACCTTCGTGGGCCTCGCGGGGTTGCAGCAAGGGCTCGAGGCGCTGGGCCACCGTCTCGAGCTTCACCCCCTCCGCCTTCGCACCGGCTTCCACACGCTCGATCGCTGGCTCTACAACGCGGGACTTGCCCTAAGTCCGCCGCGTCACGTCGATCTCGTCTATGGTGTCGATCTCGACGGCTTCCTCCTGAGGCGGGGGAGCCGGGCGCCGCTGGTGGTGAGCCTCAAGGGCGTGATCGCCGACGAGCTCAAGAACGAGCGCGGACTGACCCGCGCCCTCCTCTCGATCCAGGCGCGCTGGGAGCGACGCAATACGGAGCGCGCCGACGTCGTGATCGCCTGCAGCCGCTACTCGTGCGAGGTCGCGCGGCGCGAGTACCACGTGCCCGAGGGGAAGATCGCCCCCGTGCCCGAGCCCATCGATCTCGTGGAATGGGACCGGCGCTTTGCCGCGGCCCGCCGGCTCCCCCGGCGTGGCCCCGTCGTGCTGTCCGTCGCGCGCATGTACCCGCGCAAGCACCTCGCCGACCTCCTCGAGGCGGCGGTCATCCTCCGCCGGGGAATCCCGGAGGCTCGCGTACGCATCGTAGGGAAAGGGCCGGAGTGGGAGTCCCTGACGCGCGTGCACGAGAAGCTGGGCCTGGGGGAGACCGTCGCGCTGCTGGGCGACGTCTCGCGCGAGGAGCTCGCCGACGAATACGTCAATGCCGATCTCTTCTGTCTGCCCTCCGTGCAGGAGGGTTTCGGCATCGTCTTCCTCGAGGCCATGGCGGCCGGGCTGCCCGTGGTCGCGTGTCGCGCCGCCGCCATTCCCGAGGTGGTCGAGGACGGCGTGACTGGTGTGCTGGTGCCGCCGAAGGATCCACCGGCGCTCGCGGCCGCGATGCGCGACCTGCTCGCGAGCCCTGAGCGCAGACGGGAGATGGGCCCCGCGGGCCGCCACGCGGTCGCGCGGTTCACTCCGGATCGGGTCGCCGGCCGCCTGCTGGAAGCGGTAAGATTGATCCTTGAAGGGAGGAAGGCTCCATGAGCGACGGTCACGTGTATGCGACGCGCAAGTTCACATTCTCCGCCGCCCATCGCTACGGGCGGCCGGAGTGGAGCGAGCGTGAGAATCGCCGCGTCTTCGGCAACCTCACGGTGGCGCACGGCCACAACTACGTCCTCGAGGTCACCATCCAAGGGCCCGTGGACGCGCAGACCGGCATGGTCATGGACCTGGCCGAGCTCAAGCGGGTGGTCTCGGATGCCGTCATCCAGCGCTTCGACCACGCCGATCTGAATGCCGACCCCTTCTTCGCCCCCGGGGCTGTTCCGACCACGGAGAACCTCGTGCGCGCCGCCTGGGACCTCCTCCTCCCCAAGCTCGGACAGGAGCGCCTGTGGCGGCTCCGGCTCTGGGAGGATCCGACCTTCTATGTGGAGTACTTCGGGGGGTGAGCGGGCTCGAGCTGACGCGGCAATACCACTTCAGCGCGGGGCACCGGCTCGAGAGCCCCGCCCTGTCTTCCGACGAGAACGAGCGCATCTACGGCCAGTGCTATCGGCAGCATGGGCACAACTATCTGGTCGAGGTCACTGTGGCGGGCGACATGGATCCCGTCACCGGCATGGCGACGGATCTCGGCGCCCTCGATGCCGCAGTGAAGCGAATCATCCTGGATCGGGTGGACCACTACGATCTCTCGAGCGCGGTAGCCGCCCTCCGCGATGTTCCCACGACGGGCGAGAACCTCGCCCGTGTCTTCTGGGAGTGGCTGGAGCCCACGCTGCCCGGGGGAAGCCTGCGGCGGCTCGTGGTCATCGAGACCGACAACAACACCTTCGAATACCGCGGCGCCGCCGCGAGGTGACCGCATGGAGGAACTGATCCGGGAGCTCTTGAAGGAGATCGGCGAAGACCCCTCGCGCGAGGGCCTGGAACGGACGCCCACGCGAGTCGCCAAGGCCTGGACGTACCTCACGTCGGGTTACCGGCAGGACGTCCACGAGGTCCTCAACGGGGCGCTCTTCACCGAGGAATACGACGAGATGGTGGTGGTGAAGGATATCGACCTGTACTCGATGTGCGAGCATCACCTGCTCCCGTTCTTCGGCAAATGCCATATCGCCTACATGCCGTCGAAAAAAATCGTCGGGCTCTCCAAGCTGCCGCGGCTGGTGGAGGTGTTTGCCCGCCGGCTGCAGGTGCAGGAGAGGCTCACCACCCAGATCGCCCAGACGCTGCAGGAGGTGCTCCAGCCGCGGGGCGTGGCCGTGGTCGTGGAGGCGCTGCACATGTGCATGCTCATGCGCGGGGTCGAGAAGCAGAACTCCAAGGCCGTCACCTCGGCCATGCTCGGGCAGTTCCGCGACCGGCCGGAGACGCGGGCGGAGTTCATGGAGCTGATCAGGTCGCGAGGTGGCCTCATCCTGTGAGGCTCGCCGGCCAGGTGGCCCTCATCACGGGAGCGGGCCGGGGCATCGGCCGCGCGGTGGCGACGGCCTTCGCGCGGGAAGGCGCGCAGGTGGTGCTGGCCGCTCGCTCCACGCGCGAGCTCGCCTCCGTGCAGCGCGAGATCGAAGCGGCGGGCGGTACCGTCCTGGCCGTGCCGACCGACGTGAGGCAGGAGCCCGCCCTGGCCGCGCTCGTGAGCCGGGCCCTTGCCCATGGCGGGCGAATCGACTGTCTGGTGACCGCGGCGGGTGTGGCGGCCTTTGGGCCCGTGGCGGACGCCAAGACCGAGGACTGGGATCAGCTCATGGCCGTGAACCTGCGCGGGGCCTTCCTTTCGTGCCGGGCCGTGCTGCCCGCCATGATCGCGCAGAGGCGGGGGACCATCATCAACATCGGCTCCCTCGTCACGAGCCGGACCCTGCCCGGAAGCGCGGCATATACGGCGACCAAGTACGGGCTTCTCGGCTTCTCACGCGTGCTCGCCGAGGAGATGCGCCCCCACGGCGTGAGGGTCGGCGTCCTGTCCGCCGGGGCCACCGACACGCCGCTCTGGGATGC
>WNFU01006507.1_pt1 | contig 14740 bp, 18 predicted proteins | sample 5400121 | NCBI WGS metagenome assembly WNFU01 (sample SAMN13153360, study PRJNA577476) | soil metagenome | isolation source: 100 cm soil or saprolite under grassland replicate 1 | place: USA:California | collected 2016-06-15
TCCTTATTCCTGCTTGCGTGCCTTGATCATCAGATACCCACTGCGCACTCTCTTCTTCCGGCACTTCGCGATCAGCGCCGCGATCTCCGCGTCGCGGCCGCCCGCGCCGACCAGGTCGGCAATCAGCCGCTTGAGTTTGTCGGCGTCGAAGCTCTCAGTCTCACTATCCTCTATCAGCGTGAGCGTGCGGTCAGTGGTCAGAGTCGTCTTCAGGCCGGCGTAGGTCATCACCTTGGAGCAGAACGCCCGCGCCGCGCTCTTGGCGGCTTCGATCGGCGCCATGAGCTGCTCGATGCTATCCAGCTCGGTCAGGGCGACCTCCAGCGCCGTCTGGACATTGGTGGTGCCCGCTTCCAGCAGGCCAAAAACGTGGTCGAACATCTGCTGTGTTTGAGTGGGAGCGGGCAGGCCGGTGGGCATGATCGTGACCTCGGCGCCGGGGACGACGAGCTGGGGGACGGTGTGCTCGCTCACGCTGGGCCTCCTTCTGGTAGTAGGACCGCAATTGCAGCCTCGATTTCGGGCCGGCGCAATTTCGCGAGCGCCGCGCTTTGGAGCGCATATACATCGTTGTGGCTGAGCGGCTTGCCGCACGCCGACAAAATAGCGGCAATCTCGCCAAGATTGCGCGGCCGGCCGTCGATAAGGCCGAAGCGCCAGCCAAGCACGAACTGCTCGTCGTCGCCGAGGCCGTCGAGTAGCTCCGGCAGCGCCTCGCGTACCGCGGTCATGTCCGGCAGAACATCAGGAACCTGTACAGCGAGAAAGTCGTGCAGGCTCGGGCCGTCTTCGGGTCCGCTGCGGCTCAGGCGTATCGCCTAGCTGGCCACTGCGCCGCCGTGGCCCCAGGTCCTCCTCGAACGCCGCGACGGTCGGCCGCAGGGTCGCCTGGAAGCCACCCAGCATCCGCGTCAGCTCGTACTCCTCAGGCGGCAGCGTGTTGCCCGTGATCTTAACTGTGGCCAGTTTGGGCAGCGCAAGCGTGCCACCGGCCAGCGCCTCGGCCTCGCGGGTGAGCGCGGCAAGCTCGGCTTTCCAGGGCCGCGTCGCCCGCACGAACTTCTTGACCTTGCCGTCCACCTGGAGGGTGAACCCTGGATGGGGGCCCTCGATGCGGCGGTACAGCCGCACCCCGTTCAGCTCGCCGACGAGCTTGTTTTCGTATACGCTGGTGTCCAGTGCTGTTGCCATGGTCGTGCTCCTTGCTGCTGCTAGAATCGACTATAGATCGCCACCGTCTCGCGGGCGTCGGCCTCGTGATCCATCTCGCGGCCATTCTTGCCCATCCACTCGGCGTCGAGGGCGGCGCGGTGGGCTTGCGGCCCCTGGCTGCTCAGCGTCCAGGCCATCGTTTTGGCCATGTCGATGCACTCGGCCAGCTCCCAGGAGCCGTTCTCCTCGGCCAGCCGATCGGCGATCAGTCGGGCCAACTCCGCCACCTGCTGGGTCACGGAGGGCTGCCGCGCCTTCACCGCATCCAGCGCCGCGTCGATCTCGGCCGCGTTTCCGCTCTTGCCGGCCAGCTCCATCCCGACCCGCACAGCGACCCTCCGCTCGTTCTGCCAGTTCCTGGTCGCCATGGTGGACGTGTGGAGCCGCTTACCGATCCGGACCTCGATGCAGGGCGGCTCACCGTCGAACCCAGCGCAGTGCACCACGGTGATCACCGGCTTGCCCTTCAGTCGCTTGGACTGGCCGGCCCATAGCTCGGTCTCACCCTCGCGGAGCCATTCCTGTACGTACTGCTTGCTCCACTCAGCCGCGGTCAGGGTAGCGTTGTTCGGGCTGTTCATTGCTGCTGTCTCCTGCATACTGAGGGTCGCCCGCGCAATTTGCGCTCATTTCTATTGTAGCACACTCTCAGATTGTTGTCAAGTATTTCAATGTAACGAGGTGTGCCGCTAGCGCTCTGCGCTGCGGTATTTGCCCGATAGAGGAAGCGGAAAGGCTTTACTCTGTGGCGTAGCGGTCGTAGGCCTGCCAGATCCGCTCAGCCGGCGCACTGAGCGCCGTGGGAGCGCCGGCGGCGGCGAGCAGGAGCGCCTTTTCAATCCGGTCGGCGATTTCTTCGGCCTGCCGGCAGATCGCGATCGGCAGCGCCACGTGCTCTCTCACGGCACGCTTGACGAGCGCACGGCCGTATTGTGGCTCGCTGAGCACCTGGAGGCAGCCGTGAATCAGCCAATGCCGAAAGGAGAGCTTGTCCGTCGGGCGGTCTTGGCTCATCGTCGTAACCTCACAAAATCGCGTTCGCTCCAGCCGTGTTCATCCGGCGTGAGGCGGTTCCAGAGCGCCAGCGCCGAAGCGCTGGCGTCGTCGAGCTCGTGCGCGTTGCAGCCGACGGTGCGCAGTCGCTCGCGGTCCTTGGACGGGAGCCACGCATCCCGGAGCTGGCAATAACGCCGCAGTGCGGCGCTGTTGCGCTGGCCACCGCGCAGGATCGCAAAGCGGCAGGTGCCGCAGCAGCGCGGATCGAAGCCGTCACGACGACCAAAGTTGTAATACTCGCGAGTCACACATGCACGAATTACTTGCTCGAACATGCACACATGGGTATATCAGGTTTGCGCGCCCGGCGTTTCTCCTTTTGAGATACTCTGGCTGTTTGCGTTGATCCAAACTGTGGTATGATAGTGGGTATTCTGTCCGATACCGTTCTTGTTACCCAATTTTGGCGTTGGCAGCGCTATACCACATAGCGCGTGCGAGCTATCACCCAGTCGCTGAAGCTCACGATCGCACCATGATGAAAAAAGCGCTTATCGCCATCGTCGTTCTTGCGCTGCTCGCCGGGGGGGCATATGCCGCCTTCGGCCAGCGGCCGGCGGGCGCGGCGACATCGCCGTCGACGGACCCGATGTCGCCCGCTCAGGCGAATGATCGGATCGTAGTCGAAGCGAAAGTCGTGCCGATGCAGAGCGCGGCGCTCAGTTTTCCGAGCGGCGGGGTCGTGGATAAAGTTCTAGTCCAGGCCGGCGATCATGTTCAGGCCGGCCCGCCGCTTGCATCGCTCGATACAACCACCTGGCAGGCTGCGGTCGCGCAGGCCGAAGCCGCGCTCGCGCAGGCACAGGCCAATTATCAAGATCTGTCGGATGGCGCGACACCGCAGGAAGTGACGATCGCGGAAGCCCAGCTTCGCGAGGCCCAGGCGCAGCAGCGTATCGCAAGCGGCAGCGTGACGCCCAATGATTTCGGAGCAGCCGAAGCACAATTACAGCAGGCCCAGTCGCTACTCGAGCGGCTCTCCGCCGGCCCGAAGACTACCGATCTCCGCGCGGCGGAGGCGCAGCTGCGGCAGGCCCAAGCCCAGCTCCAGACCGAGCGCGATCGACTCTCGGCGGCCAAAACCACCGCCCAGCTTCAGATGCAGCAGGCGAGCGACGCCTTTACGCAGGCCCAATCGCGCGACACGATGGCCAAACAAAACTGGCAATACGTTCAAGACACCGGCCGCGACCCAATCACCCCATGGCTAGGCATCGATCCAAAGACTGGCCAGAAGATCGCCAACAAGCTGTCGGAGGCGCAGCGACAGCAGTATTACAACGCGTTGGTGCAAGCCGAAGTCGCGGTTCACAGCGCCGAGAGCGTCGTTGAATCGGCTCAGGTGACATACGACACTGCGCGGCAGAACGAGGTCACTGGCATTCAAGCCGCCGAGGAGCAGGTAGCGAGCGCCCAGGCGAACCTCGACAAGCTGCACGCCGGCGCCGATGCCGACCAGCTTGCGGCGGCCCGCTCCCAGATAGCGAGCGCCCAGGCGAATCTCGACAAGCTGCGTGGCGATCAGCGCGGCGGGACGATCGAATCGGCCCAGGCGGCGGTGGACGTCGCACAAGCGCAGCTCGCCAGGCTGCGCGCCGGGGCCTCGAAGAGTAAGCTTGCGGTCGCGCAGGCGCAGGTGCGCAGCGCCCAGGCCGCGCTCGAGCTTGCCCGCGCCAACCTGGCTGAACAGTCGCTGAAAGCGCCCTTCGCTGGCATTCTCGGCTCCGTCAATCTCAAGGTTGGCGAGTTCATCGCTCCAGGCGTGCAAGTGATACAGCTGGCCGATCTCTCAGCGTGGCAGATTCAGACCGACGATTTGACCGAGCGGAACGTCGTTGAGATTCACGCGGGCGCCCCTGCCATCATCACCTTCGACGCGCTCCCAGGCCTGGAGCTGCCAGGCAAGATCAAGCGCATTGACGCGTTTGGTGCGAACAATCATGGCGATATTACGTATATGGTTGTGATCGCGCCAGATCGACAAGATCAGCGCTTGCGCTGGAACATGACCGCTACCGCCACGATCAGCACGGCCGATAAATAACCAGCCGCCGCCCGCGCAGATCTCATGTCGGCTTCACCGCCATCTGCGCCCCGATCCCTGGCATCCTCAGAAAGCGGATCACCTTTCGCGGGCGCAGGCCGGCAGCGCGTTGCCAGGCGACGATATCGTCGAGCGCCCAGGTGCCCGACAAGCTGGTAAACGCGAAATACAAGTCGAGCAGGCCGGTGATCTGGCCGCCGGCCCGGGTTGCCGGAACGCGGATCGCTTCCAGGATGGCCAGGTAACCGCCGGGGCGCAGCGCGCGGGCGGCGCGGCGCACCAGATCGCGATTCTGGGCGGCGTCGAAATGGTGGACGAGTTGCGCGATTAATATGAGGTCGTACGCCTCGATTCCGAAATCGTCGACCAGCGCGTTGCCAGCTTGATGCGCGATCCGATCGCCCATGCGCTCGCGAGCAAGCAGTGGGGCCGCGTGCGCGATCGCCTTGGGCAGATCGAGAATGGTTGCGCGTAGCCCTGGGTAGCGCTGGCAAATCATGACAGAGTAGTAGCCATGCGAACCGCCAATGTCGAGCATGGTACGCGCGCCGGGCTGCACCGGCAGGCGGCGCGCCACTTCGGGGGCGCCGATGGTCGCAAGCGCACGCATGGCCCGCTGGTACAAGGCCCATTGTTCCGCCGTCATCACCGCGTGGAAATCGAGTGGCGCGCCGCTGCGGATGAACTCGCCTAGGCGCGCCATCCAATCCCATTCGATCGCCGCGAACAGAATCGCGTCATAGAGCGACGTCGGACTCGCCTTCAATACCCACGCCCGGCTGGCGGGCGTAAGCAGGTAGCGCGAGCTTCGCGCGTGCAGATACCCTGAACTGGCGAGCGCGTCCAGGAGCCGTTGCGTCGCCGCGAGATCAGTGCCGCAGACCGCGGCGACCTCGGCAGCGCCGAGCGCGCGCGCGGCCAGCGCCTCGAATATCCCGAGCTGTGTCGCCGCTATTACTGCGCGCGCAAGAATGAATGTGGCGCTTGTGTCGACCAGCGGGGTTGGCACCAGGCCCAGCCGCAGCGCCAGCCATTCGAGCATTGTTTCAGGGATGGCCCCAATCTTCATAGGCAGAGAGCCCTATTCGTGTGCGAGCACGTCGCGCACAGTCAGCTGCGTGGCGCCGCGCGCGGGCACATAGCTCGCGATCGCCCCCAGCACAATCACCGCTGCCAACCAGATCAGCACGCCCTCTGGTGGAAAGATGTAGGCCAGCGGCCAGCTGAGCATACTGATGCCGATCTCTGCACCCAACGCCCTGCTCAGCGGAATAGCCATGATCGCAGCCAACAGCCAACTCACCACGCCGACACAGATTCCCTCGGCGAGCACGATGCGCATGACGCTGCTGCTCGAGGCGCCGATCGCGCGCAAAACGCCAATTTCTTTCGTTCGCTCCAACACATTTAAACTCATCGCGCCGGTCAGCCCCACGCCGCCAACCACAATAAATAGCAGCGCCATGACGAGCAGGAGCAAAACAATCGTGCTGAACAGCCCGGCGATGAGCTCGCGGACGCTGGCATGGGTTTGGATCACGACACGCAGATTTGCGCCAGCGAATTGCGCCTCCAACGCGCGCGCCACCTCGGCTTGGAACACTGCGTCGTGCTGGACGGTCGCGATCACCGCGCGATTCGCGTAGCCATCTTGGTGCTGTGTACTGGCCAGCGACGCATAGTTGCCGTAGACCATCGGCTGGCCCGGCTTTGGCGAGCCGAGGCCAATCATCTGGGTCGTGGTGACCCCCACAACCTGCCATTTGGATTTGTGTCCCGCGATATTCAACGTGATTGTGTCGCCAAGCGTCACATCCGGCTCGTGCTTGATAAAGTCGATATTGACGACCAGCGCGTTCGTATCGGCGGGTGTGAGCCAGCGCCCACGAATAACCGTTGGGCGGATCATGTTGCTACTCGGCACAACTCCGAAAATCGCACTAGCTTCTTCCGATTCACTTCCATCCGGGCGCTGCCGCGCGCCGAGCAAAACGCTTTGATAATCGAGGCTAGCCACGCCTGGTACGCGTAGCGCCTGATTGGCGATCGCCGACGTCCGGTATGGCTGCTCGAACGTCACCGTAATGTCTTGCCGCCAATAGTCGCTGACCTGGTCGAGCGTCGCGAACAGCGAGGCGCGCGCGCTCAACACCGCGATGACGATCGCTCCGCCAAGCGACAGCGCGGCCAGCGTGAGCGCCAGCCGCCCTTTGCGCCGCAGGATATTCCGAAGCGCATACAGTAGCGCGGCTGGTAAACCGCGGATGCGCCCGCTCAGCTGATCCAGCACGCTGACGCCAAATTGCCCACCACCCTGGCCGCTAATCGCCTGGCGCACGGTGACGCGCGTGCCGTCGAAGATTGGGTACAGCGCCGCCAGGAGCGGCATGATCAAGCCGGCGGCGATCTCGAACGCGATGACATAGGGCGGCACGTCGAGGCTTTGAATGTCGTAGTTGAGCAACTGGGCCAGCTGAGTCGCGAGCGCGCGCGCGCCGATTGCCCCCAATGGAACCGCAACAAGCAGCGCCAGCAGCGCGAAGATCAGCACGGCGGTCAGATACATTCCGACGATATCGCGCGCCGGCGCGCCAATCGCTTTGAGCACGCCGATCTGTGGCACCTGGCGCGCCAGCAATCCGGCGATGGTGTTCATCACCAGAAAGGTGCTTAGGAGCAGCGAGAGCATGCCCAGCGCCGCCAGTGTCTGGAGGATCGACGCGATGATCGTATAAAGCTCCGGCTTATCCGGATCGCGGATGCGGGTACTCAAGACCGTCAGGTGGTCGTCCTCGAGCCGGGTGCGCGCTTGATCCGCCACACGCCGCACATGGGCGGCATCGAACGGATCGCCATCGACCGCGATCTGCAGTTGGTTGAACGCGCGCGGCTGCCTGAGCCACTCCAGCGTATCCATGCTGATATAGCCGAACAGAATGTTGCTGCCAAGCCGGCCCGAGACCGCCGTCAGATCGTGCGCCAGCCCGGCGAGCGGCATGTGATACTGGCGGCCATCGGGCGCCTCGATCGTCAGCGCGACGCCGAGTCGGCCGCCAACCGCGTCGAGGTACGATCGTTCCAGCGCCAGCGTACGCTTGGGCGGCGGCCACTCGCCGCCGGCCGGCAGCAGCCGGTTGAGCGGCATATTCTTGTAGTCGTCCACGGCGGTGAGAATCAGCTGGCGCCATTCCGTGCCGATTCTGACGCGCACCTGGAACTGATTTCGGCCTTCGGCGGCGCGCACCCCAGGCATACTGCGGATCGCCTTCACAAACTCCTCGTCGAAGGGATCGGACGTCAGCGTGATCTCGGCCGGGCCGATCGCGGCGTACGACGCGAGCATGTTGGCCGATAAGAGCGCCTGGGTCCGCAGCGTGAGGCTCAAGGCGAATACGCCCACGGCGATCGACAGTACCACTAAGAATGTGCGCGACTTGTTGCTCCACAAATCGCGCAGCACCTTGCGCAGGCGCATGTTAAGCATCGCGCGCCTCCGCTGCCCCAAAACCCCGCAGATCGGCCAGGCGTTCGTGCATGGCGCGCGCGATCTCCTCGCGGGTCGGCTCCGAGCCAGCCAGCATAGTGCTAAACGCCGCGCGATCGAGCGCCACCACCACGACCTCAGACGCCGGCCAAGCCCGCACGGTCGCGGTGCGCTGGCCGCCCTGCAGCAGGCCAGCCTCGCCGAAAAACTGACCGCTGATCAACCGGGCGATCGGAACCTCGCTCCCGTCGTCGCGCTCCAGCACAACGTCGACCTGGCCCTTCAGCAGAATGTAGAAACGATCGGCGGGGTCAAATTGGCGCACGATGACGCCGCCGGGTGGGAAAGTGATCGACTCGAGGCGGGTGGCGAGCGCAACCATCTCTGGCCGGGTGAGCATCGGCAGCGCCTGCGCAAGCTGCTCATCCATGATCTCGCCCTCGGCTATCAGCACCACCCGCGACACGCGGCTCGCGAGATCACGGTCGTGCGTGACCATCAGCATCGTTTTACCCTGAGCGACGAATTGCTCGAAGAGATCGAACACCGCGTCGGCCGTGCGCGTGTCGAGGCTGCCGGTCGGCTCGTCGGCCACCAGCACATCCGGGTCGTTGGCCAGCGCGCGCGCGATCGCCACGCGCTGCTGCTGCCCGCCCGAGATTGCCGACGGCAGCCGATCGGCCTGCTCGGCCATCCCGACCTGATCGAGCAACTCGATCGCGCGCGCGCGACGCACACGTGGGCTGTACAGCCGGCCAAGTTCCATCGGCAGCATCACATTCTCGGCCAGGGTCAGCGTTGGCAAGAGCTGAAAAAACTGAAAGATCACGCCGACATTGCGGCCGCGCCAGACGGCCAGCGCGCTCTCGTCGAGCGTGTGGATGGGCGTGCCGCACACCAACACCTCGCCGCTCGTCGGGCGATCGATCCCGGTGACGGTATTGATTAATGTCGACTTGCCGCTCCCCGACTTGCCGATCACCGCCACAAACTCATTGCGGTAGACTTGCAGGTCGACGTTCTTGAGCGCCGCAAAATCGCCCGCCGGGCTCGCATAGGTCTTGACAACCTGGCGCAGCTCAATCAGCGGGCCATCTACGACACGATCGGTGGCGCTCGGCGATAAGGCTTCGGCCTCTGGAGTCTGGGTCCCGAACCAGCGTCGCAGCATGGCTTGTTCCTATTCGGTTTGCAATCTGAATTCGGCTGGATACACTCGTCGTATTAGGCACATCTCCAATGAGTTTTCGATGATAGCGAATAGGATATCCTAATTTGAAAAGTATCAGCTCTAGCCGCGGAGCACGCTGCGCTTACGTCAGCGGCCGTTGCGCGCCGCGGGTCGCGCGCACGAGCCACGCGGGCAGTGGCCGCAGCACAGCGCCGAGACCCAGCAGCGCGCTGCCCAGCCCCGGCCGCCCGAGCAGCGCCTGTAGCCGCCGGCCCATACGCACCGGCCGATCGAACTCGTGATGCCAGGCCGCACGATAGGCCGCTCCCCACGATTCCAGGGAGCGATCGCCGCGCAGAAAATCATTGGCCAGCGGCGCGCACACCTCGGCCGCGCGAAGCGCCATTGCCATGCCGTCGCCACACAGCGGCGGAATCATCACTGCCGCATCGCCGATTCGCGCGAAGCGATCCCAAGCGACCGCTGGCTGACCAGTGTCGACCGGCGCGACGGCGACCTCGCTCTCCGGCAGCGCGCGCCCGCCGGTAAGATCGCGGCCCAGCACCGGGTTGGCGCGCGCCGCCGCTTCGATCATCGCCGCCACGCTGCTGCCGGCGCGCGTGAATGCCTCGCGCGTCACCAGCATACATACATTGGTGCGCCCGCCCTCGATTGGCGCGAGCCCGGCGTAGCCGCCGCCAAAGAGATACAGCCGCACCTCCGACGGCAGCGTCACACCCGCATAGTGGCATTTGACGCCGACATAGGTCGGTCGCGCACGCGCTTCGGCGCGATCGGGACGCAGGCCCGGCAGCGGGTGGCGGCCACATGCCACCACAACCGCCCGCGCCTGCACAAGCGCCGGCTGCCCGCTCGCGCTGCGCAGGGTGATGCGATAGGGTGCGGCGCTCGTTTGTACCGCCGTGGCGGTCACGCCCAGCCGCACTTGCGCGCCGGCATGCTCGGCCGCCTGCGCCAGCGCGAAATCCAGCGCCAGTCGGCTCACGCCCCATGCGGTGCCCGGCAGCTCGACGCGCACGCGGACGCCCGACGGCGCGATCAGGCGCGCGTGCGTGATCGGGCGCGGCCCGAGCGCCACGACTGTGTCGTAAAGACTCATCGCGCGCAGGCTGGCTTGGGACTCGGGCGAAAGAAACTCACCGCAGACTTTATGCTGCGGCAGTTGGCGGCGCTCAAGCAGCAGCACATCCCAGCCATGCCCGGCCAGCACGGTCGCCAGGCTGCTCCCCGCAACCCCCGCGCCAATGATCACGATGTCATGAGTCATTCTATTCCCACAGCTTGGGAGATTTGGAGGGGCTTCGTCCCTCCAAGATCAATCCTCGATAGCGGCCGGCGCACCCGGCAGCGTGATCAGATAGCGAAAGAATGGCCGCCAGCGATAGGATAAGCCGACTAAGTCAGGCCTCGCGCGCAGCCGGCCGAGATCTTCGGCGCGAAAGCCGCGCCGCACCGAAAGCGGTGCATCGTGGCGAATCATCCGATTGCGCGAGAACAGCCGCGTCGCGACCCAGATCCCCGCCCAGGCGATCGGGTGGCGGTGCAGATCGTTCACCACCACCCCAATCCGCGCCGCGTGCGCCAGGGCCAGGTAGACCCCCGGCAGCTGCTCCGATGAGAAATGGTGCGTGAACAGAGCGGTGGTCACAATATCCGCCGGGGGTATGGCTAGCCGCATCAGGTCGCTGCACACCACCTGAATCCGCGATTCATGCCGATAATACGCCGCCGCCGCGGCGCAAGTCTCAGGGTGAATATCCACCAGTATGATTCGCATGGCGATGCCCTGGCGATCGGCCCAGGCGAGCAGCAATCGGTTAATGTCGCCCGAGCCGGACCCAATGTCGAGAATCGTCAATCGAGCCGGTCGGCCGGCCGCGCGCCACAGGCGCAGCACGCCTTCCAGCGTCGGCCATGCGCTGCCCAGCACACGGTTGATCACCCGCAGCTGCCGTAGCGCTTCGGCCAGTTCATCGCCGCCGATCGTCGGGTCGTCCATTAATTCGAGCGCCGCGGAGCGCTGTGTCAAATCAGGCCACATATTCATTTGACCGTGCTCTTTGCTTGGCGATCGCCTGGCTTGGCAGCTGCTCCAGCGGCGGAACGTAGGTTAGATGCGCCATTTCGATCACCAGGCCGGGGCCAAAAGCCATCGCCACGCCGGCGACCGTATTACTGGGGGGTTCGTCTCGCAGCCGCGCGCGCTGCTCGCCGAGCACGAATAGAATTGTCGGCGACGACATGTTACCATAGCGCCGCAGCACCGCAAAGCTTGCCGCGACCTGCTCAGGCGCCAGATCGAACAGCTCGACCAGCCGATCGACGATCGCCCGGCCGCCCGGATGGATCGCCCAGAAGCGCGGCGTCGGGCGCCCGGCCAGCAGCGCCGCGAGCGCTCGTGGCGCAACCTCGGCAAGGTGCCGCGGGATATCGGGCGAGAGATGCAGCATAAAACCGTGATCGCCGATTTGCCAGACCATTTCCTGCTCGGTGTCGGGTGCCACCTCTGAATAGAGGTTATCGAGGATGAAAAGATCGCCTCGGCCTGGCGGAGATACGCCGACCAGGCACGCCGCTGCGCCATCGGCAAACAGCGACCCGACCACCAGGCTGATGCGGTCATGGCCAGGCTGGATGTGCAGCGAGGAAAGCTCGACACACACCACCAGCACGCGCGCGGAGGGCTGGCCGGCTACAATCTCGCGGGCCTGGCGCAAGGCATTGAACGCCGCGGCGCAGCCCATAAACCCAACCAGCGTCCGCGCCACCGTTGGCCGCAGATTGAGCTGGCGCGCGATCGCGAGATCCAGCCCCGGTGCGAAGAACCCGGTGCAGCTGACCACGACCAGATGGGTGATCGTATCGGCGACCTCCGATAGCGGCGTCTCGGCGCTGTAATCGGCTAGCGCGCGGTATGCCGCCGCCGTTCCAAGCGCGACAGCCTCGCGCTGGTAGATCTGCATCCGCTCGGTCGTGGTTGGCATATCAGCCAGGTCGCGCCCCGGTGCGAAGCGCGACTGGCTGGGCGGCAGATTGGGATCGGGCAAACAGGAATAACGTGTCTCGATGCCCGACAGCTCGTAGAGGCGCCGCATCCAGCGCCGCAAGGCCGGCTGCGCTTCAAACGAATCGGCCATCCAGCGCCCAAGCGCGGCTTGCTGAAATTCGTAACGGGGAACCGCCGTCCCGAACGATAGGAGCGCGATCGGTGAAGGATCGTAACTCATGCCATCCTCGTTTCCAAAGGAGCTGCTTGGCTCCACATATTCGTATGCTCTAGGACGGGAAGAAACGAGGCGGTAGTAGGCACCTGCGGTGTGTCGCACCGACCGCCAGACGCCCTTAGGAAGACAAGAATATGAGCGCCAGAAACAGCACTGTAAAAGTCAAACCATTGATGTACGACAGGCGCATCAGTTTGCGCTGGTTCTCCCGCGTCGAGAGGGCCGCGAATCGATTGTACCAACGCCATGTATAATACGCCGCTCCGACCATATAGATCGCGCTCAAGCCCATCACAACATAGGCGCCCCGTGCAAAGAGCACGATCCATACCCCAAGGCCACCCAGTGATGCGACAGCCGCCGCGAAGAGAAAGCAGCCGTTGATGCCCAACGCAACCGCCAGCGTGCGAATGCCGCGCTGACCGTCGCTTTCGATTTGATACACGCCGGTGAGCGGGTAAAAGCCAAGTGTCCAGCATGCCGCGCCCAATACCCCGATCGTGTTCAAGATACTTGCAGGCCAGATGCTAGACAACATGGTTGTGTGGCCACTCGTCCAAGTCGCCGCCGTCCAGCCCCATAGCACGCCAAGTATGCCTTGCCCAATGAAGATGCAAACAGCCGCGGAAAACGGCCGTTCTTTCCAGCGCCAGAGTGGGTGCGAATAAGCCATCGATAGAACGATCCCGATCGCCACCAGCAAGCCGAAGCGCAGATCGAGCAGCAGCCCACCGGCTAGCGCCGCCGTCTTACAGATCAGCGCGACGATCAGCACCATCCGATTGACGGGTGGCGGATCCAGGAGCGCGCCGATCGGTCCTTCATCACGATCGTAGTAGGAATTGAAGGCGTTCATCCCGCCATAGAGCAGAATATGAATGATCAGGTAGGCGAGCAGCACGTGGCCCCAGGGGATGCTGCCGGGCAGCGCCAGGTAGATACCCCAGACGAATAGGGGCGTGAGAACCAGCGAAAACGGCAGCCGAAGATGAATCAGCGCCCGTCGCAGTGAGTCGGCGGGGGTAACAAGCGCGCCGGCATGTTCGGTCATTCGCATACTCCAGGGAGGTATGGTCGTTCGGAAGAATCTGCGCGCTTACTATACCACAAAACATTAGCCAGGGTTAGCCCCGTATCGATATAGCGTGCTTGGATGGCGGCTGCGGCACCGCCTTCTCGCTGTACAAAATGCGAGTCGCGGCGCGGCGGTCCTGGATCTTCAGTCCGGCTACCAGCTGCCGTACGAACTCGGCTTCGACGACAGATTCGACCAGCTCGCCGGCCAGGATGCGGTCAGCAATCGGCATCACTGCACCATCTCCACGGCGTCGACCTGGATGATATCGCCATGCACATTGATCAGCTCGCGGCCGAGCGCGGTGGCTGCGATACGCCCGGCATCCTGCATCGGTCGCGGGTCGTTCATCGTCGCCCATGCCAATGGCGAGCTGCTCGCATAGGTCCCGCGCCATTGTGGCGCATGCTCATCGTCGATCGGCCACCGGGGGCAATACAGTGCGCCGTCGCGAAACCGAATCTCCAGCCGCACAAACGGCCGCGTAATCGCGCCCTGCGGCGGCTGCTCGCGGATGCGCTCACGTTCGGTCATGGCCAACCTCCCGTTCCTTGCGCGGCGATCTGCCCCCGCGTTCCCGCAGCGTCGGTACGCCCTGATGCAGTCGCGGCGCAGCCACCCCGACACCCACGGCGCGCTCCATCTCGATGAGCTGCGGCGGCTGAGCATGCGGCGGATTGATCACGCTCAGCACCGCCGTCCTGCAGGCATGCGCCGGGCGCAACTCGCCGGCGGCCCACCGGTTCTCGCGGAGCAGCGCGTCAAAGAACGCCTGGTTGCGCACCGACCCTTTGGCGCCGCCTGCGCCGTAGACCTGCTCCAGCGCCTCGATCTCGGCGCGCTGCCGATCGTTCAGCGGCATATGCTGGCGCTGCATCAAATTGTCGTGTGCCAGCGCCATCGACGGATACGGCCGGCTGACCGGCACCGATGCCGCCGAGGCGATCTCGCCGACCTGCCCAAGCCGGTAGCTGCCGTCGGCGTTCACGAACACGTAGTAGGTTTTGCTGCTCATGCCTCGTCCTTTCTTGGTGGAGGTTGTCGCAAGCTATCGAGCACGCCCATCGCGATCAGGAGCCCTTTCGCGCGGATAGGCCTTGCGACCGTTTTCGGGGTATCCGTCCCCCTGGTGTGGGGTTTCCGATAGGTCATGCCATATTCTGGCAGCTCGGGAAGGCCGAGCGTCTCGACCAGCGCGCGCTGCGTGTCCGAGGCGCGCCAGTGGGCGGGCAGCTTCACGGTGCGGCCTTTGACGCCGTGTTTGCGGCGTTGAATATACTCGCGCTCCTCAGTTCGACTTTATCCATTTGGTAGACAAAACAGGAATGGCAGGGTACGCTTGGTTCTGATCCAACCGCCAGGAAGGACAGCAGGGCTATTGCACTTGGAAATCAGGCAATAATGCTGTCAACCTCCCCACATGAGGTGCGAGAGTAGGAGCAGTATTGGCGTT
>WNFU01015061.1_pt1 | contig 14740 bp, 17 predicted proteins | sample 5400121 | NCBI WGS metagenome assembly WNFU01 (sample SAMN13153360, study PRJNA577476) | soil metagenome | isolation source: 100 cm soil or saprolite under grassland replicate 1 | place: USA:California | collected 2016-06-15
ACGATCAAGTGGGCGACGATTTGCTGAGCCTGATCTTCACCGCGTGTCACCCGGTCCTCACGACCGAGGCACGCGTCGCGCTGACGCTGCGGCTGCTCGGCGGATTGACGACCGACGAGATCGCGCGCGCGTTCCTCGTTCCCAAGGCCACGATTCAGCAGCGGATCGTGCGGGCCAAGCGCACGCTGGCCGCCGCGCACGTGCCGTTCGAAGTGCCACGCGGCACCGATCTCGCCCAACGACTCGAGTCGGTGCTCGAGGTCGTGTATCTCGTCTTCAACGAGGGCTACTCGGCGACGGCGGGCGACGAATGGGTCCGGCCGGCGCTCTGCGAAGACGCGCTCCGCCTGGGTCGCATCCTCGCCGAGCTGGCTCCCGCCGAAGCGGAGGTCCACGGGCTCGTTGCCCTGATGGAGATCCAGGCGTCGCGCATTCGTGCCCGCGTGGGACCGGCCGGTGAGCCGATTCTGCTGCTGGACCAGGACCGCGGGCGCTGGGATCATCTGTTGATCCGGCGCGGTCTGGCGGCACTCGAGCGCGCGGAAGCGCTTGGTGGTGCCTCCGGACCCTACACGCTCCAGGCAGCCATTGCCGCGTGTCATGCGCGAGCGCGCACGGCCGAAGAGACGGACTGGACGCGCATCGTGGCACTGTACGACGCCCTGGCGCAGCTGATGCCGTCGCCGGTGGTGGACCTGAACCGCGCGGTGGCGTTGGGGATGGCCTTTGGGCCGGCGGCGGGACTCGAGGTGGTGGATTCGCTGACGACGGACCCGGCGCTGGCCGCTTATCATCTTCTCCCGAGTGTGCGCGGGGATCTGCTCGCCAAGCTCGGCCGTTTCGCAGAGGCGCGTGCCGAGCTGGCCCGTGCGGCCGCATTGACGCAGAATGTGCGCGAGCGCGAACTGCTTCTCAAAAAACTGGAGGCTCTGTGAAGAAGGAGTGGGCACCGTACCTGCTGAGCATTCTCAGAATCGTCGTCGCCTTCCTGTACTTCCAAGTGGGTTCGGCAAAGTGGTTCGCCTTCCCGGCCGCGATCATGCCGGGCGGCGGAACGGCGCCGGTGGGATCGCTGGCTTGGTTCGCCGGGGTCATCGAGGTCGTCGGGGGCGCACTCATTCTTCTGGGCCTGTTCACCCGTCCGGTGGCGTTCATTCTCTCCGGCGAAATGGCGTTCGCGTACTTCATCGGCCACGCCGGTAATGGCTTTTGGCCGGTCTTGAATCAGGGCGGGCCAGCCATCTTCTATTGCTTCACCTTCCTCTATTTCTCAGCCGCGGGGCCGGGGCCATGGAGCCTCGACGCGCTGCTGGCTCGTCACCGCGGCACCGTCCCGGTTCTCTGAGTGGCGGCAGGGGAGACTGCATCGCGCTACGATCGCTCGATCGTAGAGGGGCCGCTCCGTGCCGCGGTCTGGAAAATTGCGTGGCCGACCCTGCTCGCCAACATCATCGCGGGGATGCAGGGCATCGTCGACCACGTGCTCGTCGGCAATCTGCGGGGTTTCGAGGCGAACGCCGCGATCGGCGTGAGCTGGCAGATCTTTCTCGTCGTCATTGTCTTCATTTCGTCGCTGTTTACGGGGATGAGCGTGCTGGTGTCGCGGTTCGCCGGGGCGGGGGATTCCGCGACGGTCGATCGCGTCGTCTATCAGGCGTTTCTCACCGCGATCGGCCTGTCGCTGGGCATCCTGGCACCGGTGGGTTACGTCGTGTCGCCCTGGCTGCTCGATCTGGTCAATGCGACGCCGGCGGTGCAGGCACAAGCGCTGCCGTATCTGCGAATCTTGTTCGGTTTCTCGAGCGGCATGATGATTTTCTTCATGCTGACCGGCGCGTTGCGCTCGGCCGGCGACGCGCGCACGCCGATGATCCTCGGCATCGCGATGACCGTCTTGAATCTCCTCTTGAACATCGTGCTCATCCGCGGAATCGGACCGATTCCATCGTTCGGGACGCGTGGCTCGGCGATGGGCACGTGCATCAGCGGCGGACTCGTGGCGACGTACGCGCTGTGGAGGCTGTGGGCCGGCGGCTGGGTCGTGGCGTTCCCCCGCGGGCGCGGGCTGGGGCCGGATTGGACGATCATCCGGGAGTTGTTTCGCTTCGGCCTGCCGACGGGAATCCAGGGCATCGCGATGAACATCGGCGGCGTCTTGATGCTCTCATTCATCGGGTCGCTGGCGCAGAGTGCCGCGGCGCAGGCCGCGTTTGCCGTATCGTACACCGAGCTGTTTTCGCTCATCACCTGGACGTCGGTCGGATTGATGGGTGCCGCAGCGGCGGTGGCCGGCCAGAACCTTGGCGCGGGGCACCCGGACCGCGCGGACCAGGCGGTGCGCATCGCGGCGCGGTACGGTCTGACGGTGGCCGCATTCGTCGGCTTGTTCTTTCTGTTCTTCCCGCGAACGCTGCTCGCGATCTTCGGGATGCACGACCCGGTGGTGGTGGACATCGGGACGCAGCTGCTGCGGGTCCTGAGCCTGTCGGGACTGTTCGTGACCGTGGCGTTGGCGTTCACCGGCGGGCTGCAAGGCACCGGCGACACCAAGAGCCCGCTCTACATCTCGATGATTTCGCAAATCCTCGTACCGCTCGGTATCTGCTTCGTCGTGCGGCAGACCGGCACGCTCGATCCGATCGACATCTGGCTGGCCATCCTGGCCGGGCATGTAACGCGATGCGTCTTGAGTGTGCTGCGGTTCCGGCAGGGACAATGGCGGCTCATCACCGTGACTCTCGGCGGGCAAACGCACTAAGAGCTAGGGCGGTCAAGAGACAACTGCGGCGGTCAAGAACAGAATGCGGCGGTCGCGTCGCGGCGACCGCCGCCGTCGCCGTTTGACCGCCCGACCGACGCTGTTGCAGTTTGACCGTTGTCATTCGTTGAAGTCGCGCGTTACGGAATTCCCAGCAGCTTGTGCGTTTGGAGACTAAGTCGCCACTGCGGATGCGCTAAGCAATAACGGACGGCGAGCTCTGTGTTCCGGGCGCGGTCCGGTCCGTCCATCGGCTGCAGCGAGAAGTAGCGGAAATCGAGCGCTCCGAACTGCTCCGGCGGCGCGCCCTCCTGCGGGTACACCAGCTTGAGCTCATCGCCGGAACGTAGGATGAGATCGGCTCTCGCCTTGGGGCTCACACAGATCCAGTCGATGCCTGGCGGCGGCACGAGGGTACCGTTGGTCTCGATCGCGACTTCAAATCCCGCTTCATGCAGCGCGCTGACAAGCGGCTCATCGAGCTGCAACAGCGGCTCGCCGCCCGTGCAGACGACCATTGGACTCGCCGCATACAGCGCGTCACTGGGCCACGCCGCGGCGACTGCCGACGCGAGCTCCGCGCCGTACGTGAATCGTCCTCCTCCCGGTCCGTCCGTACCGACAAAATCGGTGTCGCAGAAGCGACAGGTGGCGCTCGCGCGGTCCGCTTCCCGGCCGGTCCAGAGGTTGCACCCCGCGAAGCGCAGAAACACCGCCGGCCGACCCGCCTGCGCGCCCTCGCCCTGCAACGTGTAGTACAGCTCCTTGACGCTGTAGCTCACCGCGCCGCCTGCTCCGTCCGCTGGTAGCGAATCGGGTCCTCGAACCCGGCGTCCGCAAATCCCTTGAGGCGCAGCAGACACGCATCGCAACGCCCGCACGCCGCGCCGTCGGGTGCAGGGTCGTAGCAGCTCATCGTGAGCCCGTAGTCGACGCCGAGCGAGCGTCCGGTCGCGATGATTTCCTTCTTGGAGAGCTGGATCAACGGCGTGTGGATCGTGAGACGTCCCCGTCCTTCGACACCCGCTTTTGTCGCGAGATCGGCCAGCGCCTGAAAGGCGGCGATGTACTCGGGGCGGCAATCGGGATAGCCGCTATAGTCCAGCGCGTTGACCCCGATGAAGATGTCGTACGCGCCCAGCGTCTCGGCCCACGCCAGCGCGAAGGAGAGAAAAATCGTGTTCCGCGCCGGCACATAGGTCACCGGAATTCCCTTGCCGATTTCACTCGTCGTCCGGTCCTTCGGCACGGCGATGTCGTCTGTCAGCGCGGATCCCCCGAACCGGCGGAGATCGAAATCGATGATTTCATGCCCGGCGACCTGAAACGCGCGCGCGATCCGGCGCGCGGCGCCGATCTCGTGCTCGTGGCGTTGGCCGTAGCGAATGGTCAAGGCGTAGGCTGCGAAGCCGTCGCGCTGGGCCAGGGCGAGCGTGGTCGTCGAATCGATGCCGCCACTCAACAGGACGACGGCGCTCGGTTTAGTGTTATGCATGCCTAAAAAGCTACCCTCGAGGAGAATCCTCCCCCGCATCGGGCCTTTGCCGCAGCCCAAAAACCCCGCCGAGGCCCGCGAGATGCTCAAGGCGGAGGCGTTTCCGGCCCCCGATGTGCAGACCGTGACGCTCACGGCGACGGAATTTACGGCAATCTGTCCAAAGACCGGCCAGCCGGATTTCGGGAGCGTGGTCATCGAGTACACTCCGGCCAAGAAGTGCCTCGAATCCAAAGCCCTGAAATTCTATCTGTGGTCCTACCGGGATGAGGGTGCGTTCTGCGAGAGCCTCGCGGCGCGCATCGCCGACGACATCGTCTACGCCATCGCGCCGAAGTCGTTGAAGGTGCAGGTCAACCAGAATGTGCGCGGCGGTATCGCGCTGTTCGCGGTCGCTACGAGAGGCTGATCCGCCGCGCCCGATCCCACAGACCGGGCACGCCCAACTGCTGCGCCACCCGCTCGAATTCCGGGGTCGGGCCCCGCCACTGGAGGTCATCCACCGTGCCGACAGGCACGTCCGTCCGGAGCGTTGCCAGCGTGCGAAACAGGATCGCCAGCTCACGGTGCTCCTGAAGGGCGGCGGCGAGGCGCGCCGCGCCGCGGACCGCCACTTCCCATTGCGTGTGGCTCGCCGGGATTCTTTCGAGGTGCGCGTAACGGCCCAGGACCGCACCGGAGGCCTTCTCGCCCCACCCCGGGATGCCGGGGAAACCGTCCGCGGAGTCGCCGACCAGGGCGAGGTAGTCGGGAATCGATGCGGGGCCGACGCCAAAGCGCGCGACGACGCCCTTTTCGTCGCGCAGCTCGCGCTTGCGCCGATCGAGCTGCACCACCCGCTGGCCCTTCACGCACTGGCTCAGGTCCTTGTCCGGGGTGCAGATGATCACCTGCTCCACGGCCTTCGAGTCGGCGGCGACGCGCGCGGCGGCCGCGAGTGCATCGTCGGCCTCGAATTCCTCCATCGCCCAGACGACGACGCCCAACGCGCGCAGCGCGTCCTCGAGCGGATGGAACTGTGCCATGAGGTCGGGTTCGATCCCCGCGCTGGTTTTGTATCCGGCCCAGAGCTCGTTGCGGAACGATTCGATCACATGATCGGTGGCGACGCCAAGGTGTGTGGTGCCGCTTTCCAGCATGCCCAGGACCGATCCCAAAACGCCGATGATCGCTGCGACCTCGTGGCCGGTGCGGTCCTGCTGCCGCGGCATCGCGTAGAAGTGCCGGAACAGCTCGTACGTGCCGTCGAGGAGATGAACCCTCAATTACCCGTCGTCTGCTGGCGCCGCAGATCGAGCGCGAGCTGATCGCGCAGTGCGCCGATCGCTCTGCCGCGAATGTTGAGGATGCCTCCGGGAAGGTTGTCGAAGCGATAGCGCCGCAGCACCAGCAGATAGCTCCCGGGCTCCCGATCGATCACGCACGTCAGGTCCACCGCGGTCTCGAAGTAATGATTCGCGTAGATCTGCTTCCGGGCCACGAGGGTGACACTGGGCAGCTCCGGCGGTGCGTAGACGACCAGGTGCGTCACGCTCAAGATCGGACGCAGCCGGGGCAGCACGTCCTCCGACCAGAACAGAATCTCCGCGGCGCCGGCGGCGAGTGCACCATGCGGGTAGGCGGCGAGATAATTCCGCAGGGACGGCACGTTCTCATACACATACGGTGATTCGGCGAGCTGGGCGGCGAATGCCTCACTCGAGCGCTGGTTCAAGTTGCCGCGATCGTCGTAGATCGCCATCGCCGAGTCGCCGCGGGTGCGGTAATCGGTGACGTATTCGACCAGGCGGCGGCGCGCGTAGGCGTTCAGCTGGGCCTGGAGCGCGGACGGGGATGCCGACCAGTTCATCTCGGCATGAATCTGGCGCATGTCGGTCGCGGGCAGCTTCACGACGCAGTCGCCGGGTTTGCAGTTCTTCATGTCGGTAACGTCGCGCGCGTTGATCGTGACGGCGGCGACGTCCGATTCCACGGCGGGATTGCTGAAGATCCCGAGCTGCGTGCGGCCGGGCGTGCGCAGCGATGCGGCAAAATCGCGCAGCGCGCGCACGTACTGCTCGCGCGCGACCGGCGTCGTGATGATGCCGAAGACGGCGACATCCCGACGGTCCTTGGTCTCCAGGACTTTCACGACCGGCTCGCCGCGCTCGACCGTCGCGAGCTGCTGGGCATCGAACCCGATGCCGCGTTCGAGGAACTGCGTCAACCGGGCCGGACGTTGCGGGGCGGGTGAGGCCTGCAGGAATAGCAGCAGCGTCAGCATGAATCCCCGTTCGTTGCAGTTGAATGTAGGGGCGCAGCATGCTGCGCCCCTACAACGATCAAATCAGTGAGTCGATGGGCAAGTGCGAGAAGAATTTCACGCCGAGGGGGCGCCAAAAGCCAGCCTCCGGCTCATTGGTGTAGCCGCCGGTCCACTGCAGGCGCCCGCCTGCGCTCCTCGTGACTTCGTACGCCAGGGCAGGGCTCGACCAGCGGTCGAAGAGTCGTCCGACTTCGGCGGCAAGCTCGGGGCTCTGCACCAGCACGCCGACCTCGGTGTTCTGCTCGAGCGACCGCGGATCGAGGTTGACCGAGCCGATGAATACCGACGTGCGATCGAACACGAACGTCTTCCCGTGCAGGCTCGCCCGCGAAGATCCGATGCTCATTCCAGAGCGCCGCGGCCCCTTCGCACCCGTCGCCTCGGCCTTCAGCTCGAAGAGTCGGACGCCCTCCGCGAGCAGGGGGCGCCGGTATTTCATGTAGCCGGCGTGCACGAGCCACACGTCCGTAGCCGCCAGCGAATTCGTGAGGACGCTGACGTTGACCCCGTCGCGGCGCCGCTCCCCGAAGAACTGGACGCCGTCTTTCCCCGGCACGAAGTACGGGGACACGATCAGCAGGTCCGACCGCGCCCCGCGCGCGTACGGCGAAACCTGGACGCCGAGGTACATCTCGCGGCGCGCGCCGACCGGCTGGCTGATCTTGTCCGGCGGGTCGGCGATCACGCGGCCCTCGGCCCAGTGCAGGTGCAGCGCGTGCGTCCGCAGGTCTTTTGCGAGATCGGATCCCGCGAGGGCGCGGGCATAGTCCGAATCGCGGAGCCCCTCGCAGCGCGCGCCCAGCTCCTTGCGGGCGGTGGCGAATCGCGTCTCGTCGGGCGTGAATTTGCCGAGCTGCGAAATGGGAATCGCGAACTTGCTGGACCAGTACGCTTCGTAGCTTTGCAGCGACTGCCGGGCGACTGGCCCGCCGGCCAGCACGTCGACGTCCTGAAAGTCGAGCTCGCCGTGGCTGAAATACTCGTCGCCGATGTTGCGTCCCCCCAGGATCACGGCCGCGCCATCGGCGATGAACTGCTTGTTGTGCATGCGGCGGTTGACGCGCGTGAAGCTGGTCAGCAGCTCGCCCAGCCGGTGCAGCCCCGAGCGGTGCACGTAGGGATTGAAGACGCGGATTTCGATGTTCGGGTGGGCATCGAGGCCCGCCACAGCTTCGTCCTTCTTGTCGAGCGTGCCCCAGTCATCGAGCAGGATGCGGACGCGCACGCCCCGGTCGGCGGCGGCGATCAGGCGGTCGATGATGAGCGAGCCGGTGTCGTCGGGATGGAAGATGTACGAGCGTCCGGTCGGCGAGCTCGATCAAGACGGCACGCGCGACGAAGGCGTCGAGGCCGGTCGGCAGAAGCCGGAACCCGGAGCGGCCTCCGTTCTCCTCGCATCGAGGATTGATCCAGCGCTCAAGACGGGTCACGTCCTCGGAAGGATCGCATCGTAATCGAGCAACGCAAGGTGTTGACCGGAGGATCGAGGAGCTTGAACTCGGATTGTTGCGACATATATCTCACTTACCCATAGCGATATCGAGGTGAACGCATGAAAGGGTTGTGGCTTGCCGTCAGCGCTCTCGCAGCGCCTGCTGTTGTACTCGCTCAAACACCGAAGCGAGCGCCCGCGCAGCACGTCATCGTGGCCGTTCCCGACTCCATGACCTGGGGTGACGCGCCGCCCGTTCTGCCCGCCGGTGCGAAGGCCGTCATTCTCGAAGGGAATCCGATGAAGCCCGGTCCCTTCACGCTGCGCCTCTCGTTCCCGGGTGGCTACACGATTCCGCCCCACTATCACCCGACTCCCGAGCACGTCACCGTGATCCAGGGGACGCTCCTGGTCGGCATGGGGACGCAGCTCGATCCGACGAAGTTCGCCGAGCTGCCGGCAGGGACGTTCGGCATGATCCCGCCGCGGATGCGGCATTTCGCGCGCGCGAAGGGCGACGTCATCATCCAGTTGCACGGCACCGGGCCGTGGCAGCTGATCTATGTCAATGCGGCGGACGATCCGCGGCGGAATAAACCGGCGAGCTGAGGGGTGCTTGTTAGTGCTGGTATATTCGAGAGCCCGCATTTCAACGCCGCACTGGGAGACATCCGTGAGATTCTTGCTGCTAATGCTTGGTCTGGCCTGTGTCACCGCGCTGCTCCCCTCGTCAATCGCCGCGCAGGTTCCCGACGGCCAGGCCGTCTATCGTGAGCAATGTCGCAACTGCCACGGGGCGGCCGGTAAGCCGACGCAGCGGGCGCTGAGCCAGTACAAGAAGATCCCGACGTTCGACGTGACCTTCCTGGCGGCGCGATCGCAGGACTCGATCGTGGTCGTGCTCAATCGCGGTCTCGGGAAGGACATGAAGTCGTTCAAGGACAAGTTGTCCCCCCAGGAGATCGCCGCGGTGGCGAGGTACGTCAGGGAGACGTTCGGCACCGCGGCGAAGCAGCCCTGAATCCGTCAGAACGTGAGGGCCAGCGTGGCCGTCACGTTGCTCGTCTTGGGTAACCCGCCCTGCGGGGCGTCGAGGTGGTACTCAAGGGCGCACCGCAGATACTCCGGCAACGTCACGGGGAGAACCGAGCCGAGGACGTATCGCCGCATGCCGTCGTTTGCGGCGGAGTGGTTCGGGTCCAGCAACTCGTACCGGCCATAGACCGTGAGCGAAGTCTTGGGCACGAAGTACTGGCCGGAGAACCAGTAGGCCGACCCCTTCGTGTCCGGGGCGCCGCCCGGTAAGTCGATGTCCTTCGCGTACAGGAAGCCGCCCAGCAGCTCGAAGCCCCGGAAGATCTTGTTCGCGCTCGCGCCAAGGCGCCAGAAGTGTGAGGTAAGCCCCGGCGATGTCAGCGTGTCGAGGTCCGCGACCGATCCATAATAGCCGAACGCCTGCACGCCGGAACCGACATCATCGAGTAGAAACTGATCGGTGACGAACAGGTCCTTCCTCAGGTTGCCTTCCCCCACGTCGCCCGCGCCGTCCGGCGTGATGCCGTTCAACACCTGCGCCGAGAGCCGGTTGGATCCGCGCACGAAGTAGGCCTCGGCGCCGAGCCGCGGTCCGCCGAGACTGAAGGGGGTGGTCCCGGTGATGGGACCGTCCAGCCCCAATGGCATGGTCGGGCCGGGCAGCCGATCGAAGCCCGCCACCCCCCATTCGACGAAGTTGTGGAACTGCCCCCCCCGGAAGCCGCCGTAACTCTTCTCGGTGCCCCAGAGGCCCGAGATCTGAACGACGCGCTCGATCTCGCCGTCGGGTCCATGCGCGAGCTCGAAGAAGCCGGCAAAGTTGCGCGCGAAGGGGCCGGCGTAGAACAACACGACATCGGGCGCCGAGAACACGTTGCTCGCGGCCGCCGGGTCGCCGCTCGTCTTCTCGTACGTAAAGTCTATTTCCGCGCCGCCCGAGAGGTAGTTCTGAATCTTCTCGACAGCGACCCGTTCGCCGATCTCCTCGGGCATCCGGTACCCGGCCCACTTGAAGCGCTGGCCCGTCGCGTTGAGCCGCGGCGGCGCGGGATAGTGACAGCCGGAGCAGTTCATGTTGTACTTGCGCGCCCACGCCGGGATCAGCGCGTGTGCTGCAGCGAGCCGGCTCGCCGAATATCCGGCCATGTAGCGCCGAACCGATCCGGGCGTCCCGCCTGCCCGGGCTTCGGAGAGCAGAGTTGTAACGCTAAACGCCACCACTAGCAGCAGTGATCCTCGAGACATACCAGTCCTCCTCGGCTTCATTGGGGTTTCGCGAGCTCGGGAAATGTGTCTTGGAATTGTGGCTGCACGTTCGGTCCCGCCTTGCCCCGCAACGTCGCGAGGTAGAGCGCCAGCTCCTCGATCTCCTCGTGCGACAGCGTCGGCGGTCCGAAGGCCGCCATCTTCGAGTCGGGATGAAACCGCGAGGGCGCCTCGACGAAGCTGTGAAGCCAGGCGGCCGAATGCCGTAATCCGACCTCGGTCAAGTCCGGACCCTGATCGCTGCCCTTGCCGGCGACCGTATGGCAGCCGCCGCACTGCTGCGATTGAAACAAAGCCCGGCCGGCGCGCTCCTTCGACGAGAGCGGCCGCCCGACTTCGGGCGGCACATTGGGCCTCGCTTCGCGCACCGCGGCCCCGATCAGCAGACCTGAGCCCCCAAGCAGCACGGTCAGAGAGACCAGCGCGACGGGGCGATGCAGCAGGTTGCGGACGCTGCGCCGGTCGAAGAAGGGGAGCGCCACGAGCACCAGTACCAGCGCCGCCGGCACGCCGACCGCGACTAAGCTTTCCACGGACCCCGGCACGAGCTTCAGCAGCTGGTAGAGCGGCAGGAAGTACCACTCGGGGCGGGGGACGTACGCGTTGTCTGTCGGATCCGCCGGGGATTCGAGCGGCGCGCCGAACGTCGCTGCGAGCAGTACGATGACCACGACCACGCCAAGCGAGACGATCGCGTCTTTCCCGATGATATCGGGCCAGAACCGCACGCCGTGCCGCTTGGTCGCCGCATATGCCTCGGTGTAGTAGTTCGCGTAGCGGGGATCGGTGGTGCGTGGTGGCGCGCCGATTTCCAGCGCCGCCGGCCGGGGGGCGATCCCCTGGCGGATCAGCATGACGAGGTGCAGGAGAATGAGCCCGCCGAGGACCAGCGGCAGCCAGAGGACGTGAAACGAGTAGAAGCGGGTGAGCGTCGCGGCGCCGAGGTCCGGGCCCCCGCGCAACAGCGTCACGAGTTGCGCTCCGATCAGCGGTGTCGTGCCCGCCATGTTCGTGCCGACCGCCGTCGCCCAGTACGCCTTTTGGTCCCATGGCAACAGATAACCGGTGAAGCTGAACCCCATCACCACGAAAAAGAGGCCGACGCCGACGAGCCAGTTCGCCTCGCGCGGATACTTGTACGCGCCCACCGCAAACACCCGGATCATGTGGGCGATCAGGAGCACCACCATCGCGCTGGCGCCCCAGTGGTGCATCCCGCGTAGGAGCGCGCCGCTTGCCACCTGGCGGTCGATGAAGCGAATGCTCTCGTAGGCATGATCGGGCGAGGGAGAATAGAAGGTTGCGAGCACGACACCGGTGACGATCTGGATAATGAACGCGGTGAGCGTCGCGCTGCCCAACGTGTGCCACCAGGTGAGGCGCGCCGGCACTTCCCGGTCGAGGAGAGCGTGCTTCGCCCCGCGGAGGTCCAGCCGCTCGTCGATCCAGCGGAACAGAGCGCTCATCGCCTTACACCGACACCTTCTGCGCGATGCCGACCCGGAAATCCTGATACGCGCAGTAGAGCATGCCGTCCTCCACCTTCCACTCCAGCGAGTCGAGCGGCCGGGGGGGCGGCCCCGCGAGCACGGCACCGGTTTTCACCTCGAAGAGCCCGTGGTGGCAGGGACTGTGGAGCGCGCGCTTGTCCTTGTCGAAGAACACGATGCACCCCAGGTGCGTGCAGTGGGCGTTGTAGACGATGAATTGTTCGCCGTCCTCGGTGTAGACCCACACACTGCGCAGGGCGCGGCTCTCCAGCCACGCATCGTTCACGGTCTCTGAGAAATCGACTTTGGTGGGCGGGAGGCCGACGTCGAACAGGTCTGCTTCGCCGAGTTTCACCCAGCGCTTTCCCTCGGGCTTCTTGAAGGTGGGCGAGACAAAGGCCCGCAGGGTCGGCAATCCAGCCAGCACGGCGGCACCAAGCGCGCTCACCGCCGTGGCCCACTTCAAGAACCTGCGCCGGCTGCCGCCCGCGACGTCCCTCGGTTCCTCCGGCATTCGTGTGACCTCCGTGGCTCGATGTCGCGCGGATGGCAGAGCTGCGTTGCAGCAAAGGTCCGCAGATCGACGCAAGGTATTGCGAAGACGAGATGAAGACTTGTTCACAGAACATGCATTGAAGGATCGCTCATGAAAACCTCATCGTCGCGCGCACGCCTGGGGCCTAGGATCAGGCACACCCATTCGTCTTGAGGTTCACACATGTCGCACCGGTTCTGGCTCTTGACCTTCGCTGCAGCGTCTTTGGCCTTAGGCGCATGCGGGGATCCCACTGCCCCCGCGCTCACTGCGCGCGTCGTCTCGGTCGTCCCCTCCGGGGGCGCGACGAGCGTCGATCCCAGCGCGCCGCTCGTCGTGACATTCAGTCATCCGATGCAGTCCGGAATGGAGCAGTATGTCGCGCTGCACGAGGGCGACGTGAACGGTCCCGTCGTGGCGGGCACGTGGGCCTGGTCCGACGATCGCAGCATGCTGACCTTCACGCCAGCGCAGCCTCTCGGGGCGCAGACGCAGTACACGCTTCACTTGGGCGGCGGCATGCGCGCCACGGACGGTGGGTTCGTGGACTACGGCCCGTGCGTGGGACAGTACGGCGGGCAGTGGGCCACCCAGGAGATGATGGGCGGCGGGGGGGGCATGATGGGGGGAAACATGATGGGGACCGGGTGGCGCCATCCCAACGGCACCTACGGAATGGTGTTCACGTTCACGACCGCCTGAGGCTGGAGTGAAACCGTGAGTGCAAAGATTGCAGAGAACACGCGATACGGGATCGGCAAGTCGGTCCCGTTGGCTTACGAGCAGGCCGTCGAGCGGACGCGCGCGGCGCTCCAAGAGGAGGGCTTCGGGGTGCTCACGGAGATCGACGTGCAAGCGACGCTCAAGAAGAAGCTGGACGTGGATTTCAAGAAGTACGTCATCTTGGGTGCCTGCAATCCGCCGCTCGCGTGGAAGGGTTTCCAGGCCGAGCCCGACATCGGGCTCTTACTGCCGTGCAACGTCATCGTGTACGAAGAGGGTGCGTCGCGCAGCCGGGTGGCGGTGCTCGATCCGCTCGTGCAGCTCGGCGTCACGGGGCGGAAGGACATCGAGCCGCTGGCCAACGAAGCACGGCAGCGACTGGAACGGGCGCTGAGCGCGCTGCCGGGCGCCTAACGAGGGTTAGGCCAACCTTCACAGCGCCTTCACGGCATCTTCCGGAAATCTGCTGTAGCGTCAGCGAGAATCCCCTCGGAGGCAGTCGGAATGACTCGCCCTTTCGTCTGGTCTCTCGCGGCCTTGTCCCTCTGTGTCGCGCTGCGGCCGTCCCCCGCACCCGGTCAGCAATCGGATGCGAAAGCCCTCTACCAACGCCTGTGCGTCGCGTGCCACGGGCCGATCGGTGGTGGTGACGGGCCCGTCGCCGCCGCCCTCAAGCCGAAGCCGGCCAGCTTCACGGATCCGCAGTTCCAGGCCGCGCGCACGGACGAGCAGCTCGCGACGGCGATCAAGGGCGGCAAGCCGCCGATGCCGCCGTTCGGGCAGCAACTCTCGGCCGCGGAAGTCAAGGCGCTCGTCGCCTACATTCGCCAGCTGGGCTCGAAGCCCAGGTAGTGAATGACCGCGCCTCGGCCACGGCTGGCGGCTCTGCTCGTGCTGGGCGCGTTGCTCGTCCTCGTGCTGGTCGGGAGCCGCGGGCCGCCGGTGCCTCAGCCGGTGGCGTTCAATCACGTCAAGCACACGCGGGACTTGAAGCTCGGCTGCGAGTTCTGCCACCCCTACGTAACCACCGGCGCGCACGCCGGGCTCCCGGGCGCCCAGCTCTGCGGAGCGTGCCACCAGGTACCCCAGGGTAAGTCGGCGGAGGCGGCGCGCCTGACCAGCCTGCTGAGCGCCGGCGCGTCGCTGCGCTTCAACAAGCTGTTCCGGCTCCCGCCGCACGTGAACTTCACGCACCGCCGGCACGTGGGCATCGCGCAGCTCGCATGCTCCCGGTGTCACGGCACGATCGCGGACACCGACCGCCCGCCCATTCGGACGCTCGTGCGGGTGAACATGAAGTTCTGCCTGTCGTGTCACCGCTCGGGCGGCCAGTCGCTCGATTGCGTCGCCTGTCATCGGTGAGGGAGACGAACGGCATGGCGCAGACTCGACGCGAGTTCCTGTGGACGGCGGGCGCGGCCGCGGCCGCGCTGGCGTGGTACCGCGCCCAGGAAGTGCAGTGGACCGCCGCCGAGGCCGCGGACGCGGGCTGGGAACCGGGCATCGAGAGCCGCCTCGCCACGACGTGCCTGGTGTGCCCTGCGCGCTGCGGCATCCGCGGCCGGCTGGTGGACGGACGGCTCGTCGGGATTTCCGGGAACCCGCTGCACCCCATGAGCCGCGGGGGGATCTGCCCTCGGGGCATCGCCGGGGTGCAGGTGCTGTATCATCCCGACCGGCTCGAGGGGCCGCGGGTGCGCG
>WNFU01006083.1_pt1 | contig 14738 bp, 10 predicted proteins | sample 5400121 | NCBI WGS metagenome assembly WNFU01 (sample SAMN13153360, study PRJNA577476) | soil metagenome | isolation source: 100 cm soil or saprolite under grassland replicate 1 | place: USA:California | collected 2016-06-15
CCGCAGATCAAGCTCGACCCGCCCGGCGTGCTGATTCCCTCCGGTGACCCTGTCCGGATCGCCGGCACGCTCGAGCCCGGGGCGACCCTGATCGCAGACGGACGGCCGGTGCTCGTCCGGAATGGGCGCTTTCGAATCTCCTGGCGCACGCGCCCGAAGGGCGCGGTCACGCTGATCGCAACCGACCCGCTCCGCAACGCGACCACCCGCCGCCTCTGGATCTCGATGCAGCCGCGCACCCCGCCGCACCCGGTCCGAGCCGTGCACGTCACCTTCGACGGCTGGGCCGACCCGGCCCTGCGGCAGGGCGTGCTCGACCTGATCGACCAGGGGCGCATCAACGCGGTCGAGCTCGATCTCAAGGACGAGTCGGGCACGGTCGGCTGGAACGCCGCCGTCCCGCTCGCACACCGGATGGGCGCGGTCAAGCCGATCGTCGACCTCCCCGAGGCAGTCAGACAGTTGCACGCCCGGGGCGTACGGGTGATCGGCCGACTGGTGTGCTTCCGGGACCCGGCAATGGGCGCCGCTGCATGGGTGGCGGGCAAGCACAACGAGGTGATCCAGACCCCGGGCGGCGCGCAATACATCGGCGCGTACGGCAAGCCGGACGAGTTCCCCTTCACGAACTTCGCCAACCCGGTCGTGCGCCGCTACCAGATCGACATTGCGATCGCGGCGGCGAAGGCCGGCGTGGACGAGATCCTCTACGACTACGTCCGCAGGCCGGACGGGCCACTCTCCTCGATGGCCTTCCCCGGCCTGAAGGTCACGCCCGAGCAGTCGATCGTCGCGTTCCTCGCCGAGTCGCGCGCGGCGCTCAAGCCGTACAGCGTCTTCCTCGGCGCCTCCGTCTTCGGCGTGGCCGCGACCCGTCCGACCGAGGTGGGTCAGGACATCCCGGCGATGGCGGAGCACCTCGACTACGTCTCGGCGATGGTCTACCCCTCGCACTGGGGCCCCGGCGAGTACGGCGTCGCCGACCCGAACTCCCAGCCATACGACATCGTGCGGCGGTCGCTGGAGGACTTCCAGAGGGACGTCCGCGGGACGGGAGCTCGCGTCGTGCCGTGGCTCCAGGACTTCTCGCTCGGCGTCGACTACGGACCCCCCCAGATCCGGGCGGAGATCGCAGGCGCCCGCGACGCGGGCATCGACGAGTACATGCTCTGGGACCCGGCGGTGACCTACACGGCCGCCGCGCTCCCGACCGATGCCGGCACGGCCTCCTTCCCGAAACGGCAGAGCACCGCGGAGGTCGTGAAGAGCATGAAGCCGGACGAGCTCGGGCTGGTGCCGGTGCTGATGCACCACCAGATCCGGCCGAACGGGAGCGAGTTCGACCTGACCGCCGCCCAGCTCCGGGCGGAGCTGGTGCGACTCTGGCGGGACGGCTTCTACCCCGTGCGCGCGGTCGACCTCGTCACCGGGAAGCTCGACGTGCCGAAGGGCAAGACGCCGGTCGTGCTCACCTTCGACGACGCGGACAACAACCAGGTCGGCTTCAAGGCCGACGGCACCCTCGATCCGAACACAGGCGTCGGCGTGCTCGAGGCCTTCGCTGCGCTGCATCCGGACTTCCCTGCGACGGCGACGTTCTTCGTGCCGCGGAACACGTTCGAGGGAAACGGCCGCCCACCCGCGGCCACGCTTCGCTGGCTGGTCGAGCACGGCTTCGAGCTCGGCAACCACACGAAGGACCACATCCCGCTGAACACGCTTGACCCCGAGGGTGTGCAGCGCCAGCTCGTGCTCGGCGATCGCGTGCTTACCGACCTGCTGCCGGGCTACCGCCCGCAGACGATGGCGCTGCCGCTCGGGGCGCTGCCTCATCCTGCCTCGCTCGCCGTCAGGGGCACCTGGGGCGGCCGGTCCTACCGGTTCGCCGGTGTCTTCCTCGCCGGCGCCGAGGCGACGCCCTCACCGTTCTCGACGAAGTGGAATCCGGCCGCGATCCCGCGGATCCGCACGAACCCGCGCTGGAACGGGACGCGCGACTTCACGGCCGGGATGTGGCTCGACATCCTGGAGCGGAACCCGAAGCTCCGTTACATCTCGGACGGCGACGCGTCGCGGATCACGTTTCCCCGCTCGAAGCAGGACCAGCTCGCGCGGCAGTACCGGGCGCGGGCCAATCCCTCCTAGTACTAGAGCCGCACGTAGCTCCGCACCCGCGCCGCCAGGTCCGGCGGCTGCTCTTCCTCGACCACCGCGTTCACCCCGTCCCGCCCGGTCGCGTGCAGGATCGTCCCGCCGCCGAGCCAGAAGGCGATGTGGTCGCCGTAGCAGACGAGGTCCCCCCGGCGCAGCTCGTCCGGCTCGACGGGCATCCCCGCCTCCTTCTGCTGGTCGGCGTCACGGGGAACGAGCCGGCCGAGCCGCCGGTATGCCATGTGCACGAGCCCGGAGCAGTCGATCCCGCGCTCGGTCATCCCACCCCACTCGTAGGGTGCGCCGAGGTACGCGCGGGCCTCCTCGACGGGGTCGCCCTCGCGCGCCTCGAGCCACTTCCCGCCCACGTCCGCGCCGAGCGACTCGGCGCGCACCCAGCCGGGATAGTCGTAGGCCGTCCGCACGCGCGCCCAGCCGTCGCGCTCGCACTCGACCTCGAGCGGCTCTCTCGGAAGCGCCTGCGTGACCTGTTCGGCGTCGTCACGGGGCTCGACCCTGATGGGCGTTAGACCGTTAGACCGGCGGCGCGACATCGGCCGGCTCGGCAGGTCCCTGGTTTCCGATGATCCTGGCTAGGCGGCCACGGACTGCAGGTCGCGCAGCGCGGCCAGCCGCGCCAGCGCCTGGCCCTCGAGCTGCCGGACGCGCTCGCGCGTCAGGTCGAGCTCGTGGCCGATCGCCTCGAGCGTCCACGGCTCGCCCTCGAAGCCGAACCGCAGCTCGAGGATCCGCCGCTCGCGCTCGGGCAGCGCGTCCAGAGCCTTGCGGACACCCTGGCGGCGCAGCGACTCCTCGGCCTCGTCGAACGGATCGGCCGCCTCGCGATCGGCGAACAGGTCGCCGAGCTCGCCTTCGTCGTCCGCGCCGACCGTCTGGTTGAGGGAGACGGACGCGTGCGCGGCGCCGAGCGCCTCGTCGACGTGCTGGATCGGGAGGCCGGTCGCCTCCGCGAGCTCTTCCTTCGTCGCCTCGCGACCGAGCTCCACCTCGAGCCGGCGCGCGGCGCGCGACAGCTTCTGCTGCCGCTCGACGACGTGCACCGGCACGCGGATCGTCCGCGCGTGGTTCGCGACGGCGCGCTGCACCGACTGGCGGATCCACCAGGTCGCATAGGTCGAGAACTTGTAGCCGCGGCGCCAGTCGAACTTCTCGACCGCGCGGTTGAGCCCGAGCGTCCCCTCCTGGATCAGGTCGAGGAACGGGACGCCGAGGCCGCGGTAGCCCTTCGCGATCGACACGACGAGACGCAGGTTCGATTCGATCATGCGCCGCTTCGCGCGCTCGTCGCCGCGCTCGATCGCCTTCGCGAGCACGACCTCCTCGTGTGCCGTGAGCAGCTTGTGCCGTCCGACGTCGGCGAGGAAGAGCTGCAGGCTGTCCGCAGCGCCGCCGGACTGCGACACCTCGAGGTTCACCTGAGGCGTCTTTGCCTTTTCCTTCTCGTCGTCCGTCACGGGCGGGCCGACCTCGAGCCCGACCGATTCGAGCTCGCGCGTCAGCTGCTCGATCTCGTCGTCGGCGAGATCGTGCTCGAGCGCGAACGCCTCGAAATCGGCAAGTTCGATCCAGCCCCGCTCCTCGGCGTTCTCGACGAGGGTGCGGGCGCTCTCGGTTTCAAGCAGGTCGTGGAGCTGGTTCTGCGTCAAGTCGGAGATTCAGTCCTTTCGCCTTCGCCTTGGGTGCAACCGGGGTCCTTCGCACTGTAAGGGCATTTTCCTGGCCTCACCAGGGGGAACTTCCCCTTGTGTTAACGGGCCCCTTTGAAGCGGTATTCCGTCGGATTCGCGCGGGCAACCACGATGTTGCGCGCCCCCGCCTTCCTAGAGACGACCTTGACAGAAAAAGGTTTGGGAAACCTTAAGCCCGTTTCCGCCGTTTCGGAGCCGGACCGCGGGCCCGGCGGTCGGCGAGCAGCTCGGTCGCCCGCTCGAGCGTCACTTGCTCGGGGCCGTCGCTGCGGCGGAGGCTCGCATTCGTCTCGCCGTCGGTGACGTAGGGGCCGAAGCGGCCCTCGCGGACGACGATCGGCTTGCCGGAGACCGGATCGGCGCCGAGCTCGCGGAGCGGCCCGGCGGCCGCCTGACCGCGGCGGCGGCGCTCCTTCGGCTTCGCGAGCAGCTCGAGCGCCTGCTCGAGCGAGATCTCGAAGAGCTGCTGCTCGCTCTCGAGCGAGCGCGTCTCCTTTCCCTTCTGCACGTACGGGCCGTAGCGGCCGTTCTGCGCGGTGACGGGCTCGCCGTCGACCTCGCCCAGCACGCGCGGCAGCGAGAGGAGCCGCAGCGCGTCGTCGAGCGTGATCGTGTCGAGCGACATCGACGTGAAGAGCGACGCGGTCCGCGGCTTCTCCTTCGAGTCCTCGGGCGGCTGCTCGGCGACGAACGGTCCGTAGCGGCCGGTGCGGGCGACGACCTGGAGGCCCGTCTCCGGGTTCACGCCGAGGTCGCGGTCGCCGGACGGCTGCGCGAGCAGCTCCTCCGCCTTCGCGACGGTCAGCTCGTCGGGAGCGAGACCTTCCGGCACGTTGACACGCTGGTCTCCGCGCTCGAGGTATGGCCCGTAGCGGCCGACGCGGAGGACGATGTCGTCGCTGATCGGGAACGAGCTGATCTCACGCGCGTCGATCTCGCCGAGCTGGTCCGTGACGAGCGTATGCAGGCCCTTGTCGCTGTCGCTGCCGTAATAGAAGCGGTGCAGCCACTCGACGCGTCCCTCGTTCCCGTCCGCGATCCGGTCGAGCTCGTCCTCCATGTACGCGGTGAAGTCGTAGTCGACGAGCTTCTCGAAGTGCTGCTCGAGCAGCGCCGTCACCGCGAACGCGAGGAATGTCGGCACGAGCGCCGTGCCGCGCTTGTAGACGTAGCCGCGGTCGAGGATCGTGCCGATGATCGACGCGTACGTCGACGGGCGGCCGATCCCGAGCTCCTCGAGCGCGCGCACGAGCGTCGCCTCCGTATAGCGCGGCGGCGGCGTTGTCGAGTGACCCTGCGGCTCGAGCTCCTCCGCCTCCAGCGCGTCGCCCTCGTTCAGCTGCGGCAGCCGCTTCTCCTCGCTCTCCTCCTCGACCTGCGCCTCGTCGCGGCCCTCTTCGTACGCGGCCAGGAAGCCGCGGAACGTGATCGTCGTGCCTGCAGCGCCAAATTCTGCATCTCTCACGGAGGGTGTCGTGGCGATGCGCACCGAAACCGTCTCGCCGCTCGCGTCCTTCATCTGCGACGCGATCGTCCGCTTCCAGATCAGGTCGTAGAGCGCGAGCTCGTCGCGGTTCAGCTCGCCGCGCAGCTCACGCGGCAGGCGGAAGCGGTCGCCGGCCGGGCGGATCGCCTCATGCGCTTCCTGCGCGTTCTTCACCTTGCGGTCGTAGCGCCGCGGCTGGTCCGGCACGTACTCCGCGCCGTAGAGCTCGCGCGCCTGGTCGCGTGCAGCCGTGAGCGCCGACTCCGCCAGCGTCGTCGAGTCGGTGCGCATGTACGTGATGTAGCCGTTCTCGTACAGACGCTGAGCGATGCGCATCGTCGTCTGCGATGAGGAACGGAGCTTGCGGCTCGCCTCCTGCTGCAGCGTCGACGTCATGAACGGCGCCGCCGGGCGGCGCGAGTACGGCTTTCGCTCGACGGAACGGACCGTGAAGGCGGCACCCTCGAGCGCCTTCGCCAGCTCGCGCGCGGCCTGCTCGTCGAGCTTGACGAGATCCTCGCGCAGCTCACCGGTGTCGGCGAAGTCACGGCCCTGCGCAACGCGCTTCCCGTCGATCGAGACGAGCCGCGCGGTGAACGGGCCGGGCACGAACGTGCCTTCGATGTCCCAGTAGTCCGCTGCAACGAACGCGATCCGGGCGCGCTCGCGTTCGACGACGAGCCGCGTCGCGACCGACTGCACGCGCCCGGCGGAGAGACCCTGCGTGATCTTCTTCCACAGCACGGGCGAGACCTCGTAGCCGTACAGCCGGTCGAGGATCCGCCGCGTCTCCTGCGCATCGACGAGCCGCGCGTCGATGTCACGCGTCTCCTTCAGGGCTCGCTCGATCGCGTCGCGCGTGATCTCGTGGAACACCATCCGCCGTGCGGGAACCGTCGGCTGCAGCACCTCGAGGAGGTGCCAGGCGATTGCCTCGCCCTCGCGGTCTTCGTCCGTCGCGAGCAACAGCTCGTCCGCATCCTTCAACCGCTTCCTCAGATCCGCAACGCGCTGCTTCTTGTCGGGGTCGATGACGTAGAGCGGCTGGAAGTCGTTCTCGACGTCCACGCCGAGCCGCGCCCACTTCTCCTTCTTGTATTTGGCGGGAATGTCAGCCGCGCGCTCGGGGAGGTCGCGGATGTGGCCGACGCTCGACTCGACCTCGAACTCGGGGCCGAGATAGCCCTTGATCGTCCGCGCTTTCGCGGGCGACTCGACGATGACGAGGCGCTTTGACACCGGCGCGAGGGTAGCGGAAGGGCGATGATGCGGAAATGAGCAGTCCGTCGCTCGTGTACCGGCTCACGGCTCGGCTGAGCCGTCCTGTCCGGTGGCTGTACCGCATGGAGACGACCGGCATGGAGAACCTCCCCGGGGGCGGCTTCGTGCTCGCGGCGAACCACGTCTCGAGCTTCGATCCGTGGCCGCTGGGGCTGCCGCTCTACCCGCGCTGGCTGCGCTTCATGGCGAAGTCGGAGCTCTTCTGGTGGCCGCTCGGCGCGTTCGTCACTGCGGCCGGAGCGTTCAAGGTGCGGCGCGGGCAGGCCGACCGCGAAGCGATCGCCACGGCCGTCGAGCTCGTGAAGTCGGGCGAGATCGTCGTCATGTTTCCAGAGGGCACGCGGCAGCGGAAGGGGCTGCGCAAGAAGCACGAGTGGCGGCCGCGCACCGGCGCCGCGCGCATCGGGTGGGACGCGCGCGCGCCGATCGTGCCGGCAGCGATCAAGGGAACCGACAAGCTGCTGCGGCTCGGCAAGCAGCGCGTCGCGTACGGCAAGCCGATCGAGCCGAGCGAGGACGTGCAGGCGACGACCGAGCGCGTGATGGACGAGATCTACCGCCTCTACGACGCGCTGTGACGCGGCCGCTACTCGCCGTCGACGGCGACTCGTTCGCGCATCGCGCGTACCACGCGCTGCCGAAGTCGATCAACCGCAACGCCGTCGTCGGCTTCACGAACATGATGGCGCGGCTCTGGGACGCGGAACGTCCGCGCGCGGTCCTCGTTGCGTGGGACACGCTCGAGGTGCCGACGTACCGGCACGAGGCGTTCGCCGCGTACCAGTCCGGACGCGAGTTCGAGGATTCGATCGTCGAGCAGCTCGCGCTGCTGCCGCAGCTCTGCGCGGCGCTGGGGTTTGCGTGCGCGAAGGCACCGGGCTACGAGGCGGACGACTTCCTCGCCGCGGCGGTCGCGTACGAGGAGGCGCGCGGCGGCACCGTGCTCGTCGCGAGCGGCGACCGCGACGCGTTCCAGCTCGCGAGCGAGCACACGACGATCCTCCATCCCGTCCGCGGCGTCAGCGAGCTCGCGCGGATCGGGCCGGCCGAGGTGCGTGAGCGGTACGGCGTCGAGCCGGCGCAGGTGCCGGACTTCATCGCGCTGCGCGGCGACCCGTCAGACAAGCTGCCGGGCGCGAAGGGCGTCGGCCCGAAGACGGCCGCCGACCTGCTGCGTCAGTACGGCTCGCTCGAGAACGCGCTCGCGGAAGGACGCTTCGCTGCGCAGGCCGACGACCTGCGCCTCTACCGGCGGATTGCGGCGATGGATCCGGCCGCGCCGCTGCCGGAGCTTCCCGACCGCGAGCCCGACTGGCGCGGCGGCGCGGCGCTCGCCCGCGAGTGGGGTCTGAACGCCGTCGCCGACCGGCTCGAAAAGCGGGCGTGAACGTCTACAGCCATGCGGACCTCGCGCACCTGCATCCGACAGGCCACCATCCCGAGCGGCCGGAGCGGCTGCGGGTGTTGCAGGACGCGTTCCCCGGCTGGCTCGAGGGCCGTGCGGCGACCGAGGAGGAGCTGCTCCGCTGCCACACGCCCGGGCAAGTCGCGCGCATCCGCGCGATCGACGGGCCGGAGTGGCTCGATCCCGACACGGGCGCGTCCGAGACGAGTTGGGAGGCGGCGCTGCTCGCGGCGGGCACCGCGATCGAGGCGGCCGAGCGAGGCGGCTTCGCACTCGTGCGCCCGCCCGGGCATCACGCGTCGCCCGACCGCGCGATGGGCTTCTGCCTCTTCAACAACGTCGCGATCGCGGCGCGGGCGCTGCAGGCCAACGGGGTCGAGCGCGTGGCGATCGTCGACTTCGACGTCCATCACGGCAACGGGACGCAGGACGTCTTCTGGGACGACGACTCCGTCTTCTTCGCCTCGCTGCACCAGTGGCCGTTCTATCCCGGCTCCGGCGGACCGCAGGAGCAGCGCGAGACGACGCTGAACGTGCCGATGTCCGCAGGCTCCGGCGACGAGGAGTACGTCCACGCCTTCGAGCACACCGTCGAGCCGGCCGTGGCGCGGTTCGGGCCTGACGTAGTGCTCGTCTCGGCGGGCTTCGACGCGCATCTCGAGGATCCGCTCGCCGGGATGAACGTGACCGCCGACGGGTTCCGCGAGCTGGCGCGCCGCTGCGCCGCTCTGGCGCCTAGGTGCGCCGCGGTGCTCGAGGGCGGCTACAACCTCGAGACGCTGCCCGGACTCGTCTCGGCGGCTCTCGAAGGATTCACCCAAAATGGGTGAGTCGATCCATCCAGCGGGGGCGATGAGCTTCGGGCCGCAGGCTCCGATGATCTCACCAAGCTCACGGGGTAACGATTTCCGGAGCGGTGGCGAACGACATTCATGCGGCGAACGGCCGGCTCTCGAGCCGGCCGTTCATGTTTTGATCAGCCGCGGGCAGCAGCGAGCTTCTCGACGGCCTCGCGGCGAGACGACACGTCCAGCTTCCGCAGGACGCTCTTCACGTGGGAGCGGACGGTGTGGTCGGAGATGAAGAGACGCTTCGCGATCTCGTCCGTCTCGAGCCGCTCGTCGAGCAGCAGGAGCACCTCGACCTCGCGCGCGCTCAGGTCGCTCGCGATCGAGTCCGGCACGCCGGTCTTGCGCCCGCCGGTCGTCCGTACGGTCTCGAGCAAGCGGCGCGCGATCGCTCCGGAGAGCGCGGCCTCGCCGCGGGCGACACCGCCGAGGAACTCGACCAGGCGCTCCGGCGGCTCGCTCTTCAGCAGGTAGCCGGCGGCGCCGCCGCGAATCGCGCCGAGCAGGTTGTCCTCGGTGCCGGACGCGGTGAGCACGACGACCTCGGCGTCCGGCGCCGCCTCGCGCAGCTTCGGCAGCGCCTGGAGGCCGTTCATCCCCGGCATCGAGAGGTCGAGCAGGATCAGGTCGGGCGAGAGCTCGCGGGCCCGGGTGATCGCGGCCTCGCCGTCGGCGGCCTCGCCGACCACGGTGAAGCCGTTCTGGCCCAGGAGCGCCGTGAGTGCGCTCCGGGTCAGTGGATGGTCGTCGACGATGAGGATCCGCTCGGTCACGGTCAATAGTTCGGCCGTTTCTGCCGAAAACGTGAGCGTGCCGCAAGAACGGGACGAATATCAGGCCTGGCTGGTCGGGGAGATTCTGCTCCTCGGGCTGCTCGGCGCCTCGCTCGGGCTGTTCGCGAGCCACGCGAGCCTCCACCCGACCTACGACCTGCCGCACCTCGGGCTCGTGCTGCAGACGGTGGTCGTGGTCGCCGGCGGCCTCGTCGCGCTGCTGACGGGCGCCCGCTTCTCGGCGGACGGGCGCCGCTTCGACCTGCTGCTGTGTCTCGGCTTCTTCGTCGCGTCCGCGTCGACCGCCTCGTTCGGCATCGCGCCGGTCATCGCCGAACAGCCGCTCTCGCGAACGAACACGTGGGCGCTGATCGTCGCGGATCTCTTCGCGTGGGTGTTGATCGCCGCGGCGCCCTACGCGCGCGGCGCGATCGAGTCGCACCGCCGCGCGCTCGGCAGTTGGATGTTCTTCCTCGGCCTCGCTCTGGGAATTCTCTGGATGCTGATCGACTCGGTGCACACGTCGCTGCCGGCGGTCGTTGCGAGCGACGGCCACGGCGTTCCGTTTCTGCTCACGTTCGCCTACTCGGCGCAGGCGCTGTTCAAGTTCGTCGCGACGGTCGGCTTCGGGCTGCGCTTCCGCAACCACCGCAGCGACCTCGACCGCTGGCTCGGCTACGGCGCGACGCTCATGCTCTTCTCCGCGCTCTACCTCGTCTTCACCCCGCTGCTCGGCGCGACGCAGGTGTCGCAGGGAGACTTCCTGCGCGTCCTCGCGTACGGCGTCTTCTGCGTCGGCGTCTGGCGTGCGATTCGCTCGGCGGAGTTCGGCCGCGCGGTCGCGGATGAGCGCGCGCGCGTCGCGCGCGAGATCCACGACGGCCTTGCGCAGTATCTCTTCGCGATCTCGACGCAGGCGACGATGCTCACGTCCGGCGGCTCGGTCGAAGAGCTGGCCCCGCAGATCAAGGAGGCGGCGACTGCGGCGCAGCAGGAGGCGCGCTTCGCGATCCTCGCGCTCTCGTCGGCGGGCGGCAGCGCGCCCTTCGACTCGGCGCTGCAGCGGTACGTCGAAGTCCTCACCGCAGACGGCGCGCTCCACGTGGAGCTCGACATCGACAAGCGGATCCGGCTCGACCCCGACGAGCAGATCGAGCTATTCCGCGTCGTGCAGGAGGGTCTCGCGAACGCGCGCAAGCACGCGAATGCCGAACACGTCGAGGTGTGGATCGGACAGCGCGACGGGCTGCGCTACGTGACGATCGTCGACGACGGCACCGGCTTCGACGGCGACGTGACGGACGGCGGCCAGGGCCTGCGCAACATCCGCGCCCGCATCGCCTCGATCGGCGGCCGGCTCGCGCTCCGCACGAGCCCGGGCTCCGGAACGGCACTCGAAGTTACGCTGCGCGTCTAGTAACGTCGGACGCGTGAAGCGGACCGCGGTCGTCGGCGTCGCAGTTCTCGTTGCCGTGCTGGCGTCTGCCGCGGCAGCGCAAGACTTCAACTTCTCCGCGAAGGTCGCGGACGGCGGACATCCTGCGGGCGTCGCGATCAGCAACCTGGGAGTCACCGGCGCCGGCCGGACGCTGCTTGTGCTCGACACGAATCCGGCGGGTGTGAAGGCGTTTCCGGTCGCGAACGGGATCGGCTCGCCGGTCTTCTCCGCGACGGACGTCGGCGCGCCGACCTCGCTCGTGACGTTCCGCGACGCGCGGACCGGCCTCGACGACGTCGCCGTCCTCGGAGCGAGCGGGATCGCGGTCGGGACGTCGAACGGCGGCGGCGGGCTCACGTTCCGCAACCTGTCGTTCAACGGCTTCGACGCGACCGATCTCGCGGTCGGCGACTTCAACGCCGACGGCCTGCCTGATCTCGTGTTCGTCGAGGCGCAGGAGGGTCAGATCGGCGTCGCGCTCAACAACGGCGCGAACGCGTTCACCGGCCCGGTTCCGATTCCGGTCCCGGGTGTGACGGGGATCGATCTCGGCGTCGGCCGCTTCGACGCCGGCGCGACGACCGATCTCGTCGTCACGACGACGAAGGGCTTCGCGATCCTGAACGGACTCGGCGACGGAACCTTCGGCCTTCCGCTCGCGTTCAACCTCCCGTCACCTCCGCTCTCGTTGGCCGCCGCCGACATCGACCTCGACGGTCTGACCGACCTGGCCGTCGGCGAGTCGGCCGGCGTGCAGGTGCTCGAGAACCAGACGAGCCCGGGACAGGTCGAGGTCTTCAGCGGCCAATTCCTCAAGGTCGGCACCGGACCGGTCGGCATCGTCGAGCTCGACGATCTCAACAACGACAACGTCTTGGACGTCATCGCGCTCAACCGTGGCTCAGGGAACGTCTCGACATTCATCGCGAGCCCGAATTCCGGCTACAACGCCCACAGCACGGCGCTCGCCGGCCTCAACCCGATCTCGATCGCACTGGGCCGGCTCAACGGCGACGCGTTCGACGACCTCGCGGTCGTCGGCGACGGCGAGATCGGAGTGTTCGACGGGACCGGCGGCAAGGGCGAGACTCCCGGCGGCGGCAAGAGCCTCCCCTTCGTGCCGACGCCGAACGGTCCGGGCACGGGTCACAAGCAGACGCCGCCGACACGGATCTCACCGCCGAAGTGCGCCCAGGCCGCCGGCGCGACGTGCTCGAGCACCGAGTTCTGGGACATCAACGTGCCGCTGAAGAAGAAGCCGATCGCGTGCGGACTCTTCGACTCGAAGACGAAGCGTCAGATCAAGAACCCGCTCTTCGCAGGGGTGACACAAAAGCTCTCGTGCACGTCGACGAACCGAACACGCGTCGTCCACGGCGAGAAGAAGCGGATCGTGCGGGTGGAGCTCACGCTCTCGAGCGAGAAGAGCGCGAAGGGGTCGGCGACCGTCTGGGCCGAGGTGTTCTGGAAGTAACGCTACTGCGCCGGCGTGGGCTCGCCGTAGATCCCGTCGCCGCTCTCGAGGTCGAAGAAGTGGAGGCGCCGCGTGTCGACCGTGAGCGACGATTTTGCACGCTCCGTCGCGTCGGTGCCGCGCTCGACGCGCGCGATGAACGGGCTGCCGTGGTGGTGTGTCTGCACGTCCGCCGCCGCGATCGCCTCGCCGCCGATGATCTCCTTGATCGCGTCCGCCGTGACCGGCGGCGCGTCGACGGCGAAGTGGAGGTAGACCTCAGAACCCATGTCCTCCTTGATGTCGACGACGATGTCGAGCCGTGCGCCGTCGGGGCCCGAACGGCCCGCGATGTCCTCCGGACGAATCCCGAGCGCGACGCCGCGGCCTACGTAACGGCGCAGGAGCGGCCGCGACGCGGCGACGTCGTTCGGGACCGCGAGCAGGTGCGGGCCGAAGCGGGCGGCGAGACCTCCGTTCTGCTCGACCAGCTCCGCCTCGACGAGATTCATCGCGGGTGAGCCGATGAAGCCGGCGACGAAGAGGTTGGCCGGACGGTCGTAGAGCACCTGCGGCCGGTCCACCTGCTGCAGAAAGCCGCCGCGCAGGACGCAGACACGGTCCCCGAGCGTCATCGCCTCGCTCTGGTCGTGCGTGACGTAGATCGTCGTGACGCGCAGGTCGCGCTGGATGCGCGCGATCTCGGCGCGCATCTGGACACGGAGCTTCGCATCGAGGTTCGAGAGCGGCTCGTCCATGAGGAACGCCTGCGGCTCGCGAACGATCGCGCGGCCCATCGCGACGCGCTGCCGCTGTCCGCCCGAGAGGTGCCGCGGTCGCTTCCGGAGCACGTCGGAGAGGCCGAGCGTCTGCGCCGCGCTTTCGACACGTCTGCGGATCTCGCCGCGGTCGAGCCCGCGCATCTTCAGGCCGAACCCCATGTTGTCGTAGACGTTCATGTGCGGGTACAGCGCGTAGTTCTGGAAGATCATCGCCATGTCGCGCGCCTTCGGCGGCAGGTCGTTGACGACCTTGCCGCCGACGCGGACGGCGCCTTCGGTGATGTCTTCGAGGCCGGCGACCATCCGCAGCGCACTCGTCTTGCCGCAACCGGACGGGCCGACGAAGACGACGAACTCGCCGTCCTCGATCTCGAGGTCGAGGGCGCTGACCGCCCGCGTGCCGTCGGCATACACCTTGGTCAGCTCCTCGAGCGCGATCTCCGCCATGGCGCCGCAGATTATCGCGTCTGCTTGCGCGATCAAGGGGCAGCGTTTATCGTCGCCGCCACATGGCAGCGATCGCGGCGCCGCGGGGAAGCCGTCGCACTCGGCTTCGGTACGTCGCTGAGCGTCGTGGATTTCTCGCGACGCTTCTCATCTCGCCTGCCGTTCTTCTGATCGGGGCGCTCGTCGGTGTCCCGCTCGTGCTCGCCGTCTACCTCAGCTTCACCGACGCGACCGCCGGCTCGTTGAGTGGCAAATGGGTCGGGCTCGCGAATTTCCGCAACCAGTGGCACGACCAGGTCTTCCGCGACGCGATCTGGCACACCTTTCTCTTCACCGTCATCTCCCAGGCTGTCGTGATCGTCTGCGCCGGGCTGCTCGCGCACGCGCTCGTGCGGCGCTTCCGCGGCCGCTGGCTGCTCCGTTTCTTCATCCTGCTGCCGTGGGCGGCGCCGATCGCGCTGACGGCGCTCGGGTTCCTCTGGTTCTACGACCCGTCCGCGAGCATCTTCAACTGGTTCCTCGTCCACCTGCACATCGTCGCGGCCGGGCATGCGCCGACCTGGCTCGGGACGCCGAAGGCGGCGATGTCGTCGATCATCACCGTGCAGGCCTGGCGCACGATCCCGTTCGCGACGGTCATCTTCCTTGCGGGGATCTCGTCGATCCCGCAGGAGGTGGACGACGCGGCCGCGATCGACGGCGCCACGGGTCTGCGCAAGTTCTGGTACGTGTCGCTGCCGCTTCAGCTTCCGATCGCGATCGTGGCGATCCTGTTCGGAATCGTGTTCACGGCGACCGACATGATCGTCCCGTTCATACTCACGAACGGCGGTCCGTTCAACTCGACGCAGGTGTTGACGACGTGGTCCTTCCAGACGGGCATTCAGGCCGGGAACATCGGCGAGGGCGCGGCGGTCGCGATGTTCATGGTGCCGATACTCGCGTTCGTCGCGATCACGATGCTC
>WNFU01019892.1_pt1 | contig 14737 bp, 13 predicted proteins | sample 5400121 | NCBI WGS metagenome assembly WNFU01 (sample SAMN13153360, study PRJNA577476) | soil metagenome | isolation source: 100 cm soil or saprolite under grassland replicate 1 | place: USA:California | collected 2016-06-15
CGGCGACCTGGACGACTTGCTGCGACAGCTCGCTCCAGCTGAGCGCGGAGCGCGATCCGTCCTCGCCGCGGAAGACGGCGGCCTCGCCCGGCTCGTCCTTCCAGCGGTGGACGCAGTTCGACGCCACGTTCAGCCGCGCGCCGACGAACCATTTCGCCCACTCCGGGCCGTCTGACACATCGAGCACGCGCTGCCAGGGTGTGGAGAATTCGAGCCCCAGGTCGTCGATCACCACCGGCCAGAAGCGCTCCGGCTCGTCGACCGAGAGTCGGTGCAGCTCGTGATAGTCGGTGCAAGCGAGCCGGCGCATCAGGCGCGTGACGTTTGCCTGCTCGACGAGCTCGGGATTAGGCGACCAGACGACGTCGTTCACATCGATAGCCTAAGCCGAATGCGCGCACGTCTTTTCACAGCCGAGAACCGCAAGTGGTGGACGCTGGTCGCCGTCGCGTTCGGGCTGTTCATGATCATGCTCGACAACACGGTCGTGAACGTCGCGCTGCCGTCGATCTCCAGGGACCTCGGAGTCTCGATTTCCAGCCTCGAGTGGGTCGTCAACGGGTACGCGCTGACCTTTGGCGTGCTGCTGCTGACCGGCGGCAAGCTCGCCGATCTGCTCGGCCGCAGGCGCATCTTCGTCGTCGGGCTCGTGGTCTTCACCGTGGCCTCGTTCTTGTGCGGCTTCGCGAACAGCTCCGGTGTGCTGATCGCGGCGCGCGTCGTGCAGGGCATCGGCGCAGCGCTGATGAACCCGGCCACGTTGTCGATCATCACGGCGACGTTCCCGCCGCGTCAGCGAGGGATGGCGATCGGCGTCTGGGCTGGTGTCTCCGCGCTGGCGCTGGCGATCGGGCCGCTCGTCGGCGGCGCGATCACAGAGCACATCAACTGGAGCTGGGTCTTCTACATCAACGTGCCGATCGGGATCCTCGGCATCTTCGCGGCGAGGATCTTCATCGACGAGTCGAAGGACACGACCGAGCAGCGCCTCGACATTCCCGGCCTGTTCACGTCGGCTGTAGCTCTCTTCGCGCTCACCTTTGCGCTGATCGAGTCGAACGACCGCGGCTGGGGTGATCTGCTCGTGCTCGGCCTGCTCGCCGTCGCAGCCGTCTTCTTCATCGCGTTTGTCCTGCTCGAGCAGCACCAGCGCCTGCCGATGCTCGACCTCACGCTCTTCCGCAATGCGTCCTTTGCGAGCGCGAACGCCGTGATGTTCCTGATCGGCCTCGCGATGTTTGGGACGTTCTTCTTCGTCTCGCTCTACGTGCAGAACGTGCTGGGCTACGCTCCGCTGAAGGCGGGCGCCACATTCCTGCCGATGACGGTGCTGATCATCCTCGTCGCGCCGCAGGCGGGCAGGTTGTCGGACAGGCTCGGGCCGCGCGCGATGATGGTTCCAGGAGTCGCGCTCGTCACCACGTCACTCGTTCTCTTCTCGATTCAGGACGAGGGCTCGACCTTCTGGACGCTGCTCCCGGCGCTGGTCGTCGGCGGGCTCGGAATGGCGTTGGCGATGGCGCCGACGACGTCCGCTGCGATGCATGCCGTCCCAGTCGACAAGGCGGGCGTCGGCTCGGCGGTGATCAACTCGATGCGCCAGGTCGGCGGCTCGGTGGGCATCGCGCTGACCGGCGCGATCGTGGCGACGCAGTTCGATCAGAACCACCCGAACCCGCACGAGTTCGTCAATGGCTTCCAGCTTGGCCTGCGAGTCTCCGCAGCGATCGCCTTCGTCGGAATTCTCGTAGCAGCGTTCGGCATCCGTCCCGAGCAGCTAAGGCACGAAGCCGAAGCCCCGAAGCCAGTCACAGAAGCCGCCTAGCTTTCACTACGCCCTAGGCGCGGCTTGCCGCGCGCCGCCACAAAGCCTCCCGCCGAAGCGGAGCTCCCTCGACCGCCGACCACCCCACGACCCCCGAGAGGAAAGCGAAGCGGGCGAGGGGGTCCAAATGAAATGGGCCCGGCTGCGGCTCCGGGCCCATTTCGGTCGGGAGAGCCGGCTGCGGCCCCGGCTCGATCCCACTAGCCTCACTGGGACGACTTCCGAACCGTGATCCTGCGGCTCGATCACGTCTCGTTCCTCGCCCTGCAAGCGCTTCGGACTTTAGGCCTGTATTGCAACCTTGTCAAGTAGCTCGGTCAAGTGATTCACCCATATTGATTGCTTCACCGACTTCAGTTGCAGCCATGCCCCTTTCAGGGGATTCCATTGGGGACGATCTTGTGTTTTCGTCAGGTATGAGGTTGACTCCGTGAAGCCGCTTATGTCGCACGCCGCCCGCACGCACACACCGAGAGCCCTCCAGGCAAACCGCCTGGGCGACCGCTTGCGCCAGCTCCGCGTCGCCGCGGGGATGACGCAGACGGAGCTCGCGGGTACGCGCTTCAGCAAGGAGTACGTTAGCCAGATCGAGCGGGGCAAGACCAGGCCCACTCGTGAAACCGTCGAGTGGCTGGCCCAGCAGTTGGGCGTCGACGCCGACTTTCTCCAGAACGGCGTCTCCACCGACGAGCGCAGCCGGATCGAGACACTGCTTGCCCGCGCGGAGGCCTTGACCGAGGCGACAAAGTCCGCAGAGGCGATCGAGCAGATCGAGGACGCGAGGACCGCCGTGCTCGTCACCGGCTCGCCCGAGCTCGAGGTGCGCATGCTGTCAGTCGAGGCATGGGCGCGCCAGGACGTCGGTGAGGTCCGGGAGGCGATCGAGTTGCTCGCCCGCGCCCGCTCGCTCACCGAATCCCAGGGCTTCTCGGACGTCGACCGCGGCGACCTTCTCTTCCGCCTCGGCGTGTGTCGCTACAAGCTTTCGAGCATCGCGACGGCCGTCGCGCTGTTCGACGAGGCCCTGCAGCTCGCCGAGCGCTCGGGCCTTCCCTGCGATTTGCTCCGCTCGGAGATCCTGAACTGGCGCTCGCGCTGCCGGCGCCGCCAGCGCGACTACGAAGCGGCGCGCGAGGACGTCGAGCGCGCGCTCGAGCTCGCCGAGGGACTCGAGGATCGGCGCATGACCGCACACGTTTACTTCCAGGCATCGCTGATCGCAGAGCGCGAGGGCCACTGGGTCACCGCGCGGAACTACGCGGAGCGCGCCCGCAGCCTCTACGAAGACGTTGAGGATCAGGCGGACGTAGGCCGTCTGCTGAACAATCTCGGTGGACTCAACTACACCCTCGGCAAGCCGGACGAGGCCGTGCGGTACCTGAAGGACGCTTTCAAGGTGCTGATCGATCTCGGCAGGGACGACGAGGCGGCAACTGCAGTCTCGTCGCTCGCGCAGGTCCAGCTCGGCACGGGTGACCTCACCACGGCCGAGGAGCAGGCGCGGCACGCGCTGACGCTTCTGGACGGTCGCGAGGACCGGCTCGACGAGATCGGCAACGCACAGCTCGTGCTCGGCCGCTCGCTGCTCGAGCAGGGCCGGCTCGACGACGCATCCGCCGCGTTCGACGAGGCCGAGAACACGTTCGAGAAGTTCGAGTCCACCAGCCATCGCGCCGCTGTTTGGATTGCGAAGGGGGATCTCGTTGCACGGCGGGGGGACGACACCGGGGCTGCGCGCTTGTACCGGCGCGCTGCCGAAGCTCTGCAGGACTTCCGGTTCTAGCGGGAGGAGGTGAAACCTTGACCAAGGCTCGTCTCATCTATGCGGCAGTCATGCTGCTCCTCATCGTCCAGGCGCTCCTCCTCGCAGTAGGCACTCCGACCGGTTACTTCGACGGCAACTAAGCTGTTTTAGCTGCTGAGCCGTTTTAGCTGCGGAAGCCGCCGATAGACTCGGGAGCGATGCGTGCCCGCGTCTTCGGGTTGGCCGGAGTTCTCTTCGTTGCGGGTTGCGGGTCAGGATCCTCGAATCAGTCGACCGGTGTGCGAGGCACGCTGGACGCCCTTGCTCGGGGACCAGGCTTGAAAACCGTCGCCCTCACGCCGGGGGACGCGGACTTCTCGCCTGGTCCCGTCCGCTACAGCTTTCTCGTCGTTGCCAATGACGGGAGGCTCGTCGCAAAGCCGACGGCGGACGTCTGGATTGCGCGCGGGTACAAGCAAAAGCCCTTTCAGCGCACGACGGCTCGGCTCGAGGACGTCGGCGTGGACGGCGCGGGCGAGTCCGCACTCGGCGTGCCGTCGACGATCTACGTCGCGCACCTGCGGGCTCCCACGCCCGGCAAGTACTGGGTGCTCGCAAAACCGCGCGGAGCGGCGATCAGCGGCCTCGGCAACGTGGTCGTCCGCGCGCGGTCGTACTCGCCGGCCGTTGGAGCGAAAGCACCCGTCTCGCACACACCCACGCTCGCGACCACACACGGCGCGCTCGGACCGCTGACGACCTCCGCAAACCCCGACCGGCGTCTCTACACGACGTCCGTCGCTCAGGCGCTGGACGCGCAGGTGCCGTTTGTCGTTGTCTTTGCGACGCCGAAGTTCTGCACGAGCAGAACCTGCGGGCCCGTCGTCGACGTCGTGTCTCACGTGCGCAAGCAGCTGTCGCGCACGCCGGTTCGCTTCATCCACGTCGAGGTCTACGAGCACAACGATCCCGCGCGTCGCTACAACCGTTGGATGCGCGAATGGCGATTGCAGAGCGAGCCGTGGGTGTTCCTGGTCGGGCGCAGCGGCCGTATCGCGGCGAAGTTCGAAGGGCCGGTATCCGTTCGCGAGCTGCGCGCTGCGGTCGAGGCGACGCTGCTGGACTAACGGCTGGCCGGCGCCGGGGAGCGGCGAGCTTTGAGCCCCAGCCGGAAGATCGCCGGCCTCGCCGCCGTTCTGTAGTAGAACGGTCAGTGCATGTCCAGACCCTAGGAGGGAGCGCGATGGAAGGAAACGGCTACGCCAAGCCGGTGCTCGTTACATCCGCCTGGGTGAGCGAGCACAGCGGCGACGCGAACGTCGTCGTCGCCGAGGTCGACGAGAACCCCGCCTTGTACGACGAAGGGCACATCTCCGGCGCGGTGCGTCTGCACTGGCGCGAAGATCTTCAGGATCCCGTCGAGCGCGACCTGATCGAGCGCGCGCAGTTCGAGCAGCTCATCGGCGGTCTCGGGATCTCGAACGACACGACGGTCGTCCTCTACGGAGACCGCAACAACTGGTTCGCCGCCTACGCCTACTGGTACCTCAAGATCTACGGCCACAACGACGTTCGGATCCTCGACGGTGGGCGTCAGAAGTGGATCGACGAGGACCGTGAGCTGACGACGGACGCCCCGTCGCCGGCTGGAGCCACGTACACGGCGACCGAGCGAGATGCCTCGATCCGCACGTTTCGCGACGACGTACTCGCGGCACTCGACGACAGCGGCCGGTCGCTCGTCGACGTGCGCAGTCCGCAGGAGTACTCAGGCGAGCTGATCGCACCGCCCGGCTACGAGCAGGAGGGTGCGCAGCGCGCGGGACACATCCCGTCCGCGCAGTCCATTCCCTGGGCGTCCGCCGTGCGCGACGACGGAACGTTCAAGAGCGCCGATGAGTTGAAGCAGCTGTACGGCGACAAGGGCGTTACGCCCGACAAGAAGGTGACCGCGTACTGCCGGATCGGGGAGCGCAGCGCCCACACGTGGTTCGTGCTGCGCGAATTGCTTGGTTATCAGGACGTCCGCAACTACGATGGTTCATGGACTGAGTGGGGGAATCTCGTCGACGTCCCGATCGAGAAGGGAACGGCACCCTAGAGTCGAACGCATCGCCGAGGCCTTTTTTTTGACGGGCTTCTCCTCTCCCCTAATCGACGGCGGTGGCTTCGGCCGCCGCCGTCGCGTGTAACGGGCGGGAATAGCCGGGGACCATTCAACCGTTCTAGACGTGATGCCCCGCGGCGCCTAGAGTCCCGTGCGCAACGAGAGAGGAGTCAGTTTGTGAGCACCGATACCGGTCGCGTCAGATTGACGGAACTTGCCGCCTGTGGCGGTTGCGCAGCGAAGTACTCGGCTGCACGACTCGAGCAATTGCTCAAGGGGTTCATTCCCGTCGAGGCTGAGAACCTCCTTGTCGGGCTCGCTCCGGCCGACGATGCAGCCGTTTATCGCCTCGACGACGAACGTGCGCTCATCTTCACGCTCGACTTCTTCCCGCCGGTCGTGGACGAGCCCGACGACTACGGCGCGATCGCTGCGACGAACGCGCTGAACGACGTGTTCGCCATGGGAGGCACGCCGCTGCTCGCGCTCTCGATCGCCGCGTTCCCCGAGGACCTGCCGGTGCAGATGCTCGCCGAGATCTTCGCCGCGGCCGATGCACAGGTGCGCGCCGCAGGCGGGCTGCTCGCGGGCGGCCACACGATTCGCGACGTCGAGCCCAAGTACGGCCTCGCCGTTGTCGGCACGGTCCATCCGAACGGGATCTGGCCGAAGAACGGCGCGCGTCCCGGCGACGCGCTGCTGCTCACGAAGCCGCTTGGAACGGGGCTGATCATGACCGGCGTCAAGCGAGGCATTGCGGGCACGCAGCCACTCGAGCGTGCGATTCGCTGGATGCGCACGCTGAACAAGGATGCGGCGGACGTTCTGCGTCCGTTCGCTCCGAACGCGGTGACCGACGTCACCGGCTTCGGTCTGTTCGGGCACGCTCACGAGGTCGCGGAGCGCAGCGGCGTGCGCGTCGTGCTCGAGTCGGAGCGGCTGCCGGCGATCGACGGCGCGCTCGACCTCGCACGCAAGGGCGTACGCACGAGCGGCGATCCGCGTAACCGTGACTTCGCCTCCGCGCATGTCTCGGCGGCCGGGATCGCGGAGACGTACGACGCGCTTGGCTACGACCCGCAGACGGCCGGCGGGCTGCTCATCTCGCTGCCGAAGGACAAGACCGCCGCGCTCGAGGCAGCGTTCGAAGCGAAGCACCTGTTCCTCCGCCGCGTCGGCCACGTCGAGGAAGGAGCCGGAGTCCTCGTCACGTGAGGCGGGGCATGATCCACGGGCGGTTCCAGCCGTTTCATCTGGGTCATCTCGAGTACTTGAAGGGCGCCGCCGAGCGATCGGACGAGGTCTGGGTCGGGATCACGAATCCGGATCCGACGCGCGTGAAGCCTGAGCCGGCCGATCCGCTCCGGCACCTGCCCGAATCGAATCCGTACACGTACGCAGAGCGCTTGCTCGCGCGTGAAGCCTGAGCCGGCCGATCCGCTCCGGCACCTGCCCGAATCGAATCCGTACACGTACGCAGAGCGCTTGCTCATGGTGAAGGCTGCCGCCGCGGAGATCGACGTGGACGTGCACGTGATCCCGTTTCCTGTGAACGAGCCGGAGCTGTGGCACGCGTATGTGCCGCCGGACGTCACGCACTTCATCAGGCACTTCTCCGATTGGGGCGCGACGAAGATCGAGCGCCTCCGCGCAGCCGGCTTCGACGTCGTCGTGCTCGACGAGGGAGCCGAGAAGGAGATCTCAGGCGCCGACGTGCGGGCCGCGATCCGCGAGCGTCGCGACTGGCAATCACTTGTTCCAGCAGGCGTTGCCCGCATCATCGCGAGCAGCGCTCTTAACTGAATCCACATCCACGATCCATACGCTTGCTCGCGTGAGGTGCGGACTCGTCTTCTTTGCGGCTCTCTCCGCGTGCGCTTGCACCGCCATCGCCGGTGCTGCCGGACGCCCGGTCGTCGTCGCACGCAGCGCCGTCACGGCGCTGGCCGCCGACGGTGATCAGGCGGCGTTCGCGGCCGCGCGCACAAGTGCCGACTGCGATCGCGTTTTCGTCTGGCAGCTGCGGACACACCGCACATTCCAGCTCGGCAAGCGGCAACGCTGTGACACGGGCAGCACCGGCCGCGGCGTCGCCGAGGTCGCGGTCACGGGCGGGCGCGCGCTGTGGGTCAACTACGTGGGCGGCAACTACCGCGAGTGGCGCTTGTGGACGGCTACGACAGCAAGACCGACGCCGCGGCAGCTTCAGTTCGTGGCGCGCGACGTCGACGACCCACAGCCGCTCATCGTCGGGAAAGCGTCAGGAGGCCTGTTGCCGTACGCGCTCGACTCGACGGTCACGACGCTTCGCGCGAACGGGGCGACCGCGTTCGCCTGGCCCGCGTCTTCGCCGATCATCGCGCTCGCCGCGCGCGATGGACGTGTCGCGGTGGCGCAAGCGGGCGCGCGCGTGACGGTGCTCGACGACCACGGCAAGACCGTGAGCGTCGACCTCTACTCGACCGAGGTGTCGGCAATTGCGTTCGTGCCCAAAGGGCTGCTCGTGCAACGGGGGCCTGTGCTCGAGCTGCGTCGCGGCGCCGACATGCACGAGTTCGCGATCGCGGCAGGTGCGAAGCTAGAGGATGCGAACGGGAAGTCGGTGGTCTGGTCGGCCTATGGGCTCGTCCACGTCATGAGCGTCCCGGACGGCGCGGAAACGGCCGTGTACCCGGGCACTCACGCCGCGCTCGCGGGTAACCGCCTGTACGTCGCGAACGGCCGCAGGATCACGCTCCGCACGATCCGTTAGGTTCGTCCGCATGCATCCGATCGTCGTCCTGCTTTTCGACGGGCTCGCCGACCGCGCACACGACGTCCTCAGGGGGAAGACCGCGAACGAGGCGGCGCGCACGCCGCACCTCGACCGCCTTGCGGCACATGGGTCGTGCGGCGTCATCTACGCCGTCGGGCCGGGACGCGCCCCGTTCGCGTACGCGGCCCTGCGGCCTGCAGAAAGGCGAGACGACGGGTGGTGGATCACGGGACGGCCTCATCCGGAGCGGGACGCCGCCGACGCACAGGCGCTCGTCGAGGCGTGCAACGGGCTCGAGGTCGACGGACTGCTGTTTTCGCTCACGCATGAGTGGCGCGGCGAAGCCGTTCTACGCATCGTCGGCGACGCCGACGAGCGGGTGACGGACAGCGACGCGTTCTTCCGCGACCGGCATCCCGTGCTGCGGCCGCTTGCGCTCGCGCCCGAAGCGGAGCGGACGGCGCGCGCCGCCGAGGAATGGACGCGGTGGACGATGGAGATCCTTGCCGAGCACGAGGTGAACGAGCGGCGCGCCGAGGCCAACCTTTCTGTGTTCAACGTGATCACGCTGAAGTGGTGGGGCAGGCCGAAGCAGGTGCCGACGTTTGTCCAGCGTCATGGTCTCCACGGGACGTTCATCTGCGAATCCGCGTTCCTGCGTGGACTCGCGCGGGCGGTCGGACTGGAAACGCTTGCCGCCCCCGAGTCCGACAACGCCGAGAGCGATCTTTCTCGCCGACTCGATCTGATCGCCGAGCGGCTCGAGGACGGCGACACGTTCGTGTTCGTGCACCAAAAAGCGACCGACGCCGCGGGGCATACGAAGGATCCGCTCGTGAAACGCGCGATGATCGAGTCGCTCGACGTCGCGCTGGGCGCGCGCCTGCCGGTCGCGCGCGCGATCGTTTGCGTGACCGGCGATCATGCGACGCCCGCTTCGCCGGAGGTGATCCACTCGGGGGATCCGGTGCCGTTCGTGATCGCCGGTCCCGGCGTGCGCGCCGACAACGTGCGCCACTTCGGCGAGTTGGACTGCGCCGCAGGGATCCTCGGCCAGTTGCGCGGGCCGGACATGATGCCCGTGCTGCTGAACGCCGCCGACCGGCCGCTCTTCCTGGGCTCGCGGCCGACGCCGTTCGACGGCGCCGACGGCTATCCCGCGGTGCTTGAGCCCCTCACGTGACGGTCGCGTGCCCGGCAGCCTGATCACTAGGCTGCGCGCATGCGAGTCGAGTCCACGCCCGCGGCGCGGGCGCGCGGGTTCGAGCTTTCGCCTACGACTTTTCGGCGGCTCGCGCTCGGCTCGGCCGGCTGGCTCTGGCTGATCGTCGTCAGCGGCGCTACCGTCCGTCTCACCGCGTCCGGCCTCGGTTGCGAGCACTGGCCGGGCTGCACCGCGGGCAATCCGTTCCCCAGCAAGAGCTATCACTCGTTCATCGAGTTCGGCAACCGGATCGTGAGCGCGCTGACGATCCTCGCGACGCTGGTGGGCTGGGCCGGTGCCCGCTTGACACCCGGCGTGCCGCGCTGGACGCGGCGTCTCGCGCTCGGGACCTTCCTCGGCACGCTTGCGCAGGCGCCGCTCGGGGCGATCACCGTGTACGCGGACCTCAATCCCTGGCTGGTGATGTCGCACTTCCTTCTGGCGCTCACCGTGCTCGCTGCGGGCGTCGTCGTGGCTGTCGAGGCCGTTTCGTTCGAGCGCGGGCGTGCGCACACGCGACTGCCTCAGACCATCCGCCGTGGCGCGTTCGTCGCGGCCGCTGCCTTGTTGGCGCTCGTCGTCACCGGGACACTTTCGACCGCTGCCGGCCCGCATCCCGGCGGCTCGGACGTCGAGCGTTTGTGGCGCCTGCATGCGGCCGTGTACGTCCATGTCCGCGCAACTGCGATCTTCGGCGTCCTCTTCATTGCCTTCCTTGTCTACGTCCATCGCCATCGTTCGCGCTGGCCGTTGTACGCGGAGAGCGCCGGCGTGCTGCTCTTCCTGCTCCTCCTGCAGATGGGCATCGGCGAGCTGCAGTACCGAACACACCTTCCCTGGTGGCTCGTGCTGATCCACGTCGCAGTGGCTGCAGCCGTCTGGGCATGCGCGGTTGCGCTGGTCACGGCGATCGAACGGCCGCCGAAGCCGTTCGCGCCGCGTGCGACCGCCTAAACTGCGGCGGTGGCTGACGAGCTGAGAATCAGCGAGCGGCCGTCGCTGCGGCGGCCCATTCTCATCTGCGCGTTCCGCGGGTGGAATGACGGCGGCCAGGGTGCATCGCTCGCCGCGGGCTTCCTGGCCCGCTCGTGGGCGGCGGAGCGTTTCGCGGAGATCGACCCCGAAGAGTTCTTCGATTTCCAGGTGACGCGACCGCACGTCTCGCTCATCGACGGTACGACGCGTCGCATCGATTGGCCCGAGACCACGTTCATGCACGCGCCCATCCCCGGCCTCGAGCGCGACGCCGTGATTCTGCTCGGCATCGAGCCGAACATGCGGTGGCGCCGCTTCGGCGATCTGATCGCCGGGCTCGCCGAGGAGGTCGGCGTCGAGCTCGTCGTGACGCTGGGTTCGCTGCTCGCCGATGTGCCGCACACGCGGCCTTCGCCGGTGACGGGGAGCGCGAGCGACCAGCAGCTGATCGAGGAGCTCGGCCTCGAACGCTCGCGCTACGAAGGGCCGACCGGGATCGTGGGGGTTCTTCATGACGCCTTCTACCGGCGGGGAATCTCCGCGGCGAGCCTGTGGGCCGCCGTGCCCCATTACGTCTCGCTCGCGCCGAGCCCGCGCGCTGCGCTAGCACTCTGCGACCGGCTCGGCTCGCTCCTCGGCGCCGCGATCGACACGACCGAGCTGCAGGAAGCATCGGAGGCGTACGCCGAGCAGGTGAGCCAGGCCGTGGCGTCGGATGCGGAGACTGCGGCATACGTCGAGGAGCTCGAGCAGCGAAGTGACGACCTCGCGCAGCAGGACATCTCGGGCGAGACGCTCGCCGCCGAGCTGACGCGCTTCCTACGCGACCGAGAGCGCGGCAACGGCGGCGCACCGAAGCCGCCGGACGATCTCCCGCGCGAACAGTAAGACGCGCGTCCTCACGTGGAACATCTGGAACGGCGGCGAAGGGCGCCTCGAGGCGATCGCGCGCGTGCTGCGCGAGCAGAACGCGGATGTTGTTGCGTTGCAGGAAGCAAATGATCGACCTGCGGTCGAGCGGCTCGCGGCGGCGCTCTCCATGGAACTGGTGTACGGCGATGCGAACAGCCCGTTTGCCGTCGCGTGGCTGAGCAGGCTGCCGCTCGAGCGCGCGCAGAATCACCGCCTGCCCATTCTCGAGAAGACCCTCCTCGAGATCGACGTCGGCGGCCTGCGCCTCTTCGCGACTCACCTGTCCGCAGGACGCACACTCGCACACGAGCCGCGCCGAATTGCCGAGGCCGAGGCGGTCCTGAACATCGCCGCCGACGGGGATCTGCTCGTCGGCGATTTCAACGCCGTTCACCCGGCGGACGAGATCGGTGTACCTCCGCCGGAGGAGGAGCTGGATCACGTGTCGCGTCGGCCGATCGAGCTCGTTCTCGACTCGGGCTTTGTCGACTGCTACCGAGCGCTTCACCCAGGCGAGCGCGGCTGGACGTACCTCGCATGGCAGCCGTGGGCGCGCATCGACTTCGTCTTCGCGTCACCACGGCTGACGGTCGACAGCTGTGACGCGCTCCCCGACGCCGGGAGCGCCTCCGATCACTTCCCGGTCGTTGCCGACGCGGTTAGCCGAACGTGAACGCGTAAGCGGAGACTCCTTGCGTGAACCGCAGCTCGAGCAGCGCGTCGAGCTCGTGCGGCGAGTCGAACAGCGTGTAGAGCTTGTCTCCCTTCACGCGGACGGAACCAAGCGCGCGACCGTTCACGAGCACGTCGACTCGGCCTCGTCCGCCGAGCACGAGGTAGACCTTCGAGGCCTGGAAGTGGACCCGCAGCCGCGCACCCGGGCCCGCGACGGCGCGCTCCTCGAGCACCGTCCATTGCCCGGCGAAGGCGAGGTCGTTCGACGGAATCGTCGCGGGGAAATGATACGTCGACGGCGCTCCTGGCCGGACCTGGTCGCCGACGAAGCGCTGCGCCCGGCTGTAGCCGAGGTACGACTCCGGTGTCGTCAAGCCCGTCGGCGTCTGGTCGCGCACACGGGTCATCGAGGTCTCGTCGACGTGGAGCAGCTTGCGAATCAGCGTCTCGGTGCGCTCGTACTCGCCCTCGCCGAAGTGCGCGTGCCGCACGTGCCCGCGGCGGTCGATCAGGTACTCCGCCGGCCAGTACTGGTTCGAGTAGGCATTCCAGATCCCGTAGTCGTTGTCCTGGACAACCGGATAGCGGACGCCGAGACGCTTGATCGCACCCGAGACGTTCGACGCGACGTGCTCGAACGCGAACTCGGGTGTGTGGACGCCAACGATGACGAGGCCGTCCTTGCGGTAGTGCGTATCCCAGGCCTCGAGCTGCGGCAGGGTGCGCAGACAGTTGATGCACGAATACGTCCAGAAGTCGATCAGAACGACCTTCCCGCGCAACCTCTCCATCGTCAGCGGCGGTGAGTTGAACCAGCGGCCGCCGCCGGCGAGCGAAGGAGCGCGTCCATAGTCCGGCAACGCGGGATCCGATGTCTCTATTGCTTTTCGCGTCTTGGGCTCGTACAGCTTCTCGCGCGCGTACGCCGTGTTCTCGGTGTGCTCCTGCAGGAAGTTCGTCCAGTTCGGCAAGGACTTCTGCAACTTGGTATCGGCGTTGAACACGAGTGCAAGCGCCGCGGCTGCGACCACCACGCCGAGCGCGGCACGGAGTTGCATCACGCGGGCACGCAGCGGCTTCGCAACCCTTTGGCCGCCGAGCGCGATCGCGAGCAGCACGACCGAAGCGCCGAGCGCGTACGCAATCGCGAGCGCGACGGGCCGGAAGCCGAAGTTGACGCTCGCCCCCTGCGCGGAGACGTAGCCGAGGATCGGCCCGCCGCACGGAACAAACGCAAAGCCCAGAGCGCAGCCCAGCACAAAGCCGCCGCCGAGGTCGCCCGTGCCGCGACGGCGGCCGAGCGGCGCTAGGACGCGCTCGACGAGCAAGCCGATCTGCGGCACGAGCAGCGTCGCTGCCACTGCGAACAGCAGCGCGATGGCGATGTTGCGGAGAAGATCCTGGGGCAGGCCGAGTTTCCGCAGGATGTACGTCGCGAAGAGGATCGAGACGACGAACATCGTCAGCAGACCCGCGACGATCGCGTACGGGCGTCGGCGTCCGCCGCTCGCACCGCCGGCGAGGACGATGGGCAAGACGGGCAGGACGCACGGCGAGACAGCCGTGATCACGCCCGCCAGGAAAGCGATCCCGAGCAGAACGACCATTAAGGAGCTATTCGGTCTCGGCTGGGCGCTCGGTTGTTACAGCTTCGTTGCGCTGAGCACCGTCGGCGGAGGCCGCTGCGGGCTTGCGCCGCCGCCTGCGCCGTTTCTTCGCTGCGGGCTTCGGCTCGGCGCCGTTCTCCGATCCCTCCGCCGGAGCCTCCGTCCGCTGTCCCTCCTGCGCCGCTGCGCCCTTGCGCTTGCGCTTCCGGCGGCGCTTGCGGCTCGGCTGCAGCTTCGGCTGCGGGAGGTTCTCCGCGAGCGCCGCGGCGATCTCGTGGATCGTGCCGAGCCTCTCGCGCGCGGCGTCGAGCAGTTGGTTCGCGCGTGGGGTGTAGCCCTCGGCCGAAGCGAGCAGCGCCGCGCCGACCGCAAGAGGCTGCTCGAGCGCGGCGTTCACGAGTCTCGCCGCGTTCTCCTCGTGCCGGTGCCCGCGCGAGTTCGCAAGCGCCCCCAGGAGACGCTTCGCCTCTGGAAACTCCGCGCTTGCACGCCGGTCCTGCGCCTTGCGCGACGCACGCGCCAGCTTCCACGTCCAGCGCGCGAGGATCTGGTCGGGCGCGTCGGCATGTCCGTCCGCGATCGCGCGGAGCAAGACGCGAATGCCTTGTAGGCGGTCCTTCTCCCAGGTCGGCGCCTGCGTCACGAGCGTGACGAGGTCGTCGAAGTCCGCCCGCTCGACGGGTGTCGAGACACGGTCGGAGAGGGCGATCATGCGCAGACGCCGGTTCGGGTTCTCGGCGGCGCACGTGGCGAGGAACTGCGCGAGCGCGCTCTTCGCCGCGCCGCGATCGGTGAACTTGCGCACGAGCTCCGTGCGATCCTCGAAGCGCATGTTGCGTCCCGCAATCGTCGCCCAGTACTTCTGCTCGTCCTCGTCGAGGTACTTGGGGTCGATTCGTTGCCACTCACGCTGGATGACTGCGAGGCGGCGCC
>WNFU01006086.1_pt1 | contig 14735 bp, 17 predicted proteins | sample 5400121 | NCBI WGS metagenome assembly WNFU01 (sample SAMN13153360, study PRJNA577476) | soil metagenome | isolation source: 100 cm soil or saprolite under grassland replicate 1 | place: USA:California | collected 2016-06-15
TGGAGGGGACGACCGGCTGGCGCTTCGTCGTCGAGGAGATCGAGCGGGCCGGCCACCGCGCGCATCTCGCCGACCCGGCCGAGACGGCGGCCAAGCGGGGACGCAAGCGGCGGGCGAAGACCGACAACGCCGACTGCGACCTGCAGCTGAAGCTGCTGCTCGCCGGCGAGCTGCCGGAGTCGTGGATCCCGCCCGCGCACCTACTCGAGCTGCGCACCCGCGTGCGGATGCGCAAGGTGCTGATCGAGCAGCGCACCGCTTGGCAGCAGCGGCTACAAGCACAGCTTTTCCATCAGGGAGTCGCGGCCCCCGCTTGTCAGCGACGCGGGGAGCCGGTTCGCGCTCGCGGTTGCGCAAGCGGCGATCGGGATCAGCTCGGAGCGGCAGTTCCTTGGCTTGGTTGGGGCAGCCTCCGGCCGATGTTCTAATAGATCGTCGGCAGTTCGTTGACCTTGGTTAGGGCTTCCTCCAACGTCGACGTTTGGTAGATCTCGATGGTGTTCCACTGGCCAAGCCTTGATTGGAAGGCGAACTCGCGCACAGAGTTCGCGTCATCCGCCTCGACGGCCGCAAAGACCATGTGATTCGTCATCGGCACGTAGGTCGCCAGCACTTTGACGCCCAGCTTCTCGCCCAGGGCGGGTATCTCGCTCGCACCCTCTTGGGAGAGCTTCCGAATCGCCTCGTTGGCTGACGGGCAGAGGTCGGGCGGGTGCTGACCAACGATGAGGTACTGCACTTGAGACCTCCTGTTCGACGAGGTCCGACCCTACCACCCGCGAGTTTCACATCAAGCCTCTAGGCGGCAGACTGGCGGCGGAGGAGCTCGGCGACGCTCGAGCGCGGCTTGCCGAGCTCGCGGGCGATCGCCTAGGGGTTCAGACCCTGAGCAGCAAGCTCGAACACCCGCGCGACCGCGGCGGCGTCCCAGCCTGATCGTCGTTGCCGCGACGCCTGTTCGAGCTTGGCGCCCGGCCAGACCGCCGAGGCGAGCAGCTCAAGCCGGTCGATTCCCGGATCCTCGCGGAGCAGGTGTTGCGCAGCCGCGGCGCGGGTCTGCAGATCGCGATCGGGCCGTGGAGGCAAGGCGGCTTCCGCGACTAGCGTCGGCGGCGGCCTGCAAGGTAGGGCGAGCGTGCGGTGCCTGCCCTACGTCTCCGACAGCGGTGTAGGGGTCCCGCCGGCGGAGTCAGCGTTGACACCGCGGATTAGCCTGGCAGGGCGTCGCCGAAGAGGTCAAATTCTTCCGCTGAGTCGTGCAGCGAATCGCTCGCCTGCCACCAAAACTGATCGTCGCTCGCGCGCAGACCCGTCCGGGGATCCCCGTAGAGCACGTTCACCGCGCCGACATGAAATATCTTGCCGGCTTCGAAGATGAGGGGCTCTCTGGATTCCCCCCGCACCCCGACGGCGAGGTCAGCCACCGTCCCTCTGCCGAAGTTGCCGGCGGTCAGAGCAGACCCGAAGTAGTCGTCCCGTTCGACTGTCGCTCTCGACATCCCCGTCGAAGCCGGAGCTGTCCTGCCACTCCCAGTAGTTGTTGGTCGCGCTGAGCCCCGAAGCGCTCCCGTTGAGCACATTCACCGCCCCCGCGTCCGTAGCGTCCAAACCCGGCTGCTCGTGGTCCTCGTTCGGTACGCCGACGGCGAGGTCGGCCGTCGTCCCCCCGAGGCCGAAATCCGCGGCGGCCAGGGCAGAGCCAAACTCGTCAAACTCCTCCGGGTCGCCCTCGACGCCGGCGCGGCCCTGGTGCCAAAGCTGCGCGCCCGTCCGACTGATCCCGCTCGGGAAGTCATAGAGAACGCTGACCGCTCCTGCGTTCTCGACGCTGCCGACGTCTTCTCCTTCCACGCCCACGGCCAGGTCCGCATCCGAGCCGCGGCCAAAGTTCGCTGTCGCCAACGCCGAGCCGAAACGGTCTCCTCGTTCGGGGAGCCCGATAGTTAGCTTCTAACATTGATTTCGACTCGCTCGCCAGGCGACTTCTCTTACTGGGGTGGCCCGGGGCAGGCGCGGCGGCGTACGACTCAGCCCGACGACCTGGGTTCTCTTGCCTCGGCAACCACCCGGAGCGTGTCGGGCACGGCACGCGTGCGGCTAGCCTGTCGTTGGATGCCTGACCCGATCCCGGTCTACGTCCATCTCCGCCGTGCGAAGGATCTGATCGACCGCGACTATGCGGAGCCGCTCGACGTTCCCGCTCTTGCCCGCGAGGCGCACGCGTCGAGGGCGCACTTCCTCCGCAGCTTCAAGAGGGCCTTCGGCGAGACACCTCACCGGTACCTCCTGCGACGCCGCATCGAGCGAGCCAAGGAGCTCCTGCGCAACACAAGGCTCTCTGTTACTGAGGTCAGCGTCGCTGTCGGCTTCCGGAGCCTCGGCTCCTTCAGTAGCGCGTTTCGTCGGCTTGTCGGCGAGTCCCCGCTGGCGTACGCGCGCCACTGGCGGCCGGTCGCCCCGCCTCGGATCCCGGCCTGCTTCACGCTCATGTACACGCGCCCGCATGAGAGCACTTTTCGAGAAGCAGGTACGGGCGACCCGGGCTAGCTTCGATTACGGCTCACAACGCAAGGAGGAACGACGTTGATCACCGGCCTCTCGCACACGACGATTTGGGTGCTCGACCAGGACGAGGCGCTCGAGTTCTACATGCGGAAGCTCGGGTTCGAGATAAACACTGACGCCACGATGGACGACTTCCGTTGGCTGACCGTAAGTCCGCCCGACCGGTCGGACCACGAGCTCATCCTGCTCGTTCCAGGTCCGCCGATGATGGACGAGGAGTCGGCTGAGCAGGTGAAGGCGCTCGTCGCCAAGGGCGCGCTCGGACCAGGCGCGTTTGAGACCGACGACTGTAGAGCGACCTACGCCGAGCTCAGCGCGAGGGGGGTCGACTTCCTGTCCGAGCCGACCGAGCGCTTCTACGGCGTCGAGGCGACCTTCCGCGACAACTCCGGCAACTGGTTCAGCATGACCGAGCGCGCCGAGCTCCCTGTGCACCAGTGAAGTCCCGATGGCACGGGCGTTACGAAGCGGGGGACTTCTGCTGGGTTGGGCTTGCCACCTCCGATCCGAGTGCTGCGCAGGCGTTCTACACGGGGCTGTTCGGCTGGACGGGTGAGACGCTCTCAGCGGGTAGCGCGGGCGTGTTCACGATCCTGCGCCGGGAGGGCGAGGACGTCGCGCTTCTCTATCGCCAGACCGCGCAGGCGCGCGCGGCGGCAGCGGCGCCGCACTGGACGTCGTTCGTCTCGGTCGACGACGCTCAAGCAACCGCGGTGAGGGCCGCCGAGCTTGGTGGTGCCGTGACCTTTCGAGAGCCCTTCGACATCTTGGATGCCGGTCGTGTGGCCGCGATCCGAGATCCAACCGGCGGGAATCTGTCGCTGTGGCAGCCGGGCGAGCGCATCGGCGCGACGGTCGTCAATGTCGTGGGTGCGCTTTGCTGGACTGAGCTCACGACAAGCGATGTCGAGGGGGCGAAGTCGTTCTTCGGCGAGCTGTTCGGTTGGACCTACGAAAGCGATGCCGGGGGCTACACCACGATCAGGAGTGCAGGACGCCGCAACGGGGCGATCCGCCAGCAGGAGGTTTCTGGACGGGACGTCAAGCCGGGCTGGACCCCGTATTTCAAGGTCGAGAAGACAGAACACGCAGTCGTACGTGCAGAACGGCTCGGAGGGCGAAGGCTGGCAAAGACCGCGAGGAGCCCGCTCGGCCGTTTCGCCGCGATCGCGGATCCGCAGCATGCGGCATTCGCGGTCGTCGAAGGCACGACAACGGTTTCCCACGAGCACCCCGTGCCTGAACTGCATTCCTGATTTTCGGGATCCCTTGCCTTTCCCCTGCAAACAGGCCATTTTCTAGGGGCAGCAGGAAGGGGGCAAAAACGCCTTCTTGGACCCCGCCGAGCCAGCCCGCTGCCATGCTCGTGGGCGAAGGCGATGCCCCGTTGTGCCAGTACTTCTTGCTTCGCTTCGCTCAAAGGTGGGCCCCGAGCAGTTCTTCCCTGCAAATCAGCCGTTTCTCGGGGATCAAGAACGGGGGCCATGATGCCGTTCGTGGACCCTCCAGTCACGCGCCACCTGTGGGCGATCTCGTAGCCGCCACCGTAATGTCGGGCGGAAGGCTACGCCCCCGTTGGGCCAGTACTTCTCGCATCTGCAAAAAGCCAGACGAGCGCATGGCTGCCCCCAAAGCGAGGATCGTGGACTCTCGCCGGTCTGGAGATCCGCGCGACCCGGAGCACGACCACCGTCGCGGACGATTTGTCTGGCAGTGCCGGTCGGCCATACTCTCTAGACGACAGAGAGGAGAAGAAGTGAGCGAGCGCGACGGCTATGAACCGGGCGTGCCCGTCCCCGAGGCGAGGACGCAGACCCGAGAGAGGCTCCCGTGCCGGGTCACCGCGGCCCCACCGACCCCGGAGGCGCGGCGTCCACGGTGAGCCAGCTCGTGATCGCTTCGCAGGGGGCGTGACATGGCCACCATCGAGACCGCTTGGCGGGACCTGAGGGCGGCTCTGGAGGGCGAGGTCGTCCTCCCCGGCTCCCCGCGATACGACGAGGTTCGCAGGCCGCCGATCCCGCGCTTCCACGACGTGCGCCCGCAGGCCGTGGTGCTGTGCCGGACGCCCGAGGACGTGGTCGAGGCGATCGCGTTCGTGCATCGCTCGGGTATCGAGGTCGCGGTACGGAGCGGAGGGCACGACTTCGCTGGGGGCTCATCTGGCCCCGGGATGGTGCTGGACCTCACGCCGATGCATTCCCTGGAGGTCTCGGACGGCCTGGCCACCGTGGGGCCCGGCTTCCGGCTCGGCGACCTCTACGCCGCCCTGGCCCAACACGAAGTCACGATCCCGGGCGGCTGCGGCGCCACGGTCGGGATCGGCGGCCAGGCGCTGGGCGGCGGGCTTGGCCTTCTGGGCCGCAGCCGGGGGCTCACGTCGGACCAGCTAGTCGCGGCACAGGTGGCGCTGGCCGACGGGCGGGTGGTGGAGTGCGACGAGCAGCGCCACGATGACCTGTTCTGGGCGCTGCGTGGCGCGGGCGGGCATGGCCTCGGCGTGGTCACGCGCCTCACGCTCCGCACGGTGCCCGAGCCCGCGGCCACCTCGTTCCACCTCAAGTGGCCCTACGAGCACGCATCGGCGCTGATCGACGCCTGGCAGGAGTGGTCGCCGACGGGGCCCGACGCACTCGCCGCGAGCCTGCTCGTCACCGTCGGCGGGGAGGCCGGCGCCGACCCTGTGGTCCACCTGTTCGGCTCGATGATCGGCAGCGAGACCGAGACCGGGGCGCTGCTCGACGAGTTCGTGTCGGTCGCCGGCGCGGACGCCGCCTCCTCGGAGCGCGCGCACATGCGCTACGGCTCGCTGAAGAACTACCTCGCGGAGCGAGGCCCGGGCGACCAGGAGGACGAGCACGGCCGCCCGTACATGAAGTCGGAGTTCTTCCGCGAGCCGCTGCCGGCGGGCGCGGTCGAGGCGCTGGTAGAGCTCTTCGTCCGGGGACGCCGGCCCGGGGAGGCGCGGAAGCTCGACTTCATGCCCTGGGGCGGCGCCTACAACCGCGTGCCTGCAAACGCCACCGCGTTCCCACACCGCGAGGAGCTCTTCCTGCTCGAGCACTCCGTCGTCGTCCCGGCCGGCTTCGACGCCGCCGCGACTGCGGCCGCGCGCGCCTGGCTGTCGGATTCGTGGGAGCTCATGCACCCCTCCGGCTCGGGCGGCGTGTACGCGAACTTCCCCGATTCGGACCTACCCGACGAGCACCGCGCCTACTGGGGCGCCAACCTCGAGCGCGTGCGGCGCGTGAAGGAGAAGTACGACCCGAAGCGAGTGTTCGGCTGAGGCCGTGTCGTCGGGTCGGGGAACGGCGGCAGTGAGGGAAGTGTGACGCCCTTCCGTACGACTTAAGGAGTCGCTATACGACTCGATGCCGTGGCTGCCGACCGGGCGTCCCCTGCGTTCCGGACACGCTGAATGATCGCCCGTCGGCCCTCTGCCCGGCTCGTGCCGCCGCTTCTCCTTGACGAGATGCAGTCGTCCGCGCCGCCGCCGACCTCGCGACGGCTTTCTGCGGAGGTGCACGTATATCCGCACACCACACACCTGCGTGAACTTGCGAGCCAGACTACCAAGGGACGCCCCAGATGCGATCGTGCGCGAGCTGCACAACAAGGCGCGTACGGACACAAACCAGGGTGTGAGCTGATCTCGTCCAGGGGTCCGGATGCAGGGGCACGATATGGACCCATTAGCGACCGCTCAATCGCCGTTGAATCGCTAGTGAAGTGGCCCTCTTAGGCCCTTTAGCCCCCGCCGCCGGTCGGCAAGTGTTCCCGCTTCCTGCGAGCCTTGAAGATCCTGTCGGGCGGGGCTAGGTTGCGCCGGTGAAGTTCGCCCGCGCACGTCAGTTCATCGAGGCTGTCGTGGCGCATGATTTAGACGCGGCGGAACAGTTACTCGATCCGGATGTCGAAACCGTGACGCCACGCGGCACCCTTCGCGGCATCGAAGCGTGCCGGCAAGTGCTTCAGAAGGCGAGCGGAGACGAGCAATTCGCCATAGAACAGGCGGAGCCTGAGTTCGAGGATATTGAGGGCGACGTCATTGCCCGCACGCATGAAATCGCTCGCTGGCGTGAAACTGGCGACGTCGCGTATGAGCGTGACTTTGCGGTGCGTTTGACGCTCGACGACGAAAGAATCGTAAGGATCGTGGTGATGCCGGGGGGCGCGCCGCCTCCGTAGGGCGCCGATCCCGAGACACGACGTTGACGCGAGCTGCCGCGGCCGTCAAGCGAGATTCGCATTGGCCTGGTCGGCGATCAGCGACGGGCTGCTTCGAGGATCTGTTTCAGCGTCGTGAGGTTGTCATCGACACCCTGTGGGGTCGTAGGGTTCGCAAACTCGTCTGCGGTTCTCTGAGGCGTTCGGCTCGGTAGGTTCGGCGCTCTGTTGCCGAAGCCACGGTCGATCAGATCTTTCGCACGGCGGAGATGGACGTAGATCGGGATCGGGTCGCGCATCCGCACGAGAGGCTAGAGCAGCGCTCAATACGCCGGCCGCCCCGCGGCGCCCATCCACGAACGACGCGAGACGAGCCACGGGTGGGCCATCACACTCTCCAGTGGCCAGTGAGGCTGGCTCTACCCTGCTCGCACGGTGCGCGTGACGAGCTTCGTGTTCGTATCGGCAACGGTGCTCAGGGTTCGTCATCGATCGCGGGTTCGTGCGCAAAGAGCCGACCGAAGCCATTGATCTCGAATGAAGCGCCGACGCGAGCGAGGAGGTTCCATAACAGGACCTGATTCGCTGTAAGCACCGGCCGGCGGATCGAAGTCTCCAACGGTTCAATCGCCGCCACCGCTCGGAAGCCGTTCCCTCCTATGAAGATCCCCTCCGCGTCGTCTCCGACGTGACGGGCTGTCCATGCGACTACGTCGTCGGATGCGATCCGATCAGGCTCCTGCGAGAGTTCGGCCGACGCTGACGAAACAACGTCAAAACCCTGACTGCGAAAGAAGGCGGCGCCGAGGTCGTTGAGCTCCGCATCGAACCACGGAGCACCCACGAGCGCCACGCGCTGGACGGCGAGCGCACGCAGGCCGAGTACCGCGGATGCGCACGTCGCTGCGACTGGAACGGCGAGCAACGCCGAAAGCCTCGAGACCATCTCCGCTTCTTGGTCGAAGCCGACTGCGTATGCCGAGGTCGTCGAGGCGTGGCCGACCGCGTCAATCGAATCCGCAAGCATCTTGGCCGCCTCATCCAGAACGAGCGGTTCCGTGAGCGCCCGGAGCTGAGCGGGCGTTGTCGGCGCGCCGCTTCCAGCACCGACAAGCCCCGCCTCCGTACGAATGCGAACGACCTCAGTGGCCAAGCGCCCAGGAGCCATAGCCGAGAACTCTTCCTCTGGCCCAATCGCCGCGTGGGGGGTCAGCACACCGATCCGAATCACGAAGTGCGCCCTAGGGGAACCGCGTCGACGCCGCACGCGCCGTCTTGACTCGCTAGGAGGCAGCTGGTGGACCGACGCTCGAGGCGTTCGCGCCGTACATGACGCACAGGTTCAAGGCGCATCCTCAGGGCGTGCGGCTGTTCGCGATCAGTCATCTAGGGCGAAGCCCCGGGTCCGGCCGAGCGAGGTGACGCGCTCGCGGCGTCGGGCCGCTGGGCGAATGCGATCGTGTTCCCGTCCGGATCGGGGACGTTCACGTGGCGTACGCCGTTCGAGTAAGTCTCAACCGGTTCGTGCTCGATGCGCGCGGCAGCGAGGCGCTCGAGGAGGCAGACGAGCCCATCGCTGCCCCCAAAAGGCACGAATCGCGGTCCCCCGAGCCTTTTCCCCTGCAAATAGGAAGCTTCCTGGAGACCACGACGGGGGCCAACTATGCCGATCGTGGACCCTTCTTGGCCGGCACCCCTCCGCGGCTAGTTGGTGGGCGCGGACCATGCCCCCGTTGTGCCAGTACTTCTCGCCGCTGCTAGGCAGGGGCGCACGAGCCCATCTCCGCACCCAAAGGAGCGCCATTCCCGCACCCCCGACGTTGGCTTAACCATGCGGCTTGCGGCGATCAGGAGGTGCGGACGGAGTGCGATCCTCGCCCCTCATCGCAACCTGTCGGCGAGGCCATGCCCCCGTTGTGGCAGTACTTCACGCGTTTGCTAATTAAAATGGGCACGGGCTGACCCCCTAGTCTCCGGAGCCAAGCCGTTGAGTGACGCAAGAGCTGATCGGAGCATCGGCCTCTCCTGTCTCGCGTTCGCATGCGCGGCCGGTCTTGCCGCAGCCGTCCTTGGTTGTGCCGATACCGAGCGGGAAACACTCTGGACCGTCGATCGTGCGGAATCGGTCACCACGATCCGCGGCATGGGCGTTCGCGTGGTGCAGTGTCGCGGCCTCGGAACACCGGATGAGCGCGAAGCGGGACGCTACCGGCGCTTCGCCTGTGAAGCGGGAGCCAGGCGCAAAGGCGAGTCTTACGATACGGTCGCGATCCGTTACGTGATCCGCGTGCGGGCAGCGGGCGGCTACGTGCTCGAGAACGTGCGCTTCACCGGCCCCGGGGTTCCATGACACTGGAGACAGGTTCCTTGTGAGCCGCTCTGAAATTGCCCCCGCTAGTGCGGGGCCCGGCCGGGTCGGCCGCCGCCCAGCGAGGCGGACGGGTCGAGTGCCACGTTCGCGCCGGCCGTGCGGGCGGGCGATTCGGCAAATTTCGCGCCGTTCCTAGGTTGTTGTCAACCAGGGCAAAGGACCGACCTGTCATGCCGGAGGTCGGGATGAGCGCGGGATGCCGCTTTCCTGAATAGCGAACAAGCCGGGGATTGGTGTCCGCAAGTGACATTTACGCGTCATGGCCGCTGCCCTCGCAGCACACGGGCACGCCCTACCATGCTGGTGAAGGGCGGGAGTAGCTCGACGTGACGCGGACCTGGGTGCACTTAGCCTTGGTCGTACTCGTCGTGACGGCGGATCCAAACGGCGGCGTGCAGGTCACCAACTCCTTGCACCATCGTCTCGTCGCGCCCGCGTGGCGCGCGGTCGAGCCACTGGTACATGGCCCAGAGGCCGTCCAGCCCGCGGATGTACGCTGAGTAGGTGTGGTAGACGATCCCGTCCTCCAGCGCGAACGCGCTCATGCCCGGGGCTTCCCGCGTAGCCGTCGCAAGGTCCGTGCCATAGACGGGAAGCGTGTCCGAGTCGGCGAGCTCGCTGCGGGTGTCCATCGCGCGGAAGTTGTGCTCGACGACTCCCGACTGCTGCTGCTCCTCGGTGAACGTCACCTGAAAGTCGTAGTTGAAGTCGCTCCCGAACGACGATGCCCACGGGAAGCTCCAGCCCATCCGCTGCTTGTACGCCTGCAGCTTTGCGAGCGGCGCCCGCGAGATCGCCCAGAGCATCACGTCGTGGTTAGCGAGGTGGACGACGGAGCCGTCGAAGCCGTCCGCGATCGCCGAGCACGACGGACACCCCGCCGTGTAGTCGGGACCAAACATGAAGTGGTAGACGAGGAGCTGCGAGCGGCGCTGGAAGAGGTCCGCGAGCGAAGCGCTGCCCTCGTCGGTCTCGAACCGGTAGTCCTTGTCGATCCGGATCCACGGCAGCTCCTGTCTCTGTCGTGCGAGCTCATCGCTGCGACGAGTCAGCTCCTTCTCGGCTTCGAGCAGCTCGAGCCGGGCTGCGAGCCACTGGTCGCGCGTGCCGGTCTTGTGGTCGGTCATGGGTGCCTCCTTGTTGACGCGACATCGAGGTACGAGGACAGGGGGCTACTGGCGTTCACATCGAATCCGTCAGATCGGAACTGCCGACGGCGCGAGCACAACGAGGATCCCCAGAGCAACCATCGCGATCGCGAGCGGCACGTCGATGGAGGCTCTCGACGGCAAGAGCTTTTGCCCGAGCATGAGAACGGCGACCATGGACATCCAGGCGATGCTCATGACGCCGAGCGCCAGTAGCATCAGTCGGATGCTCGAGCCCACGTACTCCAGCCCGTACTCGAGTCCAGATCGGACTGTCCCGGGGCAGCGTCGGCGACTCTGGCGCTTGAGCGGCGTCAACTCGTAAACGCCGGCCGCAATCGCCAGAGCACCGGCGGCGTTGACCCGTGCGGACGGTGGAGCGCGTATCCGGGCATCCTCGCGAGCTAAGCGCGCGTCCCGGCCATCCGTGACGTCGATCGTCAAGGCGGGAATCCACTCCGTAGAACACTGCCGGTGGCCCGATCAGGACGACGAGGCAACCACCACAGGAGCAGCCATCTGATGAACCTCCTTGCAACACTTCTCACGTATCAAGAACGAGTCCAAGCACGCGCTGATTCCGCGTGAGCGTAAGTGCCTGCTGCCGCGCGTTGCACTCGGCGTCGGTGAGATCGGTGTTGTAGGGCGAGCTGCCCGGGCCGCCCGAAACCTTGAACCCGGTGTTGACCGCGATCCTTTGTTGGGAGAGGCCTCCTGCGGCGGGGAGGTCGCCAACTTCAGGCACGAAGCGGACTGGCAGTGGGGTAGCAAGCGGGATTTCACGAAAAGGACCACACGCCGCTAGTGGACGTCCCGGATTCTCGGCCGCTGCGCTGGGGCAGTCCGCGCTCGCTCATGGCCAATTGCTGCGTGCCCAAAGGATAAGGTTGACGACCGCGCTCCCGCCTGCGGCCGCGTTGTCGTCCTCTATCGTCCACCAGAGAAATGTGGTCTTCTCACCCCCACTGTGCGTACCGATCGCGTAGGGGATTCCAGACCAGAATCCGAACACTGGACCACCCGAATCGCCTGCTGTAGCGTCGGCGTAATACTCGAGCTCGTCCGCGTCCCCGTCGGAGTCGTCGTCGACAACAGGGAACCACATTTGCCGCGAGGGTCGATTCGCTCCGGCGACCGCACTCGGGTAGCCGGCAAGTGTCCAGTAGTTGCCGTCCTCCCAATCACTGTCATAAGTTTTCGCACCGAAGTAACCGTACGTGTTACCGAGCGGCGTGTAGAGACGTAGCACGACCATATCCCAGGCCGAGACTTCGCCAGGGTTGTATCCCCAGTAATCGGATACCCACGATCCCAAGCCGGCGCCGAGAGTCGAGCCACCGTCGTAATACGCGGGGACGAAACGCATTGCCCAGTTGCCCGAACCCCAGGGTGCCATGTGGCCTGCAGTCAAGACCACACGCCCACCAATCAATACCCCCGATCCCGACCACTGAGGATTCGGTTGAGAGAAGTCCTTCCACACAAAGATCGTCCCGATACAAGTCCATGGATAGCCCGACGGATAGTAGACCTGCCTATCATCGGGGCCAAAGACACCGTAATGAGGATCAATTGCCCGGCCGTTGAGCCTACGCATTCGGGGACGTGGATACGTGGTGAGCTTCGGGTGAGGCGTGTAGTCAACCCAATCTGGCCGATTAGCGTCAGCATTGACCCGAGCCTTGATGCCACGTGCAACCTCTGCTTTTGACATCCGCCCATACTCGCGACCAGGGAGACCAAGATGAGCGTCCTGGGGAAGCTCGAACTCCCAAGCGCCAGACTCTTCTTCCCACGCGACGAGCTTCGTTGGGTCAAGCCGCTTGCTCCCGGGGTGGATCGTAACGCGCATCGTCGTATGCACTTCCACAGCCTCCGGCATTGGCTCGGACGCTGGCATGTTGTCGAGAGCCAGGTACTCGTCCGCGGTCATTGGCGGAGTTGTGTCACTTGCTCTAGTAGCTCTCTTTGCGCGGCGTGGTCTGTCGGTCGCCATAGCTCCCCCTCAAGTCAATGGTTGATCGTCGAGCGCGGGATGCACACTGGGTCAGTACGGAGTGCCGATGTCCCGGCCACTGACACAAGCCGATGCGGACTGAGCCGCATCTGAGCGCCCGGGCTTGGCAAGCGCAAATCACCCAAAATCGCCACCTCCTTAGTCGAGTACCGGAGAGCAGCGTCTCCCTTGCACGAAGGCCCACGACGGAGTCGGGGAGTAGCCGCAGAACTCGGCGGCTACGGCGCAGGGTCTAAGGACTTCGATTGTCGCACTGAGCAGCCGCGAGAGTCAAGGTAAGCCCGCGAAACCGCAGACTTCCTTCGCATCTTCATTTCCTCGGCCCGCCTGCGCCTCCGCTCGTTCTCATAGGCCTGCCGGCGAGGCCCCTCTGGCAATTCGCGGCCGACTTAGCGTCGCGGTGATTGGGAGGCCGTGCCCGTTATGGCAGACTCAATGGAGTGCGACGCGCAGACCGTTCGTGCGTCAGGCCATCGGTGGTGAGTTCAAGAGCGAGAAGACCACGACCGGGCAGGTGATCCTGAAGTCACCGCTCTCGAAATCAGCGTCGATATCGCCATCGTTGTTCTCGTATTCGATCTGAAGAGCTACCTCAAAGACGACAACGCTCCCGGGTGGAACGGCAAACATCGTTTTGCTGAGACCCACCCCGGCGGAGATGGAAAGTGCACTGGTGTCCCCGGGTATAAAAATCCCGCCCCCGTATTCCCCGGTGCCCCCGAGGAATTCGCTCGCATAGGACGTGGACGCCACGTCGCGGGGGAAGCCGAACCATAGCCCGAACTGAGCCGTCGCCGTCACCCAACTGGTGTTCGGCCAGATTCCCCACGGGGCGTGTGATTTCAGGTGACCGGTCGCCGACATGAAGGTGGCGGCGTTGATCACGGCGTAGTCGCTGAAGGGGCTCGGCCAATAGAAATAGAAGCCCACCTTTGGCGTGCCCTGGTACTCGGATGTCGTAACCCTGAATTTTGCCCAACTGCCAAGCGGCACGGCAGCGGAATCGGTCGGCAGGAGTGGCGTCGTCCAGATCAGGAACGGTGTGTCCAGGCTGAAGAAATCGTCGAGGCTCTGAAGAGCCTCGCTCTGCCCCAGGACGCTCGAATGGAGCGTGTCCTTTTGCCGCGCCGCGCGCCTGAGCGCATCGGTCTTGTGCTTCGCGACCATGCGCTCCAGTTGCACGCTGTGCCGTTCCTGCAGCGCTTGGAACTTCTCCATGTCCAGTCCCGCTTCCCTCAGGAATCCGGACACCATCTCTTCGGACGCTCGGCGGCTCTTCTCCAGCCTGGGATGTTGCGCTGGGTCTGGTCGAAACGCGACCGGGTGCTTCGCCCGCTCGGCTTCGACGGCAAGGATCGCCTTCTTGAGCTCGGCCTTGGAAATCCTCTTCATCGTGTCCTCCGGGTGATTCCACCTTTCGCCATGCTGGTTGCCCCCGCCAGGCGAAGCGTGATCCGGCGGCAGCGTTATGGGCCAGTGTGCGCTTCCGCTGATGCAGGGTCAAGCAGGCCGGGTGGCGAAGCAAGCGGGGCGGCGGACGATTTTGCTCCCGGTTACCATCTCGCCCTACCTCTGGCCGCGCGGAATACGAAAGCCCGTGCGGGAGTGGCCGATCTAGAAGGACCGTGAGTTCGTCGTTCGGATTTGAGATCTCACCAGAATCCTCGGCGGGTTGTCTCGGTGACCTCTCCCGTATTGATCTCCGGCGTTCGAGGCAGACGAGTCCATTGCTGCCCCCAAAGGGCGTGAATCGCGGACCCCTTGCCTTTCCCCTGCAAACAGCCTCTTCTAGGGACCGCAGGAAGGGGCCATGATCGCCTTCTTGGACCCCGAGCCAGCCGTTGCCGTGCTCGTGGTGCGAAGGCCATACCCCCGTTGTGGCAGTACTTGTCTCGACTGCTCCACGTTTCTAAGGTCGACGAGGCCATTGCTGCCCCCAAAGGGCACGGACCCCGGACGCTGCGGCTTTTCCCCCTGCAAACCGGCCGTTTTCAGGGGACCGCCGGAAGGGGCCATGATCGCCATCGTGGACCCCCAGGCGAGCCGACGCCGTGATGGTGGGCGAAGGCCATGCCCCCGTTGTGGCAGTACTTGTCGTGGTGTGGCAGAAGCGTAGCCACGCACAACGAAGTGCTGGCCCAGCAAGTCGAATCCTGTTCGCCTAGGCTCATCGCCTCGCGCGTCGACGCGTGTTGGCGGCCTTCGGGCTTTCGGCCGGGGTTCTGGCCGCAGGGCCAGTCCAGTCTACTCCCTCTGAGCCGTCTTCCACGCCGAAGGGGCGTAGAGAGCGGCAGCCACCTGCTGCGGGGCTCCCGCAGCGGCGGGGGCCAGCCGCCGCACCGCCGGCCGCGAGAAACCGACGCCGCTGTGGCGGGAGGATCTTTGCGCTTCGTAGGAGTCTTCACAAGAGGGTCGTAGCTATCGGACGGAGCCGGTCGGGTCTGTCGGTGAGCCGCAGCCCGGCAGG
>WNFU01009823.1_pt1 | contig 14734 bp, 14 predicted proteins | sample 5400121 | NCBI WGS metagenome assembly WNFU01 (sample SAMN13153360, study PRJNA577476) | soil metagenome | isolation source: 100 cm soil or saprolite under grassland replicate 1 | place: USA:California | collected 2016-06-15
GCATGGTACGGATCGCCTCGTAGATTGCGGCATTGCGCTCCCAGGCTTCGCGCGAGAAGAGACTCCTGCTCATGGCCGACGGATCCCTGGAACCGACGAAGTACTCAACGACGTGTCGGAAACATGGTGGGCCCGGGAGGACTCGAACCTCCAACCAGACCGTTATGAGCGGTCGGCTCTAACCATTGAGCTACGGGCCCGTGCGAGCAAAGCAACGCACCTGCGACCCAATACAATGCTTGCCCACGCGCGGCAATTCCATCGCGAGTAGCGCGGCCGAGGCGAAGATGGGGACACGGGTATCGGCCGCAAGGCGACGCTGGAGCGCTGAACCCTACATCCTGAACAGCCGCTTGGCGTTGCCGCTCAGGATCTTGGCCTTGTCCTCGTCGCACAGCGGCACGGTTTCCATCCATTGCACCGCCGGCTTGTTGGCGACGAACGGCCAATCCACCGCGAACAGGATGCGGTCGATGCCCATTTCCATGACGCAGCACAGCAGCGCGGGGTTGGAGAAGTTGCCACTCGTTGTGATGTAGAAGTGGCCGCAGAAGGCGTCGCGGAAACTCAAGGTCTTCGCGCCCGGGCGGGCGAGCGCTTGATCGACGCGCCACACCAGGAACGGCAGCGTTTCCCCGAGATGGCCGAGAATGACCTTGAGCCGAGGATAGGCGTCGAACACGCCGCTCAGCACGAGCCTGATCGCTTGCGTCGCGGTTTCGACGGTGTAGCCCCAGGCCGCCCGCACCACCATCGGAAAGTCCTTGGCATAGTCCTTGTAATACGCGTCCATCACCGCCGGCAGCGGAACGGACGGGTGCAGGTAAAGCGGAACGTCGAGGGCCTGCGCGCGCTCGAAGATCGGCCAGAAGCGTTTGTCGTCGAGAAAAACGCCGTTGGCGAGGCCGTGGATCATCGCCCCCTTGAAGCCGAGCTTGATGGTGCGTTCGAGTTCGTCGGCCGCGGCTTTGGGATCACTGGTCGACAGCGCTGCAAAGGCTGCGAAGCGCTTCGGGTTTGCAGTCACCACCGCTTGGAGCCGATCATTCACGCGCCGCGTGATGTCAGCCGCGTCGGCGCCGGAGAGCTTCTGCGCCGACGGCGCGCCGTGGGAGAGGATCTGCACGTCGATCCCGGCTTCGTCCATCTCGCTCAAGCGCAACTCGCCGAGATCGTACAGGCGTTTGAGCGTTTGCGGATCGCGCACGCCCTCGGCGCCGGCAAACAGCGCCGCCAATTCTTTGTCCCAGTAGTGCTCTTCCGCGCGATCACCGGACATTTCAGCGTTCGCAGCATGATTCCCCCGTTCGGCAGCCGGACGAGTTTTCCTAGCAACCGCAAACGGCGCTGTCACGGAGGCAGTCTTCGTGCGACTTGCGCGGTGGCCGAGAAAGTCCAGTCGGGAAGGTAAGCAGCATCGGAACGCGGGCCCCCGATAGCCGTTGTCTATGCGGTCAGCGATCCGTTCCTTTGCCCGGCAAATCAGACGGACAGCGAGTGGCTCTGCGTAAAGCGCGCATAAACGAGCGGCTGAGCCACGCGCGAGTTGCAACCCTGGTGTGCGGCTGGACGCTTGGCTGTACGGTGGAATCAAGCATTACATGTGTCCGGGAGCGGGGGCGACTCGAAGGCATCCCATGGCCCATCTGGTCGATAAGGAATTTGTAGAACGCGCGAATACAATGCTGCTGCTCGGCATCTTCTGGGCCGGGTTTGCGGTGTGCGTGCTCGGCGCGGTGGCGTACGATATTGCCTATTGGGTGCAGGGCTGGTGAGTCGCGGATCGGGCGCATCGCAGCGCGGTTCGCATTGGTAAACCTCGCTGCAAGTCACACGCTACATCGCCGCAAGATCTCGCGCACGGTCGGGGGCTTGTCCAGCCGGGCGTCTAAGCCTGTCTTTTCCGCGGCAATTCAAGGTTAGACGGGGTTTACACAACGAAAGCACGTAGCCGCAGCTTTCGGACCTTCTTCCCGCGCCCTTTTGACCCGACAAGTATGCATCAAAGAGGATGAGGCGCGCGCCATCAACGCGAGCGCTGAGCAATTCCGAGCTCACTTAACAACGGAAGGCACGTGGCAGCCGCTCTTTGTCCATCTCCCTTCCTCATGCGCCGCATCAATCACGCGGAGTGCCGGCCGCCCAAAGGCAATTTTGCGAGTTGGCGGAGTCGCGGCCGGGCAGGTATATTGATGCCTGAGTTCGGCGTAGGCGCAACACCGGCGAGGGAGGTCTGACATGTCGATGGGCTCGGGCGACGCCAATGAACTGCAGCGCGCGCTGGCACAATCGGTCCGCGAGCATTGGGTTTTGTTCCTGATCGAGGGCATCGTTCTCGTCGTGCTCGGCGTGTTGGCGATCATTATCCCGCCGATCGCCACCATCGCCGTCACCATTTTCTTGGGCTGGCTGTTCCTCATCAGCGGAATCGTTGGTTTGGTCACCACGTTCTGGGCGCGGCATGCGCCGGGATTCTGGTGGTCGCTCTTGTCGGCGGTGGTCGCAATCGCCGCCGGTATCGTGTTGCTGGGATGGCCGGTGCCCGGCGCCGTCTCGCTCACGTTGCTGCTGATCGTATTTTTCATCATCGAAGGCGTGCTCTCGATCATGTACGCGCTCGAGCACAAGAAGGAGCTGTCGGGCCGATGGGGCTGGATGCTGATCAGCGGCATCATCGATCTCATTCTGGCCGCCATCATCTGGGGCGGGCTGCCCGGCACCGCCGCGTGGGCGCTCGGCTTGCTGGTGGGCATCAACATGTTGTTCGGCGGCTCCGCGATGATCGCGATGGCTTTGCACGCACGCCACGCCGACCCCACGACAACCGCTGCTCCAAAAGCGCTCTAAACCGGCAGAGCGAGCAGGCCTGCGGCCTCGCCTTGCCTGCCGAGCAAGGCGGGCGCGCCCAACGAGAAGCGGAGCGCCGTCGAGCTCCAGGGTCGCCTGCGCCGAGACAAGGGCACCCGGGGCATGAGATGAAACATGAAGACTTTCATCGTGCGCTGCCTCTCGCATTATTGCTTTGTTGTTAGCAATTGTATGTGGCCGGACATCGTTTTCTAGTCGCGCTCGTCCGCGCAACGATCTTCGCTTTGTCGTCTTCGCGTAAGCGGGGACCCATATTCCAGAGGCCGGTGGTTATGGGTTCCCGCTTTCGCGGGAATGACAGGGGAGAGGCCCAAAAACGAGAACATCACAATCCCAGGTAGGAGCGCGCCACCGCACTATCGCGCGCGAGCAAGTCGGCCTCGCCTTCGCCGACGATGCGCCCGAGCACCAGAAGATAGGCGCGATCGGCCATTGCGAGCGCGCGGCAGGCGTTCTGCTCGACCATCAGGATGCTGACGTCGTGGGCGATGCGCCCGAGCGCTGCAAACAGCTCGCCGGAAAGGCGCGGTGAGAGCCCGAGCGAGGGCTCATCCAGGAGGAGCAGCCTGGGTTGCGCCATCAGCGCGCGAGCGATCGCCACCATCTGCCGCTCGCCTCCGCTCATGGTGCGCACGGCCTGGCGACGGCGCTCGGCAAGCCGCGGGAACAGCGCGAAGACGCGTTCGAGCGCCGCCGACGCGCCGCCGCGCGCGCGATCGACATAGGCGCCCAAGTTGAGGTTCTCGATCACCGACATCGGCTCGAACAGGCGCCGGTTCTCCGGCACGGTGGCAATCCCCATCTCGACGATGCGATGGGGGGAGAGGCCCACGAGCTCGCGGCCTTCGAACCAGATCGAGCCAGCGGTCGGGCGCACCAGCCCCGCGATCGAATTGAGCAGCGTCGTCTTGCCGGCACCATTGGCCCCGAGGATCGCCACCGCCTCGCCCGCGCGCAGGCGAATGCTGACCTCGTCGAGCGCCTTGTGCCGACCGTAGGCGTGGCTCAGTCCATGGACTTCAAGCATGGCATACCGCAAACATCAGGAGCCGCCGGCATCGTCGTCACCGAGATAGGCGCGGATCACCTCCGCATCGCGCAGCACCTTGTCCGCCGGGCCCTCGGCAATCCTGAGTCCGGCATTCATCACGACCACACGCGAGCACAGCGCGCGCACCGCCGTCATCACGTGCTCGACCAGGATGACTGCGAGGCCCTGCGCGGCGAGGCTCCAGACCACCGACATGCCGCCTTCGAGCTCGCCGGGACTCAAGCCCGAGAGCCATTCGTCGAGCAGCAACACGCGCGGCTTGGTGGCGAGAGCGCGCGCAAGCTCGACCCGCTTCTGCTCGATATAGGTGAGCTGGTCGAGCCGATGGCCGGCCTTGAGCAGCAGGTTGAGCTCGCCGAGGATGCCGGCCGCCTCGTATTCCGCCTCCTTATAGGGCTTGGGCTCGGCGCCGTACATCACGCCCGCCATCACGCCGACAATCGCAGGCAGGTTCGGCGGCATGCGCACGAGCTGGAAGGTGCGGTTGATGCGCCGGCGGACGCGCAGGTGATTAGGCAGCCGGGTCACGTCCTCGCCATCGATGCGGATGGTGCCGGCATCGCAGCGAAGGGTGCCGGCGATCAGGTTGAGCAAAGTAGTCTTGCCCGAGCCGTTCGGACCGATCAGGCCCAGCACCTCGCCGGGCGACACCGCAAGCGACATGTTGCTCACAGCGACGAGACCGCCGAATGCCTTGGTCAGCCCGTCGACTTCCAGGAGGGCCGCCATCACCGCCCTCCACTTGGCTGGCGGCGAATGAGACGCGCCCAGACATCTTCGATGAAGCCCGCGATGCCGCGGGGAAGCGAGATCGGCTGCGACAGCCACGCCCAGACGTCGATCGCCGGCCCGGTGACGCCGCGCGGCAGCGAGATCGGCCGGCGCAACGTCTCCCAGGCATCCTCCACCAAGCCGGTGACGCCGCGCGGAAGGAAATAGACGATGACCATGAAGATGAGGCCGAGGATCACGCTGTACCAGAACGGCGCCCGCACCTGCAGCAACTCGGACAGCAGGATCAGGGGAACGATGCCCAGCACCGGCCCCCACAGCCGCTGCATCCCGCCGAGGAGCGCCATGATCACGACCTGGAACGAGATCAACGGGTTGAAGACGAAATTCGGCGTGAGATAGCCGAAGCGCGGCGCCATGATTGCGCCCACGATCGTCATGAACACCGACGAGACGATGAACATCACGACCTTGGCCAGCGGCACGTTGATGCCGGCCTGGCGCGCCATGGTCTCGTCGTCGCCGATCACCAGAAGCGCGATGCCCAGTCGCGAGCGTCGCAGCAGCCAACCGACGAGGAAAACGAGCACTGCGAGGCCGAGCAGGTGCCAGTAGATCAGCGTCGTATCGAACGGCACGAACACGTAGCGGCCAAGCGTCTTGGTCTGGTTGATCTCCCACCAGATCAAGACTTCGCGCATCAGCTCCGACAGCCCGAAGCCGAACACCACAAAGAACATGCCGGAGACGCGCAGCGTGACGAGCCCCACCAGTGACGCCATCAGCGTGCCGACAACGAGCGCTACACCGAAGCAGGCGTAGAGCGGCAGTTCCTTGACCAGCATCGCGACCGCATAGGCCCCGATGCCGAAGAAGGCTGCCGTGGCGAGCGAGACGTAGCGCGTGGTGCCGGAAAACAGCGCCCAGGCGATGGTCAGCACCAGATAGCACATCAGATTGACCATGAAGCCCAGGCCGTAGTCTGACACGAGCCATGGCACCGCTGCGAGCACTGCCACCAGCACGGCAAGCGCAACGACAGCGATCGTGCTCCCAGCGGTCATGGAGTCCCGAACAGGCCGCGCGGCCGGACAAGGAGCACGATCAGGAACAGGAAATAGGCGACTGCGAGGGTGAGGCCGGAATCGACCAGGTACGAGCAGAGCGCTTCCGCCACGCCGAGCAGAATGCCCGCGACCAGACTGCCGACCATGTTGCCGATGCCGCCCATCATCACCACGACCAGCGCCTTCATGGTGAACTCGACGCCGATCGACGGATTGAAGGTCAGGAACGTGCTCACCAGGGTGCCGGCCACCGCCACCAGCGCTCCCCCACTCGCAAACGCGATCGCCGACATCGCGATGGCATCGACGCCGACGAGACGCGCGCCTGTCGGTTCGATTGCGAGCGCCCGCATCGCGGCGCCGAAGCGCGTGCGCTTGAGGATCAGCCAGATCGCGAGCCCGAACGCGCAAGCGACGCCAAAAGCCAGTACGCGGTTGGCCGCGAAGGTGAAGCCGATGATGCGCACCGGCGTGTTGAGATAGTTGTAGAACCGGTTGTCCGGCGTGAACGCGAGCTGCGCCGCGCCCTTGAGCACAAACAGCAGTCCGAAGGTCGCCAGGATAGTGTCGCCCTCGAGGTCGTCGCGGGTGCGCGCGCGCAGTACCAGCGGCAGCATCAGAAAGCGATAGACCAGCCAATTGGCGCCGAACGTCACCGGCACGGACAGCAGCATGCCCAGGATCGGATCGATGGATGCAAGCGTGAACATCCAGAACGCGGCAAACGCCGCGGCCATGAGAAATTCGCCATAGGCGAGATTGAAGATGCGGGCGACGCCGTATTGCAGATTGAAGCCGATCGCGATCAGGGCGTAGAGGCCACCGAGGATCACGCCGCTCAGAACGACTTCGATCAGCGACATGCCAACCCTCGGTGTCATGCCCCGCGAAAGCGGGGCACCCAGTAACCTCCGGATTCGGAAGCTATTACCACATGCCGGCGATTACTGGATCACCCGCTTGCGCGGGTGATGACACTCAAGGAATCACCACGCCGGCTTGGGGAACACGATCGGCTTGGCGCCCGGCAGGTCGCTCGGCCCGACGCCGACGAATTGGCCGCCCTGCCACTGCCCGACGCTCCATTGCTTGCCGCGCACGTGGGTCTTGAGATCGACCGGCCCCACGATGGTCTGATACGGACCGCCGTTCGCGATTGCGTCGAGCAACTTCTTGCGATCGAGGCCGACCTTCTCGATCGCCTGCTCGAGCACCTGCAAGCTCGCATAGGTCACCGGCGCGGCCCAGGCGTCGCCGGGTTGGTTGGTCAGGGCCACCAGCCGTTTCTGGTAATCCTCGGCGCCCGGAGCCTTCGCGTCCCAACCGCCGAGCCCCATCACACCTTCCGCCTTCTCCTTCATCACGGCGCCGTAGCGGGCAAAAGCGGTGCCCACGCCGACGTGAAACACCTTCGGATTGTAGCCTTGCGTAACCGCGGTATTGGTCAACATGAAGGTGTCGGGCGGATAGCTGTAGGCGACGAAGCTGTCTGCACCGGAGGCTTTGGCTTCCTTGATCTCGTTCGTGAGGTCGGCGGAGCCGGCGGGATAGCTCTTGCGAAGGGCGAACTCGAAGCCCGCGCTTTGCAGGACCGGGGTGACGCCCGACGTGAACTCGGCGCCGAACTGGTCGGCGATGCTCAGCATCACGATCTTGTTGTTGATCTTGTTCTCGCTCTTGAGCTTGCTCAACACCTCGCCGAGCGCGGCGCCGAAATGGCGCGGCTCGTTGAGGAAGAAGAACAGGGTCGGCATCTGCTTGACGAGATTGGCCGCGTCGTTGGAGTTGGCCGTCACCGCAAGCTGAGGATAGGCGTTGCGCGCGAACACCGGCGCCGTCGCGAGATTGAAACCGGTGCTCCACGGCGGCAGCACGAAATCGACCTTGTCCTGGGTCATCAGACGCTCGACCAGCCGCACCGCGTTCTCGGCATTGCTTGTGTCGTCGTATTCGACGACCTCGATCGGGATTGGTTTGTCGAAGCCCTGGACTTTGAGGCCGCCCTTCTTGTTCACGTCGTCGACCCACAGCTTGTAGCCGCTGAGCGTCGTGATGGCGGCGCCTTGTGCATTCGGACCCGAAAGCGAGATCGCGTAGCCGATGCGCACGCTCTTCGGCGGATCGGCGGCAAGCGCGGAGCACGCCGTCCCGACGACACCGATCGCCGCGGCCAGGGCCAGTGCCAAGCCGCTCAATTTGCTACTCATCATGTCCCTCCCTCGTGGATTACTGCGGCCGCAATCGTTCCGCATTCAAAACGGATATGGATTGGGCTTGTCCTTGATCGTCACCCATTGCCAGTTCGTGAACTCCTCCCAGTTGGCCGGGCCGCCGATGCGCGTGCCGTTGCCCGACGCGCCGGTGCCGCCGAACGGAATGTGCGGCTCGTCCGCCACCGTCTGGTCGTTGATGTGGAGCAGACCCGTGCGCAGCCGGTTGCCGAGCGCGAGCGCGCGGCCGACCGACTTCGAGAACACGCCGGCGGAAAGGCCGTACTCGTTGCTGTTGGCGAGCTCGACCGCCTCGTCCTCGGTGGCGAAGCTGGTGATCGCCGCGACCGGGCCGAACACCTCCTCGTCGAAGGCGCGCATGCCGGGCTTCACGCCCGAGAGCACGGTCGGCCGGTAGAACGGACCATCGAAGGTGCCGCCAGCGCTGAGCTTCGCTCCGGCCGCGACTGTATCCTTGACGATGCCGTGGATGCGATCGACCTGTGCGCGGCTGATGACCGGCCCGAGCGCAACCTGCCCAGAGGTCGGATCGCCCACCGGCAGGTGCTTCGCCTTGGCGACGAGCTTCTCGGTGAGGGCGTCGGCGATCTTCTCGTGCGCGATGACGAGGCCGGTGGTCATGCAGATCTGCCCCTGGTGAAACCAGGCGCCGAAGGCGATGGCCGACGCGACCGCATCAAGATCGACGTCCTCGAGCACGATCACCGCGTTCTTGCCGCCGAGCTCGAGCTGCACCTTCTTGAGGTGTTTGCCCGCAAGCTCGCCGATGCGGCGCCCGACCGCGCTCGATCCGGTGAACGAGACCATGGCGATGTCGGGATCGGTGCAGATTGCCTCACCGGCCTCGGCGCCGCCGGGCAGGACCTGCAGCACGCCCTTGGGGAGGCCGGCCTCCTCGAACAGTCGCGCGATGATGAAGCCGCCGGTGAGCGCGGTGCGCGGATCGGGCTTGAGCACGACCGCGTTGCCGGTGGCCAGCGCGGGCGCGACCGCGCGGCTCGACAGGATGAGCGGGAAGTTGAACGGCGAGATCACGCCGATCACGCCGCGCGGCACGCGCCGGGCGAGCGAGAGGCGGCCACCGTCACTCGGCAGCATCAGGCCCTGCGGCTCCGTGCACATGGCGGCGGAGCGGTGCAGGATGCTCACCACCATCTGCACCTCGAAGCCGGCCTTGGGCTCGATGCCGCCGGTCTCGCGCATGATCCAGTAGACCAGCTCCCCCTGGTTCTCCTCCATGAGCGCGGCGACCTTGCGCAGGATCGCGGCGCGCTGGTCGTAGGGCGTGGCCGCCCATCCCGGCTGCGCGGCGCGCGCCTCGGCGGCGGCTTGGCGCACGTCCTCGGCGGTGGCATTGCCGACGCGCGTGATCACCGCTCCGGTCGCCGGCTCCAGCACATCGAGCGAGCCGCCAATAGCGGGACGCCACTGCGCGCCGAACAAGCGGCCGCGCCACGTCGACTCGATGAGTATCCTCGGTATCGGCGCGTTCATTCCGCATCCCCTCCCGGCGGCCTCGTTCCGGTTCGTTCTGGCTCGGCGCTATATCTTGGATCCGCTCCCGTCCGCGGCCGACCGGGAATTCGGGCCATCCCGCGTTGCGAGCGACGATACGATCGTATACAGCCCACCGTTGGTGGGCAAGATTGCATGCCCTCATCGGGTGGCAAGAACCGCGTCCGCACAAGCTTGCGTAGGGAGACGCGTCGCTTGCCATCGGCACGGGCGCTCGAGCGTGCGGCAACGGCGCGCGGCGCCGCTCCGCGCTCAGCGACCTTTCGCCACAGATTCGGCGTGTCACAGGCGCTGGAACGCATACGGAAAGTCTTTGCCGTCATACACCCAAGGTGGGAGCCGTATGCGGGAAAACCGCACGTACGGTTCTATGCGGGGGGCGTGCGATGAAACGCACGTCCCTACCGCTACGCAACTGTGATTTTGTCGCAGCGAAATCGCTGATCGATTTGGTCGCGTCAAGGCTGGCGCTTCGCGCCCCCGCGCTGCGCGCGGCTACGGCCTTGACTCGGCCAACTCGATCAGCGCAACGCCTACCGAGCGGTCGTCACGCTGTGCCGACCGCTGGGCGAACGCCGGCAAAAACGACGCAGGCTCGAGAAACGTTCTATGATGTCGCGCCGTTCGGGCGGCATCTGAGGAAAGGGATGATGCTTCGATGAGCGGGCAAAGCAACTTCGCCGGCAACATTGCCTATGACGACCTGCGCGAATGGCTCGCCATGGCCGAACGCCTCGGCGAGGTTCGCACGGTCAAGGGCGCCAATTGCGAGGAGGACATCGGACTAGCGGCCGAGGCGGTGCTGCGCGCCGAGCACGGCCCCTGCGTCATGTTCGAGGACATTCCGGGCTGTCCGAAAGGCTTTCGCCTGCTCATGAACGTGTTCGCCGGCAAGCGGCGCAACATGACGCTCGGCTTTCCCGATCACCTCAGCAAATGGGAACTGAGCGACGCCTACCGCGAGGCCTACCTACAGCAGCAGCGCATCGTGCCGCACGTCATCATCGACGACGGCCCGGTGTTCGAGAACGTCATGACGGGTGGCGACGTCGACGTCACCATATTCCCGGCGCCGAAGTGGCACGAAAAGGACGGCGGCCGCTACATCGGCACGGGCACCTACAGCATCACCCGCGACCCGGAGGAAAACTGGCTCAATGCCGGCGCGTATCGCGCGCAGGTGCATGACAAGAAAACCGTCGGCATCGTGATGGCCGCGGGCCACCACGGACGCATCCATCGCGACAAGTCGTTCAAACGCCGGCCTACCCTTTCCCGCCAATGCCGAGATCGTGCTCGAAGGCTACGTGCCGCCCGATCGCACGCATGCGGAAGGCCCGTTCGGCGAATGGACCGGACATTACGCCGGCGGCATGCGGCAAATTCCGGTGCTCGAGATAAAAGCGATCTATTATCGCAATGATCCAATCGTGCTGGGCGTGCCGCCGATGGGCGCGGGGCCGGACGAGATGGCGCGCTACCGCGCCGTGATGCGCTCGGCGACGATCAAGCAGAACATCGCCAATGCCGGCGTTCCCGGCGTGCAGGCGGTGTGGTGCCATGAGGTTGGCGGCGCGCGCATGCTGCACGGCGTGTCGATCGCACAGCGCTATCCCGGCCATGCGGTGCAAGTCGCGCATGTCGCCGCCCAGTGCGGCGCCTCCGCCTACGCGTCGAAATATATCGTGGTGGTCGACGACGACGTGGACGTGACCAATCTCGACCATCTGCTATGGGCCATGCTCACGCGCACCGACCCCAAGGAATCGATTCAGTTCATCACCGGCTCCTGGGATTCGAGCGCCGATCCGGCGCTGCCCCCGGAGCGGCGCGCCGTCGGCAACATGACCCATTCGGTGGCGCTGATCGACGCCTGCAGGCCGTTTCACTGGCGCGACAAGTTTCCGCCGACGAACGTGCCGAGCGCAGAGGTCACGCGCAAGGCGCGCGAAAAATTCGGCTGGCTGCTCGACGGCAACGGCAGGTAGGTCAATTACACTGTCTCATTTGTTGCAACCGATTTGCAAACGGCGCTAGTCTTTCACGCGTCATTAAGCTGCTCGTCGGTTCTGCCGCAGCTTTGAAGACCAGTAACACTGCCTTCCAGGAGCAGACGTCGGGTCGGCTCCATGCGAGCAAGGCTCAAGAGCGGCGCGTCACGCCGCCGTTCACTAGGGAGGAAGATCTCATGACCATTCGCAAGCGCCGCAAGGTTCCGCCGCTCGAGCCGGTCGCCGGCAATGGGCTGCTCGATCGCCGTGCGCTGCTCGGGCGCAGCATCATGTTCGCGGGTGCCATGACGGCCGGCGCCGGTGCCTCGCTCACCGGCGCCGCTGCCGAGCCGCTCAAGGACGATCCGTGGAGCGAGGAGGTTGGAGCGCTCGTGCCGCCGCTCCAGGTGCCGTCGCGGTTCGAAAAGGACGTGCTGCGCACTCTCAGCAACCCCAACCGGGATTTCCGCACCTCGCATGCGCGCACGCCGCACCACCTGCTACGCGGCACGGTCACGCCCAATAGCCTGTTCTTCTCGATCTGCCATACCGCTGTCCCGGACATCGACCCGGTCCAGCACAAACTGGTGATCCACGGACTGGTCAAGCAGCCGATGGTCTATACGCTCGACGCGCTGTCGCGATATCCGATGGTGACCCGCATGGCGTTCGTCGAGTGCAGCGGCAACAGCGCGCCGATGTTCTCGAACCAACCGGTGCAGGCGACCGTCCAGGCGCTGCATGGACTCGTCTCGAATGCCGAATGGACCGGCGTTCTGCTCTCGACCTTGCTCGAGGAGACCGGAATCGATCCCAAGGCCAAATGGCTGCTAGCGGAGGGCGCAGACGCCGGCGCGCTGCATCGCAGCGTGCCGGTCAAGAAGGCATTGGACGACGCCATGATCGCGCTCTACCAGAACGGCGAGCGCATCATGCCCGGTAACGGTTATCCGATGCGTCTGCTGTTGCCCGGCTATCAAGGCAACATGAACGTCAAATACCTGCGCCGGATCAAGCTGATCGATCAGCCGGCGATGAGCTTCTACGAGGCCAAGACCTATTCGCAGATCCTGCCGGGCGGCAAGATGTGGCGGTTTCACTTCCTCCAAGAGGTCAAATCGTTCATCACGCAGCCCTCATTCGGCCACTCGTTGAAGGGGCCTGGCTATTACGAAATTTCCGGCGTCGCCTATTCCGGCATCGGCCGCATATCGCGGGTCATGGTCTCCGCCGACGGTGGCAAGAGCTGGGGGGAGGCGGCGCTGCAGAGCCCGGTGCTTCCGCAGGCGTTCACCCGATTCCGCATGCCGTGGCGCTGGGATGGTCAGCCGGTCGTTCTCGTGAGCCGCGCGTGGGATGAAGCCGGCAACGCCCAGCCGACGCGTGCGGAGTTCGTCGCCGCCCGCGGCGAGACCCAGGCGCCGGTGCGCAGCCCGCTTGCGTTCCCCAACCAGCACTACAACAGCACGACGAGCTGGGGCATCGACAGCAACGGGGAGATCAAGCATGTCTACGCGTAAGCTCCTGCTCGCGATTGCGTTCGCCTGCACCGCGCCCGCTGCGGTCGCCGAAACTCCCGGCCTGGGCAAGCCGATCTCCGAGCCCGACATCAAGGCGTGGGACATCGCCATTCTGCCCGACGGCACCGGTCTGCCGGCCGGCAGCGGAACGGCCATGCAGGGTGCCCCGATCTACGCCCAGAAGTGCGCCATATGTCACGGCGACAACGGGGTTAATCCGCGGCCGGGCTATGTGCCGATGGTCAGCCCGCCCAAGTTCGATCGTATCGACGCGCCCAAGACCGTCACCTACTACGAGCACGCCACGACCTTGTTCGACATCATCCGTCGCGCCATGCCGTATCAGATGCCGCGAACGCTCACCGCCGACGAAGTCTACGCCCTGTGCGCCTATATCCTCGCGCTCAACAAGATCATCGGCGAGAACGACGCGATGAATGCGGAGACGCTGCCGAAAGTGAAGATGCCGAATGCCGGCAACTTCATCGTCGCCTATCCGGACAGGATATAGCGGAGTGTCCGATTAGATTGCGGCAATCCCGCGTGTGAACTGCGCTCTTTCCCGCGAAAGCGGGAATCCAGGTGCACCTGGCTCGCCCGCTTTCGCGGGCACGAGCGGCCCGCGGCATGCTGCGCCCTCTTCATTCCCTGCCTCGGCAATGTCATAAGCTGCGGCCGCAAAATGGTGCGTCCGCCTCTGAGCAAGCACGAGGAGCTGTGAATGGAGCTTGGACTGAAGGGAAAAGTCGCGCTCGTGACCGGTTCGAGCCGCGGCATCGGCCGCGGCATCGCCTTGGCTTTCGCCGAGGAAGGCTGCGATCTCCTGCTCACCGGCCGCGACGCGCAAGCGCTGCAAGAGGTGGCAACGTCGATCCGCGGCAAGGGACGAAAAGCCGCGGTCTGCGTGCTCGATCTGCGCGAGCCCAGCGCAGCCGAGACGCTGGTCGAGACGGTGCAGCGCGAACTCGGCGGCCTCGACATCCTCGTCAACGCTGGTCGCGATCGCCGGCACCAGTGGACGCAAGCCGGAGAAGCGTTTCACCATCGGCAGTTCGGTCAATGCCGCGGTTGCCGCCTTCACCAAGTGCTTGGCCGACCTCGGCAAGGAGGACGGCGTGCGGGTCAACTGCATCCATCCCTCCCTGGTCGAGACCGAGCGGCAGTGGCGGCGCATCCGCGCCGAGGTCGAGCGGACCGGGGAGCCCGAGGCCGTCACCTTCATCATCTCCTCGCGGGCAGCCTGGCTGCATGGCGCCACCTTGGATCTCGACGGCGGCGAGATTCCCGTGCTGTGATCGCGTGTCCCGGGCGCAGCGCAGCAACGCAGATAAGTTTACGCAATCTGCGTACACTTGATTGCGTTGTGATGCGCTGCAGACCCGGGACCGTTCCGGCCCGTGACGGTCCCGGATCAGCGGCGCACCGCTCCGCGCTGCACCGCATCCGGGACACGAGAATCAGCATCCCATGAACATCCTGCTCACCCCGGCGCGGATTGGCTCGCTCGACATTCCCAATCGGATCGTCATGCCGCCGATGACGACGCGCACGGCGGACGAGGAGGGTTACGTCACCGACGACACCATCGCCTATTATCTGGCGCGGGCGCGCGGCGGGGTCGGTCTCATCACGGTCGAGATGGCTTCGCCCGAGAAGGCCGGCCGACATCGCCGCCGCGAGGTCGGGATTTACGACGACCGCTTTCTGCCGGGCCTGACGCGTTTGGTCGATGAAATCCATCGCGCCGGATCGAAGGCAT
>WNFU01006088.1_pt1 | contig 14733 bp, 10 predicted proteins | sample 5400121 | NCBI WGS metagenome assembly WNFU01 (sample SAMN13153360, study PRJNA577476) | soil metagenome | isolation source: 100 cm soil or saprolite under grassland replicate 1 | place: USA:California | collected 2016-06-15
TGAGTTCAACTTCCGCGATGCCAAACAGTATTGGGGGCTGGAAGATTTCATGAACACCTCTGCGAGGGCGGTTGAGAATGCGGCCAATCTAGCCCTATTCATGGTCAACCTGGTTGGACGACTACTGCAGGACTTTCGTCAGCGCCAGGGTGAGCTAAGCGTGCTCGACCTGAAAGCGTACTGTCGCGGCGCCAAATATGTCGAAGAGACGATAAAACTGCTGCCGGAAACGCCGGAGCCGATTTTATTGGAGCGCATTTTCAGCAAGATTGTGGGGATTGGTCGTATTCATGCGTCACCCGCTGACCCGATCCCGACATAATTGGCCAAGGTATTGCCATGTGGAAAGCTTTTTTGAGCGAACTCGCTCATATGGTCAGTCACGAGTTGTTGCTGGTGAACGATACCGCACATTATCGGCTCATGATGGCATAATTACAAATGACAAATTCTGCTGCACTCGCTGTCTTCATTTGAGGCTGCGTGCCTCACACCGTCCCCAATCAGCGTGCAATAATTCCCTCCAAGCGGTCAGACAGGCCGATAAAGGAGGCAATCATGAAACGTGTATGGACGGTGCTCCACCACCAAGTGCCACGGACCGATGCGCAACGGCGCTGGGATCAGGCGTATCAACTCCTGCTCCAGTGCGCCGGCCCGTCGAGTAGCATCACCCAGCAGGAGGAAGCTCATGCGAGTCGCTCTCTATGCGCGGGTCTCGACCACCCGCCAAGCCCAAGCCCAGACCATCGAACAACAACTCACGCGCCTGCGCAGCCTGGTTGAGCAGCAGGGCTGGATCCTCTCGGACCAGCATATCTACCGTGATGACGGCTTTAGTGGTGCCAGTCTTAATCGCCCTGGGCTTGATCGCCTCCGCGATGCTGCAGCCCAGGCGGCCTTCGATGCTGTCCTGATCACCGCGCCAGATCGACTGGCACGCAAATATGTCCATCAAGTACTGCTGATTGAGGAACTGGAAGGGTGCGGCTGCCAGGTGCGCTTTAGCGATCGACCAATGAGTGATGACCCACACGACCAGCTTCTCTTACAAATCCGCGGCGCGGTGGCCGAATACGAACGCGTCCTGATCACTGACCGCATGCGGCGCGGACGACTGGCTAAACTGCGCGCTGGTCAACTGCTGCCGTGGTCGCGCCCGCCGTACGGCTACCAGATCGATCCGCAACACCCGCGTGACCCGACGCGAGTGCGAGTGGATGCGATCACCAGTGTGATTGTTCAGCAGATCTTTGCCTGGTACCTTGAGCCTCAAGCCACCCTCTACCAGGTTACGCTGCGCCTGAGCACTGCGCGCGTCCCTACCGCTACTGGCAAGCAACGCTGGACGACAGCCAGCATCCGCAACATGCTCACGAATCCAGCCTATACCGGCACAGCGTATGCCAATCGGACGCGCGAGGTCGCCGCTCGTAAGCGTAGATCCGCCCTGCAGCCGCTCGGACGGGGTACGAGTTACGTCCAGCGCCAGGCGGAGGATTGGATCCCGATCGCCATTCCGGCGATTGTGGAGCAGGAAGTCTTTGCGCAGGTACAAGCCAAACTGCGCCAGAACCAGCGCCAAGCTCCACGCAATAACCGAGCGCATACCTACTTGTTACGCGCGCTGGTCAGTTGTGGACATTGCCAGCACAGCGTTGTAGCACGCGCGTTGAGCAATGGCTATCACTATTATATCTGTCGCCGCCACACCACCACTGTAGAGATCGCTCGTGATGATCGCTGTCGGTCGCGTTATATTCCGACCCAAGTCCTTGACGATTTGGTCTGGGAGGACCTGTGCGCAATCCTGACCGACCCGGAGCAACTCACGGCGGCATTGGCACGTGCCCAGAGCGGCGAGTGGCTGCCGCAAGAACTGCAAGCCAGACGGGCGAGTGTCCAGCAGGCGCTGGCTCAGAGTGAGCGCCAACAGGAACGACTGCTCAGCGCCTACTTAGCCGAGGTGATCGATCTGCAGACGTTCGAGCGCAACCGCGTCAGCTTACAGCAACAGCAGGAAAGTCTGACAATCCAGCAGCGTGAGTTAGCCGCCTGCGCTCAAAAACAGCTCGACCTGAGTGCGATCGCGAGTTCGATAGAGGCGTTCTGTGTTCAGACACGTGCAGGATTGGCGAACGCGAGCTTTGAGAAGCGGCGGGCGTTGGTCGAGTTGTTAATCGACCGAGTAATCGTGACCGACAGCGAGGTGGAGATTCATTACGTCATCCCCACCTCGCCGGCCAGTGTGCAGATTCGTTTTTGTCATTTGCGTAAAGTCTATCATGAGCCCATTATGTGCGTTATGAGCGACGAGAGAGCTGAAATCGAATGCTCATGACAGCCGGCTGGAGCGGTTAACGTGCTCTCGTTCAGCGAGGTTTACCAGAGCCAAATGGTCGGCACAGCGCGTGAGGAACTGGCGGTAGACTAGGATGTGATCCAAGCGAAAAGCTGATGCGAATTCGCAGATACCAGGAAAACACCGTGCACCGCTTGTTTAGAACAGACATTTTGGAGTAATTCGGTTTGAAATTTGTCTCTTTCATAAAGCCGCTTGGTGTTACTTATCTCATCAGCAAATAGCAACCAATCGTTGCGGTCATCGCGCCAGCAAAACGGAGCCATCGGCCACCACGCGGGCGTTCCAAGATCAGTATTCCGCCTACTGCTCCGATGAGGTGGAGGCACGCGGTGGTGATAAGAAAGCCCAAAGCATACACCCACGTGCTTTCCATGCCGGGAATTTCATAGCCGTGCGCATAGCCATGACACATGCCGAATAGTCCAACCCCTAGAGCTGCTACAAGCAAAGGGGTTCTGCGCCCTAACGCAATGGCCGAGCCGAGAAGCACGACGGATAGTGCGATGCCCAGCTCAATACCAGGCAGTGCAAGATGTTCAAAACCCAACGTTCCACCGAGCAGCATTGCGGCAACAAACGCAGCTGGTACAGAGAAAACAGCGCGCTTACCGAGTTGTGCGCTCCAGGCGCCCACCGCAAGCATGGCAAGCATATGATCCATGCCAGTCAGGGGATGCAGCCAGCCACTGCCTACAAAACCATGGGCGGGCGGTGATTTGCTGGTGAATAGATCGACTACCATCAGCAATAAAAGGTACTTCATGATCGTTTCAGCCTTTCGAAAGCGCTAACCGCTGCTTATGGTCGTGAATGATCACAATCAGCGCCAAAATGGCCGGAATCATTGGAAAGAGCGCCGTATACATGCCGGAAAAATAATGGTAGCCGATGCCAAACTTGTTCATAGCCACCACGGGAAAGATTAGGAAATGCGTGGGCTCACCTACGATCATCCCGACGACCATAAACCACAGGATAAAGTTTCCCAACGGCTGGCGCAGCCACAAGCTCCAGGCACTGAAAACCCACACCACTGGCCCAATCAACGCGATCAAGAAGGTAAATTCAGTGTCCGACCAGGGCTTGCCCGAGAGCGAGGCAATGCCTTGATTGAAATGGGTGATCGCTTCTTCACCCACATGGATGTAGAAAAAACAGAGGAGCAGCAGATACAACGGCACGAGTTTATAGGGATTAGCCGGATATCGTGCCGTGGTCTTGCGCCAACCGAGCAGCCCGCCCATCATCGAGCCTACGACGACCCCCACAGGAATGAAACCGGCTTGAGACAATAAACTCACCGCATATATAGCGACTAAACAGGCCAATAAGATCGTCCATAGATTCACTTGGCGATTCGTCAAAGCGGCGGGCTGTATGATCGGTGCATTTGATGCCGAATGCTTCTGAAGAAGGCGGTAGCAGCCGGACAGACCCATAATCAAGAGGGCTATGGCGGCCAAGCTCCCGATAAAATAGCGGTGATTGTAGCCAGCAGCTAAACCAAACTCGAGCTTGTATTGGATCAGTGACTCTGCGATAGCGTAGAGAAATGTCCACCATGCCATATAGAAACCGAGCGGTATGCGTTTGCTCAGATAGTATCCGCCGAGGAGCATCAGGCTCACTGGCAAAGTGACACAAGCAATAAACCAGGAAATATGCGTCAACGTGAAGTCGGATACGAAAAGTGAAGGCCAATGCGCACTGAGAAACGACGAATAGTCCGACCAATAGCGGCTCGCGTTCAGGACGAGCATCAGCACGATGATCAGGATATACGGAGCGACAATGGTATCTTGGGAAGGCACGTCGCGAAATGAGAAACGCAGCCATCCCGCTAATGCCAAAAGGCTTACGACGGTCAGCTCAATCGCATATCCCGGTCCAGTGAAGAGATATGCCGCTACTACAGTGGTGATATCGATCGAGAGCACCGTTAATAAAGATGTTCGTTTCGATTCCATAGCAGGATGGCTACCTTTCATTGGCTTGTTGAAGTATCTCTGGCAGGGCGGATCGTGATGCCGGGCTTGGCGTACGTTTCTGCGGAAGGGTCGCTGCTGGTGCCCACCACGCGCATCCGCTTCGGTTGTGGACACTCTAGCACGCGCGCTGGCTCGCGACGGTCATCGAAAGGAGTAGCACGGGGGTATCTTGCCGCGTTCGAAGGATGGCGCAGGATCTTGTTTTCCCGCCCTGGCCGTACATCTTGCAGCGCACCCCGAACATGCTGCTATAATACGAAGTGCTCCGTCACGAACCTATGCCTGCGGCCCATGCGCCCACCACCCCGAACACGGTCGCGGTTCGCGTTCGGGGTGTCGAGGAGGGCGGGATGGCGCAGCTAACGCCACACGTGGAGCAGGGAACGCTGACGCTGAGGGAACCGGACGCAGAACACATGATCGCGGTCGGCAGCCCGGCCTGGTTTACCTGGCTAGAGACAGCCACGGGGTTCACGTTCGCCTGTGCGCACGGGACATTCACCGCGCGCCGCGAGCGCTCCAGCAGTGGGCGCGGCGCCTGGTACTGGCGGGCGTATCAGCATCGTGCCGGCACGCGGCGACGCGCCTACCTGGGCAAAGCCGCGGAACTCTCGTTGGAGCGCTTGCACACCGTCGCGGCGCACCTCGCCAACGCGGGCCTGCTGGAGCAGGCACCCGACAGAGTTGGGGCGGGCGGAGATGCGCCGCTGGCTGTGTCGCGGGAACAGCAGGCGCTCCCCAGCGGAACGGTAACGTTCCTGTTCACGGACATTGTGGGCAGTACCCAATTGTGGGAGCAGCATCACGAGGCGATGGGGACGGCGCTTGCCCGCCATGACACCCTGCTGCGCCAGGCGATTGGCGCTCACGGCGGAGTGGTCTTCAAGACCGTTGGCGATAGTGTGCATGCGGTGTTCGCGAGGGCGCCCGACGCGTTCGCTGCCGCCCTTGATGCCCAACGGGCGTTGCAGCAGGAACGCTGGGACAGCACCGGTCCGCTGCGCGTGCGCATGGCACTGCACACTGGCGCGGCCGAGCTGCACAAGGATGATTACTTCGGGCCACCGCTCAACCGGGCCGCCCGCATCCTCGCGCTGGGACACGGCGGCCAGATCCTGCTCTCACGCGCGACCCACGATTTGGTGGCGGATGATCTGCCAGAGCAGACCAGCCTGCGCGCGCTGGGCGACTATCACCTCAAAGATCTTGCGCGTCCCGAGCCGATCTTCCAGTGCGTCAGCGCCGATCTTCCGGCTGACTTTCCGCCGCTCCGTAGTGACAATCCACGTCCCAGCACGGGCCTGCCAGCGCCACAGCTGCTGGCGACCAAGCTGTATCTGCCGCGGGCGCGGCCCGACCTGGTGGCGCGGCCGCGGCTGTTCGCACGGCTGGACGCCGGGCTACAGGGGGCGCTGACCCTGGTCTGCGCGCCGGCCGGGTTCGGCAAGACCACACTGCTGGCCGACTGGTTGCGCCGGACGGGGCGCCCTGCAGCATGGCTGGGGCTGGATGTGGGAGACAACGACCCGGCGGTGTTTCTGCGTTACCTGGTGGCAGCGTTGCAGACGCTGGCGCCCGAGGTGGGCGCGACACTGCTGACGCTGCTGCAACCGCCGCCGCCGCCGCTGGAGACCCTGCTGACCGCCTTGCTCAACGACCTGGCCAGATTGCCGCAGAACAGCATCCTGGTGTTGGATGACTATCACGTCCTCGAGGCGCCGCCGATCCACCAGGCGGTGAGCTTCTTGCTCGATCACCTGCCGCCCGCGCTGCATCTCATTATCGCCACCCGCGAGGATCCGCCGCTGCCGCTCGCACGGCTGCGCGCGAGAGGGCAGGCCGCCGAGCTGCGGGCCGAGCAGCTGCGCTTCACCGCCGACGAGGCCGCAGTCTTTCTCACCGATGTGATGGGGTTGGCGCTGACCGACGCCGACGTGGCGGCGTTGGAGGCGCACACCGAAGGCTGGATCGCCGGTTTGCAGCTCGCCGCCCTAGCCATGCAGGACCGCGACGACTACGCCGGCTTCATCGCCGCGTTCACCGGCAGCAACCGCTTCATCGTGGACTACCTGGCTGACGAGGTGCTCACTCGCCTGCCGGCCCACATCCAGACGTTCCTGTTGCAGACATCCATCCTTGATCGGATGTGCGGCCCGCTCTGCGACGCGATCCTGGGGGTTGGCGATTGGGGGTCAAGGGATGGGAAGAACGGTCCAACCCCCACCCCCGAACATCCGACCTCCAACCCCCAGGCATACAGCCAGCTGCTCCTGGAGCAGCTCGAACGCACCAATCTGTTCGTGACGCCACTGGATGCCGAGCGACGCTGGTACCGCTATCACCACCTGTTCGCCGAGGTGTTGCGCGAACGGTTGCGGCGTGGCGCGGCCTCGGCTGAGGCGGCGGCCCTCCACAACCGTGCCAGCGCGTGGTATGCGCAGAACGGCTCGGTGCCGGACGCAATTCAGCACGCGCTGGCCGCTGAAGCGCCGGATGTCGCCGCACAGCTGATCGAGGCGCATGGCCACAGCCTGATCGCGCGCGGTGAACTGCTATCGCTCACGCGCTGGCTGCGTCTACTGCCTGACACCACCTTGCGTACGCGACCGCGTCTCTTAATCCTGTTGGCCTGGCTGCTGCCCAATACCGGCGCGCTCGCGGATGCCGCGCGCTACCGCGCCGAAGCCGAGGCGTTGCTCGCCGATAATCCGGATCCAGTTCTGAGAAGCGAGTTCCTCGCGCTCCAGCTCCAGCCGCTGATCTACCAAGAACGAACTGGCGAGGTTATCGCGTTAGGCCGGCAGGTGCTGGAACACTTGCCGGCCGAGCACTTCTTCCACTGCGGGAGTGGGGTGGTCACTGGTCTGGCATTGATCCGTCAGAGCCAGCTGGCGGAAGCTGAGCAGATCCTCTCCGTTGCGGTCGCCGAGGCGCGCGAGAAACAGGCGCTGTTCTTTGTTGTCGCTGGCCTGGCTCGTCTTGCCATGATCGCCGCTGAGCGGGGTGATTTCACGCAGGCAGAGCAAGTCTATGCGGAAGCACTGGCGGAGTGTGAGGGCCCGAACAGCATGCTGTCGCCGATTGCGGGGATGGCGCTAGTTGAGTTAGGGCGGCTGCGGGGGTGGCAGGGCCGATTGGAGGACGCCACCCGCATGTTAGAAGAAAGCCTGGAGCTATGCGGTCAACTCAACGCCGCGCCGTTTTTCTTCCTCGACGGGTACACTGGCCTGGCAGATCTGTACCTGGCGCAGGGGCGCTTTACTGAGGCATTACACCAGTTAGCGCTCGCCGAGGATCGCGTTCGCCAGTTTGCTAATCCCGCCTTCGTGGCTACCATCGCCGCTCATCGCGCCAGCATCTGGCGCGCACAAGGCAACCAGGCGTTTCTAGCCTGGCTGAACGATGGTCACCCGCCCTCGGAAGATCCGCTAACGGCGGTGCGCGATAAGGAGTATGTGACACTCGTCCGCGGCTTGATCGACACGAAGGAGTTTTCGGCGGCCCTGAGTTGGATCGATCGGCTGGCGGCATTCGCCCACGACACCGGTCGTACCCGAAGCGAAGTCGATATACTCGTGCTGCGCGTGATGGCGTTGCAGCAGCAGGGCGAAGCACGGGCCGCACGCACGGCCCTCGTTCGCGCCCTTACGCTGGCGGCGCCAATGGGCTATGCGAGCATTTTCGTAGAGGAAGGCGCACCGATGGCGGCGCTGCTCCGGGAAGCCCACGCCCGCGGCATCGCGCCGTCCTACGTCGAAAAGCTTCTGGCTGCCTTCCCCGAGAGGCTAGAGGCTAGGGGCTTGAGGCTTGCAGATGCCGCACAAGCCTCAAGCCTCAAGCCTCAAACCTCAGAGCTTGTGGAGCCGCTAACCCCGCGTGAACTGGAGGTGCTGCGGCTGCTGGCGGCCGGCGCATCGAACGGCGCGATTGCCGAGGCGCTGGTGATCAGCATCGGCACCGCCAAGAAGCATGTCAACAACATCCTCGCCAAGATCGACGTGCGCAGCCGCACCCAGGCGGCGATCTGGGCGCGCGAACATGGCCTCCTCGTAGGGCGATCTGAGTCCTGAGTGTAACGTTTGCGTTTCAGAACCGGTAACGCAGCGCGGACCGCCTGAAACGCGCGCCTCCCACATACCCGCGCAGCTCCCTCTTCGATAATCCCACACCCGGCTGATTGAGGCGTATGCTCACCCCCAGGCGGGAGCCCCGCCACCACCGCCATCAACACATCCTGCGCCGCATACCGCTCGATCCTCGCGCTGCTCCAGGCAGAAATAATACACCCCGGGCTACACATTTCGGTCACTGTCTTTGCTGCGCCGATCGACTAGAGTCGAAGCAATGAGAGCGTAGCGAATAGCGAGGAGTTCTCAGTCACGGCCGAATAAAGGATGTCTATGCGAGCAGTGTATCAAATCACCGTCAAGGGCCATCTGGACAGCCAGTGGTCGGCCTGGTTCGACAACATGTTGATTACCAACGAAGCGAACGGCGAGGCGGTGCTGCGCGGGCCGCTGGCCGACCAATCCGCGCTTTACGGCGTGTTAGCCAAGATCCGTAATCTCGGCCTGCCGCTCCTGGCGGTCAGCACGGCCACGACCACCGAATCGCCGCAGGACGCACACTGAACGGCGCTCAAAGGAGGAACACCATGATTCGACAGCTCACCGACCACACGAAAGCCGCTTTCATTGAAAGGAATGCACGAATGCACATCCGCACGTTGAAACGTCTCATACCGCTCTTGATGCTGGCACTGCTCACTCTGGCCATGCTCCTACCTACCGTCTCTGCCGGAGCAATGCCCACCAGGAACAGTCCAACCGACTTCGCCGCTATCGACGCCTACATCGACGGACAGATGCGCGAGCTGCGCATTCCCGGCCTGGCGCTGGGCGTGGTCCAGGGCGATCAGATCGTCCACCTCAAGGGCTTCGGCGTCGCCGGTCCCGATGGGCGCGCAGTCACGCCGCAGACCCCGTTCCAGCTCGCCTCGCTTGGCAAACCCATGACCGGCGTGGCGGTGATGCAGCTGGTCGAGGCCGGCAAGATCGACCTGGACGCGCCCGTCCAGCGCTACCTGCCCGCCTTCCGCATCGCCGACGCAGCCGCCTCGGCGCAGATCACGGTGCGCCAGCTGCTGTATCACACCAGCGGCTTGCCAGGCACGGTGGGCATGGAGTACGTGCTCAGCGGGGACGCGCGTCCCGACGCATTGGAGGCGCGGGTCGGCGCGCTGCACGCGGTGTCGCTCAACCGGCCGGTCGGCGCGTCCTATGAGTACTCCAACGCGGGCTATCAGATCCTCGGGCTGATCGTTCAGCAGGTCAGCGGGCAGTCGTACGAAGGGTATATGCGCGAGCATCTCTTTACGCCCCTGCAGATGCAGCAGACGTATACCGACTGGACGCAGGCCCGCAGCCACGGCGTGGCGAGTGGCTACCGTTACTGGTTCGGCGTGCCGGTGCCGGGCGAGATGGCGATTGACCGCGCAATGCTGCCAGCGGGCGCCCACTTGGCAGGGAGCGCGGAGGATGTCGCGCACTTCCTGATCGCCCAACTCAACGGTGGAAGCTTCGGCACCACGTCGATTCTCTCACCGCAGGGCATCGCTGAGATGCGGCGCCCCGTTGCACAAACCCCCGCTGGCGACGAATTCTATGCGATGGATTGGGGCGTCAGGCCGATCGGTAACGTGCCCGCGGTCTCGAAGGGCGGCGACAACCCCGACTTCAAGACCCTGATGTTTCTCATCCCCGAGCGGCGCCTCGGACTGGTCGTGCTGATGAACGCCAACAACCGGTGGGGCTCGTACCTGGGCGATGCGCGGCTAGCGCTGATTCCCGTAGGCGTAGCGGAGTTGCTGCTGGGGCAGCCGGCGACGGTCTTCCCCGCGAGCCGCACACCGACGCTGCTCCTTGGGATCCTGCTCCTCGCCGTCACGGTGCAGGCGGCCGGCATGGCGCGCACGGCGCTCCTGCTGCGCCGCTGGCACAGCCGGCCTCGCTTACGCCCACAGGGCTGGATCGCGGTCGCGGTGCGGATTGGGCTGCCGCTCCTATGCAACCTGGGCTGGGGCCTGTTCGCCCTGCTGGGCGTGCCCACGCTCTTCCACACGCCGCTCTCGTTCATTCGCTACCTGGCGCCCGATTTCGGTACGACCCTGCTGGTCAGCGCCGTAGTCGCGCTCGGCTGGGGAATCATGCGCACGGCGGTGCTGCTGTGGATGCGTCACGCTGCGGAGCATCGCACTGCCGTGGCGATCGGAACGCCGATCAACGCATGAGGCGACTCATATCGATACGATAGCGATCACCACACGATTAACGCGCGCTGCATTGAAATCGAGACTGGCTGACACATTGCTGGCGAGGTCAAGCGTTGTCGAAGCCGTAACTCCGATCGTCACTCTCGAAATGGATGCAGCGCGCTATCAGGAGACATACGCATGAAGATCCTCCGTCTTCCCTTCCCAACCGTCGCCATGGCACTGCCAGTGACCAGCCGCTGGTCCTGGCTCTGGCTCGTCATTGGCGCCGCGCTGCTGCCGTTCACCTCCATCCAGCCATCGCTGGCCATCGCCGCCTGGCTCGCACCGGTGTTCCTGCTGCGCTTCGCGCGCACCCAGCGCGCCCGCGTCGGCCTCCCCGTGCTTGCCCTCGTGCAGAGCGTGGCGCTGGGCGTCAACTGGTACATCGGCAGTACCCCGAACACGATCTTCGCGCTCATTGGCCTCGGCATCGGGCTGCTGGCGACCCTGGCCTACGTGGCCGATCGGCTGCTCACGCCGCGCCTGCGTGGTCTCACCCGCATTCTGGTCTTCCCGCTGGCGCTGACCGCCATCGACTGGCTCGGATCACTCCTCGCGCCCGCGCTGACCTCCTTCCTGCTGCCGTCGCTCCTCGGGGTCGCCGGAGCGTGGGACTCACCTGGCTACACGCAGGCGGACATTGCGCCACTCGTCCAATTGGTCTCTATCACCGGCATGTGGGGCCTGACCTTTCTGCTGGCGTGGTTCGCAGCAACCGTCAACGCACTCTGGGAGCACGGCTTTGACCTGCGCCGCACGGACATCAGCCTGGTCGCGTTTGGCGCCGTCTGCGGCGCGGTGCTGATCTTCGGCGGGCTGCGGATCGCCGCGCCCAGCCGTGAGGTGCCAACCGTGCCGGTGGCAGCGATCGCCTCGCGCGAGGATCTCTTCGCCACGATCTCCGATCTCAACCCAGGCGAGCTGATGCCTGGCACGGCCACGCAGCGCGCCAACACCCGCACCATCTTCGCCCCGATTGCCGACGACCTCTTCGCCCGCACCGAGCGCGCCGCGCGGGATGGCGCCAAGATTATCACCTGGGCTGAGACCGGTGCGCCGGTGCTGGAGGAGGATACCCCAGCCCTGATCGCGCGGGCCGCCAGCCTCGCCCGCCGGGAGGGCATCTACCTCCAGGTCGGCCTGGTCGTTTTTCGCAACACGGATCGCTACCCGTTCATGGAGAACCGTGCTGTGTTGCTCGATCCGACTGGCGCAACCGCCTGGGATTACCACAAGGCCTACCCGACGCCCGGCGAAAACATGATGATTGCCGCCGGCCCGCGCACCTTGCCGGTGGTCGACACCCCCTATGGGCGGCTTGCGATAGCGATCTGCTACGACGTGGATTTCCCCGATTTGATCCGCCAAGCCGGGCAGGCGGGCGTGGATATCTTGCTGGCGCCCTACAAGGATTGGGAAAGCATTCGGGTGCAGCATGCCCAGATGGCGATCTTTCGCGCGGTCGAGAACGGCTTCGCAATCGTGCGCCCTTCGCTCAGCGGCGTCTCAACGATTATCGACGCGCAGGGTCGTGTGCTGGCCCAGGTCGATGCCTTTGGACCGGACGAGCCGACCGCGGTCGCGACCGTCGCGACTCAGCATGCTACGACTCTCTACGCCCGCTTCGGCGATTGGTTCGCCTACCTGTGCGTCGTCGGTTTCGCAGCGCTGATACTGGCGACCTTGCTCCGGCGCACGTCGCAGGTTGTTGCGCGGCGGCCAGCCTAATCATCGATGCGCAAGAAGGAGCAAGGTATGAACACCATCACATCATCCACGGGAACGACGGTGCAGCCGCACGCAGCGCGGCGTAGGAAAGGAGTAGGCTTTTGGACCGGGCGCGTGCTGCTTGGGCTGGTCATCGCGCTGGTTGCACTGGCCGCCACCGGTGCGAGCTACCAGGCGGTCGCCACGGCGATCGACCAGCGCACCTACCCCGCGCGCGGCCAGCTGGTCGACGTCGGCGGCTACCGGCTGCATATCACGTGTGTGGGCACAGGCAGCCCCACGGTCATGTTGCTGCATGGGAACGGCGGGACATCGCTGGACTGGTACGGCGTCCAGCCGGCGATCGCCACAACCACCCGCGTGTGTGCCTATGACCGCGCCGGGATGGGCTGGAGCGATGCAGGCCCTGGACCGCGGGACGCCCAGCAGATCGTGCACGAACTGCACACGCTTCTGACCAACGCGGTCATCGCAGGCCCGTATGTCCTGGTCGGGCACTCGTTTGGCGGGCTGTACACCCGCGTGTACGCCGACCAGTACCCCGACGAGGTGGCGGGCATGGTCCTGGTTGATGCGTCCCACCCGGATATGTGGGCGCGCACCCCTGGCGGGCAGAATATTTACACTTCCTCTGTGCAGATGGGCGGTATCCTTGCCGCGCTGGCACCGTTCGGAATCACTCGTTTGCAAGCGACCACGACCCATCTCCCACCCAACTATGATATGCCACCAGAGCGATACGCGGAGTATCAGGCACTGCGGTCTTCGACACGTTCGTGGAATGCCGCCCTTGCGGAACTGCGTGCCACTCCCGCAACAATGGACCAGGTCCGCACCACCCGCAGCCTCGGACCGATGCCATTGGTGGTGCTGACGGCACGCGGCGACCACACGCAGGGTGGCCAGCAGGCGCTGGAGATCGAGCAACTCCACGTCGCGCTGCAAAATGAGTTGGCGGCCCTTTCGACCAATAGCACGCATCGGATCGTCGAAGGGTCCGACCATCAATCGCTCCAGTTTAACGCGACGCACGCCAGCGTCACGAGTGCGGCGATTCTCGAGGTCGTCGAGACCGCACGGAGTGGACAGCCGCTGGCGCGGTAGGCGCTATTGCCGTGACCCAAGTACGCGCGACCGCACAGCGTCTTGCGACCGCGTCACCGACACTCATTTCGACGTTTGCTGACCATCGATACACAATGATAAGGAGCCAATTATGCACACGCTCACCGCATCGAGCACAACAACGGCACAACCACGCGCTGCCCGACGGTATGGCCTGATCCTCTTCTTCGTCGCCGCCTATGCCTGGACCTGGCTGTTCCAGCTGCTGAGTATGCTCATCGCGCGCCACACGATCAGCCTGCCGCTGCCGCGCGAGCTCGTCGAAACGATCGGGTTTCTTGGCCCAGCGCTGGCCGCGCTCGTCGTGACCGCCTATGAGGCCGGCGGCGCGGGGGTGCGCGCCTTGCTGGCGCAGCTGCTGCGCTGGCGCGTGCGCCCGATTTGGTACGCCGTCGCGTTCGGCGGCCCGCTCTTGCTCACGCTCGCACTCGCGGTGTTGTACCGCGCCACTGGCGGGGTGCTCCCATCGTCCGTGCCGCTGCAGATGCCGCTGCCATTGCTCTTGCTGCTCTTTTTCGTCTACGTGGGCCTGTTCCACGGCGGGCTGGACGAGGAATTGGGCTGGCGCGGCTATGCCCTGCCGCGGCTCCAAGCGCGCTATGGCGCGCTCACGGCGAGCCTCATCCTGGGGGTATTCTGGGCCTGCTGGCACCTGCCGGCGTGGTTTCTTCCCGATTCTCCTCAGGCCGGTCTGTCATTTCCGGTGTTTCTGGTGAGCGTCGTCGCGACATCGATCATATACACCTGGTTTTACAACAGCACCGGTGGTAGCTTGCTCCTGATTATCGTGCTGCACACCATCTTTGACATCTGCACCACCGGCCCGTGGGCAGGGGCGCTGATGGCGGCCCACAGTGGCGTCTATGGCGTTGACCCGCTGCTGATCCTGATGGTGCTTGAAGTGGTGCTGGCGCTGAGCGTGGTCGTTCTGACCAACCCACGCACACTTATGCGCAGGCGGGATGGGACATAATCGGACGGTTGGAGAGTGGCATCTGCCCGCACAGCGTCCGCACGCGCGCGGCCATCCGAGCGGTCGTCGAGGCCGCATGGAGTGGCCAGCCGCTGGCGCAGTAGGGCCAAGAGAACCTGTATCATCTATTTGATAGGAGCATATGCCCATGTATTCCAATACTATCAGCTACCAGCTGGCCCGTAGGATCGCCAGCGCGATCCTCGCTCTCGTGATGTGCCTGACCATAGCTCCTGCTGGG
>WNFU01006092.1_pt1 | contig 14727 bp, 11 predicted proteins | sample 5400121 | NCBI WGS metagenome assembly WNFU01 (sample SAMN13153360, study PRJNA577476) | soil metagenome | isolation source: 100 cm soil or saprolite under grassland replicate 1 | place: USA:California | collected 2016-06-15
AGAGCTGACCGCCGTACGGCGGATCGCTGAACCAGTAGCTGCCGTCGGGATGTGCAGCGATGTCGTTCGGCGAGTTGAGCCGTTTGCCGTTGTAAGAATCCGCTACGACCGTGATCGATCCATCGTGTTCGTATCGCACGACGCGGCGCGTGAGATGCTCGCAGGAGAGTTGACGGCCTTCGAAGTCGAACGTGTTGCCGTTGCTGTTGTTCGAGGCACCGCGAAACACCGTCACACGATCATCGTCTTCGAGCCATCGGAGTTGGCGGTTGTTTGGAATGTCGCTCCAGACCAGGTACCTGCCCTGCGCGCTCCACGCTGGACCCTCCGCCCACAACGCGCCCGTCCAGATCCGTTTGATCGACGTGTTGCGCTGAATGTACGCGTTGAAGGCCGGATCGACAGCGATGATGTCCGGGTCTGGATATATCGCCGGTGGCGCGTTGGGTCCGAAGTCGCGGGGAGGATTCGTGATGGTGCTTGGCGGCTCGCGAGGCGGGCTCTGTGACTGCAGTCCGGCGGCAAGACCGCGCCGCGAGCACATCGTCGCAGCGGCTCCGGCCGCCAACGTTTTGATCAACCGGCGCCGTGAGAGCAACTCGTCGCTCATGCCTCGCTCCGAGCGGTTACCTGTGCCGCTGTCCTAGATTTGGTGACGCGGCGTGGGGCTCCGACGATCAGAACCATGACTCCGCCGAGCACCGCTGCCGCCGAGAGGATTCGAAGGCCGACGTGGAAATCGCCGAAGGCGTCGCGCATCCAGCCCATTGCGTACGGCCCCATGAACCCGCCGAGATTTCCAACGGCATTGATCAGCGCAATGCCCGCTGCTGCGCCGGTGCCGCGCAACATTGCTGTCGGCATCGACCAGAATGGCGGGGTAGCGCTGTAGAGACCAATGGCCGCGATCACAAGGGCGAGAAACGCGAGGACCGGTGTCGCCGCGTACGATGCCCATGCGAGCCCGATGGCAGCGGTGCAGGCGCAACACGCGACGTGGACGCGACGCTCACCGGTGCGATCTGAATGCGCCGCGACGATCACCATGGCCACTGCCGCCGCGAGAAACGGCACTGCGGACCACAGACCAACGGCGAGATCGGAGCCGCCAGAGAGTCCCTTCACGATCTGCGGCAGGAAGAAGCTGAAGCCGTAACCGCTTGTCACCATGAGAAACAGCACCGCGGCAAATCCCCACACCGATCGATCCAGCAGCCCTGCGCGAAGCGTGTCTGCATCCGGACGCGCCGTGTACTCGCGCTCGCGGCGGAGAGTGTCGATCAGCCACACTTTCTCGCTGTCGGGCAGCCAGCGCGCGTGCTCGGGTCGATCAGTCAGGTACCAGAGCGCGACGATGCCGAGAATGACGGCAGGGAGGCCTTCGGCGAGGAACAGCCACTGCCACCCCGCAAGACCACCGACACCGCGCAGCGAGAGCAACAGTCCTGAGAGCGGCGATCCGAGAATGCCGGCTGCCATGCTCGCGGTCGTAAACTGCGCCATCGCGCGCGCGCGTTCGGCGGCGGGAAACCAATACGTGAAGTAGAGCACCACACCAGGAAAGAAGCCGGCCTCTGCTGCGCCCAGTAAAAAGCGCATGACATAAAAGCTTCGCACGCCCTGCACGAACAGCATCCCGATCGAGATCAGTCCCCAGACGATGGCAATCCTCGCCAGCCACACGCGCGCGCCGACTCGCGCCAGCACGAGATTGCTCGGCACTTCGAACAGGAAATAGCCGATGAAAAAAATTCCCGCGCCAAACCCGAAGACCTCGCTCGAAAATCCGAGCGCAGCGTTCATCTGCAACGCGGCAAAGCCGAGATTGAGCCGGTCGAGATACGCGACGAGATACAGCAGCGCCACGAAAGGGATGAGTCTCCGCCGCACACGTCGAATCGCGGGATGCACGTCAGACCTGCGCGGCGCCGCGCCGTTCCCATCCGGCTTCGAACAATTGCAATCTGCCGCCGGTCCGCGAATGGGCGCGGCATGCCTCGTGATCGAGCATCACGCCCAATCCAGGACGCTCCGGCAGATCGAAACAGCCGTCGCTCTCCGCCACGAGCGGCGGATGATCGACGAGATCCTGCACCCAGGGATCGGCAAAGTCGTTGAAGTGTTCGAGCAGTTTGTAATTGGGCGTGGTCACGGCGAGGTGGACGTTCGCGAGCGTGCCGACCGGTCCGCAGACGTTGTGTGGCGCGAGCAGCAGGCCATGCGCGTCCGCCCAGCCCGCGAGGCGCTTCATCGGAAGAAAGCCGCCGAAGTGCGTGAGATCCGCTTGAACGACGTCGGCGATGCCGCGCTCGACGAACTCTCGAATATCGGCGATGGTGTGCGCGCGTTCGCCGGTCGCCATCGGAATGCGCGTCGAACGCCGCACGCGATCGAGCGCATCCGCGTTCTCGGGCGGCACAGGCTCCTCGAGCCACTCCGGATCGTACGGTTCGAGCAGAGCGGCCACGCGTATGGCCGTTGCAGGTGTGAATCGGCCGTGCATCTCGATCAGAATCTGGACGTCCGGTCCGACAGCATCGCGTACGGCCGCCACGATCGATTGCGCGCGGCGGCGTTCGCTCGCCGGCAGCTCCGCGCTGGCGGCGCCAAAGGGATCGAGCTTGAGCGCGCGATACCCGCGCTCGACGACCGTGCCCGCGAGCTGCCCAATCGCCCCTGGATCGCGTGCCGCTTGGTACCAGCCGTTCGCATACGCCGGAACGCGATCGCGAAATCGACCGCCAAGCAGCTTCCAAATCGGGACGCCGAGCGATTGCCCCATCAGATCCCAACAGGCAATGTCGACCGCGGCGAGCGCCGATTGCGCGATTTCGCCGGGCCGGCCGTACTCGGCGCGCTGCACGTTCCAGGCGAGCCGTTCGACGTCAAATGGATCCGCGCCGATGACGTACCGCGGAGTGAGCTCATTGACGCACGCGATGAGCGTTTCCGTCTTGTTCACCATCCGCACCTCACTGAGGCCGGTCAACCCGGCATCGGTGAGGAGCTCGAGAAAGATGAGCTCCCGCCATGGCGTTCCGACGACCGTCATGCGCGCGGACGTGATCTTCACAAACGGCAGGACCTCGCAAGCCAGAGCTTAATCGGGTGGCCGCTGAGTTCCAAGGGATTCACCGTTCCTCGGCGTTTGAAGCGCGAGAGATATCCGCGGACGCTGTGACCAACGGCGCGATGTCGCGCGGCTGTGTGTCGGCGCCGGCGTCAGAATGCGTGAGGGATCTCAGACTTTTACTGCACGCGTCACCAGATAATCCTGTCGGGTGACGTTGTCCTGCAGGTACTCCTTGACGAGCGCGTCGTACTCACGGCGGAACTGCGCCAGACGCGCAGGATCGGTCGGAGACAACATCTCGACGAGTTTGATGACGGGACCGACCGTCTTTTCGAAGTTCACTCGGTGGTGCTCTGGACTCAGCGTCGGCACGAGCATCCGGTCGCGATCGAACACGATATCCTTGACTGCAGCGCCGAGGCGCTCCCGCACGACGGTTGGATCGCCCCACAGCGGCGGCGGAGATACGCCAGGCGGCGGCGGAGGGCTGTAGCGTCCAACCAACATGAACGTGCGGCCGACAAACAGCTCCGGCGGCCACGTCGAAAACGCCATTGTCCCACCCGGTTTCAGGACGCGAAGCATCTCGGCCACCGCGACATCCGGTCGCGGCGCGAACATATGGCCGAACTGGCTGAGCACGACGTCAAACGTCGAGTCTTCGAAGGGCAATTGCTCGGCGTCCCCTTCGTGCCACTCGACCTCGACGTTGGCAATGCTCGAGTTCTCGCGCGCCCGGGCCAGAAGCTCAGGCGTCAGATCAAGTCCGGTGACGCGCGCGCCAAGACGCGCGGCCGTGACCGCGACGACACCCGTTCCGCAGGCGACATCCAGTACGCGTTGTCCGGCGTGCACGTTCGCCTGGCGCACCAGCCGCGCCGCCGGCCCCGTCGTGATGGCCTCGAGCGGCGAAAAAAACGCCCAGCCTTGCCTCTGGGCTTCCTTGAACTGTGCGAAGGGATCGGTGTTTGTGAGCGGCATCAGACCCTGATGAGTACCGCGATTATTTGTCCGCTGTCAAATGACAGCCGAGCAGGCCGCCATAGCGCATTGTCGAGCTGTCCTCCACGGTGTCCGCTGAAGCTATTTCGAGCGAAAAATCGAGCCGGTCGGGGCCGGTCTCTCGACTTGAGGCGTGGCACCAATTTTGCCTCTATTCAGGCACAGGCGTTCTCACAGGCGCCTGTTTCCATCACAATCCGAACTTTCTGGAAGGTGCCCAGTGCGTCTAAATCGAAGTGTTTTGAGAACCAATGTGCTCGCGATTGTCGCGGGGCTTTCGCTCGTCACCCCGGTTGCTGCGAAAAGCGGCCGCCCCAACGAATTCGCGAGCATTCGCATCGAGAATTTCGGCCGTATCAATCCGAATTACTACCGTGGCGCGCAGCCGAAGGGCCAGGACTACTCAGACCTGGCAGCGCTGGGTGTCAAGACCATCATCAACCTCGAGAGCGACGACGCCGATAGGAACGAAGGCGCGATGGCCAAGCGCGCAGGCCTGGCATATCTCCAGATACCCATGACCACGCACGTGCCGCCGACATCTGAAAAGATTGCCCAGTTCCTGCGCACCGTGAACGATCCAGCCGCGCAGCCGGTGTATGTTCACTGCGTTGGCGGCCGCCATCGAACGGGCGTCATGACCGCCGTCTATCGAATGACGCAGAACGGCTGGAGCGCCGATCAGGCCTTCAAGGAGATGAAGCAGTACAACTTCGGCGCGGATTTCCTGCATCCCGAATTCAAGGACTTCGTCTATCGCTACAGCGCGGATCACGCGGCGACCAGGTCCCGTCAGGCTGTTGCCGCGGCCCAGTCAGGACAGTAAGTCGTCATCGCCGCGTCGCGTGTTCCGCCCTCTCTGTCAGAGCAAAAAACAGGATTGCATCCAGTGTCGGCTCACGATTGAGCCGGCACTGTGGTCATTTCGGAATGCGCTGTGCGAATGGCGGTGCGCGGCGCGCGTCTTGCACTGAGAGAGCAGACGAGCTCGTGACGCAACTTGGGCTGAGCGCCTCGAGTCCGCACGCGGGAGATGAACGACGTGCCTCAGGTCACCATCCGAGTGGACTTTTCAGACGCAAGTGGTCAGGAGGAGGCCCTTTCCGATTACTTATGCGACTGGCCGGATTGTCCGAACTTCGCTCGACACGAACTCGGCCTCGCACGGCAATTGGGGATGCACGCTGCGGTCTGTGAGGAGCACGCAGCGGCTCTGACGAGACCGCCGAGCGACGACGTAGACGGGAAGGAGCGGTCCGGTTGACGACCTCAGGCCGCAACGGCGCTCGGTTCGCGTCCGACGGCGACAAAGCTGATGTCGCTGACGAGATTCGACGAGCTGCCGGTGACCGTTGCCCTGGCGACCGGTGCACCGGCAGCGCCGCTCGACTTATTCCCTCGTCATCGAGCGGTCGGCGAACTTTTCAGGAAACTGCTTGATGATGCCTTCCGACAGCGCGTCAGACATCTTCAGGATGTGGTCGTAAACCGCGTCAAACGCGCGCACGTCCGCGTCCCAGTTCTTCGTCAATCGAGCGACGACCTCATCTGTTGTCGTCGACAAATGTCGGTTCATGTGGTCGACCAGCGTCGCGTTCGGCCAGTTCGGATTCGCCTTGCTGAGGAATTCTGCGATGTCCTCGGCGTTCTTGTGCCACTTCGTGTCGGCCTGCTGCTGCGAAGCCTTGTCGCCGGCTTTTGCGAACTTGATGATGTCGACGGCAATCGTGATGTGCTCTTTGAGCAGCTTTGTCAGCTGCTCGCCGGCGGGCTTTCCGTAGTGCTGCGCGACGGCGTTGCCGATATCGTCCTGGTTTTTCAGCAATCTGGTTGCGGCCACTTGCGCATCCGGTTGATCCGCGACGGCGGCGATGATGTAGTCACGCGTCCAGAGAACTCAAAACCGCGCGGTCAGCGAAACGCGCGCCGCGCGCGGCGCCCCCGGGGTGATGTTATTGTTGCCATTCGCGAACGGGTAATAGCGCACGTCGAACAGGTTTTCAATGTTCACCTGCGCGCGAAGTCTGTCGCTGACCCGCACGAACAGCGCGCTGTCGACACGAGTGAAACGCGGAAGCGTCACGCGGTTGTCCGTCGACGTGAACATGTCACTGCTATGCACGACGCCCACACCCAGACCGACTCGCGATCCGGCGTCATAGCGGTTCCACACCGAGAACGTGTGGCCCGGAAGATAGGCGAGCACGGCGCCCGCTTGGGCGGACGCTGACAGCGTCCGCGTGATCCGCCCGCGCTGGTGCGTATACCCGCCCATCACGCTCCACGCGCGCGTCACATTTCCCGCGAGCTCCACCTCGAGCCCTTTCGTCCGTTGGCCATCGACGAAGATCGAGCGTGCACTGTCATTGGGATCGGCGATGACGATGTTCGTTCGATCCAGGCGATAGATGGCTGTCGTCAGCGAGAGATCGGGTCGAAGTTGCCACTTGGCTCCGGCTTCGATATTTCTGAACTCCTCGGGATCGAGCGCCTGGTTGCTGATCGACAGCGATGAGAGTTGCTCGCCGGCGCGAGGCAGGTACGCGACGCTGTAGCTGCCGTAAACGGACAAGGGCTGCATCGGTTTCACCACAACGCCGATGCGCGGTGAGACGAGGTTGTCCCGGCTCGCGAAGTCCGCGCCGCTGCGGTTGTTGTGAACGTCGACATTGAACCTGTCGTAGCGGACACCGAAGATCGCCTGCACGTGACGGGACAAAGAGAGCTGATCCTGCGCATAAACGGCCGCCACGGTCGCGACTGCATGATTGTTTGCGTCCGTCGCGCTTTGCCGGAACGTGACTGGCACGGCAATCGTCGGGGCATCCACAGGCACGTTGATCGACGTGGTGTTTGGGCCCACCGCGGTGAAGTACCCGGTGTTCCTGAAATTGCCTGTGATTTGCCGGCCGAGCTCGGCCCCGATCAGCACCGTGTGATCGATGCCGGCCGTTCGGCGGGTGAAGTTCAGATCCGTCTGGTTGAACAGGTTGCGGCGCTCAGTCGAGCTGTTGTACGCGGCAATCGATGCGGTAGCGGTTGAATCGTTCACCGCGGCGGACGGATACACGTTCTGGTAGAACTTGTCGTAGCGCGCCAGCCGCGTGCGGCTTCGAAGCATCGCGCCGCCGCCGCCCAATTTGTAATCGACCGCCGTGGAAAGCGCATCCACCGTTGCGTGCGCGCGGCTATTGTTCGGATCGCCGAAGAATGTGGAGACGTCGCTGGCAACAGGCGCGCCCGCCTGCGATGGCACGCCGCGATCGGCGGTGCGGTTGTCATGGAAGTGCTCGTAACCCGCATGCACGACGGCATTGCCATTGAACGACAGCGCGAGCGTCGGATTGAATGCATACCGTTCGAGCTCGACGCCGCGACGGTAGCTCGCCGAGTTTTCATACATGCTGGTCAGACGCGCCGCGAATTCGTCGGTGACAGGCTGATTGAGATCGAGCGTCGCGCGTCGATTGTCGTTCGAGCCTGTGAGCAACGTCACTTCGCGCGAAGTCATCCAGTCGGCCTGTCGGGTGGTGCGATTGATGACACCGCCGGCGCCGCCGCGGCCGAAGATCATCGCGTTCGGGCCTTTCAACGCTTCGACCTGCGCGATGTTGTACAGGTCCCGGAAGTACTGGACATCGTCACGCACGCCGTCGACAAAGAAATCCGCCGTCGTGCTGTTGCCGCGAAATACTGGCGCGTCGCGGTTGCCTTCGCCTTGCGACATGCCGACGCCTGGAATGTAGCGGACGACATCCGCCATGCTCTGCATGCGCTGATCCGCGATGAGTCGATCCGTGACGACTGTTATCGCCTGTGGCACGTCGCGCAATGGCGTGAGCGTCCTCGTCGCCGTCGTCGTGGTTTCGGCGCGATACGGCACATGCCCGGTCACTTCCACGTTCTGCGGAGCGACGGTCACCTCGATCGCATAAGTGCCGTCCGCCGTCTCATGAAACGTGAGACCGGTCCCGGCGAGGAGCCGCGCGAGTGCCTCATCTGACGTGAAGGTCCCTGTCACGCCCGGCGTTGCCAGTCCGTCCACGGTCGCACCCGCGGGTGCGACGACCCGCTTTGCGGTGATCAGATGGAAGGATGACAGAGCGTCACCGAGCGGCCCAGCCGGTAGGTCGAAGCGAAATGTCTGATCCGCGCGCGAACGACCGTGCGTTTGGGCGGCGGCAGATGATGCTACGGCGATCGTGAACAGACATAGAGCGAAGATTCTCGACACGTATGACTCCCTGCGATTGATGCGTCTGCAAGTTGAGACTAGGTCTCAATCGCAAGAGAGCTTATATCCGACCGATTCGGTCCGTCAAGCGTTACAGACTGCGAGGCCCGGCGGGGCTGAAGCCCCGCCACTACGTGATCGGCAACTGATCTTGTCGATGTGGGGCTATGGCAGCTATCCGCGGCGCTTGACCTGCGTGAGCCGTACCGGTTGGGTCGCGAAGTCTTCAAGCGTGAGCAGGTTGCCGCGTGCAGCGGTGACCTTGGCCGCGATGGATACCTTGCCGACACCCTCGTCATGCTTGTCGAGCCGTAATTCAACGAGCGTGAACGGATAATCGACTGACCTGGGACGATTGGCGGCCTCCCAAAAACTCATGTAGCGATCGGTCAACAGGATGATCTGACGGCCGCCTTCGGCCAGCGGCGACTGATAGGCGAAATGAAGGTGGTAGCCGAGAGAGCCCGGTGAGCGAATGTATCCGGCGCGTGGAAGGTCTTCGAGTGCGTCCATCAGCGCGTCAGATCCACCTTCCTGAAAAGCGGTCACGAGGCGTTTGCGTTGCTCGTCGGTTGACCATCGATCGATCCGCATCTCGATCGTGCCGGCGCCCGAAGGAGTCGCCACATCGCCGAGGCTCACGGCAAACGCCGTGAACGTCACCGGTCGTTTATCGACCTGCTGCGCGGCCGGCCGCGCAGCAGCGATGGTCAAGGAAAACCCGACGAGCGCGATCACCAGCGAAGTTTGCAAGCGCATGACATCACCTCCAGCTCAGCGATCCAATTGCCGCCCTGGAGGAAGCAATGAAGATGCCGGCAGCGGAGTTTGCGCATTCGGATGCACTCGCCAGGATAATGATTGACAACACGTCATGGATGCTCGGCGATTGCGCGAAGCGTTGGTGCTGGCGAACGCGTTCAAGGAAGGCGACCTTCTCGTCGGCGGGACGCGCGACGAGGCCCTGCGCGAGTCGGCCCGCGCGGAGCTCCTCGCGACCACCCTCCGCGAGATCGATGACACCCCGCTCGTCGATGACGCCGTGAGCGACGCGCTCGCACGATCGATCGATCGCGAGGCTCACGCGGCGGTCGGGTCGCTCACTCTTCAGCAGTTCAGAGACACGCTGCTCTCATTACGCGGATCTGCATGGGTCCGCCAGTATCGTGGCGGCCTGACGAGCCAATCCATCGCTGCTGTCGTGAAGGTGATGACCAACGAACAGCTCGCGAGTGTGGCGCGATCCGTCTTCAATCCTCTTCCTGGCGACGGCATCGCGATCGGATCACCGCGTCATTTTGGCTCCCGCATTCAGCCGAACAGTCCTGGGGATGCCGAGGACGAGATCCTGTTCTCGGTGTTCGAAGGACTCGCGTACGGCTGCGGCGATGTCGTCATCGGCGTCAATCCCGCAAGCGACGATCTCGAGACCATCGTCGAGCTCGAGACCCTTTTGCGGCAAATTGTTTCTCGACTCGATCTGCCGACGCGCTACTGTGTGCTGTCAGATCTCCGGAAACAGCACGCCGCCCGCGCGCGGGTTCACGTCGATGTGGGATTTCAAAGCCTTGCGGGGACCAGCAAAGCGCTGGCCGGCATGGTGGGCCTGGACGTGGACGGCGTTCTCGACCTCGCGCGCGATTTTCCGGCGCTCTATTTCGAAACCGGCCAGGGATCTGCAGTCACCAATGGCGCGGCCGAGGGCGTGGACATGGTCACGCTCGAATCGCGAACGTACGGGGTTGCGCGTGTTCTCATGCGGGAGACACGCGTCTGGACCATCGTGAACGACGTCGCCGGTTTCATCGGGCCGGAGGTCTTTCGCACGCCCCAGCAGCTCGAACGCGCGTGCCTCGAGGATTCGGTGATGGCCAAGTTGCACGGCCTGACGATGGGCCTGGATGTCTGCGCCACATTTCACATGGGCATCGATCCCGCGGCTCTGCGATCGATCACCGAGCGAGTGGTTGCCAGCGCGGCGCCTGCCTACTTGATGGCGGTGGCTGGAAACGCGGATCCAATGCTCGGCTATCTGACGACATCGTTTCGCGAACATCCCTCGCTGCGTGATGCGACCGGCAGGCAGATGACGTCAGCAATGCAGCGCCGGCTCAACGCGCTCGGCGTCTTCGATCCGGTCGGCCGTACGACGCACACCGATCCCGTCCCGGCGCTTTACGCGCAGTATCACAGGGCCGGTGGCGACGAACGTTCGACTGCTGCGCTAATTGAGGAGGCACGCCGGAAGCAGCAGGAGTTGGTCGAGCGGGGCTTCGATCTCGGCCGCGGTCCGGGTGAGCAGGCGCGTGCCGCCTCCGATCGGCGTGTCGACGTGATTTACAATCACGCGCGGCTTGCGTTGTACGCGGCACTCGATGCGGGTGTCATTCGAGACGCGGCGCCAAACCATCTGCACGTGCGATCGACCGCGAGCGACCGAGACGATTACCTTTCACATCCGGCTCGCGGCGAGCGCCTTCGGCCGCCGGATACGAGTGCCGTGTTGCAGTTGTACTCATCGCGCCGGACGCCGCAGATCCAACTCGTAATCTCGGACGGCCTCAACGCCAATGCCGTCAACGAGCATCTGCGCGCCGTGCTGCAGCCGCTGCGACGGCAACTCGGTCAGGCCGGTGTCCGCGTCGCCGACATCGACGTCGTGATCGAAAACGGACGCGTGCGCGCGGGATACCACCTGGGTCAGCTCATCGAGCCTGACGCTGTCGTGCACTTCATCGGGGAGCGTCCGGGCACCGGCTTGAACACCATGTCCGCCTATCTCACCTACGGACGTGATGACAGCGGCCGTTCGCGATGGCGGCCGGACCTCGATCACTCCTACACGACAGCTGTGTGCGGCATTCACCCGCGCGCCAAAGCGCCGGATGCGGCAGTGGCGGAAATCGTGCGTGCCTCGCTGCAGATGCTCGAGTCGCGACGCTCCGGAGTGGAGCGCACTCTCTCATGAGTGTTCGCGATCCTGTGGATCTGCTCGTCTTCGGTCCTCATCCCGACGATCTCGAGATTGGCCTGGGCGGATCAATCGCCAAACACGTGGCGCTCGGATTCACGGTCGGGCTGTGCGATCTCACGCGCGGCGAGCTCGGCACGAACGGCACGCCGGAAGAACGACTCGCGGAAGCGGAATCGGCACGCCGTCTGCTGGGTGCGAAGTGGCGCGAGAATCTCGGTCTGCCCGACGGCGGAATCGGCTCAGACGAGTCGCACATCCGCGACATCGTTGCGTTAATCCGTCAGGCAAAACCGAAGGCGATTGCCGCTCCCTACGAGGGCGACCGCCATCCCGATCATGTAAGCGCCAGCCGCCTGTTGACGCGCGCCGCCTTCATGAGCGGATTGACGCGCTACTCGGCGCCCGGCGAGAAGTGGCGCGCCGACTGGGTGCTGTATTACTTCATCAACGACGCCACACGCCCGTCATTTGTCGTGGACGTGACGGACTACTACGACGCGAAACGCGAGGCACTCGCGTGTCATCGATCGCAGTTCCAGCCTTCCGCACCAGACGCATCAGCAACGCGCCTGACCTCGCCGCGATTTCAGCAACTCATCGAGAGTCGCGACGCGCAATTTGGCGCGTTGATCAACGTGGAATTCGCTGAAGGCGTGGTCTCTACCGAGCTGCTGGCGCGCCGCGACCTCTTGAAATGAACATCGGCATCGTCTGCTACGCGTCGGTGGGCGGCAGCGGAGTCGTCGCGTCGGAGCTTGCTCGCTGCCTGGCGCACAGGGGCCACAAGACTCACGTCATCAGCAGCGACACGCCATTCAGGCTTCGAGGTTCGGAGCCTGGCATCCGCTTTCATCGTGTGGAGACGCCGGGATATCCACTGTTTCGAGAGCCGCAGTACCTTCTGGCGCTGGCCAACCGGCTGGTGCAAGTCGCTCACGCGCACGAGCTCGATATCATCCATGCGCATTACGCGATTCCTCACGCCGCAGCAGCGTACCTCGCGCGACAGATCCTGTCATCGTCGCAGCCATACCGCGTGCCGCGAACGATTACCACGCTGCATGGCACCGACGTCACCATACTCGGCGCCGATCCATCGTACAGAGAGACCGTTGCGTTCTGCATCGATCAATCGGATGGTGTGACCGCTGTCTCACGCAGTCTGCGCGACGATACGAGACGCGAGATGCCCGTCAAGAGCGATATCGCGGTCATCCCGAATTTTCTCGACTGCACCTTTCACCGCCGCACGCCCGATATGGACTTACGTGCACGGATTTGTCCTCCGGGCGAGAAGCTCGTCGTCCACATCTCGAATCTGCGTCCGGTCAAGCAGGTCGACGCTGTGGTACGTGTGTTCGACGAGACGCGTCGCCATGTCCCGGCACGACTGGCGATTGCAGGCGAAGGGCCGGAGTTGGGAAGGGCGGCGCAGCTGGTCAGCGAGCTGAACCTTACGCCGTTCATCGAGATGGTCGGCGAAGAGCAGGACGTTGTCTCCCTCCACTCTGTCGCCGACCTGTTTCTCCTGCCGTCGCTTCAGGAAAGTTTCGGGCTGGCCGCACTCGAAGCGATGGCGTGCGGTGTGCCCGTTGTCGCGTCGCACGTCGGCGGCTTGCCGGAAGTGGTCGTCGACGGCGTGACAGGGTACCTGCACCCGCCGCGCGACATCGACGCGATGGCCGCAAGCGCCGTCTCGCTTCTCACCGACGATGTCCTGCACGCGCGCATGGCGGCGGAAGGCATTCGCGTCGCCACGGATCGGTTCAGCGCCGACCGTATCGTCCCGATGTACGAGGAGCTCTATCGGCAGGTATGTGACTGATCCGCAAAATCCATTTCCACGCGGCAGGCACGTCGGGTAAACTCCGAACGCCACACGTTCTCGCTCGTACTTGCACAATACAACTCAAAGGGGGACACATGCCGTTGAAGCGAGTTACGCTCCGATTCTGCACTGCTGCTCTTGCGGTCGTCACACTCATTTTCACAGCGGGACCTCAAAGGACCGTCAAAGCCGCAGCCAGCGTGCAAGTCATCGCGACCGGGCTCGACAATCCGCGCGGCCTCGCGTTCGGCACCGACGGAGCACTCTACGTCGTCGAAGCCGGCCGTGGCGGTACGAGTACGTTGTGCTTGCCGTTGGCGGATAACCCAACAATTCCGCGTTGCTACGGGCCTTCAGGCGCCGTGACGCGCATTACCGGTCTCGGCGTTCAGCAGCGCGTTCTCACTGGTCTCCCGTCGCTGGCGCAGGCAAGCGGCGAGGCGGCCACAGGACCGCACGATATCGATTTCGCATTCGATAGAGCGTGGATCACGGTGGGGCTGGCCGCGAATCCCAGCGTGCGCGCACCGTTTGAAGCGGCGGGCATTCGATTGGGGTCGCTCGTTCGCGCATTCCCTGCCAATGGTCAATGGGATTACGTTGTCGACATCTCCGCGTATGAAGCCACGGCGAATCCTGACGGCGGCGCGATCGACTCCAATCCGTACGGTCTTCGCGTGCTGTCCAATCGAGCGGTGGTCACAGACGCCGGCGCAAACGCACTGCTTCAGATCTCGCTCGACAGGACGATCTCGACCCTTGCTGTATTTCCAGACCAATTCGTGACGCCGCCTCCACCCCGTCCGTCTCTCCCCATGCAAGGAGTGCCGACGTCTGTGACGGAGGGTCCCGACGGGACCTTGTATGTCGGACAACTGACCGGTTTCCCATTCCCGGTGGGCGCGGCAAACGTTTTTCGTGTTCCGAGAGGCGGCGGCACACCTGTGTCAGTGGCTACCGGTTTCACGAACATCATCGATATCGCGTTCAACGGCCCGGGCGCGCTCGGATACGTGCTCGAGCACGATGCCGATGGTATCCCTCCGCCGTTTGGGCCGAGCACCGCCGGGCGTCTTATCCGAATCAACACCAACGGGTCTCAGACGGTGATCGCGGGTGCTGAGTTGACCAAGCCGGGCGGCGTTGCGGTGGGAACAGACGGCGCGCTCTACGTCACGAACAAGAGCATCTCCGCGGGGACCGGCGAAGTGCTGCGCATTGTGCCTTAGCCGCAGATAGCCGCAGATAGCCGCAGATAGCCGCAGATGGCCGCAGATGGTGTTGTTCTCGTCAGCGCGTTGATTCGCGCCCATTGAGAGGAGTAGAGTCCCCGCACGCGCAAACTCTCAATCACAAACGAGGAGGCCGCCATGGCAAGGTCGATGAAGCTTCTGGGCTGGGCTGCGACAACCACCTTCATCCTGATGGTGCTTCCTGTGCTGCGGATGGACGGCGCCGCGCAGCAAAGCGCGCGCGTGGCGCCGGACGTTTACAGCAATCTCAAATGGCGCACGATTGGACCTGAAGGCAACCGCATCAGCGCGGTTGCCGGTGTGCCTGGCGATCCACTCGTGTACTACGCGGGCTCGGCGTCCGGCGGCATCGCGAAATCCACC
>WNFU01009424.1_pt1 | contig 14715 bp, 29 predicted proteins | sample 5400121 | NCBI WGS metagenome assembly WNFU01 (sample SAMN13153360, study PRJNA577476) | soil metagenome | isolation source: 100 cm soil or saprolite under grassland replicate 1 | place: USA:California | collected 2016-06-15
CCAAGCGCCCCGCCAAAATGGTGATGCCTGCGAGGCGACTTTCGCGATCGATCAACAGATAAATAGATGGGGCACCCGGGTAGTCACTGCTCGAAGCCGGCAGCATCGGAGCGCTCTCGATTTGCAACGGTGGGCTTTGGTTCATTGTTGGGTCGGCAATCGGTCACCTCGACCCGCAATGTTAAAAACCGCACGTAAGAGCGCTAGCGTTTTCCTTCCGTCGCGTACCGTACGCATTCTAAAATTCGCTTGCAAACTTGAGCGCTTGCATTGATGGCGGGAACGTCGAAACCCCGGCATCGTTGCAAATGAGCCGTCCAGGCGGCGGGCTCGAAGCCAAGCCCGCGCGATGAACCGGCAGAACCATGACCGTGGTGCGCGGCGTGTTCATTCGATTTATGACGCTCTACGCCGCACTCTTCAGTGGGTTCGGATTTGCTTCGCCGTTCCTGCCGGCCTTTCTTGCAGAACGCGGGCTCGGGCCCGAAGAGCTCGGTCTCGTGCTTGGTGCGGCAACCGCACTGCGACTCATGTGTGGTCCCGTCGCTGGGCGTGTAGCGGATCGCTTTCAGGCCTATCGAGCGGAACTTTCCGTTTGCGCCATTCTGGCCGCAACTGCCGCGCTCCTGTACTTGGCAGCCCATGAGTTTTGGACAGTGATGGCCGTCAGCCTGCTTCAAGCGGCGGCACTCGCCCCTCTGGTTCCGCTCGCCGACGCCCTTTCACTCGCCCATGCCCGACCACGGCAGAATACGGGAGGATTTGAATACGGGTGGGTTCGGGGAGTGGACTCGGCCGTTCGTCGTGGGCACGCTTCTGGCCGGGCAGGCGGCAGGTGGCTATGGCCTCTCAGCGATCATCTGGCTGAGCGCGACTGCGCTGCTCGCGACGCCGATCGCCGCCAGCTTCGTACCTCCATTTCCCGCAAAGGCAGCGAGAGATAATTCTAAGGGAGACATTCCGCATCGTCCCTGGCTGACGCTGATCCGGCAACGCGCGTTCGTGCGCGTCACCCTGGTCGCCGCTCTGTTCTCGGCAGCCATGCCATGTACGATTCCTTTGCCGTAATTCGCTGGACCCAGGCCGGCATCAGTTCCGCAACCGTGGGCGTGCTATGGGCGGAATCGGTCGCCGCCGAGGTGGTGGTCTTTCTATTCCTGGGTCCAAGACTGTTGCGAGCGGTTACGCCGACCGTCGCATTGGCAGTGGCGGCCTCTTGCGGGCTGGTGCGCTGGGCAGTCATGGCGCAGACGGCCGACGTTGCGGCGCTGGCCTTGGTCCAGCCCTTGCACGGATTCACCTTTGCGCTCCTCCACCTCGCATCCATGCGCATCATTACTGACACGGTGCCAGGAGCTTTGGCCGCAACCGCGCAGGCGGTCTATGGTCTCGTCGGCGTTGGCGGTGCTACCGCCGTTTTGATGCTGCTTTCAGGATGGCTTTACGCGCGTTTCGGACCGGCCGGCTTCTGGGCGATGGGGGCACTTTGCACCGCTGCATTCCCCGGCATCTGGCTCCTGCATCGGGCGCTTGCGTCGTTCGCAGCGGCGCCAAGCAGCGCACGTGTCCTCCTTGAGCGACCGGCGCCTGGCAGACATCTCGGCTGTGCGGCAGCGGAGCGGGCGCGGCCGGCGCCGGGCCGGTTTTGCTCCTGGCCCGTTTGACCATCGCCGTGCGCTGGGGCCGCGGATTTGGCGATGGTGTCCGGCGCCGATTCAGGCGCCACCGTCGATGTCGGCCGAGTTCGCCGCCGAACGATCCCGAGTTCTGCCGTGCCGGAACTTTCCTCCTTAGGGGCAGTTTTGTGTTCGGGCCACTGATTAAGGAGCGGCGCATGCATGGACTGATTTATCTCATCGGCTTGATCGTCGTTATTCTGGCCATCCTGTCCTTCTTCGGCCTGCGTTAACACCAGAGATCGTGTCATGACATCCGCATATCCCGGGCCTGGGCCTATGGACCCACGCCCGACGCCGGATCCACGCCCTGTCTCGTTGGTGGAGCGAATCCTTTATCCGGAATGGGGGCCGATCGTCGCCGGCGCCATCGCGGCGGCAGCGCTCGCCCTGGTGCTGCACGCCTTCGCCCTCGCCATCGGCCTCTCCGTCAACTCGACGGCGCCGACTTGGCGGGACGCTTCGTTTGCACTTGTCCTGCTGTCGGGACTGTATGTGCTGTTGGCAGCGCTCGCGTCTTACGGGCTCGGCGGTTACGTGGCAGGCCTGATGCGCGCGCGAGCGACCTCTCGCGAGGATGCGGACTTGCGCGATGGCCTGCACGGTCTACTGGTTTGGGCGCTCGCGACCTTGCTGACTGCCGTGATCGGTTTGGCCACCGCCCAGTCGCTAGCCCGCCTCGCGGCCCCGTCCGGCGGTCAGGCTAGTCCGTCCACGTGCGTGGGTGGCGAAAATCTCATCGCGTACGATCTCGACCGATTATTCCGCGCCGAGCGCCGGCCGAATACCGATCTCGAATATCCGCGCGCAGAGGCGGCCCGCATCCTGCTCACCACCTCGAGTCACCGCGGCATGCAACCGGAGGATCGTGCCTATCTCGTGCGTCTGGTCGTCGCCTATACGGGGCTCGCCCAACCGGATGCGGAGCGGCGCGTCGACGAGGTTGCCGCCCGCGCGAAGGAGAATATCTCCCGTGCGCGCAGGAGCGCGGTCATTCTCGCCTTTATGACTGGAGCGGCGGCGCTGCTCGGAGCTGCCGCCTGCTGGTTCGCCGCGTGCGCTGGGGGACGCGTACGGGATGGCGAAGTTTCGCCGCACGCCCTCTTGGATTGGGGAAGGCCAATAGGGCGAACCTGAATGCGCTCATGAAACAAAGACCAAATCTTGAGGCCCGATGTTGACGGGCGCCTCTCGGTTTCTTGCCTTCTGTAAGTCGCGGCGGCGACCTGCTCGGACGGGATTGCGACAGTGTCTCCAATTGTGCGGGCGAACTATTGCGGCGATGAGCGCCGATACGCGCGGTGCGCCCCGATAACGCTGCATCTATCCACCAGGCGAGGAAGGTCTTTTTGGATAGGGTCCAAGTATCATGCGGGACCTTTGTGTGATCCCCAAGGCTTGGTTCAAGTGCCGAGCGTCGAGTACGTCCCAGAGCCGAGCTAGGATCTGTCGATCCGTGAGCGATCGATCCGCAATCACAAACTGGACCTCCCGCAACACGAATGCGAAAAACGTGTCGTTGCCGCACTGCAACGCCGACTGGATGGGGGGCGAATGGACGAGCTCACGAAGGGTGTGGGTGGGCGGTAGGTTCTGCCATAGCAAATTCTTTGCCGCCCTGATGGCAGATTCGATTACGCGATCAGAGTTCATGCGGGAAAAACGCACGTGCGAAGGCTGCCGTTCCATTGCGTGCCATACGAAGATCCGTTCGAATGCTAATGCCGTGGTCCACCAGTCTTTCGGCGGAACCTCTGGCCTACACTGGCGTCCGCCCAGCATGGCGGTTGAGTTTTATTTCACGCCGGAGCTCCATCTCAGGGATGGGCGCGTCATCCGCGATCTCGAGGACGCGATCAGCTTTGCTCGCGAGCAGGAGGCTCGACCGGGAGTGGACCAGCGCGATGAAGTCTTGCACAGGATAGAACGTGCCGAGAGCGATGAAGAGGCCCATGCTGCAGCACACTCATTTGTGAGATGGTTGGAAGAGCTGGACATCCTCGAATAGTACGGGACGTCGGCTCGCCGCCCGTGCTGTGCAGGTCAGACTTCTCTGGGGTTTGTCGTTGATGTAATCGCGTGGGCATGAGGAGTCACCGCCACGCCCAGCGCTTACATCCTGTGCTGCGTCACCCTCCTCATGAACGCCACGCCCTTCAACTTTCGAGCGGCCGCAGGGATAGGCTGATGCGGGTCACCACGGCGTCCCAGGAGCGCTTCTCCTGTTGCGGGTATTTAAGGTCAAAACAGTGGATCACACTACGCGCACCGCCGGAAAAATTGCACCGACTGTACAAGATCACGCCGTCACGCTCCGATGAGATGGCGAAGAATGATCGAGTTATTCGCACGTAGTCCAAGGCGGACCGCTCCATGCGGAGGTTGTGTCTTAAGTAGGTCGCGGGATTTTCGCCGGCATCGTTGGGACGAGAGTAAATGGATAAGACGGCGCGTCCGTCTGCGCGCTCGAACCGCTGTCCAAGGCCTTTTTCAGGCTTACCGGCCGGAGCGAAGATGCTCGCTGGATATTGGATGCTCGTTCCAAAATCGGGAACTTCAAAGGTGCGCCAGTCAATGAGCGGCCTCTGTTCCCGAAACTGCGCCTGCGCGCTGGAAACGAGCGTGACAAGAATGATGCCTGCCAGGCATCGTGGAAGCCACCGCATGAACCTCAACCTGCGCTGTTGAGAAGATAAGGCACAAAACAAGCTGCTGGTTCCAACGATTGCACGATCGGCTAGTCGGCGTCCCGCGAATCCGTTTGGAACATCCATTTCGTAATTGAATTGAGAAGGCAAAGCTCATTAGGAGGAGACATGACATGGCACGCGCAACCGCCCATCCCGACCACGAATGCATTTCGAGCGAAGACGTCCAGGGTACTGAGGTCTACGGGCCGGCCGGCAAGCACATTGGTGAGATCGACCACCTCATCATCGACAAGATGTCTGGACGTGTGGCCTACGCCGTCATGAGTTTCGGCGGATTCATGGGACTCGGCCATAGCCACTACCCCATCCCATGGGGCGCCCTGACTTATGATAAGTCGCTTGGCGGGTTTCGCACCAATATTACAGAGCAGCAACTAAAAGACGCACCCGAGTTCAGCGATGACTCCTGGCAGGATCGCGATTGGGAGGCTCGGACACATCGTCACTACGGTGCAACGGAATATTGGGAGACGCGAGAACGCATTTGAGCGGACCAACATAAGTCTTCACCCACCGTTTTACGACGACCATTTGCTCGCCGCGGCCGTGCTCGAGAGCCCTTGGCGCGCCGGAACTGACAGCCGGTGTCCGCCAAAGAAGCCAGTGCCACCGGCCACTGGAGCCGGCGGCCGAGTCCAATTCGGCGCGTGCGACGATGAGGCGCTACGCTGCGCGCCTCTGCTTTTCTATGATCTCGGTCAGTTGACGCGTTGCCTGATCAGCCACACGTACCGACGCTTCCGCAACTCGTTTGCTGCTCTGCAGAAATCCCTCAAGATTCTCGCGAAACAAATCGCTTTGGGCGGCAATAAGCTCTTGCGGGGTTCGGCTACGCATCATGTCGTTCACTTTCTCGAGATTGCGGTCCATGCGCTCTCTGCACAAACTGCTCAATTCGCGAGAGATCCCTTGAAAGACGTTCGCATAAGCCCTGCTGGAATGCACAATCGCATCGATATTGCGCGATGATCGTTCCGCCGCTTCCTGCGCTTTTTCATCCGACAATCCCATAGAGCGCGCCATCTGGCTCGACGATTGCTCAGCAAAATGCGATGCGATGTCTAACCCCGACCGCCACAGTTGTTCAACGGCGCCGGCGGTGCTTTCAAAAAGATCAGCTCCAGCTCTTGCGGCGTGCTCGCTTGCCCCTGCCGCCACGCGGGCTGCGTTGCCTGATGCGCGAGCGGCTTGCTCGCCTAAGGCGGCGGCTGCCTGAGCGGCTTGCCCGATTGTATCAGCTCCTCGGCGGTTTTCCTGCGCCGCCTGAGAAGTTGCCCGTTTGTGACGCGGATTAGCCATTTCTTCTCGTCCTCATTCTTGTGATCGAAAGCATTTCATGCCGGTTGTCTGAAGACTTAAACCCGACTGAGCTGAGGCGGTTCCGATGAGTTCAGGATTCTTCCGGGATGAGGCGGCCATCGCAACCGGCCGATTCCCTTGAAGACCCGATCCGAAACAGCGCACACGGGGTATCCCCCCGGCGCCGGCAACCCGCGTGCGACCGCACATCGATTGAGTCGGCGTGCTTGCTCAAAATTTCTCCGAATCCGTCACATCAGGAAAGTTGAAAGGCTCGCATCTTTTCGCCAGCGTGATCCACGCATCCCGCAAGCGTGCATAATGTTCCCGCTCTTGGGGATCGTCTGCTTCCTGCGCCAGCGTTGCGCACCTGGCTGCCGTTTCCCATGCGGCTTGACTTTTGGATCTCATCTGGTCGTGTCCAATGTCGGTCCGTCCGATCGGTACTCCCGAAGTTGTCTGCATGCGACATCCAGCCGCGCACATCCCGCTCCGGCGCGTCGTAGTGACGCGGTTCGATCGCCAGGACCCGCCCAGCCTGATCGTCCGGCGACAGGCTGGAGCGGGTCTCGGGAGGACCGGGGTTCAGGATTAGTCCTTCGCTGGCTTCCGTCGCTCTTTGTTGGCTGCGCTCTCGCCAACATCCTTGATCGAGCGGTGCGTTCTCTTACGGTCGCTCGAATACCGCACTGCCGCTTGCACGGCCGATATGCCGATTTTGCCGTAGCGTCCCTCCAGGTTCATTGGCATTCGCCGACGCGGTGACTGATTGCGGTTATTCACGGGCATCTACTACCCTCCGAGCGTGTCAGATGTTTTCATACGCAGGACACGCGCCGTCGTGGTTCGATTTTACTGGTAACGCCAGTTGCCTGCGCCCTGTTCCGAGCGGTACTTCCCTTGGCTTACGTCCAGTGCGCCGCCGCGGGAAGGCATGAACACTGTACAGAACGAGCGCCCAAGCCCCGGCCGTCCAGTCGGGGCTCTTGTTGCCCGCGCCCCAAAAGGAGCGCCCCTGTTCTGCTCTCAAAAAGTCCGCGTTACACCCGCGAGAGCAGGAGATCGCGCTCAATTATCGGTGGCGCTGACGACGCCGCGTCCGCGAACCCATCACCGCGGGAGCAGGTGTGCCGTTAACCGCCCGCCGACTTTTCTGTTGGAGGACATCGGCTGCACGCTCAAGGGAGGCGTAAAAGTCTGCCAGCGTCAACTCGTCAACGAAATGCTCGGGCCTCTTGTTACGGAGTTTGATCTCAATTTGGTCCGCGATGGCGCGACACCTATCCAGTGCGCCTTCCACAGCGGCCTTCTCCCTTTCATCTAGGTTGTCAAATTCATCGGACATATCGCGATCCCAGCCGCCGCCAAGTTTTATCGTCCGTCGAACAACCCGAAATGAGCAAATGGGCGGTTATATTGTTGCTGCTCCCACTTTTCGATTTCAATCAAACGATGGTAGGACCGTTTGATTTCCTGCAATATTTGCTTTGCGTGTGGATTTTGTTCGCTCTGTGCGCATTGATGCGCACGATTTGCAGCTTCGACGTACTCACGAACACTCGGTCGCATTATCACCTACTCCAGCGCCCCACACTGTTAATTTGTCTCTATGCCGCCCAATCCTCATCGATCTCGCGCTTGGATGAGCCTGCTTGGTTCGCGCTCACGCAACGGCGCGAAATTGACAGCAATTTTTCGGATAGTTTTCCCGCAAGATAATCTTCAAAAATCGCATCCGCAGCGGCTTTATCGCCCTTTACCGCCTGCAGAATAAAACCATACACGTGCCTGAAGGCGCGCCTGAGACTGGGCTGAGTCTCAGCTAGAGATTCACTCTCAGCAAGACATTGACCTTCATTTTTGTTCGGCACCCGCATTGTGAGTCCAACAAAAAAACACCCTCGCCTTTTGAGCAGGGCGGGGGGTCCGCACTCTCTGGAAAGCTTGCGCTGCGATTTGGCGTGGTAACTCACAAAGTCGTCATTCGGTTCCGAAGGGAGAAGCAAGTAATGCCCGTGCCTAAGCGGGCGCTCGCATTGCAACACACAAGCGCCCAGTACCTCGACGACCAGCGGGAGGCGCCAGGCATCGGCTGCAATGATGACGATTGAATTCCGTGCTGTAAAACAGCGCGGGGCCGCTGATGCTCGGCACTTCAGGCAAGGAAGCGACGATGCGCGCCCCGCCGCACATCGAGTCAGTCGGCTTGTTGCTCAAAGTGCGCCGCCACGTCCGCTCTATGAGCATCGCATCGGAACATTTTACGAAATGCGCCGTTAGCGAGAAGAAAAAACGGAGTGCGTCATGGACTGGAATCGAATCGAAGGGAATTGGAAACAATTCAAGGGCCGCGCGAAGGAGAAGTGGGGCCGGCTTACCGACGACGACCTCGACGTAGTCAACGGGCGGCAAGAACAGCTCGAGGGCAAGATTCAGGAACGATACGGCCTTGCCAAGGACGAGGCTAAAAAGGATGTGGAGGCTTGGTTCAAGTCACTGCCGTAAGCGGCGCGAACAGCCGGCGTGCGCGGGGGCAATCGGATTTGAAACCGCGAACGATTAAGCATTGCGATGGATTGGCCATTTTCGAATGCAACGTCAAGTCTCGCCTGCGCGGCTTTAAAATTGTTCACAAAGCTGACGAATTATTGGCGGACAGGGAGTCACTATCGTCCCGAGCTGCACTATATGCGCGGGCCTGGCCCGAAGTGGCGCGAGGCCCACGCCCGGCCGCGCGATACCAGCAAGCGACGAGCCCGAGGAGCCATGCCAGGTCCGCCGCCATTCACTTCAGCAAGCGCGAGTATTCTCCGCGCACTACCCCGCGGACCCGTGTCGTCATCCTCGACCGACGATGTGTCAGCGAGTACCCGGCCCATGAGACCTTAGCTCGTTAAGCGCCATCTCAACAGCAGCCGTCGTGCTTGTCGTGTAGGCCACCCGCTGCGCGCGCGGCATCACCACCACTAACCGTCGCTCGAGACGCGCGATATGGACAACGATCCTTTGGTGCCGCTCGTCATACACGACGCACCAGGGCTCGCCCGCATTGGTGTGGCTGCACTCCAAAATCCAGTCGTCGGAAGCCTCACAGAACTTCTCCAGTCGACGGATTTCGGCGCGTTCATTGGCAGTCCAGTCATGGCCGAGAAAGAGCAGCGGCATCATGCGTGCGAAATGCGCAACTGCAAAACTCGTTCCTGTCAGGGATTCATGTAGCGCCCTGGCAGGTGACCCGCTGGAGGACGCTGCGACACGCCAGACTAATGTCTGGTCTCGCACAGAGGCCACCGCCGGAACTTCGCCGGGGCCACCACGTTTCTGTGCAGGATAAATTTTCGCATCCTGCACCAAAGGAGATGCCTTATGGCGAGACTTGCCTATACTTCGATCGTCATCGCGCTCGTTGCAACATGCGCGAGCGCGCAAGCCCAACAGCGAGGCAGCGGCTCGGCTGCTCAGATAATGTCGAGCATCCCAGCCAACAGCGAAACCATCACCCATTGGTACAAGCAGAGCGTCTATGATCCGCAGGACAACAAGATCGGGGAGATCATGGACGTGCTCGTCGATCGCGAGGGCAAGGCGACGGCGCTCATCATCGGCGTCGGCGGCTTTCTTGGGGTGGGCGAAAAGGACGTCGCTGTTCCCTTCAATTCTGTCCAGGTTACGAACAAAAATAACAATAAATGGTACTTGGTCATGAACTCGAACAAGGATGCCCTCAAGAGTGCCAAGGGCTTCAAGTACGACCGCAGCGAGATGAAGTGGATACCGGAGTAAAGCTCCGCCACCACCGGAAGTCCTTCTCAGAGACCGGGGAATAGGTAAGGTAGAGCTTTCTCTGCGGGCTGCCGATCTGGCCTTCCGGTGGCCCTTCATCTCCTAGAGCCGCGCTACTCATGGCAGCCAAACGCGCCGCATGGCCCGGCCATTCTTGGCGTGGCCACTGCTGAGCGTATCACCGTTTCCCATTGGCTTTGCGCGGCGCCAATTCTCCCCGGTCGCGAAGCCTATTTCCTAGGAACACGGTGAAGGTTTCAACGCTAACGGCGTCGACACCGCTGTACGCTTCGGTTTTGAGATAGCACAAATCCCGTTAATTTTGCCCGAAACAACGGCCCGTCCGTGTCGGTGCGCGCCGGCGGCCAGAATGTGTCGGGCAAACGCGGTCTGCGACGGTGGGCTGATGATCGACCGGTCACCAATGAAAAGCGTGCGTCACCCGCTCGGCCTCGTAATGATCGCGGCGGGCGTGGGCTGACTGGGCCATGGAACTTAAGCTCCGAGCCGACGTCGGGCTGAACCCCAGGTGCGGCCGCCGTGAACCCGCCGCATTCGGACACTCGTTAACTCGACTAAATGAAGCGGGCGCCAACCTGGGGCACACAGGCTGGACCCCGATGCTTGGCGATCTGCACGATACCAACGCTTCCGGACCATGTTGTCGCGGGCCGTTTGCCGCGGCGTGTCTCCCGACGAAAGCCCCGACGCCTGGGAGAAAGAGAAAGCTTACGGAATCGGTGGTTGATCAAGAAGCCGAGTAACGAGCCAGATATTACTTAGAGCGCCGGCGCCTGTTTGCGCGCACTCGCTTTTTGTGGACCTTGCTGACGGACTCATGCCTTCTACCGCTGTCTGTCGTAACCTTTGTGGCGGCGGTTTGAACGTCTGGCGACGCCGCGGTCTTGTCGGTGATCATGCCACGAACTTCGGTTTTGCTGGCGTCGCCCACCAATCTCATCAGGCGAAGCGCCACTGCATTCTGCGCCTCTAATCCGAGCCGCGCCGCCTGAAAGGTGATAGCAAGCCACGGGTTCAACATGTGGAAATCTCCAAATTGCACGCGCGTCAGCACGGTAACCTTCCGGATAGTTTGTGGTTCCACGTTTCATGCGCGTAAACAATCGACCTGATCGACACAACGGCCGCAGACTGTACGCTTCCCGACCAACATGATGCAGCAGGTGAACGCGGCACCGCGAAGTTTGCAATGGCGCCGACGGGAATCGCAACCGCGAATGAGTAACACCAAGCGCCCTATTGACAGCCGAGACGACACTGACACCAGCATTGGAACCATTAGTCCGCTGGAAGGTTTGGTGATTGAAGTGGAGACAACGAATGAATAACCAACAACCTTCTCTTTCGAATAGCTCGGCATCTGACTCACTACAACCCAACAATCAGGCATCAAGATTAGGACACGAATCGCAAGACGTGCGCGCGAAAGCAAGCGAAGCCGTCTCAAAACTTGCTGACGTCGCTCAGCAGGCTGGCGGCCAGGCGAAGCAAACCGCCTCCTCGCTCGCGTCCGACGCCAATCAGAAAGCAAAAGGCCGCCCGATGCGCGGCTGACAACCTCGATCAAAATGCCCCACAACTGGCAGAGCTGGTGCGCGGGGCGGCCAAGAGGGTGGAGGAGTTCTCCCGAGACCTGCGCGGACAGACGGTCGAGGACCTCGTGCGGACAGCATCAGACTTTACACGTCGACAGCCGGCCGTGGTCTTCGGCTTTGCCTCGCTCGCGGGTTTCTTGCTCTTCCGAGTGCTGAAGAGCAATCCCCCGAGCAGCTCAGAAGATAGTTACCACCGACGCGGCGATGACTATCGCAGCGTTGATGGCTTCGGCCCGGGATCGAGACAGTTCGATGGCGCATGACAGGCTGCTGAACTCCGGGCTGACCCGGGCCCTGACCGACCTTCTCTCCGATCTCGCGGATCTGGTGCGGAAAGAAATCCAGCTGGCGAAGGTCGAGGTGACGGAGAAGATTGCCTCCCGTCTGAGAGCTAGCGTCTGGATGGTTGCAGCCGCTGTTTTCGGGTTGATTGCCGCCTTGCTGATGGTCGAGGCGGCCGTTTTTGCCATAGCGAGCTTCGGATTGGCGCTTCACTGGTCGTGCTTGCTGGTAGCCGCCGTTCTCGCCGCGGGCGCCGCCGCCGCGTTCTATCACGCGCGTTCGCTTGTCGAGGGGGACTTTCTCCCAACGCGAACCACCAAACAAGTCACACAAGACATCGAGACAGCCAAGGAGCAGCTGACATGAGCCGCTATTCAGAGACCGATACCTATTCGCAAGCCGCCGATTGGCTAATGGGCACGGCACGCCGCAAGCCTGAGGCCCTTCTCCTGCTCGCAGCAGGCTGCTGCCTGCTGATTCGGAGTGGCGGGAATTCATCCGCGAAGGCGGCTTCTCATAGCCGCTACGGGGAGGACAGTGAGCGCTATCAGTCACAGCCCAGCCGGACTCCGTCTGACATCGGGCGAGCTTCATCGAACGTTCGCGACGGGCTTTCACGCGCCGCGGACAGCGCCACCGATTACGCTTCGCAAATCAAGGATCGGGTCTCGGATACCGCGAGTTCTTATGCCCAGTCGATCTCCGAGTCCGCCGACGATACGCGCCGCAATGTGTCCGAGCGTTCGGCGCGCTTGAAGCGCCAAGCCCAGTCGACACTGCAATCCGGCATGGACCGCGTGCTGCGCGATCAACCCTTGGCGGTGGCGATGGCGGGACTCGCCGCCGGCGCCGCGGTCGCCGCCGTATTCCCGTCGACGGGGATCGAAGACCGCACGTTTGGCGGCGCGCGCGAGGCGTTGACGGAAGCGGCCGGCAAAGCCGGCGAAAGGGTCGTGGAAGCGGCCGGCAAAGCGGGTGAACGTCTGAAGAGCGCCGCCGAAGAGCGGGGCTTGACCTCGGAAGGTCTCAAAGAGTTGGCGGGCGAAGTTACCGACACGTTCACCAACGCAGTCTCGGGCAAGCCCGAGGATCAGGGCGGCGCCCCCAGGGCGCCGCAGAGCCCTGCAGCCGCGACCGGGCCGAGCCAAACTTTCGGAACAGACCAAGCGAAGCCGGACGCCAATCGGAGCTCGGACAAGACACGGGCAGGCATTGAGCCGGGGCGCGGCCATCGATGAGTCAATCCGACCTCAATGCACTCGAGCGGGACGTCGAGCAGGCGAGAGCCAGGTTTGCCAATGATCTGGCTCGGCTGCGTTCGCCGGTAAATCTCGCGCGCTTTAAGGATGACCTGTGGGCGGAGGCTCGCGAAACCAAAGACGAGTGGGTGGAGAAGACTAAAGAAGCCGCGAAAGACGGTGCGCAACGTGTGTTGACGCAGTTGACGGAACGAGCTGCCGCCAATCCCGCTGCCGCATTGGCCATTGGTGCCGGATTGGCGTGGCGGCTCTTTCACCGGCCTCCCATAGCAACGCTACTGGTCGGAATGGGATTAGTCGGACTGCTGCGGACCTCGCCCTCGCAACATAGTTCGCAGCCCTACATGGGCCTCCACGATGAAGATCCCAAACCGCGGCGAAACGATGCGGGCAATGCAAGCCTTGCCGCGTTTGCCGACGCCGCAAAGGAGAAAGTACAGGATTGGAGTGCACACACTGGCGAAGCGGTCCGGCAAACCGGAACGCAGATCGCGGACAAGACTGCATCGGTGGCTGACCGAGCATCCGCTATGCTGCACGATGCCGGTGATGCCGCCCGCGATACCATGACACAGATCGCCGACAAAGCTGCATCAGTCGCCGACCGGGCTTCGCATCGGCTGCGCGATACAATTCCCGATCAGGACGATCGCGATACCTATCTACTCGGCGCGGCCGCGCTTGCAGTCGCTGCCGCTGTCGGGATTGCGCTCCAACGGCGGGCACAGGAGGATACCCGACCGGTTTCGGCGCGGCATTCCTAGGGAGTGGCGCATCTGCTGGGAAGGCATCAGGAATTCGACTTTCAAGGTTTCGGGATTCACGGAGGATTCAATGGCTAGAGAACCCAAGAAGCTTGATGATCTCTTTCACGACACTCTCAAAGACATCTATTTCGCGGAGAAGAAAATTCTCACGGCGCTTCCAAAGATGGCCAAAGCTGCGCACTCGGAAGACCTTCGGGCGGCTTTCGAGAAGCATTACAGCGAAACGGAAGGCCAGGTGGAAAGGCTTGAACGAGTTTTCGACCTGATCGGCAAGAAGGCTCAGGGCAAGACCTGCGATGCCATTATCGGCCTCGTGGAGGAAGGCCAGGGTAGGGCTTCTCGACGCGACATTGCAGGAAGAAAAGAACACGGATGCGACCTTGACGAAGATTGCGGAAAGCGTCGTCAATCAGGAAGCGGAGTAGGCAAGTCCGTGTGAAATGCTACGCGGTAGCAAGCATCTTTCGGCGAAACCTCTGGCCCGCCCTGGCGTTTCCGAGCATGCCGATTGAGTTTTATTTCACGCCAGAGCTCCATCTCAGGGATGGGCGCATCCGCGACCTCGACGACGCGATCAGCTTTGCTCGCGAGCAGAGGCTCGACCAGGAGCCCAGCGTGCAGGGCTGCGCTAACAAAGAGACCATTAAGTTTTTCCAGTCACTTCGTCTTGGTCGCCGCTATCTATCGAGTACTGCCGTTACTACCTCGGCCGTCGCATGCCGGAAGAGGGTGGCATGACTCCCCCCGCACATTGCCGCGGCCGGTGGCGCAGTCCTCGAGTGACGGCCCGAGCCGACAGGGGTACGCTCTCATCACCGGATGTTGCCTGGAACGGTCATTAGCGCGCTATTCCGAGGGCAAGGGGGGCCTATGAAGGGTGTCTCGACGGCCGTTGTTGCGGCGATCATCGTCGGCACGCTCTATTTCGGTCGAGAGGTGTTTGTCCCGGTCGCGCTGGCGATCCTGCTCAGCTTCGTGCTCGCGCCGCTGGTCCGGATGTTGCAACGTTGGCACGTGCCGCGCGGGCTGGCGGTTGTCGGCGTCGTTCTCCTTGCCTTCGTGAGCATCTTCGCGCTGGGCGGCGGTACACCATCCGTCGCATGCGCCGAAGACTTCCTGCGGCGCAAGTCCTGCTTGCATGCTGGAAAGCGGATGTGGACCCAGCGACGCTGCGCGATTCGATGAAAGCCGATGCGGTCGCCACCACCCTACCTGAGGCGGTGAGGCTCTGCCTGGAGGCAGCGCGCAATTCGTCGCTTCGGGCGAACCTGCAACCCATCCAGGCGAGCGCAACCGCAGCATAAATTTCGCCGCGCCGCCGC
>WNFU01007971.1_pt1 | contig 14712 bp, 13 predicted proteins | sample 5400121 | NCBI WGS metagenome assembly WNFU01 (sample SAMN13153360, study PRJNA577476) | soil metagenome | isolation source: 100 cm soil or saprolite under grassland replicate 1 | place: USA:California | collected 2016-06-15
TGCGGTCGGCGCCCTCGCCGGCGAACTCGACCAGGAACTGGCTGCGGACGGTGCGGAAGAACCGCTCGATCTTGCCGCGGCCTTGGGCCGGGCGGGGGTGGAGTGCACCAGGCGGATGCCCAGGGTGGCGCAGGCCCGCAGCAGCCAGGAGTCCACAAACGGCGAGCCGTTGTCGACATAGACCTGCTCGGGGACGCCACGGGCGGCCAGCGCGGGTCGCAGCGCCGCGGCGAGCCGGACGGTGTCTTCGTGGTAGCCGAACCGGCCGGCCATCACCGCCCGGGAGTGGTCGTCGATGAAGCAGAACAGGATGGTCTTGCGCCCGGCGATGACCGGGCCGTGCAGCGCATCGCCGGTCCACAGCTGGTTGGGCCGGTCGGCTTCGAACCGGCCGAACACCACCGGGTCGGCCGGGAGGGTGCGGTCAAGCTCCGTACGAAGTGGCGCTGCAGGGTGCGCTCCGATGGCGCCCAGCCGGACTGGGCGCGCAGGATCCTTGTGACCTGCGCGGCGGTGCGCTGCGGCGCTTCCCGCTTGAGCGCCGCGGCCATCGCCAGCACCTCGGCCGGGGTGCGCGGCGTCACCCGCGCGGGGGTCGGCACCAAGGCTTCGAACCCGCCGGCGCGCCACCAGCGGATCCACCGGTCGATCGTCTGGCGTGATACCCGCACCGGTTCACCGAACGGGCCTTGGTGGGTGCGTTCGGCCAGCTCGCGGACCAGCCGGCCGCGCTGGCGGCTGGTCAGGGCTGGGTCGAGCGCGTCTTGGATGAGCTCATAGCGAAACAACGCCATCCGGCGGGCCCGCTCGGCTCGGCGTCTGGTCTCGTCGTCGGCGTGGGACTGGGGCACCTGTGGCCTCCTCGGCACGGCCGGGATCCCTTGCGGGAGCGGTCCGGGATCGGTCGCGCCGAGGCTCACCTGCCGCACGCTGGCCTCACCAGGGGCAGTTCGTGTTGCCCACCTCCACCCTGCTCCCGGGCGAAAGCAGCCGCCCGCCGGTGACCGCAGCGGCCAACTCCCACGGCGACAACCCGACCAGCACCCACCACCGACCACCGGCCGCGCCCATCGCGGCAACGATCGCGGCCACCGCGTCGGAAAGCGCCGACCCCTGCGGCTCCAGCACCGGCGGGTCCGCGTCCAGCTCGCACAGCAGCGTGGTGAACGCCGCCCGCAGCCACCCCGCCCGCGCGGCGAACCGGCGCAGCCACCCCCGCACCGTCGCCGGCGGGCGGCCAAGCCGCTCAGCGATCCGCCGATGCCCACACCCGGCCGCCTTGGCCACCAGGCGGCGCCGATCACCACCGCCACATCCGCCCGCCTGACCAGCGCCCCGACCGGCAGCAGCACATGCGTACGCCGACACCCGGCACACCGCGCCCGCCGGGGTCGCAGCCGCCACCGCAGGCCGCCCCCACCGCGCAGCACCCGCGGCCGCGCATGCCCCCACGGCCCCAGCCGACTCCCGCACCCCGGATGCGGACATCCAAGCCGGCCCGCGACAAGGCGCTCCTCGACGTCCCTCGCGTTCTTGCTACCGTGAGCACTGGTGCCTCCGTGCACCGCATGCGGCCCTCCCGGCGGCTCGACCAAAACACAGCCGGGAGGGCCAACCTCTGCCTGGACGTGCTCACGTTGTCGTCGCACATGAACAAGGGCAACCCACCAAGGGTTGCCTGGGATCCTGCTCACCCCCGAAGACGCTGACCTACCCTCCCGCCCTCACAGGGAATGACGGGGAACACTCCATGGCCGCTATCACGACACGGTTGGACGGGCGCTGTTCAGCGTCACCGCCGAGTTCACGCTTGGCGTCGGGTGGATGGCATATGACGCTGGCAAGCACGGGTTGGCCCAGCGCTACATGGCGCAGGCGTTGCGGATGTCGCACGCGGCCGACGACCGGGCGTTTGGCGGCCGCATTCTCGCGGCGATGAGCCACCAGGCGCTTCACCTAGGTGACGTGCGGCACGGGCTTGACTTCGCGTGCGCTGCACGCGCCGGCACCCAGGGCGCGGTCACGAAAACCACGCTGGCGATGTTCGCCGCCATGGAAGCCTGCGCCCATGCCGCTCGTGGTGATGCCTCGCCGTGCTTGCGGGCTATCGGACGCCGAGCGTGCCTTCGGTCGATCAGACCCGGCCGAGGACCCTGCGTGGGTCGATTTCGATGAGGGCGGGCTCGCGGGTCACCTGGCACGCTGCTTCCGCGACCTCAATCGCCCCGGTGAGGCAGAGCGGTTCGCAGTCCGGTCGATCCAGCTGTGCCGCCCGACCCATCTGCGGACGCGCGTGCAGCGCTACGCGATCCTTGCCAGCGCCCACGCTCAACAGGGCGATCTTGAAGGCGCATGTGCGGTCGGTCGGCGTGCGCTTGCGGAGGTGCCAAGGCTTCGGTCGAGGCGAACACTGGACGATGTGGCTCGCCTCGTGCAGCTCGTCGGCGCGAAAGGAAGCCCGGCGACACAAGACTTCACCAAGCAGGCCCGCGAGGTGCTCACGTCCCGGTAGCGCTCACGGTGCAGTCAGTCTATGTGATCGTAACTACCTGGAATGCCTCGGCGAGGCGGTCTGCCGGCAGCCCGGCTGTCTGGCTGTTTGAGGCCAGGCGCTCGCGCATATCCGCCGCGAGCCGGTCCCGATGCGCGGTCTGGCTCTGGTGGGCCCGAAGGGCAGCGATCTTGCGGTCGAACATGTCGGTGACATCGACGTAGTGGTTGGGGTTCGGGCTCCCGATCAGCCACACCTCGCCGACCTCCCACGGCCCTAGTCCCTCCTCGTTGAGCAGCTCCGGGTGGGCGAACGGGTTGCGAGCATCGGGGAAGATCGCGCTCAGGGTGGCCTCGCCGGCGGCCCGGTGATCAGGGTGGTTCCTGTGGAACCGCCGCCAGCTCCACTCCGGGCTCCAGGTGAGCATCCGGTCCGGTCGCAGCTGGCGGATCAGCCGCGTGATGTCCCGGCGCAGCGCGTAGCTTGGCTCGATGCATCCGTCTGGGTAGCCAAGGAACCGCACGTCAGACACACCGAGCACGGCGGCCGCCGCCTCCTGCTCGGCTCGGCGGATCCCTGGGATGTCCGATCGGGGAACCTGGGGATCGAGCCCGCCGGAATCCCCGTCGCTCAGCACGCAGTAGGTGACCGGGATGCCGGCACTGGTCCAGCAAGCGACCGTCCCACCTGCCCAAAAATCGACATCGTCAGGGTGTGCAATGACGACCAGCGCACCCTCGATCTCGTCGTTGGCAAGAACCACGATCACTCCCGCCAGATGGGATGACATCATCAATCTGCCAGTAAGGCTAGAACACTACTGTAGGTTGCCGAGTGCGCTGCTGGCGCGTCGGGTGGAGGGTAGCATGATGTCGCCGCTCGGCCGCTGGATACCATCAAGCCACATTCGAGCATGGGTTCGACACTCTCCGAGACGAAACGATATAGTATCGCCTGCGGTGCCTCGCTGCCATGTAGATGCCGCACGATTAGTCCACAGGGCCATCCTACGAAATCCTGGTGCCACGGCGCGTTGAGAAGGCAGGCATATGACTCTCCTTAGGGCAACCGCGCAGGAACAACTACTCCACTGGCTGCGCGGCGACTGGATCAGGGAAGGCCCTCCACTGTGTGTGATAGAAGGCTTCACCGGCGTAGGGAAGACGACGATCGCTAGACGTTTGGCAGATCAGAGCACAGCACCAACAGCCTCTGTTCAAGTGCCTGCCCCAGACGCGCCGCTTGACGACGTTCTCCTTACCATCGCTACTGAGTTGGAATCCTCGGGCGTATCGACATTGGCTGATGCCATCGGCGAAGATATGCTGGCCACGCTGCTCAAGATCCTCCGTGATCCTGTCCTTGTCATTATTGATGACTTCCACAATTGGTTAACCCCAGCCGGCGAACCCATTGATGCCGTCCGCCCGCTCCTCGAGTATCTATTACACAAGCCGCGACTTCAGGGTCGACTGCTTGCAGTAACAGACCGAGCACTCAAGGAAGAGTCTCTCTCAGGTTACTTTGATGTTCGTCCACTCCCTCCACTTGAGGAGGAGGAGGCTGAAAGCGTCCTTGTCTCTCTGCTCCACTCAAGACAGCTTGAAAGCGAGGTTGCGCCCGATCTCCGTGGAAATGTGGTGCGCTGGCTGGGCCGCAACATACATGCGCTTAAGATTCTCGTAGGTTGCCTCAAGCACTCTTCGCTTGAAGAGCTTATGAAAATCCAGTCGGACGCATGGGAGGCGCAAGAAAGGCGCGTTACGCCTGGACTCCTAAAGCCGCTTCAAGATGCAATCTTGGCCCGCACTCTCCTACACGTCCAGCCGTCCACGCAAAAGGCTCTGCAGACCCTCTCGGTATACCGGCGTCCGTTCACGGCCGACGCTATGGATCGGCTCCGCCTTCCTTTGGATGATCGACGACGCGCGCGGGAGGAGCTCATTGGTTACTTCCTCCTAGAACGACGCCTTAACTGGTTCAATCTGAATCCAATTGCGAGGGAGGTGGGGGCCTCACAGTTGCAGGAATCCCCCAGTGATTTGCGACGTGCTCATCTAGTTGCAGGAGAACACTACGAACGCCATTTCTCTGCCAAGGGTCAAGTTCCTCTCGCTCGATATGGACCGCAGTTCGTCGAGGCACGTCACCACCTTTGGAGGGCAGACGAGGAACAACGTGTTGCGACCCTTGTAAGTCTGTATCGCCGGCATCTAATTAGCTCGTATTCGCGTGACGCAACAATTCCGAGTGATCCGGTGGAGCTTGATGAACGAATCGCAATACTGACTGCCGTTTTGGTGGATGGAGGACCTGTTGCCCTTCGCTACCACCTGGCCCGCCTGCTTGACCGGCGCAACAAGCGCGACGACAAGTTGAGGGCACTGCTGCAGACACGAGAGGCTATTCGCGAGTCAAGCCGTCCTGATCTTTGGAGTGTACATGTTCGTCTGACATACGAAGTGGAAGGCCCCAGACATGGGGCAGAGACGGGACGTCGTGCACTCAAGGCAGCGCCGCACTCTCCACCGCTTCATTACCTTGTAGCACACAGGCTAGCTGAGAATGGAGCAGCGGCGGAGGCGCTTAAGGTTTGCGAACAAGCTGTTGATCGGCTCGGAGTCCTGTCCGCGTGGAGCCTTATCCAGCTCGCGAGTATCATCCTGAACCGGCAGGGAGAATATGAACGCGCAATCCGCCTGTTTCTCGCGCATCTGGATAAGTTTCCTTCCATGCAAGGGTCTGCTACAAGAATTTTCGAACAGGCCTGCTTCACAGCTCTGGCTATTAGCGATGTAGAATCGCTACAGAAGCTACGGTCGCTGGCGGGCTTACTCGAAGGCGGGGAACATCAAGAGGTTCTTGCGGATGTCCTTCTACTCCAGCTGCAGGACGAATGGCAACTCGCCGCCCAGTCTGCGTCGCTCTTTCGCAGAAGAGGAAACCACTATCCTGCACTGAATTATCAAGAGACCTTCAGCTGGCTATGCGCCGGAGAGATTGAGTCGGCTGCTCATACTTTGATTCCTGGCATTGACCGATCGAGTCAATGGCTCGCCGCGATAATTGCATATAGAGGTGGGCGTCGAGACCGTCACGATGAGGCCATGCGGAGCTACTTAGGTCGCAACCTGACAGATGAGGAGCTGACTGATCCTTTCCTGTGGCTTCGGGTTTGGGACATTGCCCCTCAGCGCTTTGGGTACAGCGTTAGCTTCTATTTTCCTAGATTGCCGAAGGAACTTACCGGATTGGGCAGAGAGTTAAGGCGCCTGTATACTTCTGGAAGAGTGGTACCCGACAGAGTTGTTGAGTCGACAAGAGTATCGGTCACGGAGGAGGATATTGCGGTGAGCACGGATCCCCTCAGCGATGCTACGAAGAGGGCTGTGAAGGTCTTCTATTCATACGCACACGAGGACGAGAGTCATCGCCAGGAATTAGAGAAGGCTCTGGCGTCCCTACGTCGCGGTGGCGAAATCGAGGAGTGGCATGACCGTAAGATAACAGCTGGCGAAGAATGGCGACAGGCGATTGACCGCAACCTTGAGCTTGCCGACCTAATTATTCTGCTCGTAAGTCGCGACTTCATGAACTCGGATTACTGCCATGATGTAGAAGTGAAGCGAGCCTTGGAAAGGCATCGAGAGGGCAGCGCAAGGGTGGTGCCAATTATCGTCCGACCTTCGGATTGGCAGGTCGAAGGCTTCGCGATATTGCAGGCGCTTCCTACTAATGGCCGTGCCGTAACGACTTGGCCTAATGAGGATGAAGCATGGCTCGACATTACCTAGGGCCTTCGTCGCGTCATTTCCGCGCTGCGTCTGGCCCTATGATGGAGCGCGCTTTCACACGGCAGAGGTCGGGCCGTGGGTCAACCGTCAAACCGTCGCTGAACATGCCTGTCGAGGTCGTGTGCCGTCTATAGGCGCTCCAGCAGCTCGGCGAGATCGGTGCCCTGTAGGTCGGTCTTGCCCATCCCCCGGGCTACCCGCCAATTCCTCGCCTTGTTCCAGCTGAACCCGGCTTGCTTGGGAAGCTCGTAGGGTCCAAGCGCCCGACCCTGCGAGCCGTAGGTGGCTCGTACGGCATGCTCGGGGAAGTAGTTTTCGATCGCGCGTCGCTGGAGAACAGTGCAAGGAATCGAGAGGTCCCCGCAGATCGCTGCGAACTGGCCGCGGTTCGCCGCCAACGGTGCGTCGGCTTGAGGGCGCTCGCTGTCGATCACCGCGAAGATTCGACTGGAGAGCCGTCGCAGCTCCGCGAGTTCGTTGCCCGCATTCGCGTTGATCAAGGCGTTGCCAGCCAGCGGCACGATGACGTACCGATGCTCCTTGCGGTAAAGGCGTAGCAGCTGCTGGAAGACCTTCACTTCGGTGACACCCTCCACCAGCAAGATCCCATCGAAGTGCAGGTCGGTTCGGCCGCCAAACCCGAGCTGTCCAGTAAGGGCGGCAAGCCCAGGGGTGTCCTCGTAGGGCGTGAGCTGGCTCACACCAGCATCCCGAGTGACGCAGTAGACACGCTCGGCGGCGGCACGGGCCAACCCGACGCTGTGGGTGGCAAAGATCACACCACCGGGTGCATAAGAGCCCAGCAGCAGGAGAAAGTCCAGCTGCAACGCTGGGTGCAGGTTCAGCTCTGGCTCGTCGATCAGCAGCAAGCTCGGCTGCCGCGTCAGCACGTTCGCCGCGACCAACAGGAAGTGGGCGAACCCCGCGCCAATCTCGGAGCTGCGATAGCTGAACCCGTCGATGTTCAGCTGCAGTCTTCCGTCAGGGGTCGGGTTGATCTCCAGCTCGTCGAACCCGAAGATGCGCTGCAGCTCCTTGGTCATCCGGTAGATGGCCTCGTTGGCCTCCGGCGAGGGACCGCTCTTGAGCTGGTGGAGTTGGGTGATGAAGGCATCCCCAATGCGGATGTCGAAGTAGTCACCGGCGCCGACGTTGATGGCGTTGCGGAACGGGCCGATGTACATCACGTTCGTTAAGAAGCGCGCGGCCTCGCCGATCGGCTGGACATCAACTTTCCGGCCCTTGGTCTCATAGAGCCGCCGGGCTCCGGCGTCTGGACCGTTCGCCGCTGCCGAGACCGGCTTGTCAGAGGATCCGGGAAAGCGGCCCTCAGCGGTCTCGACCGAGAGGCTGATCGCATGTTCGCGGTTCAGGGTGATTGTCGCCGTCCGAGGCCAGAATGGGTCGTCGGGATCATGGGGGCTCATGCCAAAACGCAGCGTCAGGGTCAGATCTCCTGGCGCGCCGGTCGGAAAGATGCGCTCGCCAGGCGCAAGCTGCGGGCTTTGGCCCCACGGCCTGCCCTGGAGCAGCCTTGAGACGTCCCTCGCCGGGGATGGCCCGAAGATGTCTTGCAGAGCCTGGAAGACTGGTCGCAGCTCCCAGAACATCCGCAGTAGAGATGATTTCCCCGCGTTGTTGATGCCGACCAGGGCCGTGAATCCGCCATCCAGCTCAAGGCGGGCCGGCTTCCCGGTGAACGAACGGAGATTGTGGACTTCCAGCTCGATCGGCAAAGGGCTCAGGACGCTCATGACCAGGGAGCTATCCCATGATCGCGGCCGTTTCGTCAATCCCATCCGCCGCGCAGCGCCACCGTCTGACAGCCGCATCATGGCGGCGGACACCAGCACAGGCCACCCGGGACCGGAGCCAGCGGTACACGCTGGGTACACACCCGAGCGGCGACCAGGGGAGAGCTACGGGCAACAGCGGTCACGACGGGTTCCGAGAAGTCGCAGGTCACCGCCGCAATGCGGCCGTGAGCAGGCAGCACTCCGCAAGGCGGGCCGGAGTTCGAGTCTCCCCGCCCAACGGCTGCGGGTCCCTCCGGCCGCTGATGGGTCACGCCGTTAGGAAGCCCCCAAGGACATCAGCAAGCTCCTCAGGCGGCTGCATGGTCTGCGCGATCGCAAGGCCATCGTGCAGCTTGTTGTAGGCCCGCCCGTACGACTGCCACACATAAGTCAGAACGTCGCTACCCGGCGCCAATTCCCGCCAGCGTTCGCTCCAGACAGCCTCAAGCTCGCTCTCGATGGCAGTCCAACGCGTGGCGATTTCATCAAGCAGTCCACCGGATGGCAAGCGCCTGGCAACCGCTTGTTGAAACCGGTCGAGGGTCGGGCCCTGCTCGATAAGATTGGCGACGAGTTGACGATCCACGAGACGTCGCGAAACGAACTCACCGGCGACCCGCTTGAGTACTACTGCCATCCTCAACTGGTCCGCGCCTTCCCGCAGCAACTTGCCAACCGCGATAGGGTCGGCGCCGCCGGGGCCTACGACCTCGCGCTGCAGTAGCGCCTCAGTGATGGCCTCTGGCTCAAGCAAGTAGTTCTCCAGTTCTCGTCGCCGCAGAACATGAACCTCTGAGGCCGCCTCAAGCCGGCTCAGAATCGCACTGGCAACCTCGTCTCGGTCCCTGAGGTAAAGCACCCGGCGGCCATCTAAGCGATCGACCTCATGGAGCCACGACGAGAAGACATCGGCGAATCGAGCTAGGTCACCGCCATGCCCGAGAACCACTTCCATCCGAGGATCGGCCATCAAGGCCGGAAACCATGCTGTCAGGATCTCGCGGTCAGGATCACCCTCGACGATAAGCAGACGATCCGCGCTTAGCACATCACTCAGCCGAACGCCGAGCGCTGTCAACGCCTCCGATGGCTTATTGGTGAGCGGCCGCACAGTAGATACGCCTCGCGCGCGCTCAACTAGAAACACCGTGGACGCCAGCGGCGCGCGGTCAAGGAAAACTGGCGAGTGCGTGGAGAGGATGAAAAGCCGATCCGATGCCCACTCACGCAACTGCGTCAGTAGAGCGCGCTGCGCCCCCGGATGCAGGTTCGTCTCAGGTTCCTCGATGACCACAATCGAAGCCGCCGGCTGCGTGACCCCGACGACGATCGTCATGAACAGTTGCTCGACGCCGGTCCCGAGGTTCTTGATGTTCGGCCGGTAGCCTGAGACGTGAGGGTCTGCGAAGGCGACAGACATCTGCTGGCCCTGCGTTGGAGTCTCCAGAAGGCCAACACCGGGAACGATCCGCTCGATGATGCTCCGGACACGCTCCCACGACTCGAACCGGTTGTGCTGCAGATCAAGGAGCACCGCCGGAAGGTTCTCACCGGTCGGAGTGAGGTTTTCATCTGAGCGCAGTGAGTATGTCTCCGTAGTTCCCTGCCGAAGGGCGGAAAAGTGATAGTAGCGCTGTCGCCATGTGGTCAGCATCTGGACTATAGGTTCAAGTGGCGGTGCAAATCCCGCCAGACTTCCTACCAGCTCAGGGACCCCACTCCCCTCCGACACCGTCTGGACATCCCCCAGCGGGTCAGGGCCAGAGTCCCCACTCGATGAGACACCACCCAGAATCTGGAGCAGCCCCCGATTGATGACAAGCCGGTGCCTAGACGGAGGAACGAAGACTACTTGGGCGGCGAGCACGGTCCCCCGCTCAGGCCAAGATACGTGCAACTCAAGCGCTTGTAATGCGTTCTCCGGAGCTTCGACGAAGTGCCATTCGACCCATCGAAACGCCTCCTCCGGCTGATCCTTGGCCGACAGGTCGCTGCTGCTGAGGAGCTGGTACTGTTCCTCCTCTGACAAGACGAAGCGGGCCCGGACACGGGCCGGGTCCAAGGCAGCGGCATGCCGCGGCATCGTCGGAACAGCGCCGCGGACAACGAGGTCCAGCGCCGACAGCAGCGCGGTCTTCCCGCTGTTGTTGGCGCCGGCCAGAAGCACAAGTCCATGAGCTGGGAACGCCAGAGTGGCCGTCTTAAAAGCCCGAAAGTTGGTCAGCTCAAGCGACTCAAGATACAGAGCGCAGCCTCCCTGCCCTAGTCAACCGACGAAAGCGCTCGCCAGCTAGCAACGGCCAAGCCAACAGCACGGCGCCTGCGTTCGCAAGGCGGACCAATGGTGAGGAAGAACCGCAGGTCAACGACCCACCAAACGGGGGGCTGCCGCGCTGGGGCCTCCGGCCTCCCAAACAAGGCTGTTGTCGCCAGGGATGGACCTCACCCCATTCATCCGCCGCAGCGGCCGATCGCTGCTAGCCGAAGCGCGGGCCATCGTCACCGACCGAGCCCTCGTCGTGCCATCTGCGTGCCATACGGGGCGGGCTCTGGCGGTGCCTGACGGTCACTCACGGTCACTCGGGTCACTCTGACCTGCGGCGACCCCTATATAGGAGAGGGACCACACGAATGGTAAAGATGGGGTCAACACAGTGATCGACCTTGCCGTGCCCGGCCGGCCGATCCGGTCCCTGGTCGCGGAGGACCGGAGCGACGAAGGCGTCCGCGACCGAACAGGACCGACAACAGCCCGCCCCGTGCCACGTCAGGGGAACGCAGCTGGGTCGACTTCAGGTGAAGGCCTTAGTACTCCAGCCGCACTTGCCTTTCGCGACGGTGGTAGTGTGCGCGCCTGGCACGGGCCTGATGGCGTCGACGCCACCTGGACCAGCCCAGCACGAAGCCTGGCCTGACCGGGGCGGTCCACACCAGCGCCACCAGCAGCCGGCGGACCTCGGGAACCGTCAGCGGGAGCAGGCCGAGCCCGCCGTTCAGGCTGCCGTGTCCCCCTTTGCCCGCTCGGGGCTGGTGGCTTGGGCACGGGTGACGGCCAGGAACGCGTGCGCCAGCAGCGCCAGGGTGATGTGGCGATACCAGCCCGGCCAGCGGCGGACCTCGTAGTGGTCCAGGCCGACCTCGCCCTTGGCTTGCTCGAAGCCCTCTTCCACCGCCCACCTGGTCCCGGCCACCCGCACCAGCCCGATCAACGGGGTGGTGGCCGGGCCGTAGCAGGCATAGAAGGCCAGCTCGCCGTCGCTGCGGCTGCGGCGCACCAGCAGCCACCGCGCCATCCCGACCGCAGCCGGCGCGGCCAGCGCCACGCGGGTCCAGTCGTACAGCCGGCGGCCCTTGGCGCCGTGGCCGGCGCTGCAGGCGATCCACTGGGTGGCCGGCACCGCGGCGGCCAGCTGCTCAGCGCTGGTGCGCGCTCCGGCAGCAGCGTCAACAGCTTGGACCTCAAGCAGCTCGGTGCACTTGACCGCCAGCACGTGCCACACGCCGCGGCGCTCCAGCCAGCCCCGCAGCGCCGGGCTGCCGCCATAGACCTCATCGGCGGTCACCCACGCCGCCGGCACCCCGGCGTCCAACGCACGCTCCAGCATCAGCTGGGCAAGCTGCGGCTTGGTCTGAAACCCGACCTGCTCGGGCACCCGCGCAGCCCGGCAGCGCTCAGGGTCATCGGTCCAGCTCTCCGGCAGATACAGCTCCCGGTCGATCATCGCCCGTCCCCTGGGGCTGGCATAGGCGAGGAAGACGCCGAGCTGGCAGTTGTCGACCTTGCCGGCGGTGCCGGAGTACTGGCGCTGCACCCCCACCGAGGTCGTGCCCTTCTTGAGGAACCCCGTCTCGTCCACCACCAGCACCGCGCCAGCATCGCCCAGGTGCTCCACCACGTAGGCGCGCAGGTCGTCGCGGACCCGGTCGGGGTCCCAGTCGGCGGTGGCCAGCAGCCGCTGCATGCCGTCCGGGGTGCGCTCACCGGCGTGCTCGGCCAGCTGCCAGCCGTTCTTGCGCGTCACGCTGCCCAGCAGCCCGCGCAGGTAGGCCAGCGCCCGCCGGCGCGGCTCGGCGCGGACGAACCGTCCCGCGATGCGGGCGTGCAGGGCGTCCAGCCCGGCCGCCCACGCCTGGACTTCTTGGATGTCTGCCGCCTCGTCGGCCTCCAGCACAGGCTCCTCCTGCCCTCCATGGCGCTGCGACTGCCGGCCCATCCCCGGCCAGCGGGCAGGAACCCTACCCCATCACCAAAGCAAGTGCGGCTGGAGTATTACTCGACAGCGTTGAGCAGGCTCTGGTACTCACGGAGGATCGCGATAAGGTTGTCTCGCCGAGCCCTTTCGATCTCCTTGATGCTCTTGCGCCGGCTTCGCTCGCGCCAAGCCCAGCAGAACGTCCCTACGAGCGACAAGATGGCAATAGCAAGAGTGCAAGAAAGCACATAAGGAGCCGCGGAGACGCACACAGGGGCCGTCCTTTGCCAGGCGCGCACTGCTTGAATGATGCGAGCAGTGCACTCAACCGTTTGCCGAGAGGCCCTTTGCGCGGACCTCTCTCGCTTCCCCCGACTCGGACTGGGTAATGTCCGGACACGAGGGCTGAGCTAGACGGTCAATGGCGGTGGACAGAAGTCCTCCGCGTCTGACCTTTAGTTAATCGACCCGCTTACCAAGAGTCCGCCATGCAAGCTCAGCCGCCAATGAATGGCTGACAATCAGTACGTTGATCAGATCCAGTGCTTCCAGAACTATCTCTGCTTTTCCGGGTTCGACAGCCAGAACTACCACGCCGGGGTGACGTTCGAGGTCCGAGCCTCGTGAGCAGTGCACGAAGTGGTCCAGTTGTGCACCTAGCCATCGTTTGTTCATTTGATTCACTTGTTCGGCGGCGTCCTCTGAGAGATCGAGGCGAGGAATCCAAATGCCTCCGATGTTCCCTTGAGTGAGTTGTAGCACGCTTTGATCCTCGGCATCGGCTGTCTCCGCGTACCAAGGGTCGTTCTCGCTTGTTGTGACGTCCCCGATACCGGTGAGGATCATGCCGACTTTGGCAATCAAGGGTCTCTCGGTGGCTCCTGGGCGACCAAAGATCATCTGGTAGGATTTTGAGTAAAATGCCAAGTCCCTGGCGATGCCTTGGGTGTCGCGATCGGCCACGGATTTCGGAATGCGTGCCTGTACGCCACGCAGAGAATAGGACTCGGACGGCGGCCAACGATCGGCCAATATCCGAGCTGCATCGCTCGGACTCACGCCATTTGGTTCGTGATTAGTTGGTTCTCCTGCAATCGGCATGAATACTTTCTTCGGCGAAACGCGGCTACTTTCCGGTATGAACTTGAGGGTAGCATCGAGAGTCCGTCCCCATGCCACTGAGCAGGTCTCAGTGTTGTTGATATACCCGGCGACGATTTCTGCTGCTGCTTCACCAAATACTCGGAAAGCGTCGGCTTGCTCCTGCGGTTTGGAAGCGTCATATTCAAGCGATGGAACGACATGAAGGCGCTTGAATGGTGAAGTACCACCACGCCGCATGCTCGCGAGATCCCGAGAGCGATCGATTAGTGCTCTCTCCAGTTCATCATGAAGTGGGAAATACGACTGCTCAACAATCCGCCGTTCTCGCTCTGAGATGTCAGGTGGAAACACAAACACTTCGCGCAAGATGCCCTCAGTTCGGGCGTCGTGAAGGAGTTTCGAGACCTGCGCCTGAGTACCAAGCCCAGCCTTCTCACCAATCGCTTTCTGCGTGAGGTCGCCCTGGGCTTTGAAGTAAGCCGCGATCATCACCTGTCGCTTGTACGCCGCGTTCATCTGCGCCCCCTCCACCCCTAGCGCCAGCCGAGACGATTGATGCTAATCTCCGCTGGTATAGAATGCAAGAGGTGGGTCTGGATTGGAATATTGTATTTTGCCTGATGAGAGTATTCATGACCAGGCATCTCTGGATATCCTTCGCGCCAGCCTCAGGAATATTGTGACAAGTGGCATCGGGCATATTCCGGCGTATGTGCGGGTTGTTACTCGTAGGACCGTGGCCTACCGGGACCTCAACGCCGGTCAGGCGCCATGGGGCGACCGGGCTTCTGGCGGGTCCGACTGGGCCCCAGGTATCTGGGTAGGTCGCTACCTACGGGGTTCTTGCATGTCGGGCTGGGCGACCGCCCGGCCATACGTACGCAGCCCAGCCGTGCCCGCTGCGCGCCCTAACTGACGGTGGCGAGCGGCCACCAAGGGTCAACCACGGTCCGTGGAAGATCGGCTATTGAGCTGGCCGTTCGGCGCCAGAGCAGGGATTGGCCTGCGCCCCGAAAGTGCCTTCCAAGCTCGTGGCCCTGGGCCGCGCTGGGGCCGCAGACGGTCGGTAACCGGCGGTCAGCATCGGGCACCCGCGGTACATCGATCCGCAGGTGAGCGGTGGTCTTGAAGGGCCAGGGCGGCTGGAGGGGCCGAAGTTCCCTTACAACGACGAGGTCGACGACAGCGCCTCATCGGTGACTGGCGAGGCCAGATGTTGGGGCAACAGCCGAGCCTGGGGAGGTTGAGGGCCTCGTCGGTGTGGCGGTTGCGGCTCGCGCTCCAGCCGGCAGCCTGTTAGGTCGTGTTCGGCCGGTGATCGGGGGTCAGCAGCA
>WNFU01006106.1_pt1 | contig 14710 bp, 14 predicted proteins | sample 5400121 | NCBI WGS metagenome assembly WNFU01 (sample SAMN13153360, study PRJNA577476) | soil metagenome | isolation source: 100 cm soil or saprolite under grassland replicate 1 | place: USA:California | collected 2016-06-15
GTTTCCATCGCCGAATACTCGGGGCGAATATCGAAGTGCAACCGGCGATGGGCAATGTGCAGCGCGGTTTCCGCATCCGCGGGGCTCGCAGCGCGGGCAAAGATGAAGCCTAGGTAGCTCGACCCGTCAGGAGGCGGGGCAATGATCTGGCCGGGTTCCACCGTTATGACCACCCCGGTGACACCCGGTACCGACTGCGCGGCGGTCCGGCCTTTGAGCGCATCGTAAATTCCGCGTCGCGGAATCGGGATCATCATGACTCCCGCTGCACCACCCTCCCAGGAGTAGATGCCAGTGCTGTGCCCATCGGAGAACGTCGGCTGCACTGCGTAGTTGCCGACGGTTTCGAGGTTCGAGATCTTCACGTCGCGCTTGCCGATCTGCAGCACCTCCTGGCCGGTCCATGACCGCGCACTTCGGCGGACGGCGAATACACGCGCAACAGTTCGTAGCTCAACTCGAAATGGCTGCCGTCCGAGAACACGAGTTCCATCAGCCGCGACTTCTGGTGCAGCTTGATTTCGGTGGGTTGCGGCGTATTGCTGTCCATGCGGCTATTCCGGCGGTGTTCCCGCGATGCCAAGGCCTACTTCTGTAACGGCGGGGTATAGCCGGCGGCAACGTCGGCGCCGCTGCCGAAGAAATATTAATCCATCTGCTGCGCGAGGTAGTCGCGCGCCTTCTTGTCGGCGAGGTTGAGCTGATTCTCGTTCACGAGCATCTTCTGGTGCTCGAGCCACTGCTTCCACGCTTCCTTCGACACGTTCTCGAAGATCCGCTTGCCGAGCTCGCCAGGATAAGGCGGGAAATCGAGCCCCTCGGCCTCGCGCCCGAGCTTGATGCACTTGACCACGCGTGCCATGAGCGAACTCCACAGGACCGCCATCGCAGGCGTGACGACCCGTTCGTCGAGTATAGCAATGCGTCAGGCGAAGCGGATTTTGCCGGTAACCGGATCTGTGCGCGCGTAAAATTCGTTTCAGGCCTCGTCAGGAGGGAACACCTATGAAGATCGTGGCGCACATTCTCAAGTCGAAACCTGAGCAGACCGTCTACACCATCACGCCCGCGGCCTCGGTATTCGACGCCGTCAAGCTGATGGCGGAGAAGAGCATCGGCGCGCTCGTGGTGATGGAGGGCGAGAAGGTCGTCGGCATCATTACCGAACGCGACTACGCGCGGAAAATCGTTCTTATGGCACGGTCGTCAAAGGAAACGCCAGTGCGCGACATCATGACATCCGCGATCATGTACGTGCGCCCGGACCAGACTAGCGAGGAATGCATGGTACTGATGACCGAAAACCGGCTACGCCACCTGCCGGTCATGGACAGCGGCAAGCTGATCGGTCTCGTCTCTATCGGAGACCTGGTGAAAGACGTCATCTCCGAACAGAAATTCATCATCCAACAGCTCGAACACTACATCACCGGGGAGCGGAGTTGAGCACCTTGTGCTCCGCAAATACTCGATCAGGCGAGCGCGGGCGCTAGTGAATATTCGTGATGCAGCCCACCCAGCACCGATTTCGCGAGCACAGCAACGCCCTGTCCCAGTCGATGGCGGGATTCCGCTTTCCGGACCGTCGCCAATATATCCGGCGGATCCGGGACTCCAGGACCTTCACGCGTGTCGGTTACAGGATTGACTTCATCATGAAACAACTTCCCAATCGGCAAACGCGGCAAACATCTCAACCATCGCGATCGCGAACGGCGCGTGTGATCCACGTTTCGGTGCAACCGAAAACGTGGTTTGGCAAGCTCATCGCAGGAATCGTCGGCGTGGCGGTCATGCTGGTAGCGTTCTTCCTCTCCGTTGTTGCGTTCGTCGTCGTCACGGGCATCGTCGTGGCCGCGGTCATCTATTTCCTTTGGGCAACGCGTCGCGTGCGCCGCACAATGCGCAACAGAACCATCGACGGCGAAATACAGACCCGCGACCTGCAATAGCGGTTCGCTGCGATCGGGGCGGGCATCTCGTGGGCTGTCTCGCAAGGAAGCTCGCGCTCAGGTACAGACTACCAAGAAGGCATCGGCACAGTATCGGCGGCACATCGCTGCATTGAAACGCCTACCTGGGGTTCCTTTTGGCCGGGCGGTAAGCCCCGCGGAGGCGCAAACTGCGCTACGCATCGCGCATCTCCGATGCACCTCGATATGCGCCCGAGTATCCGGCGACGGAAGCCCGCGGCGCGAGAGCGTACATGTCACGTCGAAATGAAGCTAAATCCGCAACAACTGGGAAAAATCGCTGCTCTCACTCTGAAGCATTACAACGAGCACGCTGAAGAATTTCGGGAGGGTACGCGCGATCATGACGTCAGCCAGAACATCAAGGCGCTGTTGCAACACATCGAGGGTGATCCGCCGTTCACAATCCTCGATTTTGGTTGCGGGCCGGGACGCGACCTCAAGGTATTTGCCGAACTCGGCCATGTCGCAGTGGGTTTGGAAGGCGCCGCGCGCTTGGTCGATATGGCGCGCGCCAATACTGGCGGCGAAGTATGGCAGCAGGATTTCCTCAAGCTCGATCTGCCGGATAAGCATTTCGATGGCGTATTCGCCAACGCCTCGCTGTTTCACGTACCCAGCCAGGAGTTGCCACGCGTCTTGCTGGAATTGCACGCAACCCTGAAACCGCGTGGGGTGCTGTTCGCCTCGAACCCGCACGGCCATAACGATGAAGGCTGGAACCGCGGACGCTACGGCGCGTATCATGATCTTGAAACGTGGCGCCACTACATGTCGGCCGCCGGCTTCGTCGAGCTTACTCACTATTACCGCCCTGCCGGGCGGCCGCGCGATCAGCAGCCCTGGCTGGCGAGCGCGTGGCGCAGGTTGGCGTCCTGAAGAACACGCCTGATATTAGCCACGATGTAACGGCGCCGCGTTCGTTCACTACAAATCCCAGTACTCAGCTTGAGTGAGCATTTGGCGCGATGCAACAAGTGATTTTGCACAATATCGATTACACTCGCAGCGAATGAAATGGCTACCTATTTGAGCGGCCAACACTCGTCGAAATTTCGATCGGAGGAGACATGCCCAATATTGCAAGCGTCATGCGCGAAGAGATCACACGACTATCCCGACGCGCGTCGCGCAAAGATCTGGACGCGATGAAGAAGGCGTCCGCGCAGCATCGACGGCACATCGCTGCACTGAAGCGCGGTATGGCGCAGCTCGCGCGTCAGTTTTCGCTCTTGGCGCGTAAGGTACCCGCAGCGCCGGTGGCGGCGCCGAACGGATCGGGCGGCAAACAGGTCCGGTTCGTCGCGAAAGGTCTTCGTTCGCACCGCGAGCGCCTGGGCGTTTCGGCCGGTGAATTGGCGAAGCTGATTGGCGTGAGCGCGCAAAGCGTCTATAACTGGGAGCACGCGGTCACGCGCCCGCGCGAAGCGCAGCTCGGCGCGCTCGCCGCACTGCGCAGTTTGGGCAAGAGGGACGTACGCGCGCGTCTGCAGCAACTCGACGGCGCGCAAGCCGCCAAGCGCGCACCTGCCGCTAAGGCATCGCGCGCCCGCAAGCCTTCGAAGCGACCGGCGCGGCGCGGCGGCAGGAAGTAACGGCGGACCTACTTCAACCGGACCGTGTGCCGCTGTCCGGGCTGATCGGACCGTCCATCAGCAGCGCGGGCTTTATCGTCGCAGCCGAGGGCGCTCAATTCGCGATCATCAGCCCGCAGGCCACGGCCGGCCGGTCTTCGCAGCGTGTTGTCAACAGCCTTATCAACCGAAATGGTGCACAACCCTCGGATGCGTTGCGGCTGATGCTTGCTCGCCATCCCGCTGACATCGATCAGGCATCGCCCGACTTCGGTGAGCTCTAGCCTTTGTGGCACGAGTTGTCGCGCTCCTCGCAAACGTTTGCCGCGATCAAGCGCCTCGACGGAGCGGGCAGCCGCAGCCGACGCGAACGCGTAGAGCGGCATTCTATCTTCTTGCAACATTGCGCATTCTGCGCTTGCGGCACACGTACAGGATCGATTCGATCGCAAGCGCCTGTTTCGTTTGGTGGCGCACGCGCAACGACACTGCGACCCGCCTTGGATTCCCAGCGCACGCCAAGGAGCGGCGCTGTATTGGAAGGCGGTCACGTCTTACTGCACGTCCGAATATTCCACCTCCCTGCATTCCCTGGCCGCACTATCGCTCAACTGCCCAATGCCAGGCGATCGATCGGCGACATGACTGCAATGAGCCGCTACGTGGGCGTGCTGCTGACCCTTGTTGCGCTCACGTCGCCGATCGCGCCGGCGTACGCCATCTCGCTCACCGCTTTTGCGGGCGTCACGCGGCGCGGCGAGCCCGTGGACTTCCGGGGCAGCGTTGCCAAACCCAACAACGTCAGCGGGATCGCGGTCGTCGGCGACCGGCTCGTCATCGTATCGGACGAAATCAAGAACCCGACGCTCGTACAAGTCCTTCGCAAGGAAGGCGACGCCTATCGCGTTGTCCTCGACGTCGAGCTGCCGGCCGGAGACGACGAGGTCGACCTCGAAGCTGCGACGGCGGACGGCAACGTCGTCTATGTGATCGGCTCGCATGCGGCGACGCGAAAGATCGACAACGGAAGCATCGACGGAGCGCAACGCCGCAAATCGCGCGAGCAGTTCTTCCGCTTCAAGCTCAACGCCGATGGTTCGCACGGTCGCACCGAGGGGCCCAAGTCGGTCATGCCTGCGATCACGGCGCACGCGGTGCTCGCGGGTCGCAAGCAAGGAGAACAGGGTCGATATCGAGGGCCTTGCGGTCAAGGACGGCCGGCTGTACTTCGGCTTCCGCGGTCCGGTTCTACGCGACGGCTGGGTGCCGATCCTCGTCACGGCCTGGGACGACGTCGACGCGGCCGAGGTCCGCTACGTGCAGCTCGACGGCCGCGGCATCCGCGATATCGCCGTGGTCGACGACGGATTCCTGATCCTCGCCGGGCCGGTGGCGATGCCGACCTGTCGTACCGCGTCTACTTCTGGAACGGTCGCGATGAGCTCACCGCGCGAAGCGATGACGCGAGGCCGCAAAGGCTCGCCGAGTTTTCCGAGCTCGAAGGCGGCAAGCCGAGGGACTCGCGGTGCTCGCTACGCGAGGCAGAACGTATGAGCTGCTGCTCGTTTCGCGACGGCCTGCCAAGGGCGCCCCGACCCGCTGGAAGCTCTCGCGACCCTGATCACGCCGCCCAAGCGCACGCCGGCGCCGGCGAGGCGGCATCGCGGGCTGTTGCGCGCGCCCGTCGAGCGTCGGCAACGATGGCGCGCGTCGCCCGGGATTCTCCTCCCTACCCTTCCAATCCGGGGACGCATCCCGGCCGCACACTCGCAACCAAACGCTTTAAGGGTTGCGAGTGGCCGCTATGAAGCGCGCTTCATCTCCAATTGCGTCTGCAACGACCGCACGACCCGAAGCGCACCTCCAGCCGCCTGCCGTGTCACGATCAAGCCACGCGCGCAACTGCGACATCGCACCGTTTGCATGTCCAGCACCTCACGCGGCGCAATATGCAACCTTTCCAACGGCTTCGATAACTGTCTCGATCAGCGGATCCAGACATTTCTCATATCCACGCTGCTGTAATCGTGCCTGCAGCGGCGACTGCCCAAGCCGGGGCGAGGTCAAGAACCTCGCCGCCATGGTGCGCCTCGACACCCTGTAAAAAGCTTGCCGCCACCTTGATGGGCTCGCGCGGTGTCATACGCTCCGCGCGTTTCTTGTGGCGGATTTTGCAGTTTCAGTGAGGCAGCGTACCGGCAAGCGGTTGCACGTGCGCACCACGCGGTCTCGCTGAGCTGATTGGACTCGCGCTGGCCAGCCCTTGGAGAATCGGACACTCGGGCCGCTCATCCCCGTGACAGCGCTCCGCGAGCATCTCCAGCGCCTTTTTCATCACTGTGAGTTCCCGAATCTTGGCGTCGAGGTATGCAGTGTGCGCGAGCGCCAACGTCTTCACCCGGCTGCTCGGGCGGCCACGGTTTTGCCAGAGGCTCAGTAGCTCCTGGATCTGCTTGATAGGAAACCCGAGGTCGCGCGCATGTCGGATGAAGCGCAGCGCATGAACTTCGCCTTCCGCGTACATGCGATATCCCGAGTACGTTCGCTTCGCCTTGGGTATCAAGCCGATCGATTCGTAGTGCCGGATCATATTGGCGGAGACTCCGGACATCTCGGCCGCCGCGCCAATATTGAGAGGAAAACTTTCTATCATCCAGTCTCCGAGTTCGCACAGCGATCGTACCTGCACAACCGCTTGGCGTCGCGTTCCGAGTGACGTTGAGCTGTGAACGACCGCAAAGCAGCGCGCGGCGCTGCTCCACGCGATGAGGAAAATGGCAGATCCGGGGCCGCCGGTATGTGACCCCGGTCACGCATGGGTCGAAGGATCCAATACGCTGCAACCCGAGAACGGCGTCGATTCTGTCCGCAGAACGGATTAGCCCGTCTCGCCGCAGACAAACGGTCCAGCTGCCTCATAGCCAAGGAGACAACTGGCGCCGTAGCGTGGGCTCGCTCGCCAAGCCGTTATTCACGTGCACCACCTCGCCGGCGGGTCCTACCACATAGGTGCTGGGAATCGTCGTCACGCCCCAGGCGCGCGCAACGTCGGATTTCTCGCTCACATCGACGACCATGAGTTGCAGCTTGCCCGCGCCAATGTGAAGGGTAAGTCTATCAAGGATCGGTTTCTGGCTGGCCCGGCAGACACCGCAGGATGGAGAATGGAAGTACACGAGCGAAGGCATCCCCGACCGTGGTGGCAACAAGAGCGCACTGGCACGACCGGCCTTGCGTCGCTGCCACCATTTGAGTGCGACGACGCCGAGCACCAGCATCAGCACGATTGCGACCGCATGGATGCTGCGCTCCACCATCGCTTCTATGCTTACCGCCCTCCGCTTTTGGGTGGGCGCGCACCGGGAACCGTCGTACCGGTGATTGGCGCATGTCGAAAGAACCGGCCGCCGCCGAAGCGGTTGATGACGTAGTAGATGAAGCAACCGGCACACCAGCCGAAGAAGCCGATGCCGCCCAGTATCACCAATGCCCAGACGAGCGACCAGCCGATGATTGTGTGGCCCGTTGCCACGAGATAAGTGGCAACCGCCAACACGACGAAACCGAACGCTGTGGCAAAGCGGTGTGCCTCCGGATTGTCAGCCCGGATATCGGGTTTGACGATCCCGAGAGGTTTCAGCAACGAGCGGTAGAGCAGAACGTAGGGCCCCAGATCGTAACGGAGCGCGGTGAGCAGGAAAAACACGCACTGCGCGGCCACGAGCCGCCAATCATCGGCGATGTACGCCGCGATCAGCAGCAGCGGCCCCAACGCCTGCTGAGTTCGGATTTCGCTCTGGTCGAGCCACCGGGTCTCGGGCCCGGCGTTCGCGTGGACGGGTTGGCCAGGCATCGCACTATCGATTGGTGGAAGGATTGCCAATCGTCGTTGGATGTAACGAACGCACGAGGCAATCATTGGGCTTCGGACACGCGCCCGACGATACAGCTCACAAACGATTTCGCTTTGGCGGCCGCCGACTCCAATCCCGAGACAGCACCGCTTTCGGGGTAGCCCAGTTCAAGCAATCTCTTCGTTACTGCTGCACGTGCTGATTCATCGCCCTCGAGAAGGATTTCTCCCCGCTCGACGTCGACGCCAACTGCCGTGATGCCCGCAATGGCCGCGAGCGCCTTCTTGATCGAATTGGCGCATCCGCCGCACTTGATGTTCTCGACTGTGACCGTCCATGATATGGTGGTAGCTCCGAAATGATGAGCAGATCATCGCTCGAAAAATGAATGGTTCGTCGACACTGTTGCCTTACAAACCGCAATCTAGAGTTTCCCTCCATGGGAAGGTCAAGCCGCTTTTTCGCTGTGCTGATTGTCCATGGGCTTGTGCTCTGACGCAGGACGCTGCGTCGTCCGGCCAGTCAGCCATACGTAGAACATCGGCAGGTAGAACAGTGACAACACCGTGCCGATCAACAGCCCGCCGATGGCAGCGTCGGCCAACGGTGACAGGCGCTCCAGCCCGACAGCGCGCTGCATCGCAATCGGTATCATGCCGGCGATGGTGCCCAACGCCGTCATCAGAATCGGCCGGTAGCGCAAGCGGATCGCAGCCAGCGCCGCAGTGAGCGCGTCGTCCGCTTGATGACGCGTCGCTCTCCGTCGAGGGCAGGTGTCTGTGTTTCACAGTGCCCCGATCGTGAAGCTTCCGACCATGTCAAGGTCAAACGGACAACTTTGATCTGGAGCAAGGAGTCGGCGCACAACCACCGAAAGGCGGACATCCCGGCATCGCGCCACGCGTCACGGCGCGAATGCGCGTCACAGGGACGCGAACCGATCCCTTTCGGCCCCGAATCCGAAGCGTCGGCCGGTTACACTGGATCCCGGTTGACCGGTTGACGGGCCCGCCCACAAATCGATCATCGCGCGCGTCGTTGTCCCAGACTTGGGCGGGCGTGGAAATAACAGATCAGCAGCCTTCCTAAGCAACACACTCCGCGACCCGTCACAAATGCGAAGCCCCGCGATGAATTCGCAGGGCTTCACAAGTTGCCGCTTGTCGCGGCCTCATTTCGTCACGTCACCGTGGCGCATGCCGGCCTGTGGTTACCGGCTTCAGAGCGGCGCTGTCGGTAGCTTCATCGATAGGTCTGCCCTCCATTCACGAGTTCACGACTCGCGTGACGACCTTTGTCGTCAGCTCCGGGTCCCCGGCTCGGGATAATCCTCAAGACAATCGCGTTGAGGGTGGTCGCCGCAGGTTCGCCTCAGGTGCACCCGCAAGACGGGGCGCGCACAACAGCGAAACACCAAGGCGGCAACCGGATCATCAGCCTTTAGTTCGAGAATCCATCCCGAGCCGAATCGCCAAAGCGCTTTCAGTCGACGCCTTTTGCAGGTCCCTGTCAAGGCGTAACGGGTATCGTATTGGTGTGTCGGCGACCAATTGCAGTCCCAACTGACTCAGGTCAATAGCGCCCGCTTCCGTCCGTAATCGAACGCCTCGCCGCGCACCACGCAAGGTTGCAAGTCGCCGTGATCAAGCCATGCGGCGATGGCGCGGACCGAGATGCAATCGCGCTCGCGACATCCGCGGCGCGCACGTTCGCGACATGTCACGCTCGAAGCTTGCCGTCGATCGTCAATTGGCGAGACCGCGCTTCGCGCCAACGGATCAGAAGGCGGACCCGATTGCACGCTCGGACAGCGATTAGACTTGCGCTGCATCAATAAGCCGCGGCGGGCGCAGCAATACGCTTCGGGACGGACTCCGCTACAAGGCGACGGCGCGGATGGAGCTTCTCGATACCGCTAACGGCGATCACGTGCTCGACTTCGCGTACGAGTATCTCGCCCGACGTGCGCTGCCGCCGACAGACGAGGAAGTGCGCAACGTCACGATCGTGCTGGCACAATGCGCGGGCCGCGTCGTCCCGCGCGAAACCGCCGAATCGCTTGTTGCCGGTCGGTAGTGCGAGCCGCACGAAGGCCGACGGACGCACCGGCCGAATCCTGACCTTCTTCGCTGTGCTGCCGGCGAGCATTGCCGCGCTCCCGCGGCGCCGTCGACGCGTTCGTCGGCAGCCGGCCATCCAAAAGATCGCGTCGCCATCTATCCGGGTCACTCATCCTCGCCCGGGAGTAGGCGTGACGCCACGCGAACCGACTGCGAGGCGCCCAATGGCGTCACCCGGGTGACGTAATCCATCACCCGCGGCCAAGGCGGCGGAGGCAGCTCGGCGCGGGAAAACAGCGCACATCAACTACCGTGAGTGCGGGCACAGCGGCGCGTTGGTACAGTGCCTGCTTGTCTCCCGACGCTTCGGCGAGCGTCTTCGAAAGCCGCTCGCGTCGGGGAAGGAAGGCATCATGGACGGCGCCGGCGGCTTCAACTTCAAGCTCGTCTTGTTGACGCTGCCATGGGTGGTCGTGCGCTTCTTCGGCAGGATCGTACGGCGCTTCTTCGTCGCCCTAGGCGTGCTCGCGGCGCTCGCTATCCTCGGATACGTCCAGTTCGAATCGATTGTCGAGACGATCGATTCCCATTATGCCGACGCGATCGACGCCTACCTGGCTATCGACCGCAACGCGATCGCGCGGCTGCACGACCGCGCCTACTTTGCGCAGCAATCGATGCTCGTGACCGAGGACCTGAAGACGGTCGCCTGCATCTCCTCGCCCGAGCACCGCATCCTGATCAACGACGTGGCGGACATCCCGCCGCTCTTCGTGAGCGCAATCCTCGCCTCCGAAGACAAGAATTTCTTCACGCACGAGGGTATCGACAAGGGGGCGATCGTGCGGGCGCTTGCCAAGCGCGTGCTCCAGGAGAGCCGCTCGGGTGCGTCGACGCTCACGATGCAGATCGCCAAGCACCTTCGCGGCGGCACCGGCCGTGCATCGACCGAGCTGGAAAAGATCGGCGACATCGTCATGGCGCTGCGGATCGAGCACGAGTTGTCGCGGCAGGATCTGCTGCTTACGTACGTCAACATGCCGTATTTCGGCCGCGGCCAATACGGCATCGAGGCGGCGAGCCGGGCGTACTTCGGCAAGCCGGCGAAGGATTTGGCGCTTCCCGAGGTCGCGTTCATCGTGGCGCTGATCAACAGGCCGGCGCTGCCGGACCGCTCGTTCGCGACCGACCCGCTGCTGCGCACGCGCGAACAGATTCGCGATGCGAACTGGGCCGAAGCGGCGCGCGGCACGACGCGCGTGCTCGAACTGATGCTCGATCAGGGCGCGATCGACGATGTCGAGTACGCACGGGCGACAAGCCTCGTCGAAAAGTCGCTCCGCAAGGACATCGTGCCGCCCGGCATGGGCTGCGGTACGCACGACCACTTCCTCGAGCGGGTGCGCATCCTCTACAAGGACCGCTTTCCGATCAACAAGGGCGGCCTCACGATTGCGATCACGCGCGACGACGCGCTGCAGGACGTCCTCGCCAAGGCCGTCGAGCTGACGCTCCGCACCTATGTCGCCCGTCACCCGGACGACGCGGACAACGGGGAGCTTCGCGCCGGAGCGTTCGCGGTCGATTTCACCGGCGATGTTCTTGCCGAGGTGGGCAACGTCAACTTCAGGCAATGGAAGTACGACGTCATCGCGACCGGCTGGCGCCAGCCCGGGTCGACGTTCAAGATCTTCACCTACGGGGCGCTGGTCGAGCGACTGACGAACGAGGTCCTCGCCGGCGACGCGCAGCCGCAGAGCGTCGAGGAGATCGCGGCGCAGGTGCTCGAGCGCTGCACGGTGCTCGACGCACCGGTGCTCGTTCCTCTGGGCCGCGGACGCGGCGTGAAGAAGATCGAGAACTTCCACTCGCGCTCGGAGCCGGAGTACCGCGGCGACATCCCTTGCCGGATCGCGCTGGGTGAGTCGCGCAACACGGCGGCCATGCGCGCCGGAGCGCATGCCGGAATCAAGAACGTCATCGATCTCACGTATCGCCTAGGCATGCCGCGCGACCCGAAGCATCCGCTGCAGCCTTATCCGACGACGGCGATCGGCGCGTCCGAAGTGAATCCGCTGTCGATGGCGTCGACGGCTGCGTTCCTGAACGGCGGCTTTCGCGTGACGCCGCGATTTGCGAACGACGTCTGTCGCGACGCCCAGTCGCTGCTCTACACCGATGCCGAGGGACACGCGAGGGACTGCGACATCAAGGGCGAAAACCATCCCGCACAAGAGCGGCTCGTCCACCCGGCCGTATCCACGGCGATGACCGAGCTCCTGAAGAGTCCGCTCGACATCGGCCCGACCGGCACGGCGGCTTCGGTGAGGGGCGGCGTGATTCCGGGAATGGACCCGTTGAGCGACGCGATCTGGAAGCTGAAGCCCGACGAGAGGAAAAAGCGGACGCTCGCGTTTCCGCTCGATAAGGCGGGCGAGATCGCGGGCAAAACCGGCACGGCGACCAACGCGGACGGGAAGACTTCCGACGTGTGGTTGTTGTTGTTCGTTCCCGGCCCGCCCGGTCATCCGGACAAAGGCATCGTGCTCGGCTTCTGGATGGGCAAGGACTCGAAGGATCATCCGCTCGGCCATCGCGGCTCGACCGGCGGCCCCGGGTTCGCCGAGTCGGGCGCCCGCAACTGGGTGCATTCGGCGGCCACGGTGCTCGCGTTTCTGCAGAAGGAGCGCGGACTGCTACGGCCCGGATACACGTTTGAGCCGCTCATGCGCGATGCAGCGCTCAGGAGCTTCGAGGCGAAGGAGCCGAGGCCATCGCCGCGCGAGCTCGGCGCCGTGATCCAAACGTCAGGTCCGACGACCCACACCGGCGCTTCCGCAAACTGATGCGTTGCGTCCTTCGCCCGTTCCGCCTCGTCGTCGAGCTGGGACCGCTACACGCGCCGACTCGCAACCGAACGCTCTAACAGTTGCGAGTGCGCGCTATGACTGTTCACGAAAGCAGCCATTCGCGAACTTCGGTAATCGGCCAACTCCGGCCAGTCGCGCCCCAAGAAACCCACACCGGGAATGACCGGAGTCAAGCCGGGAGCAGACACAACTCGTCGTCGCGACCGCCGTGAAGAAATCCACAATGCAGCCGCTCAGCGATTGTTGACCCCAACCACATGAAAAGCTGATCGAATGGCCGCAGGTTAAGGAATCGAAGTGTCGCTATCGACCGAGGCCGTGTGGAAACGTCAAATCTGCCTTGTCAGCATGCTCGAGAGCGTTTGAGATAGCCACTGCCGCGCTATGCGCGACTGTTGGGCTGACTGATCTGATCGAGGTTGTTTTGAAAGTTGCTTTGCGGATGCGCTTGGCAGCGCGTCTCCCGCCGTTTATTTTGCCGGGAGACGGGGCTTATGTCCTCATCGCTTGCATCAGCGGTCTGATGCCCACGATCTGCATGACGCGTTTGAGGTTGTAGGCCAGCACATGGAGGCTCATTTCGGTGCTGACGCGAGGCAGCCGCTTGGTCAGGAAATGCGTCGCGCCCATCCAGGCTTTGAGCGTGCCGAAGGGATGTTCGACGGTTTGCCGGCGTAGCTTCATCGCGTCGGGCTGGCGGTCGAGGCGCTCCTGCATCGCCTCGAGGACCGCTTCGTGTTCCCAGCGGGTGATGCGCCGATAGTCGCTCGGCGTGCATTGCGCCTTGAGCGGACACCTGGGGCACGCTGAGGACCAGTACTTGTTCAAGGTCATGCCGTGCTCGATGGTGGTAAAGCGCTTGATCGCCCGTTGCCCGGCCGGGCAGCGGTACTCATCGTCTTCGGCGATGTAAACAAAGTCGCGCTTGTCGAAGCGACCGTCGGCCTTGCTGTTTGAGGTCAGCGGCTTGGGCACCAGTGGTGTCATGCCGGCTTGGTCGCAATCCAGAATCTCTTCGCCTTTGAAGTAGCCGCGATCGGCAACGACGGTCAGCTCTTCCTTTCCCGTCGCACTGCGCGCCTCCGTGGCCATCGAGAACAGCTGGGTGCGGTCATGGCCGACGTTGGTGACTTCGTGGGCCACGATCAGATGATGCTTGGTATCCACCGCGGTCTGGACGTTGTAGCCGACGATGCCGGTGCCCCTGCCACTGGTGGCCATCGAGCGGGCATCCGGATCGGTCAGCGAGACTTGCCCGTCGGGTGCTTCCCGTAGTTGCTGTCCAATCTGTTTCATGTGCTCCATGTGCGCCTTGACCGTGGCGACCTTCTCCTTAAGCCGCGAAACTTTGCCTTCCGTGACCAAGGTCGGCTCCCGATCCGCGCGGTCGAGATCGGCCAGATAGCGGCCGATGCTTTCCTCCAGCTGCGCCATGCGCTTCTTGAGCTTGTTGTCGGTGAAGTTCTTGTCGCGATTGTTGACCGCCTTGAACTTGCTGCCGTCGATCGCCACGATCGTTTCCGAGAACAGATTGAGCCGGCGGCACAGCACGATGAATTCGCGACAGACGTTACGGATCGCCTGGCCGTTGTCCTTGCGGAAGTCGGCGATCGTCTTGAAGTCCGGCGTCAAGCGCCCGGTCAGCCACATCAGCTCAACGTTGCGCTGTGTCTCGCGTTCCAGGCGCCGACTCGACTGCAGGCGGTTGAGATACCCATAGACGTAGATCTTCAATAGCACAGCCGGGTGGTACGCTGGACGCCCAGTGTCCGCCGGCGCCACGCCCTCGAAGCCAAGGCCCGTCAGATCTAGTTCGTCGATGAAGACATCGATCACTCGAACCGGGTTGTCCTCGACGACATAGTCATCGAGACACTCGGGCAGCAACGTAACCTGGTTTCGGTCTTCGCCTTCGACGAATCGCTTCATGTTGCCGCTCCGAAGAAATCACTTTCTCCAATATAGGCAACTTTCGCGTTTTCACACACCCTCGACCCTGAGCAGTCGCTGCCGCATTCCGCTACCGGTCGTTGAAGCTGTCGGGAGCGGCCAATCCGGGTAGGTACGTCTACATGAAGCTCGGGTCCTTGTGGCTCGCGGTTCGCGCTGGAAGTGGGAGCAGTATTTGCCCCCCGGCACCCGTCGATCCGGTCGTTGACGCTGTACGGTTGTACAGTTCCGGCTTCAACGGGCAGGAGTCCGCAATGCCAGCATGTGGACCGCGATCCCGGTCATCGTCGTATCTCGTCGCGGCGCTCGCTTGCGCGATGCTGTTCGGTTGCGCGCAGCTCGAGCGCGCGCCCGAGCCCGCACCGCCGACGCCGGAACCGACTGTTCCGCCACCCCCGGCGCCGCCATCGTCTGGCGACACTGCGATAA
>WNFU01007212.1_pt1 | contig 14710 bp, 7 predicted proteins | sample 5400121 | NCBI WGS metagenome assembly WNFU01 (sample SAMN13153360, study PRJNA577476) | soil metagenome | isolation source: 100 cm soil or saprolite under grassland replicate 1 | place: USA:California | collected 2016-06-15
TGTACTCGTGAGCAGCTTTGCCGCTGTCGCGCTACTGCTGTCGATTATCGGTATTTACGGCGTGATGGGCTACTACGTGCAACAGCATCTGAAGGACATCAGGATTCGTATTGCGCTCGGTGGAAGCTCCGCCGATGTCTTGCGGCTCGTCCTCGGTCATGGCATGACCGTTGTCGTGGCCGGCGTGCTGGCGGGTGTGCTCGCGTCTCTGGCGTTGACGCGGCTGATGCAAAGCCTGTTGTTCCAGGTGAACGCGGCGAACGCGTTTACGTTCGCGGCGGTGAGCCTCTCCATGGTGGTGGTCGCCTTGTTAGCCTGCCTATTGCCGGCTGCGCGCGCACTGCGGCTGCAACCCGCGGCCATCCTGCGGAATGAGTAACGCACCATGCGTGACGCCGTGCGGACGCGACGATCTCTTGACCGTCGCAGAACGCGGCGATCCTCGCGACTCGTCGGCCATCGTCGATCCGCACGCTCACTCGAAGACTGCGCGATCCCCAATCCTGATCACTCCATCGTCCAGCGCCTCGCCGAACGCACCTCCGCCCCAGGGAACGCTCATCGCGGCGCGAAGTCCGCGCGCCGCTTCGTTCATCTGCTCGCAAGGGCGCGTCTCACCGTGGATTCTGATCCGAACATTTCCGACGCGCAGACTCTTGCCGCGCGAATCGCGCAAGTCGACACCGGCCACGAGCAGGTTCGCACGGCGTACGCTCGGGTCAGGCGCCGCAAGTCCCGCGGTGACGCTGGTCCATTGCTCACGCGCGATGATGGTGAGCTGCCGTTTGCCGCCCTGATTCGCGTTGCCCACGAGGCCGCGCCCGGCGCGCACCTGCGCGGAGGCGACGGCATCCATCGGCGCGCCGTGTCTGCACTTGATCCAAATCAGTTCGAGAGTACCCAATGTCGGCGTCCGCAGGTGTCCGCACCCGATCACGACGTACTTGCCGCCGTGTCTACCTGGCTCGACGGAACGGTATGATGCAGGACTTCAAGAGCAGCAGATCACGTTGACAAACGAGGGCGCGCCAGGGCCGACGACGCGCGTCCGCTCAGGCACCCGAAGGGTGATGCAGCTATGGTTACAGAGCTCGTGGTCCGCCCGGATTCGCCTGTCGAATACGAACAGTTCGGGCGTTCAGTGGCGATGAGCGGAGGATTTGCCATCGTCGGTGCCGGAAACGGCGCATTCGCTCCGGGAGCGGCCTATGTGTTCGCCATCAGCGGATCCAGCTGGATTCAGCAGGCGCGGCTCGAGGCAAGCGACAAGCGGCCATTCGATAAATTCGGCCAGGCCGTGGCGATCACGGTGATTACGCGATCGTTGGCGCGCCGGGCGGCGGCGATGACGCGCAGGGCCATGCCTACATCTTTCGTCGACGCGGCGCGTCCTGGGACGAGGAGGCCGTGCTCGCGGCCAGCGACATCACGCGTAGTGGCGGTTTCTACCGTACGGGTACGACCTGGACCGAACAGGCGAGACTGAGCACCTGGGCAGCGACTTCGGTTCGTCTGTCGCGCTTCTCCGAACGGAAGCGATTGTCGGCGATGCATGGCGCGGAGGTGCGGGCGCGACCGAAGGCGCGGTCTACGTCTTTCAGCGATCCGCCAACGCGGCAGGTCTCACAGGACTGCAGTTACGCGATCTTCGGCATGAAGCAGACAGCATCGGCCCGAGCTGAAGGCCATTGCACAACCGTTGCACAACAACGAGAAAAGCACACCAGCCGTTGTGCCCGCCTCGGACAAGGCGCCCGCCAGTAAACAGCTTCCTTCTTAATACTTAGAGGTTGGTGCGGAAGGGGGGACTCGAACCCCCACGTTCTTGCGACCGCCAGCCCCTCAAGCTGGTGCGTCTGCCAATTCCGCCACTTCCGCTTCGGCAGGTCTCATTTTTCGGTTCCCGGTTCGCGGTTCGATGTTCGAGAGTTCCGGGGTCGAGGGTTGCGAGTGCATCTCCGAACAATGACTCGAGCGAGTGCCAAATGCCGAATCTGGTGTTTCGAAACCGCGAACTCCGAACCGCGAACTACCGAACGTTCGAACCCCGAACCTTACCGCGGCGTGCTGTTGGCCGGCAGCCCCGGCGATGGCACCGGAGACCCGGGAACCGACGGCGGAGGTGGCGGCGCTGCGCCGCCGACGACCGAACCTGGACCGCGCTGACCCCACACTGCAAGCGACAACGACAACACAATAAAAGCCGCCGCGAGCCCCGTCGTCATCTTCGTCAGGAGCGTCGCGCCCGCACGCGCGCCGAACACGGCCTGACTGCTGCCGCCGCCAAACGCGTTCGCAATATCGCCGCCCTTTCCCTGCTGCAGCAGAATCACGACAATCAGCAGGAAACAGACGATCACGTAAAGCGTCACAAGCAGGTAATAAACCATGTTGGTGAGATGCGCGGGTCCTGAGGCAAAATGTCAGTATACCAAAGGGGGACCGGCCAACCGTCGCTCGCCCGAACGGCGCGCGACCGTCCACTGGCGGGCCACTTCGATGCGAATAGCAACCGTCTCGATCCTTCTGGCGCTTCTCACGGCAGTAGTCGCGTGCGGCGAGAGCACAACGCCCGTCTCATCGACATCTCTGGGGAACGCCACGCCGACGACGGCGACGGCGGTGCGGATCGTGTTCCTCGGCTCGACCACGCGTCGAACCGATCTGCCCGCCTCGGCGGCCGATTGCGTCAGCGGCGTCGGTGCCACGCACATTCATCCGAGCTGGCGCGCGTTTGCCGCGATTCCTCTGACGCCGGCGCCGCCGGATCGTTACCTGCTGACGTTCGACGACGTCCCGGTGAACACGCCCGTGTCCTTTCGCATCAACGATCAGAACTGGTGCGATGTAAACCCCACCGGCGCAGTCACACGAGATGTTTTTGCGAACGACGTGCGCCTGTTCGTGAACACCACGACCCCTGGCAACGGCGACGAGCCCGGGTTTCAGTTCACGATTTCATCCAGCGGCCTCATTACGCAGTAGTCCAGAAACGTCATGGGGCAGGATCGCTCGCCTGCCGACCTGGCACTACTCGTCGGCCCCGAGGATCGGCCCCGACTCAACAAAAACGGGACCAACCTCGAGGGTTCCTGCGATAATGCAGCTTGTATTTTCAGCACCTTTCCTGGATGAACTGCGGGCATTGCGGCGCGAGCACATCGTCCTCGGACGCGAACTGTCGCTCCTGCGGCCGTCGTCTGCTTGCTGACGCACCAGAGGTTGCAACCGCGGTTCTGACTCCTCTTCCGGTCCCGGCGACCGACGAGACTGACGACATCACGCAACTGGGCTTACCGGATCTGATGCTCGATGACGACAGCACACGATTCCCCACGCCGAATAGTGGCGGACCAGTCGCGGGATCGGACGCCGACGACTCAGCGACCACGTTCCAACTGCCTGACGATGGCGCCACCACATTCGAGCCTGTACCGAAATCGCGTCCGCCGAGCGGACGTGCCGGCACCACTCCAGCGCCACGAGGATCGAGCGCCGATCGCCGCGACAGCGCCAGTCCTCCGCCCCGCCGTGTGCCGTCGTCAGGTCAAGACGGCCCGCTCGAGATGGGGCAATCGTTCGGAACCCGCTACCACATCATCCGCACACTGGGCGTGGGCGGCATGGGCGCGGTCTATCAGGCGTGGGACGCGGAACTCAGCCTCGCGGTTGCGGTAAAAGTCATTCGCCCGGAAATTGCGGCAGACCCAGTCGCCGCGCGTGAGATTCAGCGTCGCTTCAAGCGCGAGCTGCTGCTGGCTCGCCAGGTCACGCACAAGAACGTCGTCCGCATTCACGATCTCGGCGAGATCGAGGGCATCAAGTACATCACGATGGCGTACGTCGAGGGCTCCGACCTCGCGACGCTTCTCAAGAAAGAGACAAAGCTCACCACATCGCGTGCGTTGCGGATCGCGCGCGGCGTCGTTTCCGGGTTGATTGCCGCTCACCATGCCGGCGTCGTTCATCGCGATCTGAAGCCCGCCAACATCATGATCGCCGCAGACGATGAGCCGACGATCATGGATTTCGGCATCGCGCGCTCTGCCGACGGACCGAGTGTCGGTCCTGTGTCGAAGAAAGGCGGCGCGACTGCGGATCTCGGCGGCGCTCACATGCACCCTCACACGATGGCGGGCGCGATCGTGGGCACCGTCGAGTACATGGCGCCCGAGCAGGCGAAGGGCGAGCCCGCCGATCAACGTGCGGACATCTATGCGCTCGGACTGATTCTCTACGACATGCTGATCGGCGGCCGGAGATCGGAGCGCGCGACGAGTGCGATCGCCGAGCTGCAGGGTCGCATGGAGAAGGCGCCTCCCGCACCGCGCAGCGTCGACATCGAGATTCCACCCGCGATAGACGCCATCATCACGCGCTGTCTGGATCCCGATCCGGACAAACGCTTCCAGACAACGCTCGATCTTCAGGCGGCTTTTGACAGGCTCGACGAAGACGGCAAGCCCATTCCGATCATCCGCCGCGTCAGCCTGCGGACGATGATTGCCGCCGTGGCGCTCATGTTCATCGCGTTGATCGGCACGTGGCAGTACGCCCGGCGCTTCGTGGTGCCGCAGGAGCATGGACCGGTGTCTGTGCTGATCACGAATTTCAACAACTCGACCGGTGATCCCGTCTTTGACGGTTCGCTCGAACACGCGTTCACGGTCGATGTGGAGGGCGCTTCGTTCATCGGCACATTCGATCGCTTCGAAGCGCGAAGAATTGCTGAGCGGCTGAAGCGCGGCAGCACTCTCGACCAGGAGGGCGGCCGCCTGGTGGCGGCGCAACAAGGCGTCAACGTCATTCTCGCGGGTTCCATCGCGCCGCAGGATTCTGGCTATGCGATTTCGGTGAGAGCGATCGACCCGCGTGACGGCAAACAGCTGTGGACGGAGAGCGCGCGCGCAAAGGACAAGTCGGAGGTGCTGTCGGCCCTCGGCAGCGTCGCCGCCGAGGTGCGGAAGCAGCTCGGCGACAACGGATCGAAGAGCGAGCGGATGGCCGCCGCCACGATAACGGCCAACCGCTCGCTCGACGCCTTGCGCGAGTACGCGGTAGCGCAGGATCTGTTCCTGATCGGCAAAGTCGAGGAAGCGGTTCCATACTACCGGCGCGCCGTCGAAGCCGATCCGAACTTCGGCCGCGGGTACGCGAACTGGGGTCTTGCCGCCTTTTCGCTCGGCCGCAAGGACGAGGCCGAAGTGCTGTGGAAGAAAGCGTTGTCGCTCGCCGACCGGATGACCGAGCAAGAGAAGTACAACACACTCGCGACCTACTACGCGACCATCGCCCGCAACTACGAAAAGGCTATTGAATCGTATGAAATGCTGACCAAGCTTTCACCTGCGAACGCGCGAGCTCACAACAATCTGTCGATCGCGTACTTCAACGTTCGCAATTTCGCGAAAGCAATGGAAGAAGCCAAAAAGGCCGTGGACCTCTACCCGCGGAACGTGAATCGGCGAGTCAACTACGCCTTGTACGCGATGTACGCGAGCAACTTCGATTTAGCATCGACACAAGCGGATGAGATCGCGAAAGAAGCGCCGGGCATCTTTCAAACCTACGTGCCTCTAGCTATGGCCGCCATTGCCAAGAATGATTTTGGCGCGGCCGAAGCGGCATATGAGCGGATGGCCAAGGCGAACGCCCAAGGTGCGTCCCTGGCCGCAACTGGCAAGGCCGATTTGGCGATCTACCGCGGTCATTATTCGGAGGCGCAAGCCATTCTGACCGCAACCATCGCAGAAGACCGGGCCGCCAAGCGAACGGCGGGACTGGCTGCCAAACTCATTGCACAGGCGGAAGCCGAGGAAGCGATGGGCAACGTGACAGTCGCCGTGAAAGCGGTCCGCGAAGCCTTGCAACTCGGACGCGACGAAAGCGTGCTCGTTCCGTCGGCACTGTTGTTGGTACGTGCAGGTCTTTCGGCTGAGGCTGACGATATTGCGGCGGAGCTCGACAATCAGCTGCAGACCCAGACGCGCGCCTACGCAAAAGTGATCGACGGCCGAATCGCGTTAGGCAAAAAGCGGCGCGCATCGGCAATCGATGCATTTCGCGAAGCAATCAAACTCACGGACGTTTGGATGGCGCGCTTCGAGATGGGCGTCACCTATGTCGAGGCCGCACATTACGCCGAGGCGATCGACGAGCTCGAGGCGTGTATGAAGCGGCGCGGTGAGGCGATGGCGATGTTCCTCGACGAATCACCCACCGTGCGATACCTTGCGACGCTTCCCTACTGGCTGGCACGCGCGCAGGAAGGACTCGGCCAGCAAGCCGCTGCTACTGCGAACTACAAAGCGTTTCTCTCACAGCGTTCCGACGCGACGACGGATCCGCTCGTGATCGACGCTCGTAAGCGAGCGGGATCCTAAACTGTTTCGCTGCTGAATCTGGCGATTTGGTGATCTGGAGATTTGGAGCAGATTTGGAGATTTGGCAATCTCCAGACCTGAACAGTCGCAAATCTCCAACCGGGAATTTCAGCGCGACAGATCGCCGAACTGATGTGCGTGGTCTTTAGCCCGCCGTCGACCGCAAGGGCTTTCCAGAACGACATGCGATCAGATCTGCCGGTGAGGGGCGCGCTTATTCCCAGACCTGTCGGGTGGAACTCTCCGTGCGAATGCTGTCCATGGATCATTCGAGAGAGCGGACCGGTGCGGCCGGTCCGCTCTCGATAAAGTCTCACGGTTTGACAAGGAACTGGAACGGACCGTTCACCTGATCACCCGTGTCGCCAAATACCCCGTTGTGGTTCAAATCGAGGATCACCCGGCCATTCCAGCAGCCGGCCGTCACGGGGGCAATCAACTGCCAGTTGAATTGCCACGTGTTCGCTCCAGCCGTCGGATGTGGGTTCGCCGCCGTGAAGTACTGGAAGTTGCTGTTGCCCGGGAAGTCCCGATTGATTTGTTGCGTGCTCGGATCTTCAGCGCCACTGCAATTCTTCGCGCCGACCGCACCGAGCCTCACAAATCCGATAGCAAGCAAATCCCGCACAGCGGATGAGTCGATCGCGACACCATTTGTATCGGTGTACTGCCAGACGAGCGGCACGGCCTGACCGAGATTCCAGGTCTTCTTCGGTGGCGGCTGATATGGCGCCAAAAGCCCGTTGAAGCCGTAGCCTGGTGTGACGGTGATCGATACCGTGGCCGTATTCGAATTCAGCGCTCCGTCATTGACCCCAAACGTAAAGCTGTCGGGGCCAACGTAGTTGAGCTGGGGCGTGTATGTCCGGTTCGCTCCCGACCCAGTCAGCGTTCCGTGAGTAGGTGGCGTGACAATGGTGTAGGTAAGCGGGTCCCCTTCGACATCCGCGGCTGTGAGCGTGATGGCTACGGCCGTGTTCTCTGCGGTGGTGACGCTCTGGGAATTCGCCACTGGCGCGTCGTTCACCAGAGTGATGGTGATCGTAACACTCGCCACGTTGGAGTCCACCGAGCCGTCGTTCGCTTTGTAGGTGAAGCTGTCGCTACTGTTGTAATTCGCGGCAGGTGTGTAGGTAAACGAACCATTCGCATTCAACGTCAGTGACCCGTGCGCGGGGCCGCTCACAAGGACTGCTGCCAACGTGTCCCCATCGACATCGGTGTCGTTCCCAAGGACACCAGGCGCAGCGACCACGAGCTGCACGTCCTCGTTCGTGCTGTAACTGTTGTTGGCCGCCGTCGGGGCGTCATTGACCGGGGTGACGGTGATCGAGACGGTCGCGAGATTCGAATTGAGCACGCCGTCATTGGCCCTGAACGTGAAGTTGTCGGACCCGTTGTAGTTCGCATCGGGCGTGTACGTGAGGCTTGGCGCCGTGCCGCTCAGCGTACCGTAGGTGGGGCCCGAGACGATGTCGTACGTCAAGGTGTTGCCATCGGCGTCGGTCGCCACGAGATTGATAGCGACAGGCGTGTCTTCGTTGGTGGTTGGAGACGCGTTCGACGCGACCGGCGCGTGATTGCCGTAATGCGCGCTGGCGTTCGGATCAGCCTGCGCCGTTACCGTGATCGAGGCCTGCTGCGGATTGAACGTGAAGGGTTGGCCGTCATAGATTTCTTGGTGATAGATGCGGATCAGCACGAACGCACTCTCACCGCTTTGCAACACAAGGCTTGAATCGGCTGTATTCTGACCGCCCGTCATCCCGACGTTCGTCACGGTCTCGATGCGCGGGACCCTGTGCACGTCGCACGCGTTTCCAGTCGCTGTCGCGACGGACACCCGCGCGATCACGAGCTGCCAGATCAGATCCCCAGGAAGCGCCGCGATTGCCGTATAGAAGTCGTAGCCCGACGCGATGTTACCGTCGTTCGTGAAGAACGATGACAATTGCGTCACCTTCGGCTGCTCGTAAACCGTGTTGTTGGTGTTGGGATCCGAAGGCGTCGTATTTGTCGGATCGAAAATCGGGTTCGCCGGGTCGTAGATCGGATTCGTTGGGTCGAAGATCGGATTCGTTGGATCGTAGATCGGATTCGCCGGATCGTAGATCGGATTCGCCGGATCGTAGATGGGATTCGCTGGGTCGTAGATTGGATTCGCGGGATCGTAGATGGGATTCGTCGGATCGAAAATCGGATTCGCCGGATCGAAGATCGGATTCGTCGGATCGAAAATCGGGTTATCGACTTGCTGGACCGTGCCATCGAAGACCGTTAGTGATACATCATGCGTCTCCGGGTCACCGCCAATCGCCGAGGATGGGGTGATGATGACCGACCGTTTGAAACCATCTGTAACGTTTTCCTGGACCGTGACGATCGTTACCGGAACCGGTGGATCGCTCGGCAGAAACAATGTGACAGCCCTAGTGTTGTTCCCGGGAACCTCGAGGGAAAGGGACGTTTTTGTCGAGTCGGTAAGCGAAAACGATCCATGGTCGGTTGACACGTTGTATTGCCGCGCTGCTGTCGTCGTGTTCCCCACGAAGATTCCGTACGCTCGCAGGCCCGAGGCCGTGCTTGATTCATCCAGCACACCTGGGACGACATTGTCGACCAGCGCCGCCGTATACACGTTCTGGTTCTTGTTGGCGGTGGGAACGCCATTCACGACGCACTGTGACCCTGCCGCCTGCCAGTTCTCGATCTGGTTGCCGGTGGCATCGGTCGTCAGCCACGCATTCGTGGGCTCTGGTGGGTGACTTGTTCCCCCCGTATTCGGATCCGCGTCGCTCCCGAAAGAGAAATACGAGGGTATCGCGTCCCGGTTATCGGTCCAGGTGACATGCGTGACCACGGATTCGGTTGCCTCGGCCGTGTTTTCTGAGCCATCGGGATTGACGGCAAATGGACGATAGCCAATTGACCCGTCGGTTTTGGTATACGGAACGAGAGTGCGGTCGGGCACCAGATCAATGTAGTCGCTGATGAACGGCAACTTTCCAAACATCGGCCAGTTCACCGCGTCGTACTCGGTTTGAAGTACGAGATCCCCGATCCTGCCGAATCGATAACGCGAAACCTGAATGCTCGGCCGGAAGTTACCGTTGGCGTCTGATCGCGCCGCCCTGATGTCCATGGTATTGGTCGGCGGTGGCGGGATCGGATCCAATACGAAGCGGCCAATCTGGTAAGTCAATGGATTGTCTGAGATCTTCGCCGTGCCGAATAAATTCGAGGTCCATGGCGGATCGAATGCTCGCGGGGCGCTGTCGTTCCGCTGGTCAACCCACGCGACCGTCAGAATCCTGCCGCTGCACGTGAGCGCTGGCTGTAGCTGATTGCCTTTGAGTCCCGGCGCATCGTCGACGGCGGTAACATTCCATTGGTTACCCTGAAGCTTCGCGACCTTGACACGCGCGTAACCATACGGATCGGGACGCTCAGAAAAAGCGACGTACGTGACGCCATTGCTGGTGACGCACCCCGTTGGATACGCATTCGTTCGAAACATCCGATAGACGTCGTTCGGAGGCGCTGCCGGCAAGGACACTTGGTCGGGCGCGCGTGAGGCGTTCGCCAACCCAAAACTCCTGACGACGGAAGGCTTGCTCCAGCTTTTGCCCGGCGTAGTCGGGCCAGACTTCGAGTGTAGGATCTGGCCTTCGACACCGAGATTGGCGGTTGCAAAGACGCGCCAGGTCGCGTTGATCGATCCGTCCGGTGAGCCAAACAGGTTCACCGACTGGTTGATCGCATAACTCTCGCTGACCTTTGCGCTGTACTTCCAAGGAATGGTCCACTGGGGCCATGTGTCTGAACACGTGTTGACCGTTTTGATGATGACCTTTGACTGATTATTCGTGCCGTTGCCGGTGAAGACAGTCTCGCCAAAGACCAGCGTCCCGCAGAGATTTCCGCCGCTCGCGAGGGTTGTGATCCATGTCTTGTCGAGAAACTGACCACTGCCGCCATCGTCGGCCGTGTAAATGCCGGCAACCGTTGGGTCCTTGGTGGGATCTCCCGGATCGAGAATAACCGCGATAAATGCCACGCCTTTCTTATTCTCCACGCCCGCCGATTCGGTGTTGTTCACATCAGCGCGGTTGAACGCAATCCCGCTGACGTACCATCCGCCAGGAAACGCGCGCACCGTTGGATCCGCCGCCGCCTCTCTGCCGTGAATCGGCGTGCTCTTGCCGAATGCGGTGCCGTCGTTCGGAAAGCCCGGCAACAGCGTGGTCTTCCACTGCTTCGGTTGACCGGGTGTGGACACGCCGCCCCAGTTCCAATAGATGGCAATCCAGGAATCGCCCGTGACGGTGGCGTTCCCAGACAAGGGCAGATTGACGAGCCGCGTCGAGTTCGATGCGCCGAGACACATCTGCGGATTGCTCGGAGCGCAGGCCATCGAGGGTTCGTTGTCTCGCTGCGGCGTGGGCTCTCCGATGATCTTGGTGATCTCGTTGCCCTGAACGACGAGCTCGACGGGTCCGCCGACCATGTTGACGTTCTTGCCGGCCCTGAGTTGTTGCGCGATGGCCGGCGATGCGTCGATGGCGTTCACCAGCGCGACCGCAATGCCGATCGTGAAGAGCCGCGAACGGAATCGCGTCGTCCGGAGTTCCTGAATGTCAGTCACAGACCAGGTGGGGAGCCACATAAGATCCTCTCTCAGCGCCAGGCGCGAGTGCGTTCGTCAGCGATCACTCGAGTGCGTCTACCAAGCGTGGCGCATCACGAAGTTCTTAGCTGATTCATACGGCGGCGCATCAAAGGAAGGTTCCGGACTCAGGCGAACCCGAACCAAATGTAACGCTGCCGAAACTTTGGACACGCCAGCTTATCAGAACGACCGTTCGGAATTACCGATCAGTTATGTAATAGCCAAAGAAAATTGACCACTCGCGCTTCCCGAGTCACCCCTGAAGAACCAACGCTTTTGTAAGTACCTCTCGCGATTGCGTTTTCCTCGCATCAGGAGCAGACCGACTCGTCCGTCATCGGTCGAACACTTCGAACATCGAGGAAACGCCTGCAGGCTCGGGGATGTTGCGCACGTTGATCCGCGCGCCTTGCTGGTCGAAGACAGCTCTCGATGGGGCTTCCGCTCTGAGGACCACGAGACTCCCGGACGGGACCTCGGCAGGGTCGATTGTCTTGGGATCGAAATACAGGGCACTCAGCGACAAATCCTGGCGGCCGTATCTGTTGAGATAGAAGCGCCAGTACCAGTCGATCCACTCGATATCGGTGGGTAGATAAACCGCCGGTCGTCGTGCCACTCGCATACGGTCGAGAACTTCCTCGATTGCGCCGCGAATGTTTCCCTCGAACCAGATGGCGGATCTGGCCCGGTATCCGTTGTGGTAATCGCGGACGAAGGATGCGAATTGCAGTGGCGCCAGCGCGAGAAGGACGATCGCCGCCAACCGAGACGTGCTCTTCCGGCTTGACATCAGATGCTCGACACCGAAGGCGGCGAAGAGCGCGCAGTACGGGAGCAGGACGAGTCCGCGGTTGATTGCGAGATCCGCAACCACGACGCTGGGCAATGGAGCGGACGCAAATCCGGCAAGGAGAACGCGTTTGAAAATCGCATTGGCGTCGGAGAGCCAAAGGCTGTGAAAGAGCGAAGCAGATGCGACCTTGTACATTCCCAGCGGCAACAGCACGAGCAACGGCAGGAGCAGCGCGCCGGCCTGCCGCGTCGCGTTGAGCAGACTGCTGCCACCCGAGAAAAAGAGCATCGACGGACTGAAGAAGCTGTAGTACACGCTTGCGCGAGTCGTCACACCTGTCCAGTTCGCCACGTGCCTGACGCCCTGTAACGGAGTTAATTTCGTCGCGTCGTAGACGTTGTACATCAGCACTTGCCCGGTGTACTGCTCCTGGTGCGCGATGAGCCACGGAACGAGGAGTGTCAGCGGCAGCGCGAATCCGATCGCCGCAGGAAGGTAATACTTCAAACTCCTGCCGTATCGTTGATAGATCGCCACACACGTGATCACGAAGTACGTCGGCATCAGCACGACTGCGGCGAGATAGCTGTAGAAGCCGACACCCAGCACGAGCCCGCCGAGAAACAGCACACCCGCACGATAGCGCTCCAAAACGATGTGAAGACAAAGCAGCCACGCAAGCATGAACGGAACGACATAGAGGTGATCGACGGCAATGCGGCTATGAATGAAGTGCGCGGGACTGAGCGCGAGCAGCACGGCGGCAACGAGCGCCAGCCACTCGCACTGAAAGACGCGCCGCCCGATGAAATAGAGCAGGACGACGCTCGTCAAGCCGATGAGGACGGTCGGGAGGCGAATACTAATTTCCGAAAGAGGCAAGATCTTTTGTACAAGCGCCATCAGGTAAATGGTGACCGGCGTGGCCCAATAGCCGGCTCGCACTTCAAAGAACAAGGGGAAGAACCGACCGTTCAGATCACGCCCGGTGGTCGCAATGGCATGGCCGTGCGAGCCAAAAACGATTTCGTCGTGACTGAGATAAACGGGGGATCGATCGAGATATGCGAAATAGCTGATCCCGACAACGATCGCGACGGCAATCCCCACGATCGTGACGGGCCTGGACTGTTTCACCGCGTGCGGCCCCTCGTTTCTTATGGTCGCCGCGCGGCTACTGATTGATTTCGATATCCGGATCCAGAGGCGGCAAGCCCGTCGCGTGGACCGTGTACTTATACGTCATGCCGGCTATCTTGCTGTGGTCTTCCTTCCACGGCGATCGATGCTGCCAGCCAAAATGCCCATGCGGTTTCACGTTGAGACTCACCCGTCCCGTTCCTCCGCCGGCGACATGCACGTTATCGACTTGCCCGGGCACCATCGGATCAGGAGTCGCATCGCCGAAGGCCGGCGATGGAACGAATTGCGCGATGGGAATCTGAACCGTGTGAGCAACGGTGTCGTTGTTGGTGATATCGAAGTGCACCTGGCCTCCGACGCCGGCCCAGACTTTATCGGGCTTGTAACCGCTGCCGTTGTCCACCTTGATACCCGTGCTATCCACAATGACGCCGATCCGATTGGGTTTCTGCATCTCCACACTCCTGCAAGAATCACTGTGCCGCGGATGAGGGCGCCGGCCGAACCGGTCCCCGCAGCAGCGCATCTACCTCGTAAAGCACGCCGTCTTTGATGACGTGCCGCGTCCTGCGGATGTCGCCGATGTTCACCAGCGGGTTTCCATCGACAATCGTGAGATCCGCGAGCTTGCCCGGTTCAATTGTTCCAAGCTCCGCGCCGACGCCCATGGCTTCGGCGGGAACTGCGGTGGCTGTTCGAATCGCATCGGCGGGCGACAGCCCTCCGCGCACGTAGTGCTCGAGCTCCATGAGAAGTGATAGACCAAATGGATTGATCGGTGAGTCCGTGCCCGCGATCACGCGGCCGCCTGTCTTCACGACGTCGGCAACCATCTTCTCCTGCGGCGCGACCAGCGCTTCGCGCTGCGCGAGATCCTGCGGCGTGGCCGGCCGCTTCAGCAGCGCGCGCGCCTGCTCCGACGCCGACACCGGGAACAGCCGTTGAATTCGCACATCGTTCAACCACGAGCCGTCATGCAGCGTGAGCAGTTGATGTCCGCCCTGAATGCCTATGGTCGGCGTCAGCGTCATTTTCGATGCCGCGAGCAGATCGATGACGTCGCGGTACGATCGTCTGAGCTCGCTCATCTTCGGCGAGTATCCGCGCCGGCTCGTACCGCGAATATGCTCGACTCCGTCGGCGCCATAGGCGACCGCAGGATAAATCTCGTGCGACGTCACCGGCATGCCCATACGGTGCGCTTCTTCGATGACGCGCTTCTGGAGCAGGTCCGGCAAACGAACGTACGTCTTGATGAAATCAAATCCGAGCTTCCCGGCCCGCGCGAGCTGCTCGCCAAGCTGGGGACCGCCGTCGAGCGCCGTCCCGCCCGGATAGTAGATGCGGGTGCCGTCGAACGGCTCGCCAGTGGTGAACACACGCGGCCCGACTCGTACGCCCGACTCGATCCCCTCGCGATCCTCCTGGGCTTCGAATGCGTTCGCTGCGGGATTTCGGACGCTGGTGATGCCAAACGACAGCCAGATGCGGCCGAGCGCCTCGCCGTATCTCTTCGCGAGGTGCACATGACTCTCGATCAGGCCCGGCAGCACCGTCTCGTTCGAGGCGTCGACGACGGCACCGGTGTGCAGATCGGGACGATGAGCCTCGACTCGCGCGATGCGATTGCCTTCGATGATGATATCGACGTTCTCGCGGACAGCGCTGTTGCGCGCGTCGAACAGCCTCCCCGCATGAACGGTGATGCTGCCTGTCGTC
>WNFU01006110.1_pt1 | contig 14701 bp, 12 predicted proteins | sample 5400121 | NCBI WGS metagenome assembly WNFU01 (sample SAMN13153360, study PRJNA577476) | soil metagenome | isolation source: 100 cm soil or saprolite under grassland replicate 1 | place: USA:California | collected 2016-06-15
TCGCGCAGTCCACCCGCGGCACGTGGGCCTCGATCCAGGTCGTGAACTGCATGGTGTCCAAGTGCCGCCACCGGCGGGGCTTACTGAACCCCGCTGTTGGCGTCCCGCACTCCGGACACGCGTACGGCCCCGGCCCTGCCTCCACGCGCACCACCACCCGCTGCCCCTTCACGTCCAGGTCCACGCTGGCCACCGTCCAGGGAGCGGTCAGCCCCAGGATCTCCACGTCGCGCATCGCCCCGATCCTCCTCGATCGGAGCATAGGTGCCAAGGGGATCTACCCACCCGATTTCCTGAAGAGCCGTATAACGAAACCCTTCTCCAAGTCTGCGAGTCAAGGAGAATTCAACTGTATAGACCTCGCAGCTCGAGTGCCACGCAGCCTCGAGATGTTTTACGATGTACGATGATGCGCATTTCACCGAACTTGAGGCGCATTTTGTTGCTCGAACGTTGGGCGCGCATTTGACCGCGAGCCCGCGCCCGCGCAGGATGACTCGGGGCCCGCGCGCGATCACGATGCCCACGCTCGCCTTTCGCCCACCGCGAACGGGCCCTCCCGGGTCCGGTGCCGGGGTTCGCGGGGACCGGCCGGACCTGGCTGGACGCCCGCCGCCCCAGCGGAAGTGGCGTTAATCGTTCCTATGTGCCCGCGGAGGGACTTCGCCGCTGGCGCGCGTCCCTGATGGGGGAGGAGGTCGTGAAATTCCTCCGGAGCGCCTGAACGCTCCGGGTTGCCCTCGCGGGGTGACGGTGGTACAAATCAGGTGAGGCTCGGGACCGTTCGACAAGGAGCACGACCATGACCGCCACCCCTCGTCACCTCCGCGAAGGCGTCATCGGCGGGCTCATCGGGGCGACCATCGTCGCCGTCTGGTTCCTCATCTACGACGCGGCACGCGGCGCCCCATTCCGGACGCCGACGCTCCTCGGGAGCGCCGCCCTCCAGGGCGTCCAGAACCCGCAGGCCGTCCCCGTCTCGACCGGCCTCGTGGTCCAGTACAGCGTGCTCCACGGCGTCATCTTCGCCCTGGTCGGGATCCTCATCGCCTACCTGATCGTCTCCGCGCAGCGCCAGCCGGCGCGTCTCCTCATGCTCGTCATCGCGCTGCTCTGCTTCGAGGTGTTCTCCCTCGCCGTCATCGTGTGGCTGGCGCGTCCCGTGCTCCGCGACGTGGCCTGGTGGGCCATCCTCCTCGCCAACGTGCTGGCGGCCGGAGGGATGCTCGCCTACTTCTTCGTGGGGCACCGCGCCCTGGGGCGGGCGCTGCTGGGCCCCCGGAGCCGCGTGGCCCAGGAGGGCTTCGTGGCTGGCGCGCTGGGCGCTGCCGCCGTGGCCGTGTGGTTCCTGCTCTACGACACCGCAGCCGGCGCGCCGCTGAGGACGCCGGCGCTCCTGGGCGCGGCAGTCTTCGAGGGGCTGCGCGATCCCGCGGCGCTCACCATCTCGCTGCCGCTGATCCTGAAATACACTCTCGTCCACGGGGCGGCCTTCGTGGTCTTCGGCTGGCTGGCGGCCGGGCTTCTGGCGCTGGGGGATCGAGAGCCGCTGCTCCTGTCCGGGTTCGTCATGCTGTTCGTCTGTTTCGAGGTATTCTTCTTTGCGATGATCGCGGTTCTCGCCCAGTGGCTCCTGGAGGTGCTCGCCTGGTGGACGATCCTGGCGGCGAACCTGCTGGCGGCGCTGGCCATGCTCAGCTACCTGCTCCGCGAGCACCGCGCCGCCTGGCGCGCGTTCCTCTCGGAGCCATGATCGGCGAGAGCCTCTCCCCGACGCCGAGGCAGCGGGCGGAGGAGGTCCTGCGCTGGCTGGCGCCCGTTGAGCGGGAAGCGCTCCTCGTCAAGTGCCGGATGTCCCACGACGCGCCCTGGTTCATGGCGGCCCCCCGGGAGTGCGGGATGGAGGTCACGTCCTCGCCGCGATGGGGACCTCGATCTTCCTGCGCCTGGTCCTGTGGAGCGGGCGGCCACGCGCAGGAGAGCTTGACATGGCCTGACGGCGTTCCTCGACGTCGTGTTGCGCGGCCTCGCGCTGCCGGGCCCGGCCCTCACCGTGGGCGGAGGGGCGGCTGTGGGAGTATCACCGGCCGACCTCGCGGTCGGGTGGCAGGTGCGCCGTGACAGGCGCGGCGTCGCCCGCCCCAGGAGGAGGCTTCCGGCCGAGATCGGCCACCGCCAGCGCCCAGCGGATCCGGAACCGGCGCATCGCGAGGTCCCACCCGGTCGAGTCGCCCGGCGCCAACGCTACGCCCGCATCGAGATCGACGTACCGCCAGGCGTTCTGGTCCCGTGCGTCGAGGGCCAGGGTGGTCGCCGCGGTGTCCCCGCAGTAGCGGCACCGTGGCGCCGCGATCGGGGGCTGTTCCCGCTTCACGAATGCACCAAGGCCCAGGCAGAGGCGCTCGAGGTCGCCTTCGGCAGCATCCGGTGTACGTGGGGATGCGCCACTGGCACCCGTACAGCGGGGAGGTGATGCGATGCGGATACCGGTTCCAGATTCGCCGGTCCCGGGTTACCCTGTACCGGGACGCATGCGAGAAGCCAAGTTCCGCCAGGCGGCGTTCGTCTATCTGCACGTCGCGATCCTCTACGAGGCCGCGGCGTACGTCATGTGGCGTCAGGGGCGGCTTCCCACCCGGTTCGGCCCGCCGTGGCTCTGGCTGCTGGTCGCCGCCGGGGTGACCGCCGTCGTGGTGTACGGCCTCCTCCGCTGGCATAACGCCTGGTTCGCGCGCGCCGTCTGGCTGCTGCACAGCCTGCGCCTGCCGGCGCTCATCAACGGCGCCTTCTTCGCCGGCGGCGAGGAGCGAGTCGTCCCGGCGTTCTACCTCACCGCGATCGTCGTGGTGATGATCAACCTCTGGATGCTCGCCCGCGCGGGGTGGGACCTGTGAAGTTCCGCACCTACCACGAGGTCACCGGCTCCGACGCCTCCGCAATCGGCCCGCAGGTTGGTCGGCAACAGCAGCGGATCGAGGAGCGGCTCGCTCGCGTGGGGCAGTTGGTGGGGGTCATGAGTGGGAAGGGCGGCGTGGGGAAGACCTACGTCACCGCAGGCCTCGCGCTCGCCTTCGGGGAACGAGGGCTTCGCGTCGGCGTGCTCGATGCGGACCTGGCCGCGCCGACGGCCGCCAGGGTTCTGGGCGGCTCGGGTCCGGTCGCGGTCGATGAGGAGGGGGTGCACCCGGCGACCGGCCGGGGCGGGGTACGCGTGTTCTCGACCGACCTGCTCCTGGAGGAGGGCGCGCCCCTGCGGTGGCATGAGCCCGACACCGCACGGTTCGTCTGGCGGGGCACGCTCGAGGCCGGGGCGCTCCGCGAATTCTTGTCCGACGTCGTTTGGGGCGACCTGGACCTCCTCCTCATCGATCTGCCGCCTGGCACCGACCGACTGCAGGACCTCGCCGAACTGGCCCCCGGCATGGCCGGGGTGGTCGCGGTCACCATCCCGAGCGAAGAGTCGCGGCGCGCCGTTGGCCGCGCGATGCGGGCCGCGCGGGAGGCCGGCCTCGCCCTGCTCGGTGTCGTGGAGAACATGAGCGGCTACGCGTGCCCAGGCTGCGGCGCGAGGACTTCCCTCTTCCCGGGCGACGCGGGCGACACCCTGGCAGCGGAGTTCGGCGTCCCCCTCGTCGCCCGCATTCCGTTCACCCCGACCGGCTGTCCGACCCTGCCCGTCGGCGACCTCGCAGGACTGACCGACCTGCTCCACCCGGGCGCGCCATGAAGTTCCTCTGCGTCGACTGTGACACCCGAATGGAGTTCGCGGAACGGGCAGTCCCCGGGGATGGCACGTTCGCAGCCGCGTTCCGCTGTCCGGCATGCGGCCGGACGATCGCGCTGCTGGCCAACCCCATGGAGACCCAGCTGGTCGAATCCCTCGGCGTGCAGATCGGCGGGCGGACCCTCGACGAGCAGCCGCTGGAACTGGTTCGCAGCACCTTGGTGGGCCGGGACGACGCATTCGCGGAGGCCGAACCAGCCGGCGAGCCCGCTCGCGGATCTGTGCAGTGGTCTGGCGAGGCTCTCGATCGACTGGCGCGGGTGCCGAACTTCGTGCGCGGGATGGTGAAGCGGATCTACGCCGACTACGCCCGGGAGCAGGGCATCGCGACGATCACGCCCGAGGTGATGGATCGGGCCCGGAGCGACCTCGGCCTCGAAGGCATGTAGCGGAGTGGCGGGTTTCCACGAGCGGGTCGTCGCAGGGCTCCGCATTCGCATCGACCGCGATCTCTGCGTAGGGTTCGGAGACTGCGTAGAGCGGGCACCCGAGGCGTTCAACCTCGACGCTGAGGGGCTCGCGGTCTTCGTCGAGCCGGAGCGAATCAAGCGTGCCGCGCTGCTGGCCGCATGCGACGCCTGCCCCGTGGACGCCATCACCGTCTGGGACGACGCGGGCGTTCAGATCGTACCTTGACAGCCCCACGACCACCTGCATATCATTGCGCCCGTGCCGCGGCGGGGCGAAGCGGATGGGCCCGTTGACGCGGGTGCATGCGCAAGTCCACCATAGCCACGCGGGAGCAATCCTTCGTGAGGCCCGACGATCGAGGGCCGGAGGGGAGGGCAGCGATGTATCGGGAGATCTTTGCCCCCGTCGACAACTCGCAGTACGCCGACTGGGCCGTCGACCGGGCGATCGAGATCTGCCGCCGCTCGAGCGGCCGGCTTACCAGCAATCATGTCTACGCGGCGCGCCTCCACGATGTCCGGTTTCGCCAGCTCGAGACCGGGCTTCCCGCCCGGTTTCAGACCCCCGAAGAGATCAAGAAGCAGCGGAAGATCCACGACAAGCTGATCGAGAAGGGCCTGCAGCTCATCGCCGACAGCTTCCTGGACCAGGTGGGCGCGCGGTGCGCCGCCGCCGGCGTGCCGCTGGTGCGCCAGCTTCTCGAGGGGATCAACTACGAGGAGATCGTCAAGGAAGTGAACCGCGGCCAGGGACGGCTTCCTGGCTTGATCGGGTTCGATCCCAACCGCGCCGCCGACTATGACGGCGGCGCGAAGGTCCGCGCCGATGTGCGGCTCGACGAAAACGGCCGGATCGTGGCGGAGGACGAAGAGGCCGCGGCCAAGGTGGTGGGCAACTCCGGGCGGCAGTATGACCTGGTGGCGATCGGCGCGCACGGCCTCGGGCGCCAGCCCCACAGCCAGCTGGGCGGCGTGGTGGCGCGCGCGCTCCGCGACATCGAGAAGGACATGCTCATCGTCCGCGACGGGTCGCCGCTCGAGCGCGGCCGCTACCTGGTCTGCGTGGACGGCTCGTCCTACAGCTACCGAGCAATGCGGATCGCCCTGGAGCTGGCCCAGGAGTTTTCCGCCTCTCTCTTCGTTTGCAGCGCCTTCGATGTGGAGTACCACCACGTCGTGTTCCACAACATCAAGGACGTCCTGTCCACGCAGGCCTCGAAGGTCTTCAAGTTCGAGGAGCAGGAAGAGCTGCACAACAACATCATCGACAAGGGTCTGCTCAAGCTCTGCCAGGCCAACCTGAAGCGGGCCGAGGTGATGGCGCAGGAGTTCCCCGACGTCCCCCTGCAGACCCAGATCCTGATCGGGAAGCCGTTCCAGGTGGTGCTGCAGTGGGCGGAGGAGATTCAGCCCTCGCTCCTGGTCCTGGCGCGCCACGGCAGTCACCGGATCGAGGGAACCGACCTGGGCTCGCAGGCCGAGAACGTGGTCCGCCTCGTGCCCTGCACCGTGCTGCTCACCGGGACGGCCGGCATCCGGCCCGAGGACATCCCCTGGATCGAGGAAGACGGGGTCGCGTCCTTGCCGTGGGCCCCGGAGGCGGAGGTCCGGATTCTCCGGGTACCACCGTTCGCTCAGGGCATCGCCCGAAAGGCGGTGGAGGAATACGTGCTGGAGAAGGGCGGCGACGTCGTGACCAACGCCCGGCTCGACGAGGCCATTCGAAAGCTCCTTCCCACCCACATGCAGCTCATCATGGGGATCGGCACCGCGGAGGAGATCGTGCTGGCCGAGATCAAGGCTGAGGAACAGCTCAAGAAGACGCATGTCGTCGGTCGTGACGACGATCCCCTCCCCGCCTCGCCGGTGGTCGAGGTTCGCTGCCCCGTCACCGGCCGGGTGAGCACCCGCGGCCGCACGGCGGCCGACCCCATCGAGTGGACCCACGAGGCCTGGGCCCGGCTGCAGGCCGTCCCGCTCATCGCTCGGCCGCTCGCGCGGAACACGGTGGACCGGTTCGCCCGGAACCACGATATCTGGCGCGTCACCACGCGGGTGATGGACGAGAACAAGCAGGCGATGATCGAGGCGGACGAGTTCGACGCCGAGACCATGATGGTGATGTTCAACGAGCTCCGGGCCAGGCAGATCCGGGCCGAGGCGGAGGAGGGGAACGCCCTGTCTCCGGAGATGCGCCGGTTCATCGAGGAGGCGAAGGCGGCGGGGGTGACCCGCTGCCCGATCCGCGACCTCGAAGCCAGCATGGACAAGTGTCCCGTCGATTTCCGCGCAGTCACGCCGGACCAAGCGCGCGCGGCGGTCGAGCAGGTCCTGCACCCCGACCGAAAGGTCTGACGATAGATGGGGTGACGGCGCTGACCCAGGTAGGAGATCTCCCGGTCGCGGACGGAGTCGGCGGCGGCTTCGTGCCGCACGTCGTCGCCTGGAACCTGACCCGCCGGTGTAATCTGGAGTGCGCCCACTGCTACATCGCCGCCGGGCCGCAGGAGACCGCGACCGGCGAGCTCGCCACCGACGAATGCTTGCGGATCGCGCGGGAGATCCTCGCGCTCAATCCCTCGCCCATCTTCATCCTGAGCGGCGGTGAGCCGCTGCTCCGCGACGACCTCACGACCATCGCCGCCTTCGCCTCGGGGCGCGGGGCGACCGTGGTGGTGGGCACCAACGGGACCCTGCTGACCGACAACCGGATCGCTTCACTCAAGGCCGCTGGGGTGACCGGCGTGGCCGTGAGCGTGGACTCGCTCGACCCCGGCCGCCACGACCGCTTCCGCCATGGCGTCGGCTCGTACGAGGCCACCCGCGCCGCGCTGGAGCGCCTACGGACCCATCGGCTCGACTTCATCATCCAGACCACGGTCAACAAGGGGAACCGCCAGGAGCTGGGTCGGCTGGTCGCCTGGGCGGCCGAGCAGGGTGCGGTGGCGTTCAACTGCTACTTCCTCGTCCGCACCGGCCGCGCCGCCCGGCTCTCCGATCTCGATCCCGAGGGGTACGAGGCGGTGCTGGCCGAGCTGGTCGAGCACCACCGGACCTACCTGGGACGGATGATGGTCCGCGCAAAGTGCGCCCCGCATTTCATGCGGCTCCTGCACCGCGGCGCGCCGGACTCGCCCATTCTCAACTACCAGACCCGCTGCCCCTGCGGGACTCAGTATTGCCGCATCACGCCCGACGGCAAGCTTACCCCGTGTCCCTATTTGCCGGTCGAGGCGGGCGATCTCCGGCGGCAGTCCTTCGCCGAGGTGTGGTCGAGTTCCCTCGTGTTCCGGGCCCTCCGCGCCGGCGCTCTGGGCGGCAAGTGCGGGCGCTGCGAGTACCGGCTCCTCTGCGGCGGCTGCCGCGCCCGGGCGTACGCGCTCGAAGAGGACTACCTCGCGGCGGATCCCTCCTGCGCGTACGAGCCGGTCGACAGCGCCGAGCCGATCCGTCCCGCCCGTCCGGTGACCTACGGCGACCGCGTCGCGCCCACACTCTACTGGACCCCCGACGCCGAAGCGCGGCTCCGCCGGATCCCCTCGTTCGTCCGCGGCGTGGTGGTGCGACGGCTCGAGGACCACGCGCGCGCGCACGGGCGCACGGAGATCACCGCGGAGATGCTGCGCGAGGTTCGGGAGCGAATGCCGGTGGACTTCTCGAAGCGCCGACCGTTCTTCCTCGATGACCACTGAGCCGTTCCTGCTCCGGGCCGCCGCCCACGCGGCCCGTGCCTACGAACCGCTTTCCCGCTGTCGGCGCCAGGGGCGCGGTGCGGATCGCGGGTTCGCGGTCATCATTGAACGCGGTGAAAAGGACAAGCCTGCCGGGCCGTCCCTTCGGGCGGCCTCGAGGGTCCGGGTTCCGCTCTCGCTAACTACACCGCCTTCCCCCGAGATCGGGGATACCCGATGCGGATCCAGGACCGGGGAGCGGATTGTGACTGATCCGGTCGTGACGCCCCGCCGGCACGCCCTCATCGTCCTCGGGCTTTCCGCGCTGGCAGTGCTCGTGCTCGCGCTCCCCGCCATCGCCCAGGAGGCGGCCAAGGCCGCCGACTACCGCGCTTTCCCGCTCATCGGCTCGCGGCTGGCGGTCTGGGCCATCGCGCAACTCCACCTGAACTTCGCCGCGTTCATCCTCGGCGTGCCGATGTTCGCCGTGATCATCGAGATCATGGGCTGGCGGACGGGCGAGGCGCGCTACGACTGGCTGGCCCACGAGTTCGTCAAGCTCACCTTCGCGGCCTTCTCCACCACGGCCCTGTTCGGGGGCTTCCTCCTCTTCCTCTTCATCGGGTACTATCCGAAGTTCTGGGCGTACATGACCGGGATCTTCTACCCGACCTTCTGGTGGTACGCCCTCCTCTTCTTCCTCGACACCTTCACCATCTACCTGTGGTACTACGGGTGGGACTGGCTCTCGGGATCCAGGAAGTGGATCCACGTCTCGCTCGGGGTATTCTCGAACATCGTCGGCACGGCGACCCTGTTCGTGGCCAACTCCTGGATCACCTTCATGACCTCGCCGCGGGGGATCGACGAGGCGGGGAACCTCACGTCGCTCTGGGCTGCGATCTACAACTACACCTGGATGCCGCTCAACGTCCATCGGCTCGTCGCGAATCTCGTCTTCGGGGGGACCATCGCCGGGGCCTACGCCGCGTTCCGCTTCCTGTCGGCCAGGACCGACGAGGAGCGCGCCCGCTACGACTGGATGGGGTACGTGGGCAACCTGGTGGCCATCTCCGCGCTGATGGTGCTTCCGTTCGCCGGCTACTGGATGGGGCGCGAGATCTACGCGTTCAACCAGACCATGGGGATCACCATGATGGGCGGGTTCATGTCCTGGCTCTGGGTGGTCCAGGCCATTCTCATCGGGGTGCTCTTCATCAGCTCCAACTACTACCTCTGGCTGGGGATGGAGCGGATCCCGGGTTCCGAGCGCTACCGACGCTACATCCCGTACATGATCATGATCCTGGCGGCGGGGTTCATCGTGTGGGCCACCCCGCGGACGATGGTGCTGACCCCGCAGGAAACCCGGGCCATGGGTGGCGCGCATCACCCGGTCCTCGGCGTCCTGGGCGTCATGTCGGCCAAGAACACCGCCGTCAACCTGATGATCCTGACCACCTTCCTCTCCTACCTTCTCTACCGGCGCGCCAACAAGCTGTCGACCAAGCCCTGGGCCGGGCGGGGCATGGCCGCCCAGTGGCTGATCTTCGCGATCGCCGCCACCGTCGTGATCTTCTACGGCGTGTACGGCTACTTCGTCGAATCCATCGTGCGGATCGGATTCTCGGTGTACCAGGTGCTGGCCGTGCTCGGCGCGATCGTGCTCGTCATGGCCATCGACATCCCCATGTTTCGGGGGGCCCGGTCGACCGGGGCGATCCGCTGGGGACAGATCGCGCCCCGCTCCCAGTACGTGCTGATCCTCCTGGCCGTCAGCTTTGCATGGTTGATGGGTCTGATGGGGTTTGCGCGCTCGGGAATCCGCCAGCACTGGCACGTCTACGGCGTGGTCCGGGACACCTCCCCCGAGGCGTGGACGCCGGCTCTCGGGTACGCGGCGAACATGATCAGCGTGGTCACGGCGGTCTTCTTCGCCCTGGTCCTGTTCATCTTCTGGCTGGGCAGCCTCGGTGAGACGCGGGAGGCCGATGTCCACGCGCCGGCCCCCGTGATCACGGGGGGAGCAGATCGCACATAGGTGCTTCGTCGAGCGACGATGGAGCGACTTCGAATGACCGGGCGTGTCCGAGCGCGGGCCTTGCCTGCGCAATCCCTCGGGGGCGGTGTCCGGGTACCCTGGCCGAAAGTTTGGGTGGGGGCGTAGTCCCCCTCCGAGGACATGAAAGTTCCGGTCCTGGTGAAGGTCGGGGTGCTCGCCCTGTCGGTCATGGGAAGCTACAGCTACTTCGCCAACTCGATCCCGCAGATCCAGTCCAAGCCGCCCGAGGAGCTTTCCCTCGAAGGGGGAAATGTGAGCCCGGAGCAACTCGTCAAGGCAGGTGAGGAGATCTTCAAGGGGAAGGGCACCTGCGAGATCTGCCACCGGGTCGGCCAGAAGGGGACGCGGGCTCCCGACCTCGCCGGGGTCGGCGCCAGGGCTGCCAATCGGAAGCCGGGGATGAGCGCGACGGCGTACATCGTCGAGTCCTTGCTAGATCCTGGCGCCTATCTGGTGGAAGGCTACCCCAACATCATGCCGAAGGTGGACCGGCCTCCGATCGGGCTCAATCGTTCCGAGATCTGGGCGGTCACGGCCTTCCTGGAATCCCTTGGGGGGACGGCGAGCGTGAAGCTCGATGACATCCCTAAGACCGCCGGGGCGGTCGCCGCGGGCGGGGGCGCTCAGGTGGCGGAGCTGAAGCTCCCCGGCGACCCCAAGGCCGGCCTGGCGGTCTTTTCGGGCAAGGGCGGATGCATCGCCTGCCACAAGGCCGGGGCCGTGGGCGCCTCGCCCGTCGGGCCCGACCTCTCCCAGATCGCCAGGATTCAGACGCCTGAGTACATCATGGCCAAGATCCTGAATCCGGCTGGGATGGGGACGGTGGCGGGCTACCCGCCCGGCGTGATGCCCCCCACGCTCGGCCAGACCCTGACCGCGCGCGAGTACATCGACGTGGTCTCCTTCCTCCTCACCCTCAAGGGAGAGGGGGCGCAGGCCGCCGCGAAGAAATAACCCGTGAACTGGCTCCATTCAAAATTCTCTCAGGCAGTGCTGGTCCTGGTGGTCGTGTTCGTGTTGTTCCGCTTCGGGATCCGCCCTCCAGCGCCGTGGAGCGTGGTCACGCTCTACATGACCATCGTCCTGATCGCCGTCCTGGTCTACGTCTCCTCCGATTCGGACTCGTGGCGGAACTTTCTGGCCCCCATCCGCTCCACGCTGGTGGACGACTCGAAGCGGCCCATCCGGTTTGCCCTGATGGTGCTCATCCCGCTCGTCGTCGGCTATTACGCGTATTCGCAGGCGGCGGCCCGGATCGAGGCGCCCGCCGAGCTCCGAGCCATCCACCCGGCGCCACCAGGCTCCATTTCCTTCAAGGGAAAGACCCTGGACATCCAGGGGCTGGACAATCCCCTGAGAAAGGACACCGGCAGCTACAAGAAGTATGTGGCCGAGGGCGCGGTGATCTACATCAAGAACTGCATGTACTGCCACGGGGACAATCTGGACGGCGCCGGCCACTTCGCCCACGCCTTCAACCCGCCCCCCGCCAACTTCACCGATCCCGGCACCATCGCGATGCTGCAAGAAGCCTATCTGTTCTGGCGGATCGCCAAGGGCGGTCCGGGCCTGCCGAAGGAGTCCAAACCTTGGAACTCTGTCATGCCGGCGTGGGAGGACAGGCTCTCCGCGGAGGACATCTGGAAGGTGATCATGTATCTCTACGACGCCACGGGTTACCAGCCCCGGCGCTGGGAGAGTCATGCGGCGGCTCCACACCCGCAAGGGGTGGAGGCTCGCAGAGGAGGCTCCTTCCCGCTCGCGTTTCTCGTCGCTCCCGTCGGCCGCGTGCTCGCTCCCCCGACGGAGGCCCAGCAGCCCGGGGACCCGGCCCAGGGGAAGATCATCTATGAGAAGAAGTGCGTCCTCTGCCACGGGGAGCAGGGGGACGCCGACAGCCCTGCAGCGCCCCAGCTGGACCCGAAACCGCGGGACTTCACCAAGGGAAAGTACAAGGTCCGCACGAGCGCCTCCGGCCAGCCGCCCACGGATAGTGACCTGTTCGGCATCATCTCGGACGGCATGCCGGGCACCACCATGCCCGCCTGGAAGGTGCTTTCCGAGAGGGATCGCTGGAACCTCGTGGCCTACGTAAAGACTTTCGCCGGGGGCGCGTTCAAGGAGCCGCCGAAGGCGGCGGCGCTCCCGAAGGAGGTGGCCGCCTCCAAGGAGTCAATCGCCCGGGGGAAGGAGATGTTCGAGGCCATCGAGTGCAACAAGTGCCACGGCAATGCGGGGCGCGCTGACGGTCCGTCCGCTCCCGAGCTCAAGGATGACTGGGGGAATCCGCTTCGCCCCGCCAATCTCACCAAGCCCTGGTTGTTCCGGGGTGGGGGGAGCGCGCGCCAGGTCGCCACCCGTCTGGTCACGGGCCTCATGGGCACGCCCATGCCGACATTCATCGACAGTGTCGAGAAGCCGGAAGACATCTGGCACGTGGCCAACTACGTACAGTCCCTGGGACCCGGCAACCCTGACTACGCCACCGTCCTGCAGGTGCGGGCTGTCGCTGGAGAGATCCCTGAAGATCCCGCCGCCCCGTTCTGGGCCCAGCAGCCCCCGGCCAACTTTCCCCTCGCCGGCCAGGTGATCGTGGATCCGCGGAACTTCAACCCCTCCATCGACAGGATCACCGTTCGGGCCGTGTATTCCGAAGCCGAGATCGCCTTTCACCTGACATGGGATGACCCCACGGCCTCCAAGCCGGACCCGAAGGCCAAGACCTTCGCCGACCAGATGGCCCTCCAGTTCCCCGCCAGGGCCGGGAAGGAGACGGAGCGCCCGTATGTGCTGATGGGGGACGGCTCCGATCCAGTGTCCCTCCTGTGGTGGACCTCGGACGGGGGGGTGGGGGAGGCTACCGCCTCGGGGATAGGCAAGATCGCCCCCAAGATGGCAGACGCGGTGAAAGCCAGCGGGAAGGCGGCCTTCGCGGACGGCCAGTATCGCCTGGTCATCAAGCGCCCCCGCGCGACCAAGGACCCCAACGAACTCGCGTTTCCGGTGGGGCGCTTCCTCCCGGTGGCGTTCATGGCCTGGGACGGCGGGGCGGGAGAAACCGGGAGCAGGATGTCCTTCTCCTCATGGTATTATCTCCGTCTGGAAGAGCCGGCTTCAGCTAGGCCGTACATCGTTCCGCCCGTGGTGGCCCTCCTCACCGTCGCGCTGGAGCTTTTGGTGGTCCGCGGCGCCCGTCGGGGGGCTAGGGAGAGTAAGGAGGAAACCAGAGATGCTTAAGTGGGTATCCGTGCTGTGTGCCGAGGTTCTTGCCGCTGCCCTCATCACCGGTGCCTCGACGCCGGTGACGGCTCAGGGTGGGGGATCCATCGTCGGCGAGGTGAAATTCTCGGGGACCCCGCCGGCGCCCAAGGTGACCAAGGTCAACAAAGACAATCAGGTCTGCGGCGATGAGAAGAGGTCCGAGGAGGTGATCGTCGGGGCGAACAAGGGGTTGCAGAACGCTGTCGTGTCGGTGGTGGGGGCCAAGGGGCCCGCGCCCAAGCCGGCCCAGAAGACGGTCCTGGACCAGAAGGGGTGCCAGTTCGTTCCCCACGTCCTCGTGGTTCCGGCCGGGGCTGACGTGGATATCCAGAACTCGGACGGGGTTCTCCACAACATCCACACCTCCTCGACGGCCAACCCGTCGCTCAACAAGGCCCAGCCCAAGTTCAAGAAGGTGATGACCGAGAAGTTCGACAAGCCGGAGACCGTTCAGCTCAGGTGCGACGTCCACAGCTGGATGGCCGGCTGGCTCGTCGTGCAGGCGCACCCCCTTTACGCGGTGAGCGACGCCAACGGCGCTTTCAAGCTGGACAACGTCCCACCCGGCAAGCATAAGGTCGAGGTGTGGCACGAGACCTTGGGGACGATGACCCAGGAGGTGGAGGTCAAGGCGGGCGCTCCGAGCAAGGTGACCTTCGAGCTGGGGAAGAAGTAGCCCCGGCGCGCTCCACCTCCGAGAACTGCGGCTTCTCAAGACACTCAACGCAGCCCTCGACCTGCGGAATGTAGGTTGACAAGGCCCTTTCTGCTCGGGATACTAGCGAATTAATACCGCCGGGATAAGCCACTCAATCCTGGCGCGGGGGAAGAGGCGGATGCGCGCATGCTGAGCTGGTGGCTGCCGGAGAATGTCTCGACCTACGGGCAGGACATCGACTACCTCTTCAACCTCATTTACTACATCACCGGCGGAGTCTTCGTCCTCGTCGCCGCGACGATGATCGCCTTCCTGGTGATGTACCGCTACCGCGAGGGCCGGCGGGCCCGGTACATCCACGGCAACACGGCCGTGGAGATCGTGTGGACCGTGGTCCCGACGCTCATCCTCGTCGTCCTGACGGTGCTGTCTCTCCCCGCGTGGGCTCGGATCAAGATGCACATACCGCCGAGCGACTTGAAGATCGAGGTGATGGCCAAGCAGTTCAACTGGATCGTCACCTATCCGGGCCCCGACGGCAAGTTCGGGACCGATGACGACAAGACCTTCGAAAACGAGATTCACGTGCCGGTCGGAAAGCCGGTCGTGCTCGTGCTGAAGGCCAAGGATGTCATTCACAGCCTTTTCCTGCCCAACCTGCGCTTCAAGCAGGACATGGTCCCTGGACGGGAAATCCAGGCATGGTTCGAGGCGACCAAGCCGGGCAAGTACGAGATGCCCTGCGCGGAGCTGTGCGGGTTCGGCCACTCCGGGATGCGGGGCTGGCTCTACGTGCACACGCCCGAGGAGTATCAGAAGTGGGTGAAGAAACAATGGCCCTAGACCCGGAGGAGT
>WNFU01009079.1_pt1 | contig 14700 bp, 15 predicted proteins | sample 5400121 | NCBI WGS metagenome assembly WNFU01 (sample SAMN13153360, study PRJNA577476) | soil metagenome | isolation source: 100 cm soil or saprolite under grassland replicate 1 | place: USA:California | collected 2016-06-15
GTTTCTTCGCGTGCGCGCGGGATCTGACGCACGAGCCGCCGGATGCGCCGCTGCCCGAGGCGGTGGCATCGGGGGAGGAGCCGTTTCTCGTGATCGGAGCGATCGCGGGAGGGTAGTCCCTTAGCGGGAAGGGCGCGAGCACTTCAGTTCTCCCGCTACGTCACCGGTGGGCACGGCGGTTCCGATGGCGATGCGGCAGTCGGAGCTGGCGCTCGGGTGCCGCGCGACCGCCCTCCAACCGTCGCGGTTCGCCTCGATAATCTCCACGCTGACGTCGGAGGCCGCGAAGTACGCGAGGGCACTCAGAGACGGTGAGTAGGTTCCGTGGTCGGCGAAATACGCCCCCTCGGCCGTGAGCAGAGTCCGTAACGCCGACCGCATCTCCAGTTCGTGTGCGCGCTCCAAGCGCGGCGCGAGTGACGCGTGCAGATACGGCCCGAGGTCCTCGACGCCGACCACGCGCCAATGCCTCCCCCCGTCGGCGGGCTCCATCCGGAGGTGGACGACCAGCGCCGAATCGGCGTCTTGCAGCCGGAGGCGAACGCCAACCCGGGCGACGCCCTCCCGCTGCTCCACGTCGGCGATGCCGGCGTACCGGCGGGTCAGGGAGGAGTCGGTCAGCGTCGTCCAAATGCTCTGCTCCAAAACAGGGACCAGCACTGCCTTGTCGACTTCCTCCTGGCCGGAAGACTCCGCAGCAGCGTCCACCACAGACTCGGCCACGCGCCTGACATCGAGGTAGCGCTCGACCCCGAGTCGGTCCTTGGCCCGCGCGGCGTCCGCGAGCCGCTGGAGCGAGTACCGGGGTGAGCGGCGGATCTGGCGGCGGCGCGACGTGGTGACCGCTGCGCCGGCAACCGCGAGCGCGACGATCAGGGCGAGATGAAAGCGAGACATAGTGCTTAGATTGTAACTCGTGTTCACCCGTGCTGCCGGCATCGCCGGCCTTGCCGCGCTGATCGTCGCCTGTGGCGGCCCGGACACGTCACCATTCTTTCTCTGGCGCATGCGCCCCGGCATGCCGCTCGATAGCGTCGAACGGTTGGTCCTTTTCCACGCCGACCTGCGCCAGAGCGTGGAGGTGTGGGACCGCTGCGAGCCCTTGGACGCGGGCGCGCGGCGGTGCGAGCGCGCGCTAGACTCGCCCTGGGGCCGACTGCAAGTCGTCGTGACTTCCGACGGGAAAGTGCCGTATCTGGCGTTCGCTCCGCCGACCCCACGGGAGGAGAGCGTCGACGATTCTCTCCAAGTCATGTCGCGGCAATGGGGCCGGGCAAAAGGGGTGCGAATGGACTGGCATGGGGTCAGTGAGTCGAGTCCCTGGGGCGTCGCGGAAATGCGGAGCGGCCGGTGGCGGGCGTTCCTCACGTTCGACGGCAAGCGGTGCCAGGACTCGGCCCGGTTCTGCGCGTCCCTCATTCAGCTGGTGGATTGGCACGCCGGCCGGAAATACGCGGACATGTCCGTGCCGCACTGAGGCTTCACCGTAGTCCCTACGCCGCCGCGGCCGCCGGCGCGGGGCCCGCGTCCACCAACCGCTTGGTGACAGGCTCGATACGGACGTTGAGCCCTTCCAGGGTGCGGGAGCCCAATAACACGAGGTCCCCAGGCTCTCCGAAGACGACGTCGTCCCCCGTTCGTTTCCCGGCAATGCTGATGACCACGATGCCGGTCCAGCGCTCGAGCACGGTGCCATCCGCCTGACGGAAGTACCATTTACTGTTACGCTCCACGCCAAGCGACTCCAGAACACTCTTGGGCACCCAGGACAGTTCAGCGCCGGTATCCACCAGGACCGACCTGAGCGTTCGCTTCTCGCCCGGACGGGCCGGGTTCTCGATCTCCACGTCCACCCGGAAGCTTCCCATGTCGTCGGGCATAGTAACTCCTGAGGTCATGCCGAGAAGTACCATATCGTTGCGGGGAGTGTCAATGTCCTGCGCGTCCTGATCCGATTTGCGGTGACGCGTCCCGCGTGGTAAATCAGCGCGGCACTCGCACCGAGGGGGCAATGACGACGTTCACGCTGATTCACGTGGTGTTGAGTCTTGTGGGAATCGTCGCGGGGCTGGTCGTCGCGGGCGGACTCGTCGCGGGGCAGCGGCTCGACGGCTGGACCGGTCTCTTTCTGGTAACCACAGTCGCGACGAACGCCACCGGGTTCGGCTTCCCCTTCGTCACCTTTTTGCCGTCGCATGCGGTGGCGATCATCTCCCTGGTGGTCCTGGCCGTCGTGATCGTCGCGCGCTACGTCAAACACCTGAGCGGCGTCTGGCGGACAGTCTACGGATGGGGCACCGTGCTGGCGCTGTACCTCAACGTCTTCGTTCTGGTCAACCAGCTGTTCCGCCGGATTCCGGCGCTGGTGGTCGCCGCCCCGAAACAGACGGAGCCGCCGTTTGTGCTGACGCAGCTCCTCGTCCTCGCCCTGTTCGTGTGGCTGGGGCGCGCGGCGGTCAGGGGGTTGACGGCGCATGCGGAGCGTCTTGCGGGCTAAACGACTGCGCGGTACTCTCAGCCCCCTGGCGTTCGAGCGGGCCGCCGGAGCTTGACTCACTATCCACCACAACCCCTGCGCCGTCACATGAAAAAGCACGTCCTCCTGGTGTTGATGGGAATCTTCGCGGTTGCTCCTCGAGCGTTTGCCCAGCAAAAGACGGTGACCGGTAGAGTCTCGAGCGAACAGGGCGCTCCCATAGGTGGCGCCTCGATCGTCATCAAAGGGACCAGCATCGGCACCTACAGCAACAACGCCGGAGTCTATTCGATCCGCGCCGAGGTCGGCCAGGTGCTGCAGTACCGGTTCATCGGGACCGGGCTGATCGAGCGCACGGTGGGCGCCGAGGACGTCATCGACGTCGCGTTGCGCCGGGTCGCGTTGGCCCTCGATGCCGTGGAGGTGACGGCGCTGGGGCAAACCGCCGAGCGACGGGCGCTGGGAACCGCGCAGCAGAGCCTTCAGGGCAGCGAGATCGTGCAAACGCAGCGGGAGAACTTCGTCAATGCGCTGTCGGGGCGCATCGCCGGCGTGGATGTGACGAGCACCTCGGGCGTGCCGGGCGCCTCGTCGTCGATTGTCATCCGTGGCGTCAGCTCGATCAGCAGTAGCAACCAGCCGTTGATCATCGTGGATGGCCTGCCGATGGACAACCGGACCGTCAATACGGGCGTGCTCGCCTCCGATGCGAATTCGAACACGGCCCTCTCGAACCGCGGGATCGACTTCACCAACCGGGCCGCCGATTTCAATCCCGACGACATCGGCACGCTCACCGTCCTGAAGGGGCCGGAAGCCGCCGCGCTGTACGGCATCGATGCGGCGAACGGGGCCATCGTCATCACGACCAAGCGGGGGCGGGCGGGCGGCGGCGTGCAGTACACCAGCACCTTCCGGATCGAGGCGACCCGAGCCAAGCCGCAGCTGCAGCGTGTCTACGGCCCGACGACGGTCACCGGCGGGATCCTCGGCTCGTTCGATTACTTCGGGGCTCCGTATCCTGCCGGGACCACCTTCTACGACAATATCGACGGCTTCCTCAGGACGGGGACGACCGCGACGACCAGCCTGTCCTTCAGTGGAGCGACGAGCGACAACCGCATCAACTACCGGCTGGGCACGTCCGTGGACAAGCAAAACGGCGTCGTCCCGAACTCGGGGTACGGCCGCCTCAGCCTGACACTGGCGTCCCAGGCCCAGATCTCCCGGTGGTTGAACAGCGACATCTCGATGGCGTACACCTACGACAACAACGATCAGGTGTACAAGGGGACGCTGGGTCCGCTCATCGACCTGATGCTGTGGCCCCAAACCGACAACGCGAGGGACTACCTCACGCCCTCCGGTCTGCGGCGGCGGCTGACGAACCTGCAACCGTCGTCGGAGGTGGACAACCCGTACTTCAACGTCGTCAAGAACAAGATCAACGCCAAGACCAACCGCATCATGGTCAACCTCGGCCTGCTGGCGACGCCGTTTTCGTGGGGCAGCCTCAAGACCAACCTCGGCACCGATTCGTACACGAACCAGAATCTGGTGTTGCGCCACCCCGAAAGCGCGGCCGGCGTGTCGACGGGCGGCGTGCTCGATCAGGCGGATGTCATTACGCGCAACCTCGACGCGCAAACGGTGCTGAGCTTCAACAGCCACGCCCTCACGCGCGGCATTTCCATCAGTGGGCTGGTGGGCCACTATATCTCCGACCACAAGGCGACGACGGACGCCGTGGTCGGCACGCAGTTTCTGGATCCGAATTTCATCTCGATCAACAACACGAGCGCCTTTCGGCCGCGGCCCATCATCGAGCAACGGCGCCTGGTCAGCCTTTTCGGCCAAGGGGTGATCGATTACAAGAACTTCCTGTATCTCACCCTCACCGGCCGGAATGACTGGACCTCAACCATCCCCGTGGGGCGGAATTCGTTCTTCTACCCTTCCATCTCCACCAGCTTCGTGTTCTCCGACGCCTTTCCGGCCGTCGGCCGGTTCATGACCGGGAAGCTCCGGGCTGCCTATGCGGAAGTCGGCAAGGACGCGCGGCCCTATGCCGACCGTCCCGTGCTCGAGAACAAATCCACCTCCTATGGCGGATACGGCTACGGCTTCACGGGGCCGAACCTGAACCTGAAGCCTGAGTTCGCCAGGTCCTGGGAGGTCGGCGCCGAGGTGAGTTTCTTCAACAATCGCCTCGGTCTCGACGGCACCGTGTACCGCAAGGTGACGAAGGACCAGATCGTCAACGACGTCCGCGGCAGCTATGGGACGGGGTTCATTCTCTTCAACCTCAACGGCGCCTCGACGCGCAGCCGGGGTCTGGAGCTGACGGTGCGCGCCACCCCGGTCCTGCAGCCCGAGTTCTCCTGGGATGTGGTGGCCAATTGGTTCAGTGCCGGCCAGATCGTGACCGGGCTGCCTCGGGGGATCCCGGAATCCTACGTGTCGGACACCTGGTTGTACGGCGACATCCGGAACGGGGTGCAACCGGGGCTTTCCACCATGGCGCTCACCGGGCGGTTTTATGTGCGCAACAACCGCGGCCAGCTGTTGATCGATCCCACGACCGGCCTGCCGATCCGGTCCCCGACCGGTGTGTTCATCAATGGCGGGTACGATCGCCAACCGGATTTCACGATCGGGATCACGAACACCCTCCGCTATAAACGCTTCACCCTGGATTTCCTGGTGGACCTCCGTAAGGGCGGAGACGTCTTCGATGCGACCGACCACTTCCTCACCACGCACGGGCTGAGCATGCAGACGCTGGATCGGGACCGGCCGCGGGTCATCGACGGCGTGTTGCGGGACGGCCGGGAGAACACCGCCAATCCGACCGTCAACACCATCGTGATCGTCCCGAGTGCGAACCCGGCCTACTACACCAACATGAGCGAAGAGCTGTTCATCGAGCGGGATATCAACTGGCTGCGGCTCCGGGACGCGCAGCTGAGCTACGAGCTGCCGAACGGGTTCCTGGGCTCCCGCAGCGCCAGCGTGTTCGTCAAGGGCACCGACCTGTTCCTGATCAGCAACTACACGGGGCTCGATCCGATCGTGAACGGCAACACCGCCGCGGTCGGCGGATCGGGCGGCGTAGGGATCGACTTCGGCAACTTCCCCATGCCGCGCGGCTTCAATTTCGGCATCCGGATGGGGTTCTGACCATGAACACACGAGCCGCCATCCTGCTGGTCGGCGTGGTGAGTCTGTCGACCGGGTGTCACGACTTCCTGGACGTCAACACGAATCCGAACGGGCCACAGTCGGTGTCGGCGAATCTGTACCTGCCCCCGATGCTGCACTGGTTCGTGACGTCCCCGCAGTTCGACGGCCGCTTCGTCGGCCGGTACACGCAGGAGTGGACGCTGCCGGGCACGAGTCTCAGCACCTGGGACCGCATGGGGTACGATGCCGGGAGTGACGCCGGCGCCCAGCAGTGGCGGGACGTCTACTGGACGCTGGGGCAGAACCTGATCGACATGAACGCCAAGGCCCTGGCCCAGCAGCGCTGGGACCTCCTGGGGGTCGGGCTCGTTCTCAAGGCGTGGGGGTGGCAGGTGCTCACCGACCTCCACGGCGAGATCATCATCAAGGAAGCGTTCGACGAATCGCGCACCACCTTCGATTACGACACGCAGGACTACGCGTATCAGGAGGTGCGGCGCCTGCTGGACAGCGCGATCGTGCTGCTGCGACGCACGGACGGCGCCGTGGACGCGGCGTATCTCGGCCAGGGCGACCACATCTACCTCGGCGACCGGACGAAGTGGCTGAAGCTGGCGTGGGGCCTGAAGGCCCGGATGCTGAACCACTTTTCCAACAGAGCCGGCTATGCGCCCGATTCGGTCATGGCCGCGGTCGATTCCTCGTTTGCGAGCAACGCCGACGACGCGCTGCTCGCGTATCCGGCCACCAGCACCGACCTCCAGGACTACAACTTCTGGGGGGCCACCCGGAACAACATCACCAACTATCGGCAGACCCGGTTCATCCTCGGCTTGATGGACGGCACACAGTTCGGCGGCGTCGTGGACCCGCGGATGAGTCGCATGCTCTCGCCGTCACCCGATGGCCAGTACCGGGGTCTCGATCCCAACGTGGTGGGCTTCGGGGCGCTCACCACCGCGCAGCGCCCCAACAATTTCTTCGGGTACGCCGGCGCGACGGGCTTGGGGTTGCCGGCCCGCTATATCTTCGCCGACAGGTCGAAGCTCCCCGTCATGACCTACGCGGAGCTGCAGTTCATCAAGGCGGAAGCCGCGTTAAACGCGGGCAATGCGCCCGCCGCCCTGACCGCGTACCGGAACGGCATCCGCGCCCACATCGATTTCGTGAACGCGCGCAATCTCGACGCGGGTCAGACGCCGACGCCGATCTCGACGGCGGAGCGCGACAGCTTCATCAGCCCCACCGCCTCCCCGGCGATCGTTCCCGCCACCCTGACGCTGTCGCACATCATGTCCCAGAAGTTCATCGCGCTGTGGGGGTGGGGCCACAACGAGATCTGGATGGACATGCGCCGCTATCGCTACACGGATCCCGATTCGGTGAGCGGCACCCAAGTGTTTCGGGGATTCGCCCCACCCACCAACCTGTTCCCCGACAACGGCGGCAAGGTGGTGCAGCGGATCCGGCCGCGCTTCAACTCGGAATACGTGTGGAACCAGGCGGGCCTCTCCGCCATCGGCGCGCTGGCGTCGGACTATCACACCAAGGCGTTGTGGATCACCGAAAAACCATGACGAACCGATCCCTCGCGGTCGCGGTGCTGCTCGCTGCCGCCGCGCTCTCCTCCTGCGACAAGAACGCCGTCCAGCAGTTACCCCTCGGGCCGGTGGCGGCGTCCCGCATCAAGTTCTTCAACTTCGGCGTGAATGCCCCGGGGGTGAACTTCTACGCCAATAACACGAAGATGACGGCGATCCTCTCCAGCACCAATCAGGAGGCGGTCATCGGCGTGGTCTACGGGGGCACGGGCAACGCCGGCCTGTACTGCGGGATTGCCCCCGGGCTGTACTCTCTCACCGGGCGCATCGCGGCGACGACGGACAAGGATCTCCCCATCGACACGCTCACCGCGACGATCGTGGACGGAAGGCTTTATTCCTTCTATCTGAGCGGCTTCTATAATACGACCACCAAGATCGTGGATGCCTTCCTCGTGGAGGATCCCGACCCCGTGCAGACCGATTACACGGTGGCGTACGTCCGCTTCGTCCACGCGATCGGCAATGCGAATCCGATGACGTTGTTCGCGAAGAATTCGGATACGACGGTGACGAAGGATTCGATCGCCGTCGGCGGCGCGGTGGCCTACAAGACCGCCGGCGCCTTCACCGTCGTCCCGAACGGCGTGTACAATCTGATCACGCGGTATCCCGGCTCGAACACGCCCGTCATCAGCAGAGCCGGGGTCTCGTTCGTGGGCGGGCACGTCTACACCATCGGCGCCCGGGGAGACGTCACGGTTACCTCGGGTGCGACGGCGCCGGCGCTGGATAATACGGCGAACCGGTAAGGGGCGAAAAGGGGGCCCCGGCATCCGATTCGGATCCGGGACCCACCGACTCTCGCTACTGGACGACGATACTCCCCCTCATCGCCGCGCCGTGCACCGCGCAATCGTACGGGTAGGTGCCTGGCGTCGCGAACTTAACAGCGTACCTCTGGCCGTTGCCGCTCATGATCGGACTGCTCGCAAACGCGGTCGCGCCCTGGGACTGGATGCTATGGGAGATGCCCTGGTTGTTGGTCCACGTCCACGTCACGGTGTCCCCCGCCGCCACCGTGTCAACCGCGGGGTTCGCGGTGCCGTTGTGGGCGCTGATGAACACGATTTGCCCGCTGTTCCCCACGGTCACGGACCCGACCGGCCCGCCACCGCCCCCGCCACCACCACCGCTGCCGTAGGGGCCGGACGCCGTGTAGCCGGCGCAACCCGCGACCGCCGCGAGCGCGATCATGCCGATGAATGCAGTACGTAAGCGCATTGGATCATTCTCCTCAGCTCGCCGGCTTCGCGGAGCGGGACTTTTCCCAGTTGACGAACAGGAACCCGCCGGGCGCGTCGAACTTCGGCTCCCCCGGTCCGGGCAGGATTTGGAGCTGCAACTCTTCGATCTTGTTTTTCGAGCAATCCCAGCAGGCGAGCGCGAAGTCCCCGTCGCGCCGGGTGCGGGACAACAGCATGACGTGTACCATGGCGTTGTCGGTCACGAGCGCGCCGTCTTTGTACAGGTGCCCGAACGCCCACAGCGCCACCGCGCTGTTGATCGTGGGCACGAGCGGTGTGTGTACGGCCGTGTTCCCGTGGTAGTAGAGGCCGAGGATCACGCCGCCGAAGCGCGGGTGATGCGGGACGTCCCTGGTCTGGACGCGGTCCAGCACCAGCTTCCAGCGGGCGCCGTCTTGCGTGGTGAACTCGGCCACCCCATCCACCGAGTCGCGCACCGCGCCTTTGTCCCAGGCCGTGAAGGTGAAGGCGCCGGAAATCGGAGTCACGTTGTTCGAGTAGGGGCCGTTTTTCACCTGCGACTCGAGCCCCTCCCGCTCGTCGCCGAACTGCTGGAGAATCGGGGCGGCGCTGTCTGGAAACGGGAACGGCCCGGGGAGGATTTGGATAACGGGCCCCCCACCCGTCACCCGGATCGCCGGGATGTTCGGTGACGGCTCGCTCATGTCGTGACCGGGCGATTCGCTTACCGTCCCAGCGCCGTAGCCTGAGGCAGCCGCACCGGTGGCTCGGACGACCCTGAGATGAGTTTCCATGCCCAGCTTCTTGTGCGAGTCCTGGCCCACCGGGCAGTACACCTCGTAGGTCCCCGGTTTGAGTGTGAGCGTCAGCGTGGCGCTCGAGCCCGGCTGGAGGACGTCGGTCTCCCGCTCGATCCCCTGCCCTTCGACCTCGAAGGCGTGCGGGATGCTGCCGGCGTTCGTGACGGTGAAGGTGACGCTGCCCGCCGTGATGGTGGCTTGCGAAAGCTCGACCTTCCATTCCGACAGCTTGGCGCTCACGACTTCCGGGTCGCCCGGGGCGGAGTGCGCGGGGGCCCCGGCGAGAGCCACGGCGGCGAGCAGCAGCCTTGCGACGTTCCGGAGCGGAACGGCATGTAGGTACGACATACGCGATCTTCCTCCAGCAAGAGTGTGACGGCAGTGTGATTCAATGCCGGAGACTCCCCGCACCGCGGGGATATTCCGCCGGGAATAAACCCGCTGTCCGCGGAGTCTTCTCCCGAAGGCGTACGCGGCAACTTGAGGAGCGGATGGAGTCAAGCGAGCTGGCGCGCTTTGAAGCCGCCGTGTTGCCGCACCTGGACGCCGCGTACACGCTGGCGCGCTACCTGACGCGGAACGAGCAGGACGCCGCGGACGTCGTGCAGGACGCTTGCCTGCGGGCGCTCAAGTACTTCGACCGGTTCCGCGGGGAGGAAGGGACGAGCGCGCGCGCGTGGCTGCTCGCGATTGTGCGGAACACGGCCTATAGCTGGGGACGGCGCCACCGCGGCGACGCGCTCGCCACGGAATTCGACGAGACGGTACACAGTCACGGCGTGGCGGATGATCACCCGGAGGCAGCGCTGCTTCAGAAGGCGGCGAAGGAGACCCTCGCTCGTGCGCTCGACCGCCTAGCGCCGGAATTCCGCGAGGTGATCGTGCTGCGCGAGCTCGAAGGGTTGTCGTACAAGGAAATCAGCGACGTCGCGGGCGTGCCGGTCGGCACGGTGATGTCGCGGCTGTCGCGCGCCCGCGCGCGTCTCCAGGAAGCGCTGCGGGAAGAGGAGGAACGCTGACGTGACCCATCCAGCCTTCGAAGCCCAGCTGGACGCCTACTTGGACGGCGAGTTGGCCGCGGTCGACGCGCGGGAGCTCGAGGCCCACATCGCCCACTGCCCGGAGTGCGCGCGGTTCCGGGACGGACGGCTCGAGCTGCGCGCGGCGATCACGGCGGGCATCCCCACCTTCCCCGCCCCAGCCGCGCTGCGCGGGGCCGTCAGAGCGGCGGCGCGCACACGCGCCCCACGCCGCTTCACCGTGCGGGACGTGTGGCGTCCGCTGGCATTGGCCGCGTCACTCGTGGTCGTCGCGGTTGGGAGCTGGAACCTCGCGCTCCGGCGCGCGGCCGGCGAGACCCTCGCCGATGACGTGCTCGCGAGCCACATCCGTTCCCTCATGCCCGGTCACCTCACCGATGTGCTCTCCTCGGATCAGCACACGGTGAAGCCCTGGTTCAACGGCCGGCTCGACTTCTCGCCCCCCGTGCACGACTTCGCCGGGCAGGGGTATCCCCTCCTCGGCGGCCGACTCGATTACGTGGATGGGCGGTCGGTCGCGGTGCTCGCGTACGGCCGGCACCAACACCTGATCAACGTGTTCCTGTGGCCCGCGACGCGCGCTCCGAGCGCCGCGCTCGAAACGCGCGACCACCGCGGCTATCACCTGCTACACTGGACCACGACGGACTACGCCTACTGGGTCGTCTCGGACCTGGGCCTGGTGGAGCTCCAGAATTTCACGCAACTGATGCGGCAGGCCGCGCCGGATAAGTGACGTAAACGACGGTCGCGCTCAGCGTAATCGCCGCGGTGAGCACCAGTGGCAACCCGAGTCCGCCTCGCAGCATCAGCAATCCACCGACGACTGCCCCGCCGAGCATGGCGGCGACGGACGCCACCCGCCGCCGCCAGCGCGGGTTGCTGCCGCCCGCGAGCGGCGAGTCCGCGCCCAATCCGGTGAGCGTCAAGGTGAGCACGGTGGTCGTCAGGTCGGGGACGGCGAGTCGACGAACCGTGGCGTTCCGGACGCCCATTGCCAGGGCCCGCACACCGAGGCGCCCGCCGACGACCGCCCCTGCCAGGAACGCCGCGAGCCCTATCAAAGAACGGGATGGCGAGAACCCGGGTACTCCGGCGAGGGCGAATCCGAGAAACACGATGTTCCCGGTCATGTTCGCGGTGAAGACCCGTCCGAGCCCCAGGACGCTGATGGCGTCGATCAGGCCGGTGGTGATCGTCAACACCACGAGGAGGACCGGCAGCGAGGCGGACTTAGCATCGCTCATATCAACACGCGCACCATCGAGCGTTGTTGAGCCTTGGCGACGGTGCGGCCTCCGCGGCGTCGTTAGAGCACGGCAGCGAGGGAACGGGTGAACCCGGGCAGGACATCTTCCCCATCGAGTGCCGCGTCGTCGCCGATTGCGGTCGCGGTGCCGTCGTGGCGGTAGACGCGGGCGAAGCGTCGCTCAGGATCGATCACCCAGACCAGTCGTGTGCCGCCCTCGAGCCAGTCGCCGACTTTGGTGAGGGTCTCACCGGGACGATCGCCGGGTGACAGAACTTCCACAACCAGGTCGGGCGCAAGCTCAGGAAACCCTCGGATAGGTTCCGGGAGGCGCTCACGCCGAGTCGCGGGCGAACCGCGCGTACGCCTGGGCGACGTTGGTGCCGGGGCCGTGCATTGGTAGAGTTTGTCGCCGTCTTGCGAGCCAGCATGCGGACGGCCATGTTGAACACGCTTCAGATGCCCACGAACGCCGGAATGGTCTTGAGCACCTGACCCCGGTCTCTCCTTCGCCCTGACGCCGACACCGACGCCGCTCCGAATCTGAGACGCCACGCTACGTCGCCGAATAGGCGCGTGGTATGGCGGCGACAGTCTCGGTCCATCTGGTGGGACTCGTGTCATCGTGGCTCCGGGGCGGCTACTTTCCACGGCCGGGCTCTAGACCCTATTGGAGGGAGGAGCGATGAAGACGCACATGCAAAGGTGGCTTGCTCGTGTGGCGCTGTCGCTAATCGGCATCGCAGCCTGGGGAAACGGCGCGGCTGCTCAAAGCCTCTCGGGCGTGTACGGTGGCGAGCAGTGTCCCTACAGGCTCACGTTCAGGGGTAAGGACGTGGTCTACATCCAGTTCCTCGCAGGCGGAAAGGTGATGAGGGAGCTGCCGGGCCAATACAAGGTGGACGGCGACAAGGTTTCCGTGACCGCGCCTCTCGAGGGTTGGGTCTTCACGCAGAAGGGCAATGCGCTCGAGACACCGGCCATGGGCAGGACGACGGTGTGCACGAAGCTGTCGGACGTTGCCCTCGCGCAAATCGCGTGCGACCAATTTCGGCTCGACCTACAACACCGGCAACATGTGCTTCGACACCCGCCCCATCCCAGTCACCCCGACCCACGACGGGGACAGATTCGGGGACACCTCCGAAGCGAAGGGAGGCTCCGGATGGAGACCCGATCAAAGCCAGGGGGCAGTGGAGCTTCCATGGGGAACGCCCAACACCGCGCGGGGAACGCCCAACACCGCGCGCCGAGTTCGCCGGACGACCAAGGCTTCCGTCACACCGAGCCCCGTGCTCCTGCTGCTCAAGGTCTCCCGGAGCGGGGGGACCATTGAGGCGACGGTCATGTTCCCATCAGATGTGGATGAATTCACCGATGCGGCCGTGCACATGGCCAAGAGCCTCAAGTGGCGCTCGGCGCTGAAGCATGGAGAGGCGGTCGAAGCCTTTGTGGTATGGGAGTTCCGAGTGGCGACCGCCATCGGGTTCATCACCGTCAACGTCACCCAGGGCGGGACCGTCCCCTTCGCCAATGTCTACATCGACCAAGTGTACATCGGCGCGCCACCGGTGCTCAACTACATGGTCATGGCCGGATTGCATACGATCCTGGCAAATTGGGTCGGGGGTGGAAAGAGTGACACCGTGCAGGTCGACTCCGGTGCCACGGTGGTGAAGTCGTACGTTGCGCCGCAGCATTGATCGCGGCCCGGGGCGCGACAAAGCAAAAGCGCCACATCCGAAGTCGATGTGAGGCTCGCTCTTCAAGCAGTCGGGACGGCGGGATTTGACGCGTCCGGCCCGCCAGGGCCGGCGTGCGCGTCAGCGCACGAGTGGAGCGATGGCCGGCGTGATCGTGGGCGCGGTGGTCGCGCTTGGCATCGTGTCCGGGTCCCTCCACCTGAACGTGCGCGGCATCGTGCTCGTCGCCATGTTGCAGGGGGTTTGGATCCTTCTGGTCGTGGCGTATCTGCTTCGAGCGCAATCCTCCTCGTCACAGGAGCAGGCCGATGGCCCCAGCATCGAGTCGAGAACGCGCGCGCACGGTCGTATTGGTGCTGTTGGGCCTGTTGTTCTTCGCAGCCGCGATCGTGCCCGTCGTACAGAGCCTAGTGCGCCCGCCGCGTTGTACCGCCGGGCCGATGCTCAACCTGGCCCAGCGCGGGGAGCTGCTGGCCTCCGTGGCGCTGGTCGGCCTGGGTGGCATCCTGCTCAAGGTTTTCGCCCCGCCAAGGAGCGATCAGTCGAGCGTCGCGGTCCCCTTGAGGAACGTATAGAAGAAAACCCCGTCCCGGTTCGCGGTGCGATCGAGGTCCGCTTGTCGCAGCAGCGCCCGTCGATGCCGCAAAAACGCCCTAGGTCTCAGCGCAACGGCATTTGATGTTAGAATCGGTTCAGGCCATCAGCTTGCCGTCGGAGAAGGGGAGGTCCCTGGAGTGAGCAGCCCGGGAAAGGATCGCCGCAAGCCGCGTTCGGCCGCCCGCGCTCCCGGGCACGCCGAGGAAGCGCTGCGGGCCAGTGAGGAGCGCTACGGCTCGGTCGTTGCCGCGCTGGCAGAGGGCATCGTGTTCATGGATGCCGACGGCGGGCTGCGGGCGTCGAACGCCAGCGCCGAGCGGATCCTGGGGCTCACGGCGGAACAGATCGGCGGGCGGACCACCTTCGATCCCCGCTGGCGAGCCATTCACGAGGACGGCTCGCCGTTCCCGGGCGACACCCACCCGATCACGGTATCCCTGCGCACGGGCCAGCCGTGCTCCAACGTGATCATGGGCGTCCATAAGCCGAGCGGCGAGCTGACGTGGATCTCCATCAACTCACAACCGCTGTTTCGGCGCGGCGAGCGCACGCCCTACGCGGCCGTTGCGTCCTTCTTCGACGTCACCGAGCGGAAACTAGCGGAGGACGCCCTGCGTGCGACCCAGGCCCGGCTGCGGGACGTCCTTACCTCGAGCACGGCCGTGGTCTACGCCACGAAGCTGACCGTAGAGGGCTACGCCCCGAGCTGGGTGAGCGAGAATGTGACACGGGTCTTGGGCTATGAGGTGGAGGAGGCGCTGCACCCAACGTGGTGGGCGAGTCACATCCACGCTGCCGACCGGGCGCGTGCGCTCGCGGAGCTCTCCACCCTCTTGACGAAGG
>WNFU01006112.1_pt1 | contig 14695 bp, 13 predicted proteins | sample 5400121 | NCBI WGS metagenome assembly WNFU01 (sample SAMN13153360, study PRJNA577476) | soil metagenome | isolation source: 100 cm soil or saprolite under grassland replicate 1 | place: USA:California | collected 2016-06-15
TCGCCCCCGCCACCATCGGCGACTCGGGACGGAAGATCAAAGAAGAGAAGCTCGAGGAGATCCTGTACGACCTCGAGATGGCGCTCCTGGAATCGGACGTCGCGTTCCCCGTGGCGAAGGAGATCGTGGACCGCCTCGCCGACGATCTGAAGGGGAAGCGCGTCGCGCGGGACGCGTCCCTCGCCGACGCCGTGACGGTCGCCCTGCGGGAGGCGATCACGCACGTCCTGAGCGTCCCGCCGATCGACTTCTTCGGCCTCATCGAGAAGGGCCCGCGGCCGTTCGTCGTCATGTTCGTCGGAGTCAACGGGACGGGGAAGACGACGACGATCGCTAAGCTCGCGTACCACATCCAGAAGAAAGGCTACACGTGCGTCGTCGCCGCCGCGGACACGTTCCGCGCGGGGGCAATCGAGCAGCTCGAGAAGCACGCGGAATCCGTTGGATTCAAGCTGATCAAGCACAAGGCGGGAGCGGACCCCGCGGCCGTCGCGTTCGACGCCGTCGAACATGCCCGCGCGCGCTCGAAGGACGTCGTCCTGATCGACACCGCGGGCCGCATGCAAACGAACCAGAACCTGATGGACCAAATGAAGAAGATCAAACGCGTGACGAACCCGAACCTCGTGCTGTACATCGGAGACGCCCTCGCGGGCAACGATGCGATCGAGCAGGCGAAGCAGTTTCACGAGGCCGTCGGCCTGGACGGGGTCGTGCTGACGAAGCTCGACGCGGACGCGAAGGGCGGCGCGGCCCTCTCGATGGCGAGGACGATCGGCAAGCCGGTCGTCTTCGTGAACCTCGGTCAGACGTACAAGGACATCAAGCGTTTCGACGTGAAGTGGATGGTGGACCGGCTCCTCGCGGAGGCGTAGGGTGACGTTCCGAGAACTCCTCGAGAAAGGACAAATCGCGGAGTTCCCGACCATGCAGCTCGCGCTCGGGGCGATCAAAGGCCGCATCGACCGCCTGACGGTCAAGTCGCTCGGTGCCGGGTCGAAGGAGGAGTACCCGATCGTCGATATCATCGGGTCGCCGACGGAGTACCGGCTCAAGGTGCTCGAGAGCAACCCGGACTACCTGGACTGGCTCAACTCGTCCCTGATGAGCGCCGGCATCGTCGAGCCGATCGGGCTCAGCGCGATCGCGCGACGCCTTGCGGAATACGAGGACATCATCGTCGGCATCGACACGAACGTCCTGTACGCGTGCATCCTTGGTGAGCACCTCCTCGACGAATTCTCCCGCATCCATCCGCGGCCCTACCGGGAGAGCGTGAACTGGATCCTCCTCGTCATCCCCGGCGTCGTAATGAAGGAGCTCGAGAACGCGGCCAACATGCGGAAAGGGAATCGCCTTTCCCACGCTGGCCGACGCGGGTACCGCGCCTTGCAGGAAATCACGACACTCAAACGGACGGAAGGATTCCAAGGGCTCAGCGTCCTCGTCGTCGGCGCGACGAACCCGGAGCAGCTCCACCTCTCGCCCGACGGCCTGACGATCCTGAACGCCGACTCGATGATCCGCGATCAGTTCAAGGCGTTCCTCCGGGGCATCGACTTCCGGAAGGGGATCTTCTTCCTGACGCTCGACAAGACGAACGCCTCCCTCGCGGCCGCGGAGGGACTCACGGCGATCCGGATCCAGCACCCGCGGCGGCTGCGGAAGGGGGACGAACTCTCAATGGCGCCCGAGGAGTCGATCCTCATCGGACGGCTCGTCTATGAGCTCGCGATCGAGTTCGGGAGCATCCGCGTAGCGTGGGAAGACCGGGGGACTCACTTCATCGACCTAGAGGGCGCGTGGCCGTGGAAGTCGATGGAGCACTGGGAAGCGTCGGAGCTGCTGTGCTCCGAACTGGACCCGGGGTTCCACAAGGCTCTGAGCCGCTACGTGGACGGCAGCTTCGACCCCCGTCGTTTCGTCCGGGAGTGGCAGAAGCTCGCGGAGGTCCTCGCGGAGTGATTACCGTGCCCGCGGCGCCCAGCCCACCCGCTTCCGCGCAAGCCATATGAGGTTCTCGGTCGCGTCGGTCACGCTCCGGATCTTCTTCTCTCCAACCCGTCGGCGGTAGTCGATCGGAATTTCGAGCAGCCGGAATCCCGCTCGGATCGCCTCGATCTTGAGTTCCTCGGAGAACGCCATGCCGTCGTGGACCAACTGCAGCCGTGGAAGAATCGCCCGTCGGAACGCCCACATCCCCGATTGGGAATCGCGCATCGGCGAGCGGAACATCCCGCGGAACGCCATGTTGAGGATTTGATTTCCGACCCGGTGCATGCCAGTCATCGCGTCCGCACCGAGGCCCGAAATGCGGTCTCCGGACACGAAATCCGCGCGGTCTTCCGCGAGCGCCGCAAGGAAGTCCGGGAAACGATCCGCAGGATACGTGAGGTCCGCATCCAAGGTCGCTACGTACGCGCCTTGGGCGGCGGCGAATCCGGTCTTGTATGCGCGACCATACCCGGGCCGCGACTCCGGGACCACGCGCGCGCCTTTCGCGGTCGCGATCTCCCGCGTCCGATCGTGCGAATCCGTGTCGACGACAAGGATCTCGAGGTTCCAGCCCGCCAGAGCAATCTTCACTTCGTCCAAGACCGACCCGATCGAGGCCGCTTCGTTCCTCGTCGGGATGATGACGGAAACCTCCGGCATTGTCGCGCCATCCTGGGTGGCCCGCATAAGGGTTTCGCGGTCAGCGGGGCAGGGGCTTCCCGAAGAACTTGTACCCGACATACCCCAGGAGCGCGGAGTTCAGGCGCAGGAGCGACCAGAACGTCGTCTTCTGTCGAAGCATCGATCCGAGGCGGTAGCGACTCCAGAGCGCTCCGTGTTTCAGCGTGAGCTGTTTGCGGCCGGCGCCGTTCCACAGCGCCTGCCGGAGGAAGTCGTACACGGAATCGCGGGTGCGGTGGTATACGATCGCTCCCGCGCGGAACGCGATCGGGTGGCCCGCGCGGACCGCCCGGATGTTCAAATCAATGTCTTCGGCCGTAACGAACCATTCGTCGAAGCCGCCAATTTCCCCAAGGACGTCCCTGCGATACGCGAGGTTCGAGGACGGATACGTGACGTCGGTGCCCTCGACGATCAGTTCGACGCGCTCGAGTTCCTCGAACGGTCGGTAGCCAATCTGAATCGTCCGGCCGGCCACGATCGAATGCTGTCGGAGCCCCTCCCGGATCTCTTTGAGCCAGAACGGGTTAGCGATCGCGTCTCCGTCGATGAATGCGACCGCGTCTCCCTTCGCCTTCTGGATTCCGAAGTTTCTCCCGGCCCCGCGAGTGCCGCCGAAAATGTAGAGGTGGACGAAGCCGTACCGCTTCTCATATTCCCGCACGACGTCCCGGGTTGCGTCCTCGCTGCGCGAGTCGACGACGATTATGTCGAGGGGGGGTTCCTGGACCACGAGGCTGTCCAGCAACGCCGCGATGTTCCTCGCCTCGTTGCGGACCGTGGTGACGACGGAGATGAACAAGACAGCCACGTATTTGGCGAAGCGATATCTGACTTTCGGGTTCCTCGCAGGCGACCAGGACGGGGAATGTGAACGGTGGCCGATCGATATACGGCCGAACACCAACACCTTCTAGATTAAAGCTTTGATCAGGGTCTGCGCGGTCCGGCTTCTCGGCGCGTCCCGACGACTTGGAAGGCATTGGCGACGTGCCAGAACCGGGGACTAATCTCGACAAGCCTCTTCCCGATGCGGTAGACCGGGGTGTGAGGGTTCAGAGGCGGCTTGAGGACCCAGGTAAGGCCATGGCGCTCCAGGAGCGACGTCAGCCGATGCAGGGAAAGCGGGTAAATGCCGTACTCCCCGGTCGATCCCAGGACGTGGAGGTACCGCGTGGCCCACCGCCGCGGAAGGTAGGAGAGGAAGGGCAGGCGATAGTGGCCCTCCACCGGCCACCACCGATTGTTCGTCGAGAGGTAGTACGCGGCCCCCGGGCCTAGGCTCCGTGCGACCGTGCGCACAAAACCGTCGTGGTCCAGCACGTGTTCGACGACATCGCTGCACAGGACGATATCGAAGAGGCCCTCGTCCACATCGAGGACCGAGCGGTGAAGGAAGGCCACGTTCGTGAGGCCCGCCCGTTCCGCCCACGCCTTCCCCTCGTCGGTGGCCGATCGGTTGTCGTCGACCGCCACGACGGCGTGGACGAGCTTCGCTGCCGGGACGGCGAGGGTGCCGCTACCGCAGCCCAGATCCAAGAGTCGGCACTCCGCGAGCGGTTTGCGGAGCTCCGGGTAGAGGAGGTTAAGGAGATCACCGATGTGCTCCGATCGGTACGTGGCCCGTTGGATGGAACGCTGTGCCAATCGACGCGTGCGCATTGCATCGGCGCTTGGTTTTTCAACTTGAGCCTCGTGGCGATGCTCGATGCGGCCTTTGCCCGCGGCCGTGGTTCGTCACGGGACATCTTAATACCTCTCCCTGGATACGCGCGCGTCGTGACCTAATGGGGCGCATCGTCACGATCATCGGGACCCGGCCAGAGATCATCAAGATGGCCCCGGTGGTCCAGGCGCTCGACGCGCTGGGCCACGAGCATGTCCTCGTCCATTCCGGGCAGCATTACGACCTGATGATGGATCGGATCTTCTTCCGCGACATGCGGCTGCGGGAGCCGGATCGCCAATTCGAGCTGAAGGGCGAGCCGCCGCACCTCCAGGTCGCAACGACGATGCGGCAGGTCGCGGGAGTGACGAAAGACGCGGACCTCGTGATCGTCCACGGGGACACGAACACGACCGTCGCGGGCGCGCTCCTTGCGAACAAGCAGGGCCGCCGGCTCGCGCACGTCGAAGCGGGGATTCGATCGTTCGACAAGACGATGCCCGAGGAGATCAACCGGATCATCGCGGACCAGCTGTCCGACCTCCTCTTCGCGCCCACCCCGACGTCGAGGGAGAACCTCCGGCAGGAACACGTGACGGACGGCATCCACGTCGTCGGGAACAGCGTCATCGACGCGCTTCAGCAGAACATCGCGATCGCGGAGACGCGGTCCGACGCGTTGACGCGGTTGGGGATGCAGCCGCGCCGATACATCGTCCTGACGTTCCACCGCGCGGAGAACGTCGAATCGAGGGAGCGTCTCGCGCGAGCCCTCGACGCCTTCGAGGCGGTCGCCCACGAGTCAGGCCTCCCGATCCTGTTCCCGATCCACCCTCGCACGGCGAAGCGCCTGCGGGAGTTCGGCCTCGAGAACCGGGCCGACGCGGTCGCGACGTTGCGGCGCGTCGAACCGACCGGATATCTCGACATGCTCGTCCTCGAAAAGAACGCGGCGTTGGTGATGACCGACTCCGGCGGCCTCCAAGAGGAGAGCTGCTTCTTCCGCGTGCCGTGCGTGACCCTCCGGGAGAACACGGAGCGGCCGGAGACCCTCGCGATTCGCGCAAACGTGCTCGCGGGCACGGAGCCGTCCCGGGTCGCCGCCGCGGTACGGAGCCAGCTCGCGTCTCCGCGGGACTGGCCGAACCCGTACGGTGACGGGACCACTGCACGGCAAATTGCGGCGATCGTGAATGCGGCCCTTCCGTGACGGCGCTCGAGGCGTCCGGGCGGATGGACATAACCGCCCACAAAGTTCATTAAAGGCCTTCCGATGCGTCGCCGTCATCAACGTCGGAGGCCCCGGGTGCGGATGGACATTATCGACGGCCACGTCCACATCGGGACGTGGCCGCGGTGGGACCTCTCCCTGAGCGTACGGGGCCTCGACCGCGTGATGAAGGAATATCGCTACGCCGGTGCCGTCGTCATCCCGTCGCTCGTCGACCGTGACGACCCGGTCGGAATGAACGTGGCCCTCCAGAAACAAGTGGAGGGCCGCAAAGACCTTTTCTTCTTCCCATGGGTCCACGTGCGGGATACAACCGAGGACGATCGGAGCCTCCTCGGATACCTCGAGGCGAACCGCGCCTCAATTCACGGCCTGAAGTTCCACGCGAGTATCTCGCAGATGGGGCTCGCAGACAAACGACTGCGGCGGATCCTCGAGCACGCGGATCGGGAGCGACTCCCGCTCCTGTATCACTGCGGGCGTCATCCGATCAGCTCCGCCGCACCGATCAAGCAGCTCGCCCCGACATACCCGAACGTTAAGTTCATTGTCGCCCATCTCGGAGGCAATGCGTTTGACATCGTGGTGGACACGATGAGCCTGTTCCGGGGCGCAGTCCCGCCCAATGTGTATCTGGACACCTCGACGGCCCGCCATCCCACGCTCCTCCGACGCGCCGTCGACGCGTACGGGGAGGACCGCCTCCTCTTCGGCACCGACCTGCCCTTTACCGAGATGAACATGAACTGGGCCTGCCTCGAGTTCGCGGGTGTCCTCGGGAACGAGGCGATCATGGGAGGGAACCTACGCCGGCTCCTGAAAACGTAGTCCTGCGTGGGGAGGGCATCGACCTCGGCGATGGGGTCGTCTTGTCGCCGTTCGTCGTCATCCACGGTCCCGTCACGATCGGAGCCCGCGTGTTCGTCGGCGAGTTCACGCAGATCCGGGAGCGCACGAATATCGGAGACGACACCCGAATCGGGTCGCACAACCAAATTCAGGGGGATTGCGCGATTGGAACGGACTGCCGTTTCCATTCGAACGTCCACATCAGCAAGAACGCGAAGGTGGGGAACCGCGTCTTCATCGCTCCCGGTTTCGTCTGCGCAAACGTCCGTTTCCCACGGGCGAAGAAAAAGGAATTTCTAAAGGCGGAGGGCTGCGTCATCGAGGACGATGTGAAAATCGGGGCGAACGTCACGCTGCTCCCCGGCGTCCGCGTCGGGCACGATGCACTCGTCGGGGCCGGGGCCGTGGTGACGAGGGATGTCGAGCCATTTGCAATCGTCCTCGGCAATCCCGCCAAGGTCGTCGGAGACGCGCGAAAGCTCGACGCCTACCGGTGAGTTCGCTCGCTTCGAGATGCATGGCCCGTGGTGAGAGAATGCCTTTAAAATCCGAAGGCCTAGATGCGCGCGAACCGGTGAGCGCGGGAGGAACGTGAACGCGATCGACCTTCGTCCAAAAGCTGGGATCCTGCCGAGCGGGTGAGCCCGATGCGCGTTCTCATGCTGGTCTCGAACGACGTCGTCCACGATGCGCGAGTACTCAAGGAAGCTCGAGCCCTGGTGGGGGCGGGCCACCAGGTCACCTTCATCGGATGGGATCGGGGCGGCAAATCTTCGCGGATGGAAAACGTGGGGGGAATTACGATCCACCGAATCCGGACCGAGGGATTCATGCGGGCTCTGGGAAAAGATCTGTTCCGCATCCCGCTTTGGTGGCGCAAAGCCGAACGACTCGCTCGATCGCTCGCGGTCGACGTCGTCCACTGTCACGATCTCGACACGCTCTCGATCGGCGTCCGAATGAAGAAACGTCGCGACGTAACGGTCGTTTACGACTGCCACGAAGTCTTCTATCGGATGATTGCGGAAGATGTCCCGAAGTTCGTATCCGACTACGCGAGACGACTGGAACGTCGTTTGGTCCCCCATGCGGACCGGATTGTGACGGTCAGCGAAGTGGTCCAGTCCTATATTCGAGAGATCTCGGGGCGCGATTCGATCGTCGTCAACAACTACCCCGACTTCGCGGTCGAAGGGTACCAACCGCCACCGGATTCGCCGTTCACGGTGCTGTACTTGGGAACGCTCCATGCGTCCCGATTCGTGATCCCGGCCATCGAAATCGTGGCGAAGATGACGGGCGTCCAGCTCGCGATCGCGGGAAGCAAGAAGCTGGCTCCCGTCGTTGCGGCGATGTGCGCGACCCATCCGAACACGAAGTTCCTCGGCACGATACCGAATCAGGAGATCGCGTCCCTCATCCTGAGGTCCCACGCGGTGCTCTCGATGTTCGACCCGAGACTTTGGATCAACCAAATGGGGATGCCAAACAAGGTGTTCGAGGCGATGGCGGCAGGCCGACCCTCGATCGTGACAGAGGGGATCATGATGGCCGAACTCGTCACACGGGAGGATTGCGGCCTTGCGGTTCCCTACACGGACGCGGGTTTCCGGGGCGCGATTACACGCCTCCGCGATGACCCCTCGCTCGCGGAACGGCTCGGCCGAAATGGGCTCCGGGCTGCCCACCGAGAATACAACTGGCGGTCCGAGGCCTCGAAGCTGATCAAGATGTACGAGGACCTACGCGAACGTCCTGTCGCTCGCTCATGAATGGCCGACGCGGAACCGCGTCAATCCGCGATCTTCTCCAGTGTAAAGGCCATTCCCTTCGGAATCGAAAGGAATGGCAAATCGAGACCAAGATGGTGTTTGACGTGCCAATAGGGAAATCCGGTTCGCAGCGGCTCCATACGCACCTTGCCAACGAGTCGGAAACGGCCGAGGTAGCCGTTCGTCAGGTGACTGACGCTCGCCCGCTTGAAGTAGCGTGTGTGGAAAGGGTCGTAGCTCATTCCGTGGACCACCCGGACTTCAACCTTCCCTCCGACCTTGAGGACTCGATAGACCTCGGACCATACCGCCTCAAAGCGACTGATGTGCTCCAACACGTAGGACAGAAGTATGTAGTCCACAGCATTGTCTGACCAAGGCCATGGCGTCTGCTCAAGATCGAGTGCGAGATCGACTCCGGGCCGGGCGACGAGATCTACATTCACGAATCCTGGGAGGGGCGTCTGGCCACACCCCAAGTTCAGTCGGATCTTGTTGCCGTTACCCGAATCGGGCGCGCTCATGTTTTCCCGCGAGACCGGTGATTCGTCCGAACGAAGACCACGGTTATCATGATTTCGGGCCATGATTTCGGGAGACACCGGCGCGCCAAAGAGAATCCTCTCCGTTTCGTTGGGCGGGCGAAATGACCCGCACAACGCTTTAAGAGCCGGGAGCCTGATGGCACGTCCGAAAGCATCTCGCGTGGGACCTGCCCGTCGGGGTGAAAGAAGGAGTGACCTTCGTCTTGGAGCGAGTGGATTGAGGATCCTTTTCGTCTCCCCTGGAATAATGGGGCGACACGAAGGCACGGGAAGGCCAAGACGAGGATCGACCTCGAGCTTTGGTTCCGCCGCCTTCGGACGATGCCCGTGGTTCCGACACCTCCCGAGCGGGTTCCCTTGGTGGCACGCGCAAGTCTACCTCGGGATCACCTTGGGGGTTCTACCATTTCACCAAGACCATCGGTCTCCTCTCGGCCCCGCTCTCGGAATGGCCCGTAGCCTGGCGGTCGGTAGCTTTTTTCTCTTTGTCGCCATCACGCAACTTGCATGAGGATCCTTTTCATCGCGCCCCGCGCGATGGGCACGACGAATCCGGACCGGCAGCTCACCACGTTCCACGAAACGGATGTTCGGATTCTCCGCGAACTCGGGCACGATGTCACCATCCTCCCTTGGCATGGCCGTCCGTACGGGAGGCTCGTGCGGTCCATCGTTCGACAGGACCTCGTCTTTTGTTGGACGATTGGAGATCACTCGGCAGTCGGATTGAGTCTCGCGAAGGCTCTCCGTATCCCCTTCCTTTGCGTCATCGGTGGATACGAGTTTGCGGATTTCCCCGAACTCGAGTACGGGAACCTCGCCACGCCTCGAGGCCAGCTACTCTCTGGATTCGTGTTCTCGAGTGCGGATGCCCTCCTCTATGTGGATCCGAGTCTGATGATCGAGGCTCAAGCCGCGTTCGGCCAGCGCATGCCGTACGAGACGGAGTCGTCCGGCGAGGTTCATGCAAACGGGCTCTACATCCCCACCGGCTACGATACGGAGTATTGGTCACCGGACGGCCGTAATCGCGAGGACCTCGTCGTCACCGTTTGCCACGCGCCCGGGTGGAATCGGTACATCCTCAAGGGCGTAGGGAAATTCGTGAACCTCGCTGAGTGGATGCCCGAGTACAAGTTCCACATCATCGGCGAGGTGCCATCCGATGCGATTCCCGGGGCGCCGCGCAACGTGTTCTTTGATGGGTGGCTTGAGCGTGATGCTGTCCGGGAAATGTACCGTCGGGCCAAGGTCTACTGTCAGCTCTCAATGCACGAGGGCCTCCCAAACGCGCTGTGCGAGGCGATGCTCTGTGGATGCGTCCCCGTCGGGACGCCCGTCAACGGGATCCCCAGGGCCATCGGCGACACCGGGTTCATCGCCTCCGATTTTTCCCACATTGCGAGCGGAATCGACCGCGGAATCGAGTTGCCCGACTCCTGGCGTGAGCGGGTACGTGAACGAATCGTGTCCATCTTCCCCTTGTCCCGCCGGCGGAGTGAATTGCGCGCAATCCTCGAGCGATTCGCATGATCGGAATGATGGGGCCGATGAATCCGTGGTCCACGGGCGGAATCGCGGTCCACGTGGAGAGCCTCGCGCGCGAATTGTTTACGGAACACCGAATCCGCGTCGTTACTCCCGGAAGAAAGAGCGAACAGACATCATCTGGGACCATCCCCGTACGCGTGGTGCGAGATTTCCGGCCGCGTCCGTTGCCGCCAATCGAATCCATCCCGGAGATCCTCGCGGCCGTCCGTTTCCTCCGCAAAGCCGACATCCTTCACTCGCACGATCCGCGACTCTCGTCCGTCGCGCGTCTCCTCCAAAAGCCGCTCGTGACGACCTTTCACGGGTACCTGCCGCGCGAGCTGCTCGCCAATTCCGGAGGGAAAGCGGATATCCGTTACAATCTCTATGAGGAGGCGGTGTTCAAGTCCGTCGCGCGTTCCGATTCGTGCATCGCCGTCGACGAGCGGATTGCGACATGGCTACGCGAGAAATATTCGGCAAGTCCAATCTGTGTGCCGAACGGGGTCGATTCGGACATATTCCGGCCGAACGGTGAGGAGCAACCGCACCCGACGATCCTCGTCGCCAAGCATTTCGCGAAAAAGTGCGGCATCGAGTACGTCGTCCGGGCGATGCCGGAGATTCTGCGCTATGTCCCCGATGCGGTCCTTATCCTGACGGGGCCTGGGGGCGAGGAGGCGAACATCCTACGCCTCATACGCGACCTCGGGCTCACGCGATCCGTGTTCGTCCACGGCAAGATTCCCCATGACAAGATGCCCAGCGTAATCTCGAGGTCGTGGGTTTGCGCGGTCCCCTCCATTCCCGTCGCGGGCGTCGAGGAGGCGACGAGCCTTTTCGCGCTCGAGGCGATGGCGTGCAGCAAAGCTGTCGTCGCGTCGGACATCGGCGGCCTCAAGTCCCTCATCCGCGACGGCGAGACGGGCCTCCTCGTCGAACCCGCGAACGTCACGGCGCTGGCGAGTGCGATCGTGACGCTACTCTTGGATCGCGGCATGGCCACAACCTTGGGCGCGGCCGCACGGAAACACGTCGTCGCGGAGCACTCTTGGGCTCGTGTCGCGCAACGCGTCTCCGCCATCTACGAGGGCCTAATGTGAGTCGACCATTTCCTCGGCGATGCGACGGACCAAGGGCGCGTTGACGAGTTCGCCCGCGCGTTTCATCATGTTGAATCCGAGCTGGGCGCGCGTCGCGTCAGGATGCTCCTTGAGTATCTCCCTCGCGATGTGCCGCAACTCTTGCTCTTGCCTCACGATCTTGCCGGTGCGTGATCGTTTCCAACGAGCGTAGTGGCCTTGCCTTCGCATCATGTCGCGGGCCGCGGCCGATTTCGTCGAGTGCCCGTTCTCCCGTTTGTATTCGAGCAAAAGGGTGTAGTCGGCCTCGGTCAGGAACACGCCGAAGAACCGTGGATACTTTTTCTCGGCCATATGGGAAATCGAGGTGCCGCCTCTGGGTGAATGGCGGTGCCTATGAATGAACCTTCTTTTAGTCCATTTTATTGCTGTCATCGAATACATACGATACGAAAGATGCCGTCCGGGAGGTAGAAGTCTACAACTGCGGAGGCCAGTACAGCGCCCTCTTCCAAGTCCTGAACTTGTACGCGGCCCCGCTGCGGCTCGGTCGTCGGGCGCTGTATCTCGTGAACAACGTCCTGGGCGTGGCATTGGATCGAGTCTTGCCGGCGGAGAACCTCATCCTGAATTACGTTGTCGTCGCGGGAAAATGACCGGACAACCCAGATCTCAATCCACGCGGTCGACCACTCGGCAGAGGCCGCTTCTGTCAGGCCGCTCCAATCGATCGGTCCGTGGGGAGCGCTTCCGTCGTCGCGTGATAAACAGGCCTAGGTCCCTTTGGCGAGGGCGAGGTCGTGCTCGATCATGATCTTGACGAGCTCCGGCAAGCGGACTTTCGCGGACCATCCGAGGATCCGCTTCGCCTTGCTTGGGTTCCCACACAGCGTGTGCACCTCCGCCGGCCGAAGATTCCTCGGGTCGGTCCGGACGAACTGCAAGGGATCCCGTTGGAGCCCCGCTTCCTTCACAGCCAACTCCAAGAACTGGCGGACGGACCACGTCTCCCCCGTGGCGATCACGTAGTCGTCAGGCTCTCTTTGTTGGAGCATCCGCCACATCGCATCGACATACTCGGGGGCGTAGCCCCAATCGCGCTTCGCGTCGAGATTGCCCAGCTCGACGAACTTCGACTTCCCGGCGACGATCTGGGCGAGGCCGTGGGTAATCTTGCGCGTGACGAACTCGAGCCCACGCCGCGGGCTCTCGTGGTTGAACAGAATCCCGTTGGATACATGCATGCCGTAGGACTCTCGATAGTTCACGCACGCCCAGTACGCGAAGACCTTCGCGACGCCGTACGGGCTCCTCGGATGGAACGGAGTCGTCTCGGACTGCGGGCTCTCCGTCACCTGCCCGAACAGTTCGGACGTCGAGGCTTGGTACAGACGCGCGTCCGGAGCAATTTGTCGTGCGGCTTCGAGGAGTCGGACGACGCCCAGGCCGTCGACATCCGCCGTCAATACGGGCTGGCGATATGAGGTCGCAACAAACGACTGTGCGGCGAGGTTGTAAATCTCGTCAGGCTCCGACTCCTTCAGCGCGGTCACGATCGATGACTGATCGGTCATGTCCCCGTCGAGGAGGTGGATCCGATCCATGATCTGAGCGATATTCCGCGTGTTCGGTGAGCTGAGGCGGCGTACGAGGCCGTACACCTCGTAGTCCTTGGAGAGGAGGAGCTCCGCAAGATACGAACCATCTTGCCCGGTGACTCCCGAAATGAGGGCGTGCTTCGCCATCCGGAGAAGACGAAGGAGAACGGCCTATTTAGAGTGTATTTAGAGTGCACCGGCTCGAGCCGAGCGTCGTGGCCCGTTGAGGGCGCAAACACATCCGAATCCGGCGAAGCGGCGTCGAATGATTCGGCCCGTCCACTCGACGCTCTCGATTTGTCAAGACGAACCAGCGGTCCCCCGCTACGCTTTTATAGCCATCACCTCCTTCCGCGAATCTGTCCGACCCTCGTCGGACGCCAGAAGGATATCGATGGGATGGATAGTAGCGGGTCGCCTCAGTGCTGACCTTCCCCCGTTCAGGTGAGGACCGTGTTTCTCAAAGAAATCCAGATGGAGAACTTCAAGTCATTCGGCCGAAAGATCTCGATCCCCTTCCTGCAGGGATACACGTCGATCACGGGCCCGAACGGCTCCGGGAAGAGCAACGTCGCGGACGCGATCCTGTTCGTCCTCGGACCGAAGAGTTCGAAGGCGATTCGCGCCGGCAAGCTGACAGACCTGATCTGGAACGGCGGGAAGGACAAGAACGCCGCCGACTGTTGTCAGGTCAGCCTGCTCTTCGACAACGCGGACCGCCAAATTCCCGTCGAGGCGGACGAGGTCAAGCTCACCCGTTACATCGGCCTGAGCCCCTCCGTCGAGGGCGGCTACAACTCGTACTTCTACATCAACGACCGGAAGTCCTCGCTCTCCGAGTTCGACTCCCTCCTCGCCCACGCCCGGATCTCGGCGGAAGGTTACAACCTCGTCCAGCAGGGGGACGTGCAGAAGATCGTCTCGATGTCGTCCGTCGACCGACGACGGATCCTGGACAACATCGCCGGGATCACGAAGTTCGATGACGATATCACGCAGGCGGAAGGCAAGCGCCGGGAGACGGAGGAGAACCTCGAGCGGATCCGGATCATCCTCGAGGAGATCGACAAGCAGATCAAGCAGCTCGAGGCGGACCGTGACGGCGCGCTGAAGTACAAGGAGCTGAACGGCCGCCTGACGACCGCCAAGGCCCAGATGGCCTACAAGAACCGCGAGCTCATCGAGCGGCAGATCGTCGGGACGAAGGAACAGATCGGCAAGCACGAGGCGGACAAGACGAAGCTCGAGGCGCAGAAAGCCGACCTACGCACGCAGCTCGACGCGGCCGTCGCCCGGCTCGACGAACTCGAGCGGGAGATGGCGGAGCGCGGCGGCGAGGAGGCGAAGGAGCTCAAGGAGAAGCTCGACGGCTTCCGGATCGAGCGGGCCCGCGCGACGGACGGGACCGAGACGTCGAAGGAGACGCTCAAGCAGATCCGCGCCGAGACCGCCGAGGCGAACAAGGAGCGGGCGAAGGTAGAGAAGGAGACAGAGGCGCTCGGACGGGAACGGGGGACCCTCGACACGCGGGTCGCCGAGCTCGAGGGCCAGATCAAGGCGGCGGATGGAGACCTCCATGAGGTCGACGAACTCGCGTCGAAGAGCGACGCGAAGGTCCTCGGGATCCAGAAGCAGATCATCGCGCTCAACAACGAGATCGATGCGGTCGAGGAGAAGCTGAAGGGCATCGTCCTCGAGGGCGACCGGACGCGAGAAGCGATGGCGCGCGTCGAGTCCGAGATCGGG
>WNFU01006113.1_pt1 | contig 14693 bp, 12 predicted proteins | sample 5400121 | NCBI WGS metagenome assembly WNFU01 (sample SAMN13153360, study PRJNA577476) | soil metagenome | isolation source: 100 cm soil or saprolite under grassland replicate 1 | place: USA:California | collected 2016-06-15
TGCGGCCGGAGGTGTTCTGCTGGCCGCTGCGCATGGCCCACAAACCGATCAGGACGACGGCGACAACCACAACGACGACCGCGATTACTCCGTTTTTGTTCATTCAGCGTTACTCGGATTGGACCGCTCTGCGGCCTGGAAGGAGAAGTCTTGTAATCGTCATCGCAAGCGAGACTGCAGCCGTCTAGCGGTCCAGTGCGCGGAGCGCGCCAAAACAAACACATCAACCAGCCAAGGGCTCTCTCCGGCACCGCCCCAGATTGTTTATGGGGCATCGAGGCAGAGCCCTTGGTTGGTTGGTCGGGATGCCGGGATTCGAACCCGGGACCTCCTGCACCCCAAGCAGGCGCGCTAGCCAGGCTGCGCTACATCCCGATACGTTGCCTCTATGACGCGCGGCGTCGTCTGGCTCCCGTGCTCCTCGATGGCGTCTTCGACGATCCCCGCGCAACCGCTGCCCGCTTTGATGATGCGCGCGAGGGCGACGCCGTGCGCGCGGCCGATGGCGCGACCAGCTGCAGCTCCGGAATGCCCTGCCCGCCGGGGTTGCGCTCGAGCAGCCGCATGATGGCTTCGAGGCCGCTGCGAACCTCGCGCAGTCGCGAACGCGCCATCCCGCCAAGCACATCGTCCACGCCGACCGCTGCCACTGAAGGGCCGTCGTCCTGCTCTTCGAGACGACGGCGTGCGCCGGCGAGCGTGAGACCCTCGCCGAAGACCAACTGCTTGAGTCGTAGGACGAGCTCGACGTCCGCGCGCCGATACACCCGCGGCCCGCTTCCCGAGCTCTGACCAAGCATTGGAAATTCGGCTTCCCAAGTGCGCAGCACGTAGGGTTGCAACTGCGCCATCTCGCAGACTTCAGGAGCTTTGAACAGCTCGCGCTTGGTCGTGGCCATCGAAGCTGAACCTGGATGCCGAGTATATCACTGCATTATCGCTGACGGCCCGACGCTCGCTCGCGGGTGCGCTTGCGGACGGTGATCTTGAGCGGCGTTCCGGCAAAACCATACGCTTCACGCAATTGATTCTGCAGGAAGCGTTCGTAGGAGAAATGCAGCTTCGTCGCGACGTTGGTGAACAGGACGAACGCCGGCGGCGCGACTCCTGTTTGCGCCGCGAAGAGCACGCGCACATTGCGATGCCCGGGACTGACTGGTGGATGTCTCGCGGTGATCTCGCCCACGAACCGATTGAGCTCAGGCGTCGGCACACGAACACGTCGTGCGGCCGCAACTTTGTCGATCGTTTCGAGCAGCTTCGGCGTGCGCTCCCCTGTCAACGCCGAGATATGAAGAATCGGCGCGTACTCGACGAACTTCAGATGGAATCGCACCTGCTCGTCGAACGTCTTTGCGCCGTCGGGGCCCTGCTGCTTCATCAGATCCCACTTGTTGGCGACGATGATCACGCCGCAGCCGGCCTGCTCGGCGCTGCCTGCAATGGCGGCGTCCTGATCGGTGGGACCGGCCGGCGCGTCGATGACGAGCACCACCACGTCGGCGCGTTGGATCGCGCGACGCGCAAGCAGCACACTCACCTCTTCTACCTGGCCGCCTCTCGCGACGCGACCGGGCCGTCGAATGCCGGCGGTATCAACAATCCGAAACTGCCGCCGGTGCCATTTCAACATGGTATCGACGGCATCGCGAGTCGTCCCGGGCGTCTCGGAGACGATCATCCGCTCTTCGCGCAACAGCCGATTCACCAGTGACGACTTGCCGGCGTTGGGCCGGCCGACGACGGCGACAGCAGTTTCTTCGAGTGTCGCTCCGCCTGAGCGCCGTCCCACGCGACGACCGTGATCGTCGGGATCTTCAAAAGTCGGCTCGTCGATGTGGCCTCGCAGTCGCGGCGCACTCGGGAGTCGCCTCACGATTTCGTCCAGCAACTCGCCCACGCCCTGCCCGTGCTCGGCGCTGATTTCGTGAATGGGATCGAAGCCAAGCCGGTAGAGTTCAAGCGCGCCGGACCGAGCGCGTCGATCGTCGGTCTTGTTGACGGCGAGGATCACTGGCACATTCGCCCCTCGCACCACGTCGGCAATCTCTTCATCCGCCGACACGAGTCCTTCCCGACCGTCGACCACGAATACGATGACGTCGGCCGCCTGAAGCGCCCGCTGGCCCCGTGCGATGACGAGCTCGTGCAGAGGATCTTCGCTGGCGCCGAACATTCCGCCTGTGTCGGTCAGCTCGAAACCGACGTCCTGCCACACCACCGGATGCGTCAAGACATCCCTGGTGGTCCCAGCCACGCGATTCACGATGGCGCGACGACTGCCAGTCAGCCGGTTGAAGAGTGTGGACTTTCCTACGTTGGGTCGTCCCACCAGAACCACTGATGGGAGACGCTTGGCCGGCACGGGCCCTATCTTACACAGTCACAAGGGCTTGTCGGCCGCGCCTCGTGAAGACAGCTGAAGCTTGTGCCGATAACTCCTGTAGAACCAGAGGTTTGGCACTTGCGGCACACGGCTGCCGCTCGAGGCGTCGCCGCCGTCGAGGTTTGACAGCGTAAGTCTCACGGAATAAGATAGTTACACCGTTTCCCCTCGCCCATGATCAAGGTTGATATCGTCAACGAAGTCTCAAAGATCGCGGAAATCACCAAGGTCAAAGCTGAGCTCGCGGTCGACGCTGTCTTTGAGGCGATGCGGGCCTCGATGCAGCGTGGCGAACGGATTGAGCTGCGGGGATTTGGCGTTTTTCAGGTGAAGCCGCGGAAACGCGGCATCGGCCGAAACCCTCGAACCGGAAAAGAAGTTCGTATCCCGCCCGGCCGCACCATCCGTTTCAAGCCAGGCAAGGAACTCCAGAACATCGGATAAACGCGTGGAAGAGCCGTTCGGCCATTCCTTTCCGCCGACGCTGCCGCGGGATCCGGAGCCTTACTTCGTTCCGCCGGTGGTCCCACGCCGCGATCGGCTATGGCTGCATAGCCTGCTCCTTCTCCTCACCGTCTTCACGACCACCGTCGTTGGTGCAATTCACCATCTCTCGTTCACCGCAGGCTTCAACGGGGACGGCGCGGCACTCGGACTCGCCGCGTTTCGCGACCTGCGCTTTTATTTCCGCGGCCTGTGGTACAGCGCCACGATTCTCGCGATTCTCGGCTGCCACGAAATGGGACATTACCTTGCGTGCCGGTGGTATAGGGTCGATGCGACGCTGCCCTTCTTTCTTCCAGCGCCGCTCGTACTCACAGGGACGCTCGGCGCGTTCATTCGCATCCGGTCGCGCATTCCGTCGAAACGGGCGCTGTTCGACATCGCGGCCGCCGGTCCGTTTGCCGGCTTCGTTGTCGCGGTTCCGGCGCTCTTCATGGGGTTAGCGATGTCTGCCGTCGAACGAGTGCCACCGGATTTTTCCGGCATCGAGCTCGGCGAGCCGCTGCTCTTTCGCGGCGCATCCTGGTTGATTTGGGGCAGCCTGCCTGACGGTCTGTCAGTCAACATGCACCCGATGGCGTTCGCCGCGTGGTTTGGTCTGCTCGCCACCGCTCTCAATCTCTTTCCGATCGGGCAACTCGATGGCGGCCACATCTCGCATGCCGTGCTCGGCCGCCGCTCGACAGTCGTGACGCTGACGATGGTGGGGTGCGCCATCGGCCTGACGTTTGTGTCGACCAGCTGGTTGGTGTGGACATTTCTGATGGTGGTGATGCTCCTTGCGATGGGACCTCGCCATCCGCCAACGCTCGACGAAGACACGCCGCTCGACACCGGCCGTGTGTGGCTTGCGGTGTTTGCGCTGATCATCTTGATCGTCTGCTTCACGCCTGTGCCCATCGAACCGTTTGTGACGGGACACTGAGGACTCGGCGCCTCGCGGCTCGAGGGCGCCGAGTCCTCACAACACGCTCAAGGGATCCACATCCACCGACGCTTTCCTCGAGATCTCCGGCATCTCTTTCAACGCCTCGCGAATGGCGTGGCGCATGGCCGCACGCGAGGTGCCCTTCAGAAAAAACTGGGCACGGTGTTCGCCACGGAGCTTCGTGAGGGGCGCCGGCGCGGGACCGAGAATGACGAAACGGCCCATCGCCGGGTTCGAATGCGCGCTCGTACGGCTGGCGAGATCCGAGGCCGATTGCATTGCCGCATCAAACGTCTTTCCGCGCACGACGACGTTGACCATTGCGAGGAGAGGTGGATACCGCATTGCGTGACGGTACTCGAGCTCGCGCGCGTAAAACGCGGCGTAGTCCTGCGCGCAGGCCAGCCGGATGCTGTAGTGATTCGGAAAGAGCGTTTGGATGATGGCCTCTCCGGCGTGCTCGCCGCGGCCGGCGCGTCCAGCCACTTGCGTCAGCAATTGAAAGGTGCGCTCCGCTGCGCGAAAGTCGGCGACGCCGAGACCGACGTCCGCGGACACGACGCCGACGAGCGTCACTCGCGGAAAGTCGTGGCCCTTGGCGATCATCTGCGTGCCCACGAGCACGTCGAGATCGCCGCGCGCGAAGTTGTTCAACGTATCCGTCAAGCTTCCCCGGCGTCGGACGCTATCCCGATCGACGCGGGCGACGCGGGCGTCAGGAAAACACGCACGAATTTCCGTTTCAACGCGTTCGGTCCCGAAGCCAATCCGCTCGAGATACGGCGCCGCGCAGTTGGAACACGCGTTCGGCACCAGACGCGCGAAATTGCAGTAATGGCAGCGCGCCCGCCACTGCGCCTGCGCGGCGGGACTGAGGTTCCGCGCGCCTACGTGGTGAATCGTCAGCGAGACGCTGCAGTTCGGGCAATCGATGGTCGCGCCGCATTGACGACAAAATACCGAGGTCGCGTAGCCGCGGCGGTTCAGGAGCACGAGCGCTTGCTCGTGCTTTTCGAGCCGGAGCCGGAGCGCCTCGCGTAGCGCACGGCTCAACACGACGTCCGGCCCCTCGACAGCGATCTCCTCGCGCATGTCGACCACACGCACGGCAGCCATCGATCGATCCATGACGCGTCTGGCGAGCGTCAGCGGCGTATAGCGGCCCTGCTGTGCGTTGTAATAGGACTCGAGCGCGGGCGTCGCAGAGCCAAGCACCACGAGTGCGTCCGCGAACTTGCCGCGCATGATCGCGACGTCGCGTCCGTGATAGCGGGGGGTCTCCTCTTGTTTGTAGGAGGTGTCGTGTTCTTCGTCGACAACGATCAATCCCGGATTGGCGAGCGGCACAAAGATGGCCGAGCGTGTGCCGATGACAACGTCGACGTCGCCGCGCCTGATGCGGTGCCACTGATCGTGGCGCTCGCCGTCGGAAAGACCGCTGTGTTGAATGGCCACACGCGACCCAAAGCGCGCGCGAAACACCGCCGCCATCACCGGGGTCAGCGCGATTTCAGGAACGAGCATCAGCACCCCGCGTCCGCTTCTTCGGACCTCGTCTGCCAACTGCAAGTAGATCTCCGTTTTGCCGCTGCCCGTGACGCCGTGCAACAGCGCAACGCGGAAGCCGGGAGCTCTCGTCCAGTTGCAGAGCTCTTCAAATGCCTGCTGCTGTTCCGTTGTCAGCGTCCGCGGCTCGATGTCCGCCGTCTCGGCTATGGCGGCGCCGCCGCTGCCGAACGGATCACGATCGATTCGCTCGCGACGGACGGCGACAAAGCCCATCGTTCGGAGGCGAGCGATGACCGCGGAGGTAATTCCGCGCTCGGCCAGCTGGCGTACATCCAGCCCGTGAGGTGCGCCTTTCAGCGCGATCAGGACTTCACGCTGTCGAGTGCCAAGAGACGGCAGCGAGGTGTCCGGAACGCAGCGCGGCCCGACGGCGATCCGTTCCGCGAGATCGAGCCCTTCAGCCGTGAGCGCGATCGAGCGAATCGTACGAAAGGCGTCTACACGATGTGTAAGCGCGTGTGGCGGCATCGCCGCCGCGAGTGTCGCGCCCGGACCTGCGAGGTAATAATCGGAAACCCACTCCGCCAGCTGCAGAACGTCGGCAGGCAAAAACGGTCCCTCGTCCAGCACCTGGACGATGTCTTTGACCGCAATGTCGCGATCGCCTGCGGGCGGTGTAACGTTCAACACGACACCGGTCAATGTGCGCGGCCCGAGAGGGACGATCACGCGCGCGCCGATTGCGGGCACCGGCATCGATTCAGGAAGGCTGTAGGTAAGAAGATCGAGCGTCGGAACGGGCACGGCCACCGAGACGAGCCGGGAGCTCACACTAGGAGCCTGTCCGAGCAATGGCATGGGTCGCGCGCATGGGGTTGCGGGACTTCGGCGCCGCGAACCGGATCACCCGCCGCCGAGGATGGCCCGCACTTTTTTCATGTCTTCCCACACCTCGCGCTTCGACGCGGGATTGCGAAGCAGATACGCGGGATGAAACGTGGGAATGAGCGTGGCGCCGCGGTACTTGAACTCGCGACCGCGGAGACGCGTGATTGGATCGGTTGTCTGCAGGAGCGACTGCGCGGCGAATTTTCCCAGTGCGACGATCACTTTCGGCTTCACGGCATCGATCTGCCGAAACAGAAACGGCTGGCAGGTGTCGACTTCGTCCGGCTCCGGATTTCGATTGCCGGGAGGACGGCATTTGATCACGTTTGCGATGTAGACATCTCCGCGTGTGAGGCCGATCGCCTCGATGATTTTCGTGAGCAGTTGACCGGCGCGGCCGACGAACGGCTCCCCCTGCTCGTCTTCGTCCGCGCCCGGCGCTTCGCCGACGAACATCAAATCGGCGTCTGGATTGCCGACACCGAACACCACCTGCTTCCGGCCGAGGCCGCGCAGCTTGCAGCGGTCACAGGCGGGGCCAATCTCTTCTTTGAGCAGGGCAAGCACGCGCGCTGAGCCTGCCGGCGGTGCGTCGCTTGAGGCTTGCGGCGGGCCTGAAGGCCCGCCACTACGCGCAGTTTCCGGGCGACCTGAAGGCCCGCCACTACGCGCAGTTTCCTGCCGAACTGAAGGCCCGCCACTACGCGGAGTTTCCGGGCGACTACGCGCATTGTCCGGGCGAACATGCCACGCGGGATCGCGGCTCACGCCTTCAACCCCCAGCTCCTGAAAAAACCGCAAGTGGTCGGCGATCTCAGGCGATGTCCGCATTTACGCGCCGCGAACCGCAGTCGTGGTCGACGTCAGGAGACGTTCGACTCTGTCGAGGATTGCGCCCGCTACCGCCGTCTTGCTTTGAAGCGGCAGCCCCTGCTCGTCGTCTCGCGAGATGAGCGTGACCGCGTTGGCGTCCACCTCAAAACCGGCGTCGCGACGTGAGACGTCGTTGGCGACGATGAGGTCGACCGCCTTGCGCTGAAGCTTCTCGCGAGCATGCACCAGTACATCATGCGTTTCCGCCGCGAAACCCACCAGCACTGGCCGCTCCCCGTCTCGCCGCGAGGACATCTGTCCGAGGTCCGCAAGAATGTCGCGCGTGCGCGCGAGCATGATCTGCAGTGACTCGCCTTTCGCAATCTTCTGATCGGATTTCTGAACAGGGGTGAAGTCGGAAACCGCGGCCGCCATGATCACGACGTCAGCGTCGACTGCACGGGCCATGACTGCATCGTGCATCTCGGCGGCACTACGAACAGAAACACCCTCATGGACGTGCGGCTGCGGTAAATGGGTTGGGCCGCTCACCAGCGTGACGCGCGCTCCACGTCGTGCGGCTTCGGCCGCAATCGCGTAGCCCATTTTGCCGCTCGACCGATTCCCGATGAAGCGCACCGGATCGAGGTCTTCATACGTTGGCCCCGCGCTCACCAGCACGCGCTTGCCGGCGAGGCTGCCGGAAGGACGCAACAGCTGCAGGGCGGCCTGGACCACGTCAGCGGGCTCGGCCAGCCGACCCTTGCCAATCCAGCCGCACGCCAGGTATCCCTCGCCAGGTTCGACGAAGCGTACCCCGCGCGCACTGAGCGTCTGCAGATTCTCGACGACCGCAGCATGCGCGAACATGTTGGTGTTCATCGCCGGTGCCATCAGGACGGGGGCGGTCGTCGCGAGATAAAGAGAAGACAGGAAATCGTCGGCGATGCCGTGCGCAAACTTGCCGATGATGTTGGCCGTCGCCGGCGCAACGATCAGCAGATCGATCGTCGACGCAATCGAAATGTGCTCGATATCTGCATTGGCGCCCGGCTTCCACTGGTCGGTGATCACTTCGTGGCGCGTGATTGCCTCGAATGTGAGCGGACCAACAAAACGGCGCGCCGCGCGAGTCATGACCGCAACGACGTCGTGACCTTCCTTCTGAAGACCGCGCGCAACCTCCACCGCCTTGTAGACGCCGATGCCGCCGCTGACGCCGAGCGCGATGAAGGCCATCAACTGACAGTGTAACGCGGACCAGGTTCGTGTCTGGCCGACTGTTCCGACTCGGACAGCTCGAATGTCTTGATGATTTCCTGCGCAACGCCTTTCATGCGGTGCGTCCGCGATCGCTCCGCGGCGATAATCTCCCGCAGCCGGACAACAGTCGCCTCGAGCTCGTCGTTCACCACGACGTAGTCATAGTCGATATAGCTCGCGGCTTCTGCGCGCGCCGTTCGAAGCCGGCGCTGCATCTCGTCTTCGGTGTCCTTGCTGCGGCCGCGCAGCCGCTGCTCGAGAACCTCAAACGACGGGGGCAACACGAAAATAGACGTATGGTCGACGCCGCGCGCCTTGATCTGCCGCGCACCCTGCACGTCGATGACGAGGACGACATCCTGACCTTCCTGCAACAGCCGCTCGACGTCTCTGGCGCCTGTTCCGTAGTAATGACCGAAAACATCCGCCCACTCGAGAAAGTCGCACTGCCCGATGCGCCGGTTGAAGTCCTCGCGGCTGATGAAGTTGTAATCGACGCCGTCGCGCTCGCCGTCGCGCGCGGCTCTCGAGGTGTACGACCGGGACATGCCCAAGTTCGGCAGGACCTGCACGAGCCGCTCGACGAGCGTCGTCTTCCCGGTGCCCGAAGGCGCAGACACGATGAAGAGCAGCCCGCGCGGGTTATTCGACATTCTGAACCTGCTCGCGCATGCGCTCGAGCTCCGCCTTCGCGCTGATGATCAATTCTGAAACCAGAACCCCGTCGGCCTTCGAGCCAATCGTATTGATCTCGCGATTCATCTCCTGCAGCAGAAAGTCGAGCTTGCGTCCGCACGGCTCCGCGCTCTCGACGAGCGCGTCCCAGTGCGCGAGATGGCCGCGAAATCGCGCGACCTCCTCGGAAATATCGGAGCGCTGCGCGACGCGCACGATTTCCTGTGCCGTCGCGGTGGGATCGCCCGCGACAATCGTCATGAGCTCTCTGACCCGCTCTGCCAGACGCGCCTCGAGCTCGCGGCGCCCCGACTCCGCCGCGCGGGCGAGATCCTCGATCAACGTTCCAAGCGACGCTTTGCGCGCCGCGAGATCGGTCGCGAGGTGCTGGCCTTCGTGCGCGCGCATCGTCTCGAGCTCGTCGATGGCGCTGTCGAGCGCAGCCTCGACAGTCGACCCGAAGACACGACCGAGCGTTTCAGTCTCCGCGATGCGGTCGCGGATGTTGAACGCCTGCGGCAACCGCAAGAGATCGCCGGGCGTCAAATCCCCTTTCACCAGTCCGCGCTCGCGAGCGACGTCGATGGCCGCAGCCATCGCGCGCACGAATTCCTCCTGGAGCTCCACCGCGGGCGCCGGCGCCTGACGCAGCTGCAGGGCAAGCGTGAGCTCAATGCGTCCGCGAGTAAGCCGCCTCTGCACCTGAGCGCGCACTTTGGGCTCGAGGTCGCCGAGCACCGGCGGCAATCGCAGCTGCATGTCGAGAAAGCGGTGGTTCACCGCTCGCAGCGTCAACCCTATCGTTCCGCGCTCATCATCCCTGGTCAGCGATGCAAAACCCGTCATGCTTCTGATCACAAGGGCTGCTCCAGCTTCGACCCCTGGACCTTGAACCTCGAGCTTTCGAAAAGCTGTGTTTGATGCAATCGCGCGTAAACGCCGCCAGGCCGCACGACGAGATCGTCGTGGCGCCCGATTTCCGCAATCCTGCCGCGCTCGAGGACGATGATGGCGTCGGCACGACGAACGGTCGAAAGACGGTGAGCGATGACGAAGGACGTGCGGTTCATCATGAGGGTCACGAGCGCGTCCTGTACGAGGCGCTCAGATTCTGAATCGAGCGACGACGTGGCCTCATCGAGGATCAGGATCGGCGAGTTCTTGAGCAGCGCGCGGGCAATCGCCAGTCGCTGGCGTTGACCGCCGGACAGCCGCTGCCCCCGCTCCCCAATGCGCGAGTTGTAGCCGTCCGGCAGTGCGGCAATGAAGTCGTGCGCGTGAGCGGCACGCGCTGACGCTTCGATCTGTTCGCGGCCGACGCCCGGCACGCCGTACGCGATGTTATTGGCAATCGTGTCGTCGAAGAGCACGGTGTCCTGGGTCACGATGCCGATCTGATCGCGCAGCGATTTCAGAGACACCTCGCGAACGTCGTGCCCGTCGATGAGGATGGCGCCGCCCGTCACGTCATAGAAACGCGGCAGCAAATTGACGAGCGTCGTCTTGCCGGCGCCGCTCCGCCCGACGATGGCGATCATCTGTCCGGCGCGTACGCAAAATGAGAGGCCCTTCAGCGTGTTGCGGCCGTGTCCGTCTTCGTACTGGAACACCACATCGCGAAACTCGATGGCATCGCGAAACGGCGGCAGCATCTTCGCGCCAGGCAGTTCGCGTACTTCGGTGTGCAGATCGAGCAACTCGAAGATGCGCTCGGACGCGGCAACCGCTTGCTGCAGATTCGCGTTCACGCGGCTCAACTTCTTGACGGGGCCATACATCAGGAGCAGCGCCGTCACAAACGACGTGAACTCGCCGGCCGTCAATCGCCCCAACGCAATCTCACGACTGCCGTACCAGAGCGCTCCGGCAATGGCGACTCCGCCGAGAAACTCCATGAACGGCGGAAGGACGGACAGCAATCCTGTCACCTTCAGATTCGTTCGATACAGCACCCGCGAAGCCCGATCGAACTTCGCCGCCTCGCGTGCTTCGGCGCCAAACGCTTTGACGATGCGGTGCCCGCTGAAAGCTTCGCCGGCGACGTGCGACATGTGCTCGAGCGATTCCTGACTCCACCGGGTCACCGTGCGTAGTCGACGCCCGAACTTCACGAGCGGATAAATCGCCAGCGGCGCGCCGGTCATGCAGAGAATCGCCAGCCGCGAATCGTAATAAAAGAGCAACGCTGCAAAGCCGACGAGCGCCAGCGACTCGCGCGCAAGATCCCCCACGGTCTCGGCGACCGCGCGCTGCACCTGACCCACATCGTTGTTGATACGCGACAACAGCTGGCCGGTCGTGCGCCGGGAGAAGAACGTCGCCGACTGCCCGAGCAGATGGCGAAAGAGCTGATTGCGGAGCTTCATCACGACCCGGTGGCCCAGGTCGTCCATGAGGTAACTGGAGAAATAGGCGCCGATACCTTTGAAGAACGACGACATCAAAATGGCTGTCGCCACAAATGTCAGCGACGATTGATGCGCCAGCACGTCGTCGATAATCGGTTTAATCAGCCAGGCAAGCGAAGCAGACGCGGCGCCGTACACGATCATCGCCAGTGTCGCGCCGGCGATCAGCACGCGGTGCGGGGCCGCGTATCGCAGCAACCTCAGAAAGGCATTCATCAGGGGGCCTGCACCGAAACCTCATATCCTTTCGGATGAGCCTGGTGCCATCGCCACGCGTCGCGAACGATCGTCTCGAGATCAGGGAATCGCGGCCGCCAGTGGAAGTCTTGCTGGAGTCGATTGCTCGCCGCGTACAGCGTCGCGGGATCGCCCGCGCGGCGCGGGCTCGAGATCCAGCGAACGGGCTGGCCGACAACGCGCGAGACGGCGTCGATCACCTCGCGGACGGAGTGTCCACGGCCCGTGCCGGCGTTGTACGGCCCTGAGACGCATCCTCGCTCGAGCGCGTCCATCGCGCAGAGGTGCGCATCCGCCAGATCGCACACGTGAATGAAGTCGCGGATGCAAGTGCCGTCGGGCGTCGGATAGTCTTCGCCGAATACCTTCAGTGGCGGTCCGCCCGTCGCCGCTTCGAGCGCGCGTGGAATCAGATGAATCTCCGGATTGTGGTCCTCACCAATCGTGCCGTCGGGGTGCGCACCGGATGCGTTGAAATACCGTAAAGCAATCCACTTCATCCCGTAGGTGCGGTCGAGATGCGGCAAGGCCCGTTCGACGGCGAGCTTGGTTTCTCCGTACGCGTTAATCGGCCGCGTCTCGTGCGACTCGACGATCGGCACACTGACCGGTTCTCCGTACACCGCACACGTGGAGGAAAACACAAGCCGCTTGACGCCGGCTTCCACCATGGCTTCGAGCAGGGCAAGCGAGCCGACGACGTTGTTCTGATAGTACTCAAGCGGATGGCAAACCGAGTCGGGGACGGACAACCACGCGGCAAAATGCATCACGCAGTCAATCCTGTGGTCGCGCAACGTCCGGAGAACGGTTGGTTTGTCGTGCGTGGCCGTGCGCACGAGCGGCACGCCTCTGGCGACGGCGTCCACGTGCCCGGCTGAAAGGTCGTCGAGCACCACCACGGCATGGCCGCGATCGCACAATGCCCGCACGGCGTGACTGCCGATATATCCCGCCCCGCCCGTGACGAGAACACGTGCCACGTCAGCGACCGATCGAATAGTACGTGAAGCCGTGTGCCTTCATCTGTTGCGGCTGATAAATATTGCGGCCGTCGAAAATGACCGGACTGCGCATCAACTTGCGCATCCGCGCGAAATCGGGTTCGCGGAATTCGTGCCATTCCGTCACGAGCGCGAGCGCATCGGCGCCGCGCAGCGCGTCGTAGCTCTTCGGGCAGTAGGCGATCTTCTGTCCGAAGAGCAGGCGCGCGACACGTAGCGCCTCGGGATCGAAAACCTGCACCTTTGCGCCTCTTTCCAACAGGGACTCGATAATCGCAATCGATGGCGCCTCGCGCATGTCATCGGTCTTGGGCTTGAAGGCGAGGCCCCACACGGCAATGGTTCGTCCCTTGAGCGAGCCGAAGTGAGCCTCCATCTTGTGAACGAGGGCGCGCTTCTGGGCCTCGTTCACCGCATCGACCGCTTTCAGAATCTTGAAGTCGTACTTCTTGTCACCCGAGAATCGCACGAGGGCTTTTACATCTTTCGGAAAGCAGCTGCCTCCGTATCCGATGCCGGGAAACAGAAACGACGTGCCGATTCGACGGTCCGCGCCAACCGCTTGCCGAACACGATCGACGTCCGCACCAAAGAGCTCGCAGACGTTGGCGACTTCGTTCATGAACGAGATTTTAGTGGCGAGGATGGCATTTGACGCGTATTTGGACAGCTCAGCGCTGGCGCAGTCCATCACCATGATTGGCGCACCCGTCCGCGTGAAAGGCTGGTGCAGCGCCACCATCAACTCGGCGCCGCGCGGATCTTCTGCGCCGATCACCACCCGGTCAGGCTTCATGAAATCGTCGACAGCCGCACCCTGCTTCAGGAACTCGGGGTTGCTGACGACACTGAACGGGTGCGTGGTCTCGCGCCGGATGATCGCGCGCACTTTCTCAGCGGTTCCCACGGGCACCGTGCTCTTGTTGACGATCACCTTGTAGCCGTCCATGGCGCGGCCAATGTCGCGAGCAACGCCGAGGACGTGCTGCAGATCGGCAGAGCCGTCTTCGTTCTGAGGCGTGCCCACGGCAATGAAGATAATCTGTGACGCCTTGACAGCTCGCCCGAGCTGCATGGTGAAGGTCAAACGTCCCTCGTCCTTGTTACGGCGCACGAGCTCGGCGAGACCAGGCTCGTAGATCGGGACGCGGCCTTTCCGCAGCAGCCGGATTTTCGTTTGATCCTTGTCGACACAGGCGACCTCGTTGCCCGTTTCTGCGAGACACGCGCCGAGCACCAACCCGACGTATCCAGTTCCGACGACGGCAATTTTCATGACGTTCGGAGTATCGGCCGCTCAGTGATGGCGCCAGCCGCATACAGAAAAAGGGGTCTGTCCCCTTTTTTCATTGGGTCGACCCCTTTCAAACTCGTCAGGGTATCACCCAGCGGATAGTGGTGTCAACATACTGAACCACAAGGACTTGTTGTATTTGTGGTACGCTGTCGAGCCGTGCGGATTCTGATCGACTACCGTGCGGCGCTTCGCCAGCGCACGGGCGTCGGCGAGTTCGTCCACGAGCTCACGCGGGCGTTGGCCGTCGATCCAGACCTTATCGCCCGCGGCGACGATCTGGCAATTCTGACAACCTCATACAAGGACCGTCCGCCGCCGGAGCTCGCCGCCCAGCTGCCTGGGATAGCCATCATCGACCGGCGCGTACCGGTACGCCCGTTGACGTGGGTCTGGAATCGTCTCGGTTGGCCACCTGTTGAGTGGCTCACCGGCGCTGTCGACGTGGTTCACGCGCAAACGCCGCTCCTGATCCCGGCGCGGGAGGCTGCACAGGTCATTACGATTCACGATCTCGATTTCCTTCGTCACCCCGAACGAACGCACGGCGAGATGAGGCGCGATTTTCCGACCCGCGTCCGCGCCCACGCCCGTCGCGCCGATCACATCGTCGTCTCGTCGCATTACGCCGCCAACGAGGTGATTGCTGAATTGGGGGTATTGCCCAACTGCGTGACGATTTGCTCTCCCGGCACGCCGGGATGGTCGACCGCGGTTGCGAGCGCGCGGGACAACGGCGTCTCAGGCTCGACAATTCTTTTTCTCGGAACCGTCGAAGCGCGCA
>WNFU01007304.1_pt1 | contig 14691 bp, 4 predicted proteins | sample 5400121 | NCBI WGS metagenome assembly WNFU01 (sample SAMN13153360, study PRJNA577476) | soil metagenome | isolation source: 100 cm soil or saprolite under grassland replicate 1 | place: USA:California | collected 2016-06-15
GCTACGCCGCTCCCGGGACTACGCCCGGGAGCGGTGGCCCCTTCGGGGCAGCTCTGGTCGCGGCGGGCGTGTGATCCTACGGTTCGGTGATGGTCCGGTCCGATGAGTTCACGGCACGGTACGCCGATCTGCTGACGGGCAGCTATGACTGCGTGGATCGGATCGTGCTCAACGCCTACTACCCGCTCGGGCACAATCCGGGCGGGTTCCGGGTGTGGTGGCGCCGCTGGCACGACGATGGCGATGAGACCCTCGACAACGCGCACCTGATGCGATTGGCCGGCCGGTTCGCCCGCCGGGTCAAGGCGTGGGGTTCGGCGCACGATGTCCCGGTGGTCTTCTGCAAGGCCGGGGAGCGCAAACACCGGATCGCCGAGGACTACCTGGCCGAGCACACAGTCGGCGTCGGGGTGTTCCTGGTCCTCGTAGCGCGGGCGCCAGCCACGGTGTGGAAGGTGAACCGGTCACCCTCATCGGGGCTGATCTCCAATCTGGAGAAGACCCGCCAGTTGGTCAACCACTACTCCTTCCACGTCATGGACCCGACTTGGGGACACCTGACGATCAAGATGAGTGGGCATCCCCCGTTCGGGGCCCAGATCATCCTCAACGGCCACGAACATCTCGCCTGCACCGCCCAGGCGGCCGGGCTCGGCTTCACCAAGGAGGGCAACTGCTTTACTCGCATCGATGATCCCGAGCGCCTGGCTCAGGTCGCAGACACCTTGTCCCAGCCCGGGACTGTAGGGCGCCTGAGCCAGGTCCTGGACCGGTGGATCTACTCCGCCTGCTTGTGCTTCGGCCTGGACCTGGCCGACCAGCAGCGCAGCGGATTCGGCTACGCCTACTCGATCTACCAGGTCGAGTACTCCCGCAACCTGATCTTTTCCTCCGGCGCGGTCATGGAGCGCGCCTTCGACGCGATCGTGGACCGCACCCGGACCCGGATCGATGTGCCGAGACTGCGCACCCTGTTCGGGGTGGGACAACGCCCTCGGCGAGCCCCCGGAGCCGACCTGTCGGATGACCAGGCAGTCGTGATCGAGAGACCCAGGTGGAACCTCACCCTGTTCAAGGTCCACTTCGGACTCCTGACGCTGAAGGGCTACACCAAGGGCGAATACGTACTGCGTTTCGAGGCGATCGTGCACAACACCCGGACCCTGCGCACCGGCCGGGTCCTGGAGAAGTTCCCCGCCATCGTCGACCGGTTGGCCGACATGGTGGACCGGTTCACCAGCATGCTTGACTGCGTCGATGTCGGCTTCCTACCCGACGGCGTCCTGGACCAGCTACCGACGCCGTCCCAGATCGGTACCACCCGAGTCGGCGGGGTGGACATCAACAAGCCGCGCATCCGCGCCGCAACGGCCGCCGTGCTCGCGCTGGCTGTCTCGCCCGACGGGTTCACCGTCGCCGATCTCGCCGCGAAAGTCCGGTCACTGACCGGGCAAAGCGAACACGACTACACGATCCGGCAAGCCGCCTACGACCTGCGCAAACTGCGCGGCAAACACCTGGTGGCCAAACCAGGGCGGACCCGCCGCTACCAGGTCCCCGGTCAGGCAGCCCGGACCATCGCAGCCCTACTCACCTTGCGCGATCAGGTCATCGCCCCAATCCTCGCCGGCATCCGCCGACCCGGACCCGGCCGACCACCCACAACGCACACCCGCATCGACCGCGACTACGAACATCTTCGCGAGGACATGCGCACCCTCTTCCACGACCTCCAGATCGACACAGCGGCATAAACAACAAATTGTCGATCCCTAGTCGCAAGCGCCTAGCACGGCCTGGGTGCGGTCCCGGGCGCCAAGTTTCGCGAGCAGGTTCGCCACGTGCGTCTTGATCGTCTGCACGCCGAGGTAGAGCTCGGCCGCGATCTCCGCGTTCGACATGCCGCGCGCCATCAGCCGCAGCACCTCCTGCTCGCGTTCGGTCAGCTGGGCGTGGTCCAGCCCGGCCGGTTCCGCGCGCCCGCCGGCGTGCGCGATCGCCAGTGACCGGATCGCCTCTGGGAACAGCAGCGACTCGCTGCGGGCGACCGTACGGATGCCCTGGACGATCTCGGCCGGGGGAGTCCGCTTGAGCAGGAAACCCGACGCCCCGGCGCGCAGCGCGTCGTACACGTAGTCGTCGTTCTCGAACGTGGTGACCACCAGAACCCGCGGCCCGTCGGCGCCGTCGAGCAGCAGCCGGGTGGCCTGGATGCCGTCGACGGCGGGCATCCGGACGTCCATCAGGACGACGTCCGGCCGGGTCCGCCGTACCACCGGCAGCACCTCGGCGCCGTCGGCCGCCTCGCCGACGACGGTGAGGTCGGGCTCGGCCTCGATGATGGCTCGCAGCCCGCTGCGGATCAGCGGCTCGTCGTCGACGATCACGACGGAGATGGTCACGGTTGGTCCTTTCGGTGGTCCCGGCCGGTCGGCAGGGTGACGGCCAGCTTCCAGGTGCCGTCGGCACGTCCGGCGTCGACGGAGCCACGCAGCACCGAGACCCGCTCGCGGATCCCGGCGAGTCCGCGGCCGCCGCGTCCCGACGCCGGGCTGTCGCCGCGGACCGGGTTCGTCAGCCGGAGCAGCAGCGACCCGGGCTCGGTCCGGACGGTGACGGCTACCGCGAGCTCCGACGGCGGCACACCCGCGTGCCGGACCGCGTTGGTGAGGCCTTCCTGGACGATCCGGTACGCCTCCCGCGACACCGCCGCCGGCACCGCGTCCAGCCCGTCCGCGGCGTCCACCTCGACACTCACCCCGCCGGCCCGGGTGGCCTCGACCAGTCGCGGCAGGTCGCCGAGGGTCAGCTGCGGCAGCGTCGACGACTGCTCGTCGCGGAGCAGCCCGAGCACGTGGTCGAGATCGGTCAGTGCGGCGCGCGCCGACTCCTCCATCGCGGCCAGCGCGGTCCGCGCGAACTCCGGATCGGTGTCCAGCACCCGGCGCGCGGCACCAGCCTGCAGGGTGACCAGGCTGAGGGCGTGGCCGACGCTGTCGTGCAGCTCCCGGGCCAGCCGGTTGCGCTCCACCAACGTCGTCGTACGACGTTCCAGCAGCTCGATCCGCTCGGCCGCGGTGGGGCCGAGCACGGCCGGCGCCCAGCGCGCGAGCAGCCCGCCGGCGCCGGCCGCGAGCAGCGTCGTCAGCAGCAGCCCGAGCAAACCCGTCGCGGGCAGCCAGGCGTCCCGCCAGCCGCCGGTCACGTGGTAGCCGACACCCGGCAGCAGCTGGTGGTCCCCACCGCGGAACGGCGCCGCGACCAGGATCGCCGCCAGCGGCAGCGCGGTCACGGTCGCGAACCCGACCACGCCGCCGGCGAGCAGGTGCAGCACGAACCAGGACGCGGTCCGGCGCCGCTGCGGCCAGCTCGCCGGCCCGACCGGCCGGTCGCCGAGCCGGACCCCGAGCAGCGACTCGACGGCGGCCGCCTCGACCTCGCGCACGGCCGGCAGCAGGCCGAGCGCCAGCGGCGGGACGACGACCACCACGATTGCCAGCGCCAGGCGCAGCGCCTTCGGCCCGTTCGCGTCCTGCGCCATCGAGACCAGGCCGCTGTCGACGAGCAGGAACGCGAGCACGAGGGCGGCGCCGAGCAGCAGGTACACCCAGCGCAGGTACGTCGAGCTCCGCACCAGGCTGCGCGCGATCTCCCGTGCGGCCGTCACCCCGACATCCTGTCAAAGGGTGCGGTGCGGCTGATCCCTCCGGGGAGTGAACGGCGGCGGGGCTCAGCCTCGCCCGGCTGAGCCCCGCTGCTGTCCCCCCAACTTCCCCCAAAATCCCCAAGTAGCCGACCGTTCCACCCCTCCTGGCCCGCACGGCACGTTCTTTCTATTGGGCGGCGGTCACTCTGCGCATCAGGGATCTCCCTATGGTCCGCCTTCCATCAACGGATCGTGACGTCGTTGAGCCGCAGCGCCAGCTCGGTGCGGGACCGCACTCCGAGCTTGCGGTAGACCCGCGACAGGTGCGCCTCGACGGTCTTGCGGGACACGAACAGCGCCGCCGCGACCTCCGGGTTGCTGAGCCCGGACGCGACCGCGGTGGCGACCTGCGCCTCCTGCGGGGTGAGCGCCACCCGGGTCTCGCCGTTCGGCGGGCGCCGCCTGCCGGTGGCGGCCAGCTCGGAGGACGCCCGGCGTGCCCAGGGCAGCGCGCCGAGGGTCTCGAACCCTTCCAGCGCCGCCTCCAGGTGCCGGCGCGCGTCACCCGGCCGGTGCAGCCGGCGCAGCACCTCGCCGTGGCACAGCTGGGTCCGGGCCAGGTCGAACGGCACCGGTGCGCGCCGGAAGGCCTCGTACGCCGTCCCGAAGGCGGTGTCCGCCTCGTCCGGCGTGCTCGCGGCCAGGCCACGGGCGCGGGCGGCCATCGCGGCCGGCCACGGCAGGCCGGTCCGGGTCGCGGCCGCGTCCAGCCAGGCCGCGATGCCGGCCGCGCGGTCGGTCTGGCCGGTGCGGTGCAGCGCCTCGACCAGGTCGCCCGCGTACGGCACGACCGTGGGCGTGCCGAGGTGCTGCTCGGTCGCCAGCCGGTGCGCCAGCTCGAGCTGCGCGGCGGCGGCCTCGATGTCGTTCTCGCCGAGCAGGCACAGACCGAGCACGGCGGCCGCGTGCCCGTCCAGGCTGGCGAGGTCGAGCTGCGAGGTGACCCGGCGGAACTCGGTCAGCCGCTCCCGGCAGCCGGCGCCGTCGCCGCGGCCGGCGTCGATGTACGCGATGCAGATCAGGGCGTTCCCGGTGGAACCGCGCTGGGCGAGCTGGCGTCCCCAGCGGACCGCCTCGAAGCCGTCCGCGTACGCGGTGGCCCAGTGCCCGGTCCAGCGGTCCAGCTCACTGCGCACCGCGAGCGCGTACGGCAGCACCAAAGGGGCGCTGTGCTGCCGGGCGGACGCAACCGCGCGGTCGACCAGCGGCCGGGCGGTGACCGGCTGCTGCGCCCAGATCCGGGTGTGCGCGGAGAACGACAGCGACAGCAGGTCGACCACCGGGTCCGCGGTGGCCAGCGCGTCGGCGGCGCCGTCGAGCAGTGCGGTCGCCTCGCCGACGCGGCCGGCCACGATCCGGGCCTGCGCGACGGCGGCGACGATGTCCAGCGGCGGTTCGGTGCCCTCCGGCAGCGCGGCCAGCGCGCGGTCGGCATCGGCGTTCGCCAGGTCGACCCGAGCGCTCATGGTGGCCGGCACGATCGCCTCGGCCCACAGCGCGGCACTCTCCGCCGGGACGGTCGACGCCGCCTCGGCCGCCCGGACGAAGCGCTCGTGGCCGGCGGCGACGTCGCCGAGCCAGGTGACGGCGCGGCCGACCACCAGTTCGATCCCGGCCCGCAGCGCCGGGTCGCGGGCGTGCCGCAGGGCGCGTTCGCCGATCGCCACCGCCTCGTGCGGCGCCTCGCCCATCAGCGACCAGGCCGCGGCGTGCGCCAGCCGTTCCGCCCGGCCGGCCTGGTCCACGGTGAAGTCGGCGGCCCGGGCGGCGGCGTCCGCGGCGATGCCGTACGCGCTGCGCCGCAACGCCTGCTCGGCGGCGCCGTCCAGTGCCGCCGCGACGCTCTCGTCCGGCGGGTGTGTCGCGGCGGCCAGGAACCACGGCCGCTCCTCGTCGTCGCACACCTCCGCCCAGGTGCGATTGGCCTGCTGCCGTTGGTGCGCGGTCGAGCGGTGCAGCACCGCCGGCCACACCAGCGGGTGCCGTAGCTCGGCCTCGTGATCGGACAGCACCAGCAGGCCGGCGGCCTCGGCGGCGGCGAGATCGTCCTCGCCGAGCCCCTGCGCCCGCAGCGCGAGGCCGATCCGGCCGAGGTCGCGGCTGCGCGCCGTGGCGACCAGCAGCAGCGCCGCGCGGGTCCGCTCCGGCAGGTCGTCCAGCCGCGCGCCCCACATCGCCTCGGTCACCGTCGACGGCACCAGGTCGCCGAGCGGCTCGGTGCCGTTGCGCTGCTCCGGGCTGAGCGACCGCGCGGTCTCCACCAGCGCGAGCGGGTTGCCACCGGCCTGCCGGGCCACCTGCTGGGCGACGTACAGCTCCATCTCGCGGGCCCGGGCCTGGATCAGCTCGACCGACTCCTGCGCGTCCAGCGGCCGCATCTCGAGCACGTCGATGCCCGAGGCATCGATCTCGGCGAGCCCCTCCGGCCGGGTCGCCATCGCCATCGAGACGCCCTCCTCGGACAGCCGCCGGGCGACGAACAGCAGCACCTGCCGCGACGGCGCGTCCACCCAGTGCAGGTCGTCGACCAGCGCCAGCAGCGGCTGCTCCGAACCCGCCGCGGAGAACAGCCCAAGGGCCGCCGAGCAGACCGCGTACGGCGCCGGTGGCGGGCCGTCGGCGAGCGCGAGCGCGCTGCGCAGGGCGGTGGCCTGCGCGGCCGGCAGCTGGCCGATCTTGTCCTGCAACGGGCGGACCAGATCCGCCAGCGTCGCGAACGGCAGTTCGACCTCGGACTCGATCGCGGTGGTGCGCAGTACGGTCCAGCCGCGCTGCTGGCGCGCGAGTTGGTCGAGCAGCGTGGTCTTCCCGATCCCGGCGCCGCCGGCGAGCAGCAGCGCCTTGCCACCCTCACGGACGAGCGCACCAAGCGCCGACCGGACCGCGGTATGACCCACGATCCGGAACGGTCCTCGTGTCGATTCGCTCGCCGTGACCACCCCTCCCACTGCCGGCGTTCACGTCACAGCCTGCATCCGCCGGGCGGGTCGACGCCAGTCGTTGCCCAGATCGCGTCAAATTCCCAATGTGTCTTAAAGCATTGCCACGGTCACGGAGCGGGGTCTACCTTCTGACGTGGCGGCTGGGGGGTCGCAGCTTGTGGTCAGGGGTGACCACACGGCCTGCGCCGATGGGGGTGGACCACGATGGGTCTCGCTGCGTTCGCACGTTCTCGTTCCCTTTCCGTCATCGCCTCGATGAGTGTGCTGACCGGCATGCTCGTCGCGACCACCCAGCCGGCGCACGCCGTCGACAACGGTGTCTCGGACCTGCTGCAGACCCTGGGCGCGGGACCGCCCGGCACCAGCAACCTCGCGGCCTGGACCGCCGGGCTCGCGACCGTCGACAAGCTCGGCGACCAGCTTCCGCTGGTCGGCGCCAGCCCCGGCGGGCTGCTCGGGTTCCCGGACCTGTTCTCGAAGGCGGTGTCCGACGAGTTCGGCGCCGCGTCGAGCTTCGGTGAGCTCCAGGTGGACAAGGCGATCACCATCGACGGCGGCCGCACCGGTCACCTGAAGACCACCGTGTCCGACCTCGGCGACGGCAAGAAGCTGGAGGTCGTCGTCACCGTCGACAAGGAGGTGCAGGGCCAGGACCTGAAGCTGTCCAACGCCAGCCCGAAGGTCGAGCTGTCCGTTGCCGACGGCATCAACGTGTCGCTGAAGTCGCGGCTCGTGCTCAGCCTGGTGTGGACCGGCTCGGCCGACGACAAGGTCTACCTGGTGCACTCCGACAGCACCCCGCGGCTGGACGTCGACGCGCACGCGAGCATCGACAACGCCGCGGCGAAGGCGTCGATCGGCATCCTCGGGGTGTCGCTGACCGGCTCCACCCTGGACGTCGACGCGCACTTCCTCGGCACCGTGAGCGACCCGAACAACGACGGCAAGCTGTTCTTCACCGAGAACGCCTCCGACGACGGCGAGCTGGCCCAGGACGGGTCGCTGGACGGCCTGTTCACGGTCGGCCTCGACCCGGACGGCTCGCAGCCGATCAACAACGACGACCCGGGCTCGCGCGGCTCGGTGCACGCCACCTTCCAGCTCGGCGCGGCGACCGGAGGCCTGCCGGCCGGCCTGGGGCTGCCCAGCCAGATCAGCGCGACCGTGAAGGTCGACTGGGACGACATCGGCGTCGGCACGCCCGTGGTGACCGCGCCCGACCTGGCCACCACCGTCGGCAAGTTCCAGAACATGAGCCTGCAGGACCTCGCCGAGGGCCTCGCCCAGGTGATCGCCAGCATCACCGCGGTGCAGGCGGCGAAGTTCGACCCCGACGACGGCGGTCCGCTGCCGGTGATCGGCAACCTGGATCTGCCCTTCATGAAGGGCACGCTGGCCGACGCGATCAAGGTCAACGAGGCCCTGAAGAACTTCCTCGCGACCTGGACCGAGCCCGCCCCCGGCCAGCCCGGCTTCGTGCCCGGCGTGAACGACCCGGCCAAGGCCGGGCAGCCGAAGTTCACCTCGCTGCAGGACCTGCTGAAGAAGCTCGACGACGCCTCCGACATCGTGCTCAGCGCACCCGGCTGGGACGCCACCCACAGCAAGGTCACCTTCACGATCGCGATGTCCAAGGCCGCGCCGGGTTCCCCGGTCGACCTGGACCCGGTCAGCATCGAGGCCAGCGGCGCCAACGCGTCGTACGGCGTCAAGACGCTGACCGTCTCCGGCGCCGGCTGGGCCGACGACCAGTGGGTCGGCCGGCGCGTCATCGCCGGCAACTCCGCCGGTGAGGCCGCCGACAGCGACGCCGACACGATCACGCTGAAGACCGACTGGATCGGCGGCCAGCCCGCGCCCGGAACGCCGTACGTGATCGCGGGCGCGGAACCGCACGTCGGCGCGGTGAGCTTCGCCGACAAGCTCGACGACGGCGGTGGCCACGGCATCCTGAACGCCAACGCGGACCAGACCTTCGCCAAGGTCACCCCTTCGTACGCGGCGTCGCTGACCCTGGTGCTGGACCTGCAGGACCCGAAGACCGGCAACGACTGCATCGGGTTCGAGGGCAACACCCAGGCCTGCCCGTTCACGAAGACCGACGGCCCGCTGCACACCGTCGTCCCGTCGCTGCCGCTCAACACCGACCGGGTGATGATCCGCACCGGCTCGTCGCTGTTCTCCGCGGACCTGCCGATCGAGACCCAGGTCGACATGACCGCGAACGCCGGCTTCTTCAAGGTCCGGCTCACCGGCCAGCTGAAGATGTGCAGCTCGGAGCTGAACGACACCTGCTCCGGCGGCACCCAGTCCGGCCACATGCTCACCGTCGGGCTGAAGCAGCTCGGCGACACCGAGCACGACATCCGGCTCGGCACGCTGTTCAAGATGCTCGTCGACTCGCCCGAAAGCCTGCTCGACGTCGACGTCAACGTGCGTGCCTACGGCAACCTCTCGGTGTCCGTGCCGGACGCGGCGTCGTTCCTGCCGGCCGGAGCGACGGCCGGGTTCACCGCCAAGTGGGGTGACCTGACCGATCCGTCGACGGCGCAGCTGGATACCTCGGACCTGTCGGAGATCTTCAAGCTCGACTTCGACGCGAACGACCCGAAGGCGCTGTTCACCGCACTGATCAAGACCCTGCAGACGCTGTCGAAGCAGCTCGCGAGCGCGAACCCCAACGGTGGCTCCGGTGTGTTCGACAAGGACATCCCCGGGCTCGGCAAGTCGCTCCGCGACCTGGTGCTGAGCGACGAGTCGAACAGCGGCACCGGCGTCAGCTACGGCGGCTCCACCCTGGTCGACACCACCCGCGGTCCGGCCAGCGGGAGTACGCCGGACAGCCGCTTCACCGCGGCCCTGGTCGGGCGTTCCGTGGTGGTCGGCACCCAGGTGGCGATCGTCAAGGAGGTCTCGCAGGACGGTAAGACCCTCACTATGACCAAGCCGTGGGAGTCCGCACCCGCGCCGGGAACGGCGTACATGATGCGGTCGGCGCTGGACGACGCCACCGACCAGCTGCTCGCGAACACGCCCGACAACATCCAGGACGCGGTCAAGCTGCTGAACGACACGATCGGCACCGACAGCGTGAAGTTCCGCTACCTGGAGACGGGCGGCAAGCCGAACCTGGTGCTGGACGTGAACTGGAACCGCGGCTACCGCGCGGCGTCCCCGATCCGGCTGTCGCTGGGCAACCTGAACGGCAACGACCAGACGTTCGCCGGCGTCCAGGCGACCGGTACGGCGCAGGTCGAGGTGACCGGTCTGGTCAAGGTCGGCCTGGTGATCCCGCTGGCTCCGGGAGCGGGGCCGGGCGACGGTGACGCGCTGAAGATCCTGGAGGACTCCCAGATCAGCGTCGGCGCGAAGGCGGCGCTGACCGACGGTGTGGTGAAGGGTGTCGTGGGCCCGCTGTCGATCGCCCTCGGCAACCCGACGCAGGGCGCGCCGGCGGCGGAGAAGTCGCAGGCGAAGGCGGATCTGAGCCTCGCGCTGAAGAAGGACGGCGCGGCGGCGAACACGCCGGTCTCGTTCAGCGACTTCGTGTCCGGGATCGACCTGCACTTCAACGACACGAACGGCGACGTGGACTGCGGTGAAGGCCTGACCACCAAGTTGATGGTGTGCGGCAAGCTGCCGATCTACGTCAACAACACTGGTGGCGCCAACGACTGGACCGCGGTGGGCACGATCGCCCTGCGGGTGCCGGACTCGGCCGACCCGGCGGACCTGTTCGACCTGAACGACAACCTGCCGGCGCCGGACGACACGTTGAAGGAGCTGGACATCCCGGCCGACCTGGCCACCCAGCTCGCGAACGCGATCCTCGACTTCGGCAACTTCGGCGACGGCCTGGAGAGCTACCTGGCGACGATCGAGAACGCGTTCCGCGCCGCCAGCTTCCAGGGCAAGCTGCCGCTGATCGGCGACGACCTGCAGCAGGGCGCGGACTTCATCGGCGACCTGCGGGCGAAGCTGCGCGACTCGATCTGGAACCAGCTGCCGGGCGGCGGCCGGCCGGCGAACTCGAAGGAGTTCAAGGACTTCATCAACGCCCAGCTGGCGTCGGCGCTGTCCGAGGTGAAGATCGCCGCGGTCGAGATCGAGGTCGACTTCGAGTGCAGCGCCAAGCTGGCGCAGTCGGCGGCGCCGACCGTCACGGAGGTGCCGGCCGACGTCGGCACCAAGACGTACGAGTACGAGATCGTCGCCTACCAGGGCGATGGCGGTACGACGCCCACCGACACGTCGCAGGACACCAAACCCAGCGACGCGGGCAAGACCATGAAGGGTCCCGAGCTCGCCGACCTCGGCCAGAACGGCAACAAGATCCACGTCGAGTGGGCGTCGGTGCCGAACGCGACCGGCTACAAGATCCTGCGCAAAGCGCCGAGTGACACCGAGTTCAAGCTGGTCAAGAAGCAGACCGGCCTGACGTACGACGACGTGAACGCGGACACGCCGGTCGACTACTCGCCGGTGGCGCAGGAACCGGACCTCGACCCATGTCCGCTGGACTCGATCGAGGGTGTGTCGCTCGAGTTCACCGCGCAGCGCGGCACGGTCAGCTCGAACCTGGGCTGCTCGCCGGCTCCGGACCCGGCCAACCCGCAGCCGGCCGGGGTGGAGTGCTTCGGCACCGACATCCCGCTGGACATCGGCATCCCGGGCCTGGCGTTGCGGCAGGGGCCGAACGGCAGCGACGGCATCAAGGTCGCCGCGGGCTTCGCGCTGCACTTCAAGCTCGGGCTGAGCAAGGCCGACGGGTTCTACGTCAACACCCACGACGGCTGGGGCACCGACAACAAGGCGCACGCCGAGCTGCAGGTGGGTCTCGCGTTCGACCTGCCGTCGTCGATGACGGCCGAGCTCGCGTTCATCAACATCAACGTCAACAAGGCCACCGGGGCCGGGCACGACCCGAGCCGGCCGCTGTTCGCCGGCGCCTTCCAGGTCGACCTGAAGAACGGTGAGGCGAGCTGCTTCACCGGCTCCGAGGGCGCCTGCACGCCGGACGAGGACAAGAAGATCAAGTTCTCCGACATCGGCGGCGACGTCTCCGACCACTTCGGCATCTCGCTGACCGGCAAGTTCCACATCGACTGGATCGTCGAGGCGCAGGTGGACTCCGCCTTCCCGGGTGTCCGGGCGAACTTCCAGCTGTTCTGGGAGTTCGGCAACCAGGCGCCGGGCACGGTGGACAGCGACGTGCCGCTGTTCATCGCGTTCAAGGACGTCGGCATCAGCGCGGGCTCGTTCTTCGAGAACCTGCTCGGCGACGTGGTGAAGGAGATCAAGAAGGTCACCGGCCCGCTGCAGCCGATCGTGGACACGTTGTACGCGCCGATCCCGGTGCTGTCCGACCTGTCCAGGCTGGCCGGCGGTGACGACGTCACCCTGATCACGCTGGCGAAGACGTTCAGCACGTTGCTCGACGGTCCGAAGCTGGACTTCGTCGACACGATCAAGTCGGTGATCGAGTTCATCAACCGGCTGCCAACCTGCAACGCGGCCGATCCGAACGACTGTTACGTGCCGCTCGGCGACTTCACCATCGTCGGCGAGAAGGCTCTGAACACGAGCAACTCGCCCAGCACCGCGGACAAGATGTTCGGCACGCAGAACCCCGCCAGCGGCGACACGGTGAAGAGCACGCTGAACGCCAAGAACGACAACCCGGCCGCGTCCGGGCACCCGATCTTCGGCAGCACCGGGCTGGTCGCGAACAAGGGCGACGCGGAGAAGTCCGGGTTCAGCTTCCCGATCCTGGACAACCCGTCGTCGGCGTTCAATCTGCTGATGGGCGGCGACGTCGACCTGGTGTCGTTCGACTCCGGTCCGCTGACGCTGGGCTTCAGCTGGCGGCAGGCCTTCGGGCCGGTGTACGCGCCGCCGCCGGTGTTCGTCACGCTCGCCGGATCGGCGTCGGTGACGCTGCGGGTGATGGCCGGACTCGACACGTACGGCATCCGCAAGGCGGTCGAGGCGGTCCAGAACGGGACCAGCGTGGACGCGCTGGACATCCTCGACGGCCTGTTCTTCCGCACCGTCGACACGAACGGGACACCCGTTCCCGTCGTACGGCTGGACGGCGAGATCGCGGCCGGGGCCGCGGTCAGCGCGGTCATCATCACGGTCGGCATCGAAGGCGGTCTGCACCTGACGATCGGCTTCTACTGGAACGACCCGAACGACGACGGCAAGTTCAGGGTGAGTGAGTTCCTGCACGCCGCGCTGAACAACCCGTTGTGCCTGTTCACGACCAGCGGACGGCTGTCGCTGTTCCTGCGGGTCTACATCACGATCGGCGTCAGCATCTTCTCCGTGTCGTTCAGCTTCACGCTGGCCGACGTGACCCTGCTCGACTTCACCTTGCAACCCGACTGTGAACCACCGCCGCCCAAGCTCGGCGGCACCACCGGCGACACGGTCGTGGTGTACGCCGGCAAGTACGGCGGCAACACCTACCGCGGCTCGCCGTGGAGCAACACCGCCGACGGCGTCGACGCCGACGTCGTGAAGGTGATCTCGCTGCACTACGAGCAGAAGGCGGGCGACCTCCAGGGCGAGAACCCCGACTTCGACGGCTTCGCGGTGGAGATGCTCGGCGAGCGCCGCGAGTACCTCGCCTCGAACCTGAAGCGCGTCGTCGTGGACGGCAAGGGCTACGGCAAGCCAATGAAGGTGACGTTCGTCGGTGACGGCAAGAAGGACACCGGTGACAACCCGGGCACGTCGACGGCGGTGTTCGAGAAGGACGCCGTGGTGATCGGCGGCGACGCCGGCGACACGATCAGCACCGGCACCGGACAGTCGTACGTCGACGGCCGTGGCGGCGAGGACATCATCGTCACCGGGGACACCGGGGCGAACGGCTCGAAGGCCTGGGTGGCCGGCGGTCCCGGCAAGGACACCATCACCGTTGGCAACGGCGACGACAAGGTGGCCGGCGACGCCTCGCTCGGCGACGCCCGCACAGACGTCACGGTGACGCACAACCCGGAGGACAAGAAGGTCGGGCCGGACACCCAGGACCTGAGCCAGGTCTTCGACTGGGACAACCCGGCCGACCCGACCACGCGGGCGGCGGGCAGCGGCGAGGGTGACGACACCATCGGCCTCGGCCTGGGCACGAACAAGGCCCATGGCAACGGCGGCGCCGACAACATCGGCGTGGCCGCGGACAAGCCGGACGGCACCAAGAAGGCAGGCGTCGACACCATCGTCGGTGACGGCGGCAGCGACAAGATCACCGGTGGCTCGAACTCCGACCACATCTACACCGCCGCCGAGGGCACGTTCGGCGTGGACACCGACGGCCCGGACGACGACGGCGCCACCAACGTGGTCGACACCGGCCTCGGCAGCGACGACGTCTGGGGCAGCACCGGCATCGAGGCGGTCACCAGCCACTCGCAGGGCGACCAGGCCGCCAAGATCGTCGGCGGCAAGGCGAACGACGTCCTGATCGGCGGCTACGGAACCGACGAGGTGTACGGCGGTCCGGGCGACGACTACGTGATCGCCGAACCGGCCGAGGTGAGCGCCGCCTCCGGCGACGACATCGTCGGCACGGTGAACTTCGGGCCGAAGCGGACCGTGACCAAGCTCCCGCTGCCCGCGGGGGTGCCGTCCAACGCCAAGACGCTGGTCGGTGGCCTCGGCAACGACCACATCGTGGGCCGCGACGGACCGGCGAAGGTCTTCGGCGACAAGCGGATCGACGACGAGCTGTGCAAGGCCGGCGACCCGGTCACGTCCGACCCGGTGGCGGAGAGCACCAGCGCCGGCACCGGTGACGGCAACGACCGGATCCTCGGTGGCGCCGGGGTGGACACGGTCTCCGGCGGCGGCGCCGACGACCTGGCCGAGCTGTTCGGCAGCAACGACCTCGGTTGCGGCCAGGAGGGCAACGACACCTTCCGCGGCGGGGCCGCGAACGACAAGGTCTGGGGCGGCAGCGGCACCGACGTCCTGTACGGCGACGCCGGGCTGGACCAGGTCTTCGGCAACACCGGCAACGACACCGAGTACGGCGGC